>Ga0335071_10004228_pt1 | contig 15000 bp, 10 predicted proteins | sample Lox_Sample_15_FD_206724 | JGI IMG/M metagenome (GOLD analysis project Ga0335071, IMG submission 206724) | Soil microbial communities from Loxahatchee National Wildlife Refuge, Florida, United States - Lox_Sample_1.5 | ecosystem: Environmental > Terrestrial > Soil > Wetlands | place: USA... | reverse complement strand
ACAATATTGGAGGCGAAGTTCTCCTGGACTTCATAGAATTCGCCATTATCCACAATCAGGCGGATGACCTCTTTAATATCATAGGGTTTATCCGGTGACTCGGGAATGATGGTATCAAGCGCTGCCTCCATCCGCAGCGGATCGTCGTTGTTCTGAAGGAAGGGGGGATCTTCCATGTTGTTTTGGGGCAGGTAGCCAAGCAGCTTGCGGATCAAATACAGCGTATCGGCTTCATTCTCCCCGGCGATATGGCAGACACCCGATTTTTCCGAGTGTGTGCTGGCGCCGCCCAATTCTTCGAATGAGACATCTTCATGTGTCACCGCTTTAACCACATCGGGGCCGGTGACAAACATATAGGATGAATTGCGAACCATGAAAATAAAGTCGGTGAGAGCGGGTGAATAGACTGCGCCGCCCGCACAGGGGCCCATGATGGCACTCAATTGCGGAATCACACCCGAGGCGAGCGTATTTCGAAGGAATATATCCGCATACCCGCCGAGGGAGACCACGCCTTCCTGGATGCGTGCGCCGCCCGAATCGTTCAAGCCGATGACGGGTGCGCCGGCCTTCATCGCCATGTCCATGATCTTGCAGATCTTGGCGGCATGGACTTCGCCGAGCGAACCGCCCAGCACGGTGAAATCCTGCGAGAAAACATACACCAGCCTTCCCTCGATTGTCCCCCAGCCGGTGATCACCGAATCACTCAGGAACTTCTGCTCGTTGAGATTGAAATCATGCGTGCGATGTTCAACAAAGGCGTCGGTTTCGCGGAAGGAGCCCTTATCGAGAAGCAGGTCAATTCGTTCACGGGCGGTAAGCCGGCCCTTCTTATGTTGTGCATCTATGCGTGCCGCGCCTCCCCCGAGGCGGGATTTCGCTCTCATCTCTTCCAATCGTTTAAATTTAGGATTCTCGTTCATGCGTCTCTCTTTCAAAGTAGAATTTATTGCGAGGGTCGAGAAGAATAATCGTCGTAAAAATAAACAGCGCGATGGTCAAGACAAGGTCGAAGGGCCAATTGGCCTGCACCCGGGGCTGGACGAAGAGGCGGTCCAGCCAGACCCAAATCGTGAACAAGGCGGAAGCGATGAAAAACACACGGCGCGTCCCCGGGCGGCCCCGCCACATGCTCCACAACAAGAATAAACCCGAAAAAGTCCAAAACGCACCGCTGATTCCAATATAAAGGGGTACAAAAGGCGGTTCATATATCTTTAGTTCATAATTCCAGGCAATGCCGGTAAAAAGACGTATCGCCTGCCAGCATATGGTGTAGAACACCAATGATATGAATAGAGTTATGTGGATGGGTAATTTTATTTTTTGGCGCATTTTAGGGGCTTTAAGGGTTTGGGGGGGAAAGACTCAGTAAATCCTTATCGCCATATTCGACCAGGGTGGTGAGGCGGCCGGTATATTGTCCGTTATAGGGAGGGGCTTTCAATAAATCCGGATTGGCGAAGACGTACCTGACGCCCTCCTTGTAGAGGTAATCCGCCCCATGTCCCTTTTTCATTGCCAGGAAATAAGGATAACTGTTGATCAAGCCGTCCATATTAATGACTCTACGGTCGTCGATAAAGTATCCGAAATTTCCACCTCCCGAGATTCCGATCAGATCACCCGGCCTGGTATGGCTCTCGAGAAACGCGACTGCATCGATGTAGGGGGTATCGCTGGAAACCGGTCGATAGGTCATTTGGGATATGGTGTTTTGATAATATTGGACGGTCCAAAACACGCATACCAGACCAATAAGCATCCAGGCGCCAAAGTAGGAAACCCGTGATTTTCTCAGGACAATATCGAACAGACCGTCCAGCAAAATGGCTGTGAAGATAACCAGTCCTATCAATTCGGCCAGCCAGTACCACTGCTTCGGAGCCACGTAACCGGTACTGTTATAGGAAAAGATTTGAATCAAGCTTCCGACAAACAGCGGAATGATACCGGTTTGCAGGATGGCGTGTGCCTTTCTCCTTTTCGCAAAAAATAAGAGGAGATAAGCCGCTCCACCCAATAGCAGAAGAAAGACAAAAAAGCGAATCTGTCCGTCGACCTGCTGGATTGGCGGCGGTAGAAAGCCGGTCAGGGTCTTACTCCATTCACTGATCAGGGATAATGCCGGTTCCCAGGCGTCGAAGGCGTTGTTTGGATTTAAGGCAAAAAAGGATTGAACGGTCAGGGCGGGAAGGCCGTAGATATTCAGTGCGAATGTGCTCCACCACTGTTTTATCTGCCCGCTGACCGGGGTAAAGGTGCCAAAGGCAAATTTGTTCCAGAGCATGTAGATGCCCAATGCCCCCCCCAGTATCCCATAATAGACCGACCCCTCTTTGATCCATCGCTGCCAGTGTTGTTTGAGATGCTCCAGCGGCGAATAGGCCTTCGCATCAGCATACCTTCCACGCAGCCCGAGTGCCGCTGCCCGGATCAGAATCAGGGAGACGAAGGTGAGGGCGGCATCCGTGAGCAAGGTAATGCGCGGGATGGATGGCAATACATTCAACCTCGACCCAGCCAGGATCAGGATAGTCAATCCGATGGAGCTAATCACAACCGCCGAAACGATTTTTCTCAGCGTGTCCAGCGGTTTCCAGGTCGCCGGTCGCTGGTACAAACCCATGAAGAAAAATACGGGGATTTTTATCATTAAACCGATAAAGATCATGTCAAGTGCCGCGCCTGACAATTCATAATATTTCGGGAGACCCAGCCGCATGACGAGAGCCATCAAAGTCGAAGCGAGGATGGCCAAAACGTCGAGCGGGATCAAATAACGCAGGGGTTCATCACGGAAGACAACCCAGATTCCGAGGAGGATCGCCAGGAACACCAGATCGAGGCGGCTGAACATGGTCAGGGTTGCAATCACACCCAGCCATGCCACTTCGTGCCAGCCAATCGACCTTTTGTCCCTGTGTTTCTCCAGCCGGTAAAGCATGTAAAGGGACAGGGTAATAAAGAACAAGGCAACGCCAGATTCGAGCCCCTGATTGTAGAAGGTCTCCTGAATATAGAAATTGAACACCCAAAAGACGGCCGCCAGCATACCCACGGGCGGGGAGAGAACATCTCTGATCAGGCGATACAACAGAATGGCAGTTGCGATGCTGAACAGACTCAATATGATCAATAGAATGCGGAAGGGCAGGATCAAATCAAAGCGCGCCAATGTGAAGACCGGGATGCAAATCAACATCCAGAGCGGGTGGTAGCCATTGGTCGGGTTGATTCCATCGAATGTGCTGCCATAACCCAAGCCGATATTTTCCGCCACCTTGAAATAATAATAGGCGTCATCGCGCGTAAACCAGCTGCGCGGGAAATTGTGCCCCTCAGAAAACGCTGCATAAAGCTGGATCGCCAGAACTCCGGTGATCAGAAGTATCTCAAACCAGTTCGCTCGTTTCATTCCTTGTCCGATATCCAATGTGGTCTGTCTGAATTGTACCCCGGCTGCGAGATGTTCATGGATGGCGGTCCCCCATTTTTTTCGGGGAGGAGGCAATCGCCGAACAGGATGTCCAATTCCGCAACACGATAGCCGCAGTTGCCGAAACGAAAGTCTGCACTGATGAGGCCATGATCGCCGATTATAAAATACTTCTCTGCAAGGCTCAAAGCAATAAAATCGCCAACGCCACCCTTGTTAGTAGTCCCGAAATCGAAAACCCGGCGCAATCCAGAACTTCGGACCCGCCGGGTTTTAAGGGAATCCCATTCATTATTTTATTTCGATGACTTGATTTGCCTGTCCAGATTCGATCAAGGCCAAAGACACATTGAGAGCCATCAGGCTGTCCTCACCCGTCACAGGTACACGCACATCCTCGCGGATACATTTAACGAACGCCTGCAACTCGGCCTTCAAGGGTTCATAGCGCAAGAAGGAATAACGCGTCATGGAGCCCTCCCGAACTCCCTTGAGGGTTTGCAGGGCAGTCCACATCACCTTATCCACCTGGGCATTTTCATAGAAATACAGGTCCTGGGTCAAATCGTCCACCCGGAACATGCCAAATTCGCCCAGCACAAAAATATCCCGGACTTTTGTAGGCGTGAGCCAATTAATTTCGAGCGATCCTGCAATATTATCCGGGAATCGCAACACGCCGAGCAGCAGGTCTTCGTGGTCCGTGCGAAGGCGATGTTCGATTTCGGCATAGACCCGCATCGGGTTGTGGCCGGTGATATAACGCATGATATCAATATCGTGCGGGGCGAGGTCAACGATCACGCCGACATCCTGTATGCGATCCGGGAATGGACCGATGCGGCGACAAACAATTTGAAAAATTCTTCCGAGCTGGCCTTCATCCAATTTCTGTTTCAGCAATTGAATGGCGGGGTTGAAGCGTACGATATGTCCGACCATTAATTTTCGATGGGCCGAGTCTGCTGCGGCAATGATCCGGCGACCCGCCTCGAGTGTGGAGGCAATCGGTTTCTCTATCAGTACATGAACCTTTTCCTCCAGTGCAATCAAGGCGATATCCTCGTGCAAGGCGGTCGGGACCGCGATCGAAACCGCGTCCGGTTTTTCCTTGGCGAGCATTTCCCTGAAGTCGGTATAGCCGGGAACGCTCCAGCGATTTGCTATCGTTTGAACGGTCCGCTCACTCGAATCCGAGACAGCAACCAGCCGGGCCTCGGGTATTTCACTGAATACCCGCGCATGATTGCCTCCCATGGCGCCAACACCGATCACCGCAACCTTTAGCATCGTGGATTACATCCGCATAAATTCGTTGACGGCGTTCACAATTGTGTCCAGATCGGCCTTGGTCAATGCAGGATGAACCGGCAGCGATAAAACCTCCTGCGAGGCCAGCTCTGTGTTCGGGAGAGAGATGTCATACCCCATGGTTTTATAAATTGCCTGCTGATGAACCGGTACGGGATAATATACTTCAGAACCAATGCCCTGACTCTGCAGGTGTGTACGAAGCGCGTCCCGTTTGCCGCCGGGCACGCGGATGGTGTATTGGTGATAGACATGTTCGCAGCCCTTCGGGACAAAGGGTGTGACCACGCCCTTGAGCCGCTCGCTGAGATAAGCCGCGTTCGAGCGTCGCAAGGAATTGAGGCGATCCAGCTTTTTAATCTGGGCCAGGCCTATGGCGGCGTGAACATCGGTCATCCGGAAATTAAATCCCAGTTCATCGTGGTAATAACGGCGGCGCATCCCGTGCTGCCGAATCACGCGGCAATGTTCCGCAAGCTGTTCATCACTGGTGGTGATCATGCCACCTTCCGCGGAGGTCATGTTCTTGGTCGGATAAAGTGAAAATGTCCCCGTTCCAAAGGAACCGACCCGTTTGCCATCGAAGGTCGCACCGTGACTTTGACATGCATCTTCGATAATGGCGAGATGGTGTTCCCCGGCAATTCTTGTGATCGCATCCATCTTACAGCTCAAGCCAAAGAGATGCACAGGCAGGAGGGCCTTCGTGCGAGTGGTAATTGCGGCTTCGATCTTTGACTCGTCCATATTGAATGTTCGGGGGTCAATATCGACAAAGACGGGTCGTGCGCCTGCATATAAAATGCTATTGGCGGAGGCGATAAACGTGAAGGAAGACGTGATGACCTCGTCCCCTTCCTTGAGGTCATGAGCGAGGACTGCGGTGTGCAAAGCCGTTGTGCCTGAGGAGGTGGCGATGGCAAATTTCGTTCCGCACATCGCCGCAAAGGCCTCTTCAAAGGCCTTGACGCGCGGGCCCTGTGCGAGCATGCCGGAATCCAATACTTCCAACACCGCCTGTTTTTCCTCCTCGCCGATCATGGGTTTGGCCATATTAATCATTTGGATGTCCCTTCGTGTAATGGGATGACCTTTCCACATTTTGGACAGGTCCCGTTGAACGACCCGCCTTTTGTGCCAGATGGTACATCAAGCTTCGTTCCACAAAAACACACAAATCCATGGAGCCGCGCGGGGTTACCATAGACGAGTCCATGATCGGGCACATCGCGGGTGACCACACTGCCCGCACCGACCATCGCCCAGGCGCCAATGGTGGTACCACAAACGATGGTCGAATTTGCGCCCAGGGCGGCCCCAGTCTTGATGTGCGTTTTGCTCACAACCCAGTCGTCCGCACCCTTCAGGGACCCATCCGGATTGATGGCACGCGGTGCAAGATCATTTGTGAAGCAAACGTGCGGCCCAATGAAAACGCCATCCTCGACGGTGACGCCGTGGTAGACGGACACATAATTTTGAATTTTAACGTTGTTGCCGATGGACACGCCAGAGTCAACATAAACGCCCTTCCCGAAGATGCAATTTTCCCCGATAGTTGCATTCTCCCTGATTTGACAATGGTGCCAAATACCGGTGCCTTCGCCGATCTTCGCATTTGGAGAAACGTCGGCGGTTGCATGAATCCGAACAGTCATATAGTCCTCCGTTCCGGGTGATTGATTTTTGATGAAGCCTGTATCGGCCCCAATAGAATCCATTTGAGCCAAAATCGAAAAATATCGCGGACGGTGAGGGCGATCAATTTAAATTTGGCGCCGGTCGCTTTGCCCGAGAGGCGCGGAGCGTATTGGATTTCGACTTCCGTGATTCTCCTGCCCAACGCCATTCCCTTAAGGATGATTTCCGCGTGAAAAAATGCACTCTGCCAATATTCGATATCGATGGCGCGCAGGAACGATGTCCGGTACATGCTGATATATTGGAACTGTTTCACCGTCGTTCCGAATAACGTTTGGACCAGTTTGATATTCGTCCAGGAGACGATCCTGCGGGCCAGGGTGTAATCGCTTCGATCGGAGCGGAGGCCGACCACGAGGTCAGAAGTCGGAGCGGCATCCAAATAGCGCTTAATATCCTCCGGAGCCAATGCAAGGTCGGATGGAATCAATATAAGCCATTCGCCGTGGGCGTGCTGGACTGCGGTGACAAATCCGGCGCCGATTCCGGCGTTGTGTACGTGGTGAACAACGTGTATTTTGGGCTGAGACTTGGTTAATTCGTCGGCGATCACTCCAGTGCGATCCGTGCTACCGTCGTTTACGACAAGGATTTCATAATCGATCCCGCATTCTTCCAACTTGGTCTGAATAACGGAAATACTGTGCGGAAGATTCAATTCCTCGTTATAGGCGGGAATAAAAACGGAAAGGAATGGCATACCCTTATCGGTCACGGTACATGATAGATATCCAATAATGCATAGCCGCATTCGGAGATTTGCTCTTCCTTGCCGTCAGGGAAGAGTTGTTTTACAAAAGTCAATTCGCCGGCGCGCTCGGGAACGGAATAAAACACCACCGGCGGCTGAACATTAAATCCCGTGGGGGGTGCCGTGAGCGGTTCGTCTACATTGGTGATTTTGTTGTAGTTGCTCAAGAAATCGGTGGAGGGATGAACCCCATATCTATAGTATGGCGCACCCAGGAAGAAGGCCCTATATGAACTGCCGAGGTTCCCCAAACTCAACCCCATATCGGAGGCGAGATGGGCATATTTGTCATCATATTTGCAGGAAAACGCGTAATCAATGAAATAATATTTAAAGTTAATCGCGCAAATAACAATCACAAACAGGCTTGTGATTACGATCTGAGCCTGTTTTTCAAACTTTGGGAGTTCAATGTATCGGACGAGTTTGTCAAAACTATCTGCAATCAAGAAATAGACAGCGGGCAGGACCAGCAGGATTCGATAAAAACCCTGAGACGGATCCACCACCAGCGCTCCGCCGATCACCAAGGCCGACGATATCCACCCCAATAGCAGGAGGTATCGTTTATCCCTGAGATGGAAGAGGGCGTAGATCAAGCCCAGGATAAAGAAGGCCGATGAAATCCAGTCGAATGGAGGGTATGTTGTAAAATAAAATCCGTAAGTTGGATAATAAATAAGGGAAAGGAATGCATCCCGCAATTGAAGCAATAAAACATATATCTGACTATGTCCGGTCAAGATCGCCTGCTGGGCCAGCCATCCGTTTTGAAGGATGCCGGTCTGATTCATACGGGCGTTGAATTCCTGCGGATTACTCAAAGCCCATTGGGTGATCGGCACGGCTGAGGCGACCAGTGCCCCGGCGAAGACCAGGATGTTTTTCCAGTTATCACGCACGACTTTGAAGTCGAGGGCTGCCAAGGCAATGATATAGACTGGCACAAGAGCAGCAGTCAAACGGGCGCCCATATAAATGTGCAGGAAAATACCCATGATCAAACCGGATAAAGCCATCCTGCCCGGGCTCTTCCTGTCCAGACCGTCTAAAAAGAAAAACCAGATCACCGTGGTAAATAACACGTCCTGGATAGTGCCCGTAACAATGAGCCTGCTGAAGTGTACGTGGACGTGGGAGAACGCCAATAGAATGGCCGCGACAATTCCGGTCCGCCGGTTGAAAAAACGCAATCCAAACAGATAGGTAATTGTGACCGACAAGGTTCCTGCGACGGCTGACGTAAATCTCAGGGAAAAAATATCCTGTTGACCCAGGAGTTTCATCACGGCAGCCATCAGGAAAATATAAAGCCGTCCATGACCGAAGGCTGTGCCAAACATATTCATTTGATTCCAGCCAGCCATGGCACTGATAACCAATTGTCCAATTTGTCCCTCATCCCCACTGAGGGCATTTGGAACCTGTCCAAGCCAGATGAATCTCAAAATCCCGGCGATCAGCGTCACGCCGAGGGCGATGGCCAGATCCAACTTATATTTGTCATACCAATCCTTCCAGACGACGCGAGGGATCTTCACAAATGCGATGGCGTAGAGAAGGATATCAATCACCCATATTACAAATACATCCCAAAAACTGAGATTGCCGGGGCGTGTGCTCAGAATACCAAAGATCAAATAACTCAGAGAAAACGCGATGATCACAAGGGCGATCTGGATGGGCTGATCCCCGAACAGTGCTTTTGTAATTTTGTCCGCCCAATCGGATAACGCGGAAGCTTTTACTTGTTCCGTTCTTAGGATAAGGAGTAAAAAGAAGAAGGCACTGAACGAAAATAAGAGGATGGTACCAAGCCAGCCATCGGAAACGTCGGTGATATATAGCTGTCCTGCCAGCGCCACGCCCAATGCCGCGACCACGAGTGCCGGGTTGATTAATGGGTGCGGTAATTTTGCAGGTTCTGCTCGTTTCGATGTGGCTGAAACGGTTTTATGCGAAGCAGGTTTGCGTTTCTTGGGCACCATGGTTTTGCCATCTCTCATAACAAGGGTTGAATTCCTCAATGTTAAATTTTAACACGACTTGGACAAAAGGAAATTGCAATAATGTTAGCGTCCGGACGTGCGGACTGGATGCTCCCGAGGTTCTCCCCCGATATTGCACCCTTTGAATCCAGATGGTTTCACTGTGAATTCCGGTGATTTCCGTATCCCTGTGGCATCGTTCAGCGTGAGTAGAGGTAAAACATACATTCATTCATCCCCGGTCTCGCTTTGATTTATTACGTTGGAAGGGAATTCGCCTTGGGAGGATGCCCCTAAATCCGAGCGCCTTCCCTTTGTAGCGTGCAAAGGCTGCTGAGTAAGGCCATACCCATTTTGATTTCCACAGTGCCATCATTCCACTTGAGATCAAAGCCAGCAGGATCAAGGCGGAGGCCGGAGTTTCAATCACTTCCATCGTATTGTTGAAGAAATTGTCATCCGGTTGCAACTGTATGGAGGTATTGGTTATGGCGTATCCGATGACTTTGTGGTTGTTATCGTAAAAGGTTGCATATTCCAACCTGCCCGGCAGGATTTGCCTCAGACGGGTGGCAACCTCTCCATTCGGATCTACGGGAAAGAAGGCGATGAAATGCTGAAGTTCATCCTCTGGCAACTTGAAATCGGCCGCTAGAAAATCGGCAATTCCCATTTCATGGTAGGAACCGGGCGCCATTTTTGTCTTGAACACATAGGCGAGGCGCGACGGGTTCGACGAATCTTGGATAAAAAAAATACCGGCGGGCCGGCTTGATTTCCAGGTTATCCATGAAGCAATATCTTCGAGGGTTGGCGGGTAGGTCCTCGGCATCTGGACATAATATTTATAAATCCCGAAGATCATTGCAACAATCAGGCCAGTCCAAATCAATCCATAAAACAACCCTTTCCGCAAAATTTTGTTCTTTTTAATCAGTTCGTTCGCCAGTGCTTCTGCTACAGTAGACAGGCCCACGGCACCGAATAAAGCCATGACCGGTTGTAATATCACCATCTGAGGGTGGCGCGGCGGGAATGCCTCCACCATGCTCAGGAGCACCATCCCGCTCACAAGCCAAATGAGCATGACTTGAAAGCGCGTCTGCTTAAGGCCCCGCAAACTTAAACCCAGCCCGATGAGAAAAAAGGCCGGTGTAATTGCCCCCGCCAGGCCGGTTACCAGAAAATGTTCATTGACAATATACGGATCCAGGGGAACAAGGAGTGTCCGGGCCATGCCACGTTCCAACAAATCCCCGTATATTTCCGGATTATAAAAGAGATTGCCCAGTTGTCCGATTGAAATAAGAGGTGAAACCCGAGTTAATGCACTCATCGAATAATAAGTTTCCCCGTAGACTGCGTTGGTGAAACTTGCTTCGAAAATCTTATACACAAACAAATCCTTCTGGTTCCCGCTCATGCCGTACGCCAACCGTGGAGCAATCATGACCAGTGCACCCGCGAAAATTGCGAGTACGATTTTGAGGGAGCCTCTCGAGGAGATTTTTTTAGTGATGACGAAAATGAAAACGCTCAAGGATACAACGACCAAGCCCAGCCAGGCCGAGAAAAATGTATAGTATCCCAAGCCCGCCAACAGACCCGCCAGCCAAAAATAAAAATAGCTGTTGTCTTTTAACCCGCGCTCGAAAAAGAAGACACTGAGAACGACCGGGAAGAGAGCCTGTGAATTGTTGTATCCCAGCCGCGCGAATGAAATGAAATATGGATTGACCACCAGTAGAAGACAGGCTGCAATTGCAATGAGCCGGTTGAACCATTCGCGGCTCAGCAAATAAAGTGGAAAGACAGTAATGGCCGCGGCGAGCACAGAGGAAAACCGCCAACCCCACACATTAATCCCGAAAAGCTGCATTACCCACCCTTGATAAATTGAACTGGCCACAGGAAATGTATAAACCCCAAAATCGAAGAAGGCGGGGAGATACTCCCCCTTTGCAATGGCGCGGGCGGTTTCCCAAAACGCCCCTTCATCCGGGATAAGGATTTTAGGTATATCCCACAATGCATACGATCCAACGGCAAGAGCAAGGGCGAACAGGCCCAGCATCCAGGCAAGATCACTTCGAGCAATGCCAAGGGACAGATCAACCTGGCAGCGTTTATCCCGGGTCCAAAATAATCTCGATATCCAGAGTATCAAGATCAACCACAGAAGAGGAAAAAATGTCTCGTAGTGATGTTCCCCAAGATTTATCAAGAGAAAGGCAAGACCAATGCCTATTATGATCAGGTGTTTAATCCAATAAACCCGATCCAGAGTGCCATGGTTTAACTCAAGAGATTGCTGTTGTGCTGGTTTCTTCCATTCATCCGGATATGCGACCCAGACCAGAATAATACATCCCAGGAGGAGGTACCGCAAAGCGGGTAATACGTTGTTGATATTAACGATATCAAGCCTGTAGATCGTCTGCCAAGATTTCGCTACCGACAGGGGGATGCTAATAAGATCATTCTTCTCCATCAGATAATCGCCATACGTTATGCTGAGCATAGAAAATAGCAGCCAGGCCCAGCGCGGTAGCAGGAATTTCCTGAATTTAGGCCAGGTATCGCGAATCCGATAAAGCAATGAAGTTTGCCTGTCGCGAGGCAGGTGCCCGATTCTGACAAACCAAATGTCGAGCAGGATGGCGATGATAAATACAGTTGTCAGGCAAATCCAGTTCACGACACCCTATCCTTCATGGAAATGTCTTGAAACTACTTTAACCTCAGTTCATTGCGTGAGATGACCAACCTCTGGATTTCGCTGGTTCCCTCATAAATTTCGGTGATTTTTGCATCCCGGAAATATCGTTCAATGGGCAGTTCCTTGCTGTATCCCATCCCGCCATGGATTTGAACTGCGGCATGGGCGCAAAACATGGCAGTTTCTGATGCAAACAATTTCGCCATGGCGGATTGTAGCGTGAACCGTTCCCCGGTTTTCTTAGATCTTTCCTTCGCGACAGCGGCATTGTAGACAAGCAGCCGAGACGCCTCAATTCGGGTTTTCATATCGGCGATTTTAAAGCCGGTGCCCTGAAAATCACCGATCTTTTGGTCAAAGGCTTCGCGCTCACGTGCGTAGGAAACGCTGGCTTCATAAGCGGCCTCTGCAATCCCCAGGGCTTGTGAAGCGATGCCAATTCTTCCCACATCCAGAATGGTCATGGCGATTTTGAAGCCGTCGCCTTCTTCGCCAAGCCGATTTGCGGATGGAACGCGGCAATCTTCAAAGATGAGTTCACTTGTAGCCGAGGCGCGAATACCAAGCTTGGGTTCCTTCCTCCCACGCAAGAAGCCGGAAGCGTTTTTCGCATCGATCAGGAAGGCGCTGATGCCATTTTGCTTTTTCTCCGGATTGGTAGTCATAAACACAATCACGAAATCCGCGACCGGGCCGGACGTGACCCAGAGCTTTCGTCCGTTAAGTACATAAAAGTCGCCATTCCGTGCCGCGCGGCTTTTCATCGACCCTGCATCAGAGCCGGAGGTCGGCTCGGTGAGGGAATAAGCGCCGATCGCCTCGCCAGATGCGACCGGCTTTAAAAAACCCTGCTTCTGTTCCTCGGTCCCGAAACTAAGGACGCCGTGACCATACAGTGAATTATTCACCGACATGATCACGCCATGAGAGGCATCCACTTTGCTGATCTCCTCGATGGCGAGCACGTAGGATAAAGTATCCAAGCCTGCACCGCCATAGGTTTCAGGAATTTCAATGCCCATCAACCCCAAGGCCCCCATTTTCCTGATCGTCTCATAAGGGAACTCACCGCTATCATCGAACCGGGATGCGATCGGCGCAATTTCCCTTTGCGCAAAACTCCGCGCCGTATCTCGGATCATGATCTGTTCACTGGTCAGCTGGAATAGGTCTTCACTCATCCTTACTCCGGGGCATAAGTCTATCGAGATTATACCGCCAGGTGATACAATCCCGGCCATCGGAGGGCAGTCATGAAAATATTAATTGCTTCGGATATGGAAGGAATCACCGGTGTGACGAACTGGGATCAGGTAACCCCCGGGCATTCAGAATATGCCCGCTTTCGAAAATTAATGACAGGAGATGTCAATGCCGCGATTCGCGGCGCATACGATGCCGGTGCAGACGCAGTCATTGTAGCGGATGGGCACTGGAACGGTTCCAACATATTGATCGAGGAATTGGATCCTCGAGCGAGGCTGAACAGCGGTTCCCCCGCGCCCTTTGGGATGATGCAGGGCATCGATGAAAATGTGGACGGAGTATTCTTCATCGGTTATCACGCACGGCAAGGCTCGCCAGAGGCTGTGCTTGATCATACCTGGTCAAACACCTGTGTCGCAAATGTATGGTTGAATGACGTGCTTGCCGGAGAATATACGCTTAATGCCGCGTTGGCCGGACATTACAATGTGCCCATCCTCATGATCAGTGGTGATCAGGTTGTGTGTGCGCAGGCGATAGAACAACTCGGCCCTTTGGAGGCAGTGGTTGTAAAGCAGGCGACCGGTCATTTTTCTGCCGATTGTCTACCTCCCGAGGGTTCTCAACGGTTAATTGAGAACGCGGCCCGAGGCGTGATAAAAAAATTAAAACGGGGAGCTGTCATAAAACCATATGCATTGAAAAAGCCCATCAAGGTCGCTGTGGAATTGAATTCGTCGGATATGGCAGATAAAGCCATGATGATGCCCGGAGTGAGGCGCGAAGGCTTGAAGCTTTCTCTTACCGCGGAAGATATGCCGAAGGCGTACTCCGCTTTTCGAGCGCTGGTGTTGATGTCATATCCAAGATGAGGTGCGGTAGAGTCGGTACATGTGAATTCTCTCACTCTAAACGGGAAATCAGAGATTGACGGATTAGCTGAAGTCGCTATAATGTGCCAATTATATTTCAATAGCTGATGTGATCTGCTTGGAAGGAGGCATACCCGCAACATTTGTCTGGCTTAATTTATTTCACCGGTTATAAAAATTTTATCGTTAGTTAAAGGAGAGTGAATGTCTTTCAGATTTATTGTTAAACTCACGGTGCCTTTCATCTTAGCCAGCATTGCATTGAACGCCTGCAGTGGAGCCTCCACTCAAGCTCCGGCGACTCAAGCCCCAGCCTCGACACAGGCACCCGCCCCGACCCAAGCGCCTGTCGCCGCCACGTCAGCTCCCGCAGGCTTGAAGGGTGAAGGTGAAGTGGATATCATTGCCTGGGCTGGGTACATCGAGCGGGGTGCGAATGATCCGAAATATGATTGGGTAACACAGTTCGAGAAGGATACCAGTTGCAAGGTCAAGGATACGGTCGCCAACACTTCTGATGAAATGGTTTCGCTGATGAATCAGGGTGGTTACGATCTTGTTACCGCCTCCGGGGATGCCAGTTTGCGCCTGATCTACGGCAGCACGGTCCAGGAAATTGACATCAGCAAAATACCCTCCTATACAAAAAACGTCGATCCGCGTTTGCAGAGCGCACCATGGCATACGGTTAATGGAAAACATTACGGCGTGTCCTATCAATGGGGGCCGAATGTCCTGATGTACAACACCAAGGTATTCCCGACCGCACCCACTTCGTGGAATGTAATCTTCCAGGAGATGACCCTTCCCGACGGGAAATCCAACAAAGGACGCGTGCAGGCGTATTCTGGACCCATTTATATCGCTGACGCGGCTTTGTACCTGAAGAATCATAACCCTGAATTGGGCATCACGGATCCTTATGAGTTGACTCAACCACAATTTGATGCAGCGATTGCGTTGTTGAAGCAGCAGCGCCAGATCGTTGGAAAATATTGGAGTGACTA
>Ga0335071_10004227_pt1 | contig 15000 bp, 8 predicted proteins | sample Lox_Sample_15_FD_206724 | JGI IMG/M metagenome (GOLD analysis project Ga0335071, IMG submission 206724) | Soil microbial communities from Loxahatchee National Wildlife Refuge, Florida, United States - Lox_Sample_1.5 | ecosystem: Environmental > Terrestrial > Soil > Wetlands | place: USA: Florida... | reverse complement strand
GCTCGGTCAGGTTCAGCAACGCACCGGGCCTCGACGGGGCGGATTCTTCCAGGGGCCGCACAACGATCTGAACTTCGGGTTTCATTACCAGGCATCCAATACAAACTTGACCAGCCCATTCCCGACGGTGGGTGGAAATACAAACATCCGCAGCTTTGACGTCCCTCTTGGCTGGGTGCGGAGCATCGGGAAAACTACGAATATCGCGAGAGTAGACTTCAACCGCAGGCGCACATCTACGCGGAACCTCTATGCGTTTTCCCAGGATGTCGCCGGCGACCTGGGCATTGGCGGTGTATCGCAGAATCCGTTCGACTGGGGCCTTCCTAACATTGCGCTCAGTGATTTCGGAGGAATTACCGATACGAATCCGCAGCTCGTGCGAGACCAGACGTGGTCGTTCTCCGACAACATGGTGCGGCGCAGTGGAAAACACACGCTTCGATGGGGCGGAGATTTCCGGCGCATTCAGCTCAATACTGAAGCCAGCAGCGACGCACGCGGGACCTTCGTCTTCACGGGATTGAACACCGCCCATTTCGTTAATGGAGTGCAGGTGCCGGGAACGGGCTTCGATCTGGCCGATTTTCTGCTGGGTTTGCCCGCACAAACCCGGTTGCAGACTACCGAGGCCGGCGCCAACAACTATCACTTTCGGGGGAACTTCTGGGACCTTTTCGTCCAGGATGACTGGCGCGTGCGAGGCAATCTAACACTCAACATCGGGTTGCGCTACGAATACGTTTCCCCGTTCACCGAAATGAATGACCGGATCGCGAACCTGGATGTTTCGCCTGCGTTCCTAGCTGACCCCGGAGCGAACAGTGCCAGTGAAGTGCAGCTGCGTTTGCCCGGCGGAGGCAGTTCTTATCCCGCGACGCTGATGCATCCGGACCGCAACAACTTTGCTCCGCGCATCGGCGTGGCGTGGAAGCCATGGAAGAAGATGGTGATTCGCGCGGGCTACGGCATCAATTACAACACCACTGCATATCAGGGAATCGTGCAGCAACTGGCCTTTCAGCCTCCGTTTGCAGTCACCGCCACGAATGTACAGGCAAGCACAGGAAGCCTGACGCTGGCGAACGGATTTCCTGCTCCCCCAATACCGATCTGCGCCGCAGACGGCCAGTCTGCCTGCCAGTTAACCAACAACTTTGCCGTCAATCCGGATTATCGGCTGGGATATGTGCAGATCTGGAATTTGAATATTCAACGCGAGATCAGGCCGACGTTGCTCCTCAATATCGACTACACGGGAACAAAGGGGACACGCCTCGACATTCTGGAAGCTCCGAATCGTGACGCTTCAGGAATTCGCCTGGCGAATGTCGACCCGTTCAACTGGGAGTCCTCGGGAGCGGATTCCCACCTCAGCGCCGGATCGGTACGGCTGCGGAAACGGCTGCATTCCGGATTCTCTTTCGGCGGAACCTACACGTTCTCTAAAGCGATCGACGATGCCGCGAGCATCGGCGGAACCGCTACTACCGTTGCACAGAACCCCTTCGATTTAGCGGCGGAGCGAGGGCTCTCCTCTTTCAACCAGACACATCGGTTCACGGGTGATTATCTGTTCGAGTTGCCATTTGGTCATGACAAACGCTGGCTTACCAATGCTAGCCCTATGCGCGCGATTTTTGGTGATTGGCAGGTGAGCGGCGATTGGACGATTGCTTCAGGCCTGCCCTTTACCCCGACGGTCCTGGGCGCGGACGTAAAGAGTGGAACTACCGGCACGGTTCGGCCGAATGTAGTACCCGGAAGCACGCTTGCTCTCTCCGACCCCAGTATTCGCGAGTGGTTCAATATCGCCGCGTTCCAGGCTCCTGAATCTCTCGCCGACTGTGGCAACCCGAGCCTGAATCCGCTGAGCTTGCCTTGCGTGTACGGCGATGCTCGACGTAACAGCATCATCGGGCCGGGAACCATGCTGTTCGACTTGGCGATCACGAAGATCTTTCCGATGCAGGAGGGCAGACTGTTGGAACTGCGCGCGTCGGCGTCCAATGTCATCAATCACCCGCAATATTCTTCGATTGACACGACCTTGAATTCGCCGACTTTCGGGCACGTCCTCGGAGTCGGCTCGATGCGGACGGTTCAACTCACCGCGAGGTTCCGTTTCTAGCATGGCTACGCTCAGCAATCTTTGGAGAATCCTCGGGTTGATATTCCTGGCGACCTTGGGCCTGCCATGCGTTGCGCAGCAGCAGCAGCAGTCGTACACGTTCAAGTCCAGGACGGAAATGGTGCTGGTCAATGCCACCGTGCGCGACAAGAGCGGACGATTCATCCGCGACTTGAAGCAGGATGACTTTGTTTTGCTCGAGGACGGAAAACCGCAACAAATTGCGTCTTTCGACGTGGAGAACGTAGACGCCTTACAACTGAATCTGGCTGCCGAACCCACAACCGCAGTACCCGCGCCAGACATGACAACTTCGACCAAACCGTCGACCGGTTCCGCGGCTTTCAATGGAGCGTATCGCGACCACCGCCTGATTGTGTTCTTTTTCGATCTCGCCGATATGGAACCCGAGGAAATTACCCGAGCGGTCGACGCCGCCTCTGCCTATGTGGACAAGCAGATGCTGCCGGCCGACCTGGTATCAGTGGTTTCGCTGGGAAGTTCGTTGCAGATCAACCAGGATTTTACGGCCGATCACAGCAAACTCAAGAAAGTGCTGCTCTCATTCAATCCCGGCGAGGGGCAAGGCTTTCAGGCCGGATCCACCGGGGGAACGGAAGGCACGGCTGACACCGGCAGTCCTTTCACAGTCGATGATACGGAGTACAACATCTTCAATACCGATCGGCGCTTGGAAGCGATCCGCTCCATCGCCCTGAACCTGTCAAAAGTGGAACAGAAAAAATCCCTGATTTACTTTTCCAGTGGCATGGACCGAACCGGCATCGAAAATCAATCCGAACTGCGCGCCGCGACGAATGCCGCGGTCCGGGCTAATCTCGCCATCTATCCAATGGACATGCGAGGGTTGCAGGCAATTGTTCCTGGAGGAGAAGCCCAGAGCGCGAGCCTCCGAGGGACGTCGCCGTATTCAGGGAAAGCCACTCTTGCCGCCTTCGATTCGAATTTCTCCAGCCAGGAGACGCTGGTCACTTTAGCCGAAGATACCGGCGGTCGCAGCTTTCTCGATTCGAACGACTTCAGCCAGGTCTTCAAGGGCGTTCAAGATGATACGTCGGTGTATTACATTCTTGGCTTTCACAGCACAAATCCGGCGCACGATGGCAAATACCGGCACATCACGGTGCGGCTGAAGGCTTCGAATTACAAGCTCGATTACCGACGCGGTTATTACGCGCCCTCTGACTTCAAGCATTCCAACCAGGAAGACCGCGAACTGGAATTAATGCAGGAACTGAGTTCCGAGATGCCAAGCACCGATCTTCCCGTGTATCTGTCGGCCTCTTTCTTCCGAATGAGTGGCGAGAAGTTCATCGTTCCGGTGTCGATCATTGTGCCGGGTTCTGAGATTCCTTTCGTCAGCAAGAGCAACGAAGAGAAAGCGACTCTGGACATTATCGGGGTTGTCCAGGATCTACCCGGCAAGCGCCCTGTGGATCAGATGCGCGACACGGTCAAACTCGCGGTGAGCACATCGACACAAGTTCGGCGGAAGAACGTGCAGTATGACAATTCTTTCTTTCTGACTCCTGGACGGTATCACTTCAAGTATGTGGTGCGCGAAAACCAGACGGGACGCCTGGGATCGTTCGAGACCGACTTCACCGTCCCGGACCTGAAATCGCAGCCGCTGAAAATGAGTTCTGTCGTTCTTTCCAACCGCCTGCAACCGGTGAAGCGAACGCGATACAACAATCCGCTAGTGCGGAACAACTCGGAGATGGTTCCGAGCGTCACGCACGTGTTTTCCGGTTCGCAACACTTGTATCTGTACTTCGAAGTGTACGACCCGCGCGGATCCGATGAGAAGAAGAAATCTCCATCTATAAGCGAGACGCGCGTTTTGACAAATGTTCTGTTCTTCCAGGGTGCGGTGAAGGTCTTCGAGACACCGCTTGTCGAGGCGGACGGAATTAATGACAAGGAACGCAAGGCCGCGGTATTTCAGCTGGATGTGCCGCTGGACAAGTTAACACCGGGATTTTATACATGCCAGGTGAACGTTATTGACGATGCTGCAGGGAAGTTCTTGTTTCCCAGGCTGGCATTGTTAATACGGCAGTAGGGGACGCAGTGTGCTCAATATCCCAATTGCTTGTTGACAACATTCTGCAGCGGTTCGCCTTTTCGAAATCGATCATACTGCTCGAGGAAAAACCGCATCGCTTGATCCTGCCAATCGGCGGTATGATCTGCGCAATGTGGAGATAGCAGTACATTCTCGAGGCCATAGAACGGATGGCCAGGCGGTAGCGGTTCGTGCTCGAAGACATCCAGGGCCGCCCCTTTGATCCGGCCTGCAGTCAGAGCGCGCAACATCGCCGCCTCGTCGATGACCGGCCCTCGCCCGACGTTGATCACGACCGCATTGCTTTTCATCGAGGCGAATTCCCGATCGCTAATCATGTGCCTCGTCTCGTTCGTTAAGGGCGCCGTCGCGACGATGTAGTCACAGACGGCTACCATCTCGCGCTTCTGTTGCGAACTATAGAAACGTTCAACAAGGGGATCCGATGCTGCAGGGATGTGACGCTTGGTCGCCAGCACTCGCATATCCATGGCTTTCGCACGGGCGGCAGCGGCACGGCCAATATCGCCATAGCCCACGATTCCAACAGTCTGTCCGGCAACCTCTTCGACATCGAACGGTTCCCAGCGGCCGGCCGCCTGATTGCGTATCATGCGCCGGAAGCCCTTTGCGAAATAGAGAATCGCAGCGATCACGAATTCCCCCAGCGACGAACTGAACACTCCCCGGCCGTTAGTCAGCACAACGTCGCTCTTCATTAGTTCGGGAAAAAGCAGGTTGTCGACTCCCGCCGCCCGGGAATGAATCCAGCGAACGTTTGGCGCCTGGCCCAAAGCCTTCTGGAGGAGGGCACGGCTGCCGGACCATTGCAGGATTACAGTCACCTCTCTCAGGGGTTGAAGATGTTCATCGATATCGCCGCATACGATGTGCGGTATTTGATTCAGCATCACGAATTGGGCGGCCGCGGAGGACGCCAGCACCAGGACAGGTTCGGGTTTGGGCATACACCAATATCCTGCCACGATTTCGCAGGTAGCACTGGCTCAACGCATCAGTTCCAGTTTGAGGACACCGGGGCATGCCGCCAGTTCTTCGAACACGCGGGGAGGACTGGGATCATCGTCCGAGCCCTTCCATCGGATCTTCCAGCCATAAACCTTGTTGAAGCTGGGCGAAGTTTCGAATGAAACGAACGGTTCTGCCGGCGAGAGTCCGTTCCGGACCAGCAGCGATGCAACTTCATCCTGGTGTAGACCTTCGGCGCTCACTGTAATCTTCAGAGTTCCTCTGTGCTGACGGGTGAGATGAACTTCAATTCGTTTCAGACCCGTGAGCGTTACGAAACCAAGAAGGAACCCCGCAATACCCAGCCCGATTTGCCCGCCACCAAAACACAGACCCATCACGGTAACGAACCAGATGGTGGCTGCGGTAGTCACACCGGCAACCAACTCGCCGCGTTTGACGATCGCGCCCGCCCCGATGAAACCGATGCCGGAAAGAATACCGAGCGGCAGGCGCATGATATCCATGACAACGAACGAGTCGTGTGGTTTGCCGTTCGAATTGATTAACCAATTGGCCTGGATCATGGCAATGCATGCGGCCAGGGCGACAAGCATGGTCGTTCGAAGACCGGCGGAGTGGCCTCTCTGATCGCGATCTAAACCCAGAGCACCGGCGCAAACAGCAGTGAGCAGGAGGCGTAGGGCAATGGCAAGCCAGGTCAGCGTCGTAGGCATAGCGTATTCTGGAGCCGTTGGTTGCTTTTTGGGTTGCTTCCTTTTTAATCAGGGGCGCTTCCGAGCATCCGGAAATGTAGGCCGCATACGCGGTCTGCTTTTGCTGATCTAAGGTAATAAGAACGGGAAATCCGTAGAAACGCGCAGCCGTGAACAGCCGGGCGGTGCCCGTACGAACGATGAAGTTGAGAATTACGTGTCTTGTAAATCTCAGCATGCAGGAATGATCTTTGGGCTAAACGAAAGAACTACAATCCTAGCCAGAAATAGCCGAACCCCATGGAAACAAAGCAGATGCATCGTTTGGGAACGATTAGGGGAGTTGCAGAATTTCAAAAGTACCTTGAGTCCCTGCACCTGAAGATCCCTTGTGACCAGAATATCCTCACCGGACCCGACTCCCCACTTCGGCGGCCAATTGCGCAGAGTGGGATAAAGATCGGGAATCGCATCACGGCCCAGCCCATGGAGGGTTGGGACGGAACGAAAGACGGCAATCCCACCGAAAACACGTTCCACCGATGGAGGAAGTTCGGGCAAAGTGGAGCGAAACTGATTTGGGGCGGCGAAGCAGTCGCAGTCTGCCACGAGGGTCGGGCGAATCCGCACCAACTGATGATGGCTCCCCATACTGAAAAGGGACTGGCGGGGTTGCGCAGCGCTCTGGTTGACGAGCACCGTCACACCACGGGATCCGATGAGGGATTACTGATTGGCCTGCAATTGACTCACTCCGGCCGTTACAGCCGCCCTTCCGAACATGGCCGTCCCCAACCAAGCATCGCCTATCACCATCCGATCCTGGACGCACGCCTCGGACTATCCGAGGTATCACCGCTGCTGACTGATTCGGAAATCGAGGGAATTGTCGAACAGTTTCACAGAGCCGCCGCTCGTGCGGAAAAGATCGGTTTCGATTTCGTTGACATCAAGCACTGCCACGGCTATCTCGGCCACGAACTTCTGGGAGCACACACTCGGGCTGGACGATACGGCGGGAGCTTCGAAAACCGGACTCGCTTCTTACGTGAGATTGTGCAAGGCATTCGTGAGCGTGCGCCAGGGCTTGCGCTTGGAGTGCGGCTCTCGGCATGCGACACGGTCCCGTTTCGCAGCGAGTTTGCGAAGGCGGCGAATCGTAAAGCCGGGAGAGGAGTTCCGGAACGATTCGAAGGCCTTCTTCCCTACCGGTACGGCTTCGGCGTGGATGCGGCAAATCCTCTCGAGTTCGATCTGACGGAAGCGATTCAATTCATTTCGCTGCTGGAGCAGTTGGGAATAGTCCTGGTGAACATCACTATCGGCAGCCCTTATTACAACCCGCACATTCAGCGGCCCGCCTATTATCCTCCTTCGGATGGTTATGGACCTCCAGAGGATCCCCTGATTGGGGTCGCCCGCCAGATGGGAGTTACGTACAGTCTCAAACAGAAGTTTCCCGGGATGATATTCGTCGGTTCGGCATACAGCTACCTGCAGGACTTTCTGCCGAATGTGGCGCAGGCAGCAGTGCGGGAAGGATGGGTCGACGCGGTAGGCATCGGCCGCATGCTATTGAGCTATCCGGAAATACTCTGGGACGCATCGGAAGGACGGACCGTTGACCGCACACGGGTGTGCCGGACATTCAGCGACTGTACTACCGCGCCGCGGAATGGTTTCCCATCCGGATGCTATCCCTTGGATCGTTACTACAAAGACTCTGAGGCCCGCAAACACTTACTGGAAATTAAGAAAATTCGTTGAATCGAGAAGGCGTACTGGTGCGAGAAGACGATATCAGGAAAAACCCAAACTTTCGTGCAAGGCGTACAGCTACAGCGGAAGGTGAAAGGCATTGCGGCGGCACTGCTGCCTTATGCGTAAGATGGCAGTATCGCCGTCGAGGTGTTTCAAGAAGCACCTGCAGGCTACGCACCGCGCGGGACTGATGAACGCCGTCAGCATGGACACCGCATATGTAAACCTCCTCAGCCAGCGCGAAAGATGTGAGGTGCTGGGATGGGCTCGGGAAGCACTGGGGAAGGAATCCTTCGTGGCGGCCGCTTTCATCGAGAGTCAAGAAGGAGATGTTGTCAGCCTCTACCGACGTCAAATGGATGCGATCAGCGCACATGGGGCGATTCCGATCATCTTTCAGACCGTGAGATTGCATGGGCAAGCAGACCAGAAGAAAATCGCAATTTATCAGGAAATCTGTGCAGGCTATCCCCATGTCCTGGGCTTCGAGTTAATTCCCGATTCGCGCCTAACGGAAAGATTTTCGACGAGACGATCGTTCGTGGCCTGATGGAAATTCCGGAGATGCCGGGGGTGAAACATTCATCGCTGGACGGCGGAATTGAAATGACACGACTCGCACTGATCGGAATCGGCCCGAGTTCCGGATCTACACGGGAAACGATCTGGGGATCAACATGATTGAATATGGGTCGGACTACCTGCTGGATCTGGGCCGCATTCGCACCTGAAAAGCTTGCCGAGCGCGACCGATTGTGGGAGCAAGGAGATTCGGCGTATTACGATCTTTCGGATGCCTTGCAATTTTTGGGGAACGTGGCCTTTCGCGATCCTGTTCCTGCATACAAGCATTCTGCTGCTACGTTGTTGCACCTGGCGGGCCGATTCCCTACAGATCTCACCCACCCCATGAGTCCGAAGCGCCCCAGTGGGAAACGGAAATACTTGAAGGGTGCGCGCGGCGGCTTAAGCTTCTATGAACGAGCTTTCGGCCTCGGCGCACCGGCCCGTGTTCAAAAAAGTATCTGAATCAAGGAGCGGGCGGTCCGAAATCTTCAAGGATTGTCGCTGGACAGCGCTAGCCGCGTCAGGTGATAGGTTAACAACTGATCAGGATGCAAGAGCGCTTCGCGAAACTCCTTTTTTGCCTGGTCAGCACGTCCCACGGCTTGGTCGAGCAGGGCGGCATTGTAGAGCCACCATCCTGTCCGGGAGCTAGTCTCGCCTGTACTTCTCGTGCGATCGAGCGCGGCCTCTAACTTTTGTACCGCTGAGTGCTCGTCAGAACCTGGAAGCTGTTGCGATGCCTTCCACGACCAGAAGACGTCTGGCAAATTCGATCCGTCCCCCGCTTTCGTGAACGCCGCTCTGGCGCTGTCCGGCTCGGCACAAGTGTTGTACACGCTCCCAAGCAGATATTGAAATCGGGATGCACGCAGGAACGGATCGAGTCCGTCATGCGTGAACTCCAGATCCGGTACCGGATCTGAAAGGTGTGTAACAAGTTTTGTCGCTTCCGAGCACTCCTTTTTTTGTGCCAATGAGACGGCGTGCTGAATCTGAACTTCGAGCCAGACCTCCCGGACGTTGGTCCCACCTTCCTCGCGCTGGAAGAAGCGATTGTGAAAGAGCGACTCGGCCTTCTCGAAATCTCCGGACTCGGCCAGATTCAGAATCAACTCGTAGACAAGAGACGAGGGCATATGAGCCTGATCGGGATATTGCTCCAGAACGGCGACACGCTGTTGAGGAGCACTTTGCAGGATGCTCAAGGTCTGATCCATTCCTGTATAGAGTTCAACGTTTTTAGGATCTGTGCTAAGCCCTTCCCGAAACACTGCAAGTGCTTGCCGGCGATCATCCTTCTCCTGCAGCAGGGCGCGTCCGAGGCTAGCATGCAAAATGGGGATATTCGCCTGAAGACGGCGCGCTTGATCCCATTCACTGAGAGCACGGTCCCTTACACCGCGAGAGAATAGGAGGGTTCCAAGCAGGTAGTGCGCCGTCGCGTCCTGAGAGTTCACCTGCAGCGCAGCCGTAAGAACCTGAAGCTCTTCCGCACGACTGGGAAACACATAACTGGTTGGCAGCTTTTCAGCGATGCTGAAATCGGCCGCGGCAGACTGATTGAGCTTTTCCCTGCAATAAGCACGGAAATAGGCCACCATCGGATGCTTGCCGGGAGGAAGTATTCCGGGTTCGCTCTCGTCAGCTACCGCGTCAGGGTAGTTGCGGGACAAAACGTCAAGAGCCTGCGCGTACATTCCCAGGCGCATGTATTCGGTTGCGACATTCAGCACACGCTCCGCATCGTCGGCGAGATGACGCAAGTCGGGCTTACCCACTTGCTCGAGCAGAAAATAATCTTGGGGGAAACGGTTCAACGATTCCTCGGCCAGCTTCTGCGATTCTCCATTCTTTCCTTCCGATCGAAGAATGGCGGACAGTTCTTCGGTGATGCGAGAGTCATCCGGCACAGCACGATGAGCATTTTCCAGATACTCCTCCGCCCGCTTCGAATCACCTTCGCGGGCGGAAAGTTCGGCCAGCCGTAATTCCGCCGCAGCCCGGAAGTCGGGCATTCGCGCGGCAACCTCATAAGAGTCACGGGCGTGCCGATTGTCGCCTAATCCGTCGTAGGCTAGCCCTAAGTAGTACGCCGCCTCCGTATCTGTGGTATCGCGAGCGAACACCGGATCAAGATAATCCCTTGCCTCCTGAAAACGTAGCAAACCGGCACACAGACGGCCCAGAGCCTTGCGGATTTCGAAACTGTCCGGAAACTTGGCGTGGCCATCCTCATACGTTTTCACCGCAATTAAGAGGCGCCCGTTGAGTTCGTCTTCCTTCCCCATCTGGACCCAATCATCTTCACTTCGGCGCTCCGGATCCGGCATATGATACGAAGGTTGGGGCCCGACGTGAACTTCGTCCTTGGGAGTCCAGTCGTACTGTCCCTCCGCCTGATGAAGTAGGACGGTGCCTGTGGCGTCGCGCAGTTCGAATGTGTATTTCTGTTGTGGATCAGCATTTTCCAGTTCATGGGACCAGGTCCTCAGCGGAGTGAGGTCGGCGGTCTCATGGAACAGTTCCAGGTTCCCCAAAAGAATGTGCAGCGAAGCTCCCGGAATCGGCTGATTCACATTCAGCCCAACCGTGAGCGCGCTTCCCTTGCGGCTTAGGTGTACGACGCCCGTCAGGTTCGCCCGGGAGATTCCCCCGATATCGCGCACCGGCATCCAGAATTCAGAAAACCTTATGGTCTGCCGAGGTTCGAGGAAGGCGTACGTCTCCTGGTTACGGAATAATCCGGCCTGGACCTCGACATAAGCGCTGTTGTTATCCGAAAGAGCTTTGCGCCAGTCCAAGCCGTCCGCGTCGGTTCCCCATGACCATATCTTCTTGGCCGGAAGCTGCGAATAATCCGCATAGTGGGCCGTGCCGGAGTTCGTATGCGAATTCCAAACTCCCATGAAGGGTTCGCGGCTGCCGTGCACGAACAACGACACCGGGCCCTTTGTCTGATTTCTTATCAGGCTGAGATCGTTTCCGTCGGCCTCGATGGGCCACGGCTGGACATCGACAAAACCGTGGCTCGCCGTAAATCGCATAGGGTATTGGATTCGCGAATCATCCCACACCTGTATTCCGGCGTTATTCCACCAATAGAAGCGGTGGCGGACATCGCTGCGATTGTCCAGCATCACTTGTTCTTCCAACACAGTGGAATGAGGTCGCAACACGAGCCGAACGGACCAGTCCATCCCGTAGACACGGTCCGTGTTGCCGACCTGAACAAAAGCACTGCCATCGGTTTCCTGCCCAAATCCAAAATCAACAGGAGAGAGGCTCACCCAATTATGCGAAACGGGAAAGTTGAACTCGATACCGAATGCTGCCCACGCCCCGCGATAAGAAATGGCAGCCTTCTTGATAGATGGGTTTGCGTAGAAGATCGGCTGATTGCTGATCTTGTCGGTGCAGGTATAGAGATGTCCGCCCAGATCAGGAAGTACAGAGCATTTCAGATATTCGTTTTCCAAAAACACCGCACGCCAGGCATGGTCGACTCGACGGTCCGTAAGGTTCTCGCGAAGGGTGTATGGGTAGTCGAAGCGGCTATCGGTGTACTCATCAAAAGGCGGATTCGGATCAGGCGCGCCCTCTTCATACGTCGGCAGACTCAACGTACCTTGCCATACGCGGACTTGACCGGTGGCCACAGGAACTAGGAAGAAGATTGCCAAAAGCTTGAACAGTCTCATCTTTGTGCTCCCGACAGACAGGACAACTTCAATGGAACTAGGTAGTCTACGAGCAAACGCGAGTGCGTGACTACGAACTTTCATGGCTTCTGTCCGGCTTTGGGAACGGGGATTTCGGGCATAGCTTGCAGGCTAGTGGCATACTGATCGGAGAAAATGTCATCGGACGTGGTCCGCGGGCGAGGTTAAGCGTATGGCGGTTCCAGTGGATTTCGGGAAGGTGGAGGTGAAGGCAACGCCGCGCGAGGCCTTGCCAATCCGCATTCTCGCGGCAGATGATCAGGAGCACATTCTCGAAGCGCTCGATCTGCTGTTGCGGCCACAGGGGTATGTTGTCGACAAGGTGCGCTCGCCCGTTCTTGTACGGGAGGCCCTCTCCTCCGATTCGTACGATGCGGTCCTAATCGATCTGAACTACACGCGGGACACTACTTCGGGCCGCGAAGGCCTCGAACTACTCTCGGAAATCGTTGCGCTCGACGCTACCGTTCCCGTCATTGTAATGACAGCATGGGCGAACGTGGAACTTGCGGTGGAAGCGATGCGCAGGGGTGCGCGCGATTTTGTGCAGAAGCCGTGGGAAAACGAGCGGCTGATCTCGATCCTTAGAACCCAGGTCGAGTTGCATCGAGCTCTGCAGCATGCGGCACGCCTGGAAGCGGAGAACCGCTTGCTTCGCGCTGAGGGTCGGCCTGAATTCATTGCAACCGCGCCTGCGATGCTGCCGGTGCTTGAAACCATCTCTCGCGTAGGGCCTTCGGACGCCAATGTGTTAATCACGGGAGAGCACGGTACGGGCAAGGAGGTTGTGGCGCGGACCATGCACGCACTTTCGGTGCGGGCTTCGCGCCCGCTGGTGGCGGTGAATACGGGAGCGATTCCCGACGGAGTGTTTGAGAGTGAATTGTTCGGGCACGTCAAAGGCGCTTTCACCGATGCGCGCGCAGACCGAATCGGCCGCTTCGAACTGGCCCATGGCGGCACGATCTTTCTCGATGAAATTGGGAACGTGCCGCTGCACCAGCAGGCAAAACTGTTGCGGGTCCTGGAATCTGGAGAGATCGAGCGCGTGGGATCGTCACGGCCTCGCCGCGTCGATGTACGGGTCATCTCGGCCACGAACACGGACCTGCCTGCCGCATGTGCCGCGGGTCACTTTCGGGAAGATCTGCTTTTCCGTCTCAACACGGTTGAGATTCGTGTACCCGCTCTGCGCGAAAGGCGCGAAGACATTCCAGTATTGGCGGCGCACTTCCTCTCCCGCTATGCGGAGCGGTATCGACGTCCCGTACAGAAGTTTGATCCGGCCGCGATTCAACTTCTGAAGCAATACTCGTGGCCAGGCAACGTTCGTGAACTGGAGCACACGATCGAGCGAGCTGTGTTGATGAGCCGGTCTTCAGAAATTCAGCCCGCAGACCTGTCTCTGAGTCCTCAGCGTGGTCAAGCGCAAAATCTGGAGGAGCTCAGCCTGGAAGGGGTGGAAGCGATACTGGTTCGTAAGGCATTGCAGCGCTTTCAAGGCAATGTCAGCCAGGCCGCCGAGGCACTGGGACTGAGCCGCGGGGCACTTTACCGCCGCATGGAGAAATATGGGCTCTAGCGTCGTTCCTCGCAAGTACCCGGCTCCCAGAAGACGCGCCCGGCTCCTCTATGAAAACCGTATCAGCGTTTACTCATTCCTGGTTGCTTTGCCCGGGCTGGTTGTAAGCGCGATCCTCGTCTGGATGCAGGCCTGGAGTGCTGGCTCGCGCCTTTCGCTGATTGGAATGGAACTTTTTGTTTGGTGGCTACTGGCGCTCGCTCTCCAGGAGCAGACCACACGTCCGTTGCAGACCTTAGCCAACGTGATCGGTTCCCTTCGCGAAGAAGACTACTCCTTTCGCGCTCGCAACGCGGCTCCCGACGATGCGCTCGGGGAGCTGTCCCTCGAAGTGAATGCCCTGGCGGATATGTTGGCGGATGAGAAGGTACGGACGATTGAAGCCACTGCCCTTCTGCAGAGGGTGGTGGATGAAATCGACGCTCCTCTATTTACCTTTGATCCCGCCTCGATTCTGCGCCTGGTGAATCCGGCTGGCGAGCATCTTATGCGCCAGACGAAGGTCCAGATGCTTGGACGTAACGTAAAGGAGCTCAACCTCGAGCAGTGCCTCAGCGCCGAAAATGAAAGTATCGTGGAATTGAATGTCAACACGTCACAGGCGCGCTGGCTGCTGCGACGCAGCTCATTCCGGCAGAACGGCGTTCCCCACACACTTATCGTTTTGTCGGATGTAAGCCGCGCGTTGCGGGAAGAGGAAAGAAAGGCATGGCAGCGCCTGATTCGGGTGCTCGGACATGAACTGAGCAACTCACTCGCTCCGATCAAATCGATTGCGGGGAGCTTGACTTCACGCGTGTCCGCCCTCCAAATGGATCCAGGCATACGGACCGACCTCCAGCGCGGCCTGGAAATTATCGAAACCCGCTCGGCTTCTCTGCACCGTTTCCTGGATGCCTACCGCAAGCTCGCCCAAATGCCTCCTCCCACGATGAGAGAAGTTACGCTCGAACCTTTAATAACCAGGGTTGCCGCACTCGAGACCCGGGTCGAAGTAAGGGTCGAGCGTGGTCCTGACTTGATGTTTCAAGCGGACCCGGATCAACTGGAGCAGATGCTCATCAACCTCATTCGGAATGCGGCGGATGCGGTGTTGGAGTGTTCGGCGGGGCCACCGCAGCCGTGCCCAGCGCAGCCGAAAGTCGGCGGGGTCAATGTTCGCTGGCATGTCGAGCCCGCGCAACTCGCCCTCATCGTTGAAGATGATGGCCCGGGCCTCTCGAATCCTGCCAATCTTTTTACGCCGTTCTACACGACCAAACCTCACGGCAGCGGCGTCGGGCTGGTGCTCTCGCGTCAGATTGCCGAAGCTCACGGGGGAAGCATTGAGATCAGCAACCGTCCGGCTAATCCCGGATGCATGGTGAGGATCGTCTTACCCCGGTCGCCACTTCGTTCTCCCGCCACAGTTCACATTTCTTGACGCGAATACTGTCGTTGCGCCGCTGTCCGGAAACGGACAGGCG
>Ga0335071_10004225_pt1 | contig 15012 bp, 11 predicted proteins | sample Lox_Sample_15_FD_206724 | JGI IMG/M metagenome (GOLD analysis project Ga0335071, IMG submission 206724) | Soil microbial communities from Loxahatchee National Wildlife Refuge, Florida, United States - Lox_Sample_1.5 | ecosystem: Environmental > Terrestrial > Soil > Wetlands | place: USA... | reverse complement strand
TTCTTTTGGCACCGCCAGCAATCCGGAGGTTACCGGCCTGCTGACCTGCCTGAGCTGCCACGACGGTGTCTATGCCGAGGGCGCCATGATGAAGAACAAGGTCTATGAGACGCTGCCCTCAACCTACGGCACGCTGCCCATTCCGACCTTGCTCGGGAACGATGGAACCTCGTCAGAGAACTACCTGAACGACCACCCTGTCGGCATCAACGCTGTCTTTGGATGCAACACAGTCCCGACCGGCCAGACCTACGGCGAGAGCGGCTACAACTGGGATTGCACACTGAGCGGCACGACGATTACCGCTGGTCCCAACATGGCGAATTTCATTAACAACTACGGCTTCTTTGTCTCGCTGGGCAAGAGTACCGCCAACACCCCTATTGTTGTGTGCACCACCTGCCACAATCAGCACCTGATGAATGTGGTGAAGATCAATGCACTCGCCAGCAACGCGGCAGCAGGGCAAGGAGTCACATCCGGAGTTTCGGGTCAAGCGACCGGAACCTACCAAACGATGTTCTTCCTGCGCGGGCCGTACGATCCGATGAACACCGCCAACAACTCGAACTCGGCAGCGCAGTTCTGCCGGCAGTGCCATGGCGGCGAGTCGAACGAAATGAACGGCGCAGAGTCGATCGCGACCGTCTGGTAGTTCACTCTTCCCATCGATGGGGAGGGATCTGATCTTCCCTCCCCGTCATGTTCCAACAGGGGGTCAACATGAAGTTGAAATTCAAAACAAGCGGCCTCATTCTCCTGGCCGCAGCGACAGCGGCTGCCCAGGTTGCCTCGCACGCACCGACTGTCTTCACGCAAAAGCCGGCTTCAGCCGATTCAAGGCTGGCGCCCATGACGCCAACGGCTAAGCCGATTGCAAACATCAACGGCACGGTTCTGACCGAGGCCGACCTGGTGCGCGAAGAATACGCGATCTTTCCTTATGCCCGCCAGCACAACGGCATCCCTAAGGAGATGGAGCCGGACATTCGCCAGGGCGCTATGAGGATGCTGGTCTTCGAAGAGCTGGTCTATCAGGAGGCGCTGCGCCGCAAAATGACGGTGACGCCGGCAAGACTTCAGCAGGCCGAGGCCGAGTTCAGGAAGACTTTTGCGAATCCCGAAGACTTCAACGCCTTCATGCAGAGCGAGTTTCACGGATCGCAGCAGCTACTCGACGAGAAGATCCGGCGATCGCTGTTGATCGACACGCTGTTAAAGACCGAGATTCAGAGCAAGAGTACGGTTTCTCCGGCAGAGGCCAGGGCATTCTACGACCAGAATCCCGATCGCTTCCGGATTCCGGAGGCCTATATCTTCCAGACGATCACCGTGCTGGTTCCCGACAAAGCCACTGCGGGGCAGGTGGCGGAAGCGCGCCAGCGCGCTGCGAAGGAATTGCCGGAGGCCCGGGCCGCAAAAACGAATGACGAATTCGGCCTGCTGGCGGAGAAGATTTCGGACGACGATTACCGCGTGATGGAAGGCCAGCACAAGTCGACTCCGGTCGATCAGCTGCCGCCACAGGTTGTCAGCGTCTTCAAAAAGATGAAGGTCGGTGACGTGAGCGATGTGGTTCAGATCGGCCAGGCCTTCACGATTCTGAGGTTGAACGCGCACTCACCGGCAGGGAAGCAAAGGTATGACGAGGTGAAGGCGCAGGTTTTGAAGCAACTGGAACAGAGGAAGACCAACCAGCTTCGCGCCGCTCTCGATCAGAGGTTACGACAGGGCGCAAAGATTGAAGAGCCGTAGGAGGCAGGCAAAGAGCCGTGACCCTGCGACGCTTTGCCGGCAGCAAGACCGAAGAGATTCTTGACCGCAAGATCTAGCCAAGAGAAGCAATGGATCAGAGACAGTGCCCGGTATCTTTCGAGTTTCGATGGTTGTTCAGGCAGGGTTCCTGCTGCTGGCCGCGCAGGCCGGCGCGCAGGTAAAGTTCGGTCTGACCAGCTCAAATCTCTCAGGCATGTTGTCCTCGGGTTACACGGCCGAATTTGGAAACGAGATTACTTCCCAGCACAACTGGACAGTGGGCGGCACGGCTAATCTGTCAGGCAATTATTACAAGCCGTCTTTTCTCTCCTACGCCGGGATGTTTTATCTGGATCAATCGCGAGCCAACTCCGATTTCCAATCCATATCCGATGCCAGCGGATTTTCTGTTTCCACAAACATCTTCGGTGGCAGCCGCTTCCCTGGGTCGATCACCTACTCACGGAGCTACAACAGTGACGGGAATTACGGGATCCCGGGCCTTACCAATTATGTGACCCATGGCAACAACGATGATTTCGCTGTCACCTGGAGCGCCAATTTACCCAAGGTGCCAAGTCTTATGGCCACTTTCCAGACGGGCCATAACAATTACTCGGTTTACGGAACGAATGACGAAGGCAATAGCGCATTTCACTCGTTGAATCTCCGCTCTCTTTACCGGCTGGACGGGTTTAATATGAATGGCTACTACAGCCAGGGCGGGAATCGCTCCCTGATTCCGGAATTGGTGAGCGACGAGACGGCTGGGCAAATTCATTCCAACTCCGATGGATTCGGTTTCGGCGTTTCACACAAGCTTCCCCTTCAGGGCTCGGTGTCGGGCACGGTAAACCGCACAAGTTGGAAGACGGATTATGAGGACACCGCGAACAATGGCACTGTGGACACGGCAAATGTGTTTGCCTCAATACGCCCCAAAAGCACGTGGATGATTTCGGGAAGCCTTCAATATTCAGACAATCTCTTCGGGCAACTTCTCCAGGCGGTTTCCGGAGCCGGCGGCGTGGTCCCAGGGCTGGAAGGCAGTCAGGCGTCCGATTCAATCGATATGCAAGCCGTTTCCACATTCGACCCCTCGCCTCATATGGAAGCCAATGTATTTGCCGAGCGGCGATCCCAGCTCTTTGAAGGCGAGGATTACATAGTGGATTCCTACGGCGGAGGCGGCACCTACACTCGCCGGATGCAGGAGGGGACACTGAACGCCACGCTGACATTTGTCGGCAATCATTCCGACGAGAACGGCGCGGACACGCTGGGCTTTTCTTCGTCGGCGAGCTATGCCAACGTGATCGCCGGGTGGCACGTAAACGGATCGTTCGGTTATGAGCAGAACATGCAGACCCTGCTGGTGACCTATTTGAACTCGGCGTATCACTTTTCAGGAAACGCGAGGCGCAGGTGGGGCAAGTTCAGCTTCTCTGCCGGAGGCGGCGGCTCCAGAACCGCTCTCACAGACCAACCCGGCACGTCGAGCAGCGGCGAGAGCTACGACGCCGCCCTGGGATATGGCAACTGGGCCAATGTCAACGGAAGCTATTCGAAATCCAGCGGACTGGCGATTGCAACGGGCGCCGGGCTGGTTCCCGTTCCCGTGCCCGTGCCGGTGCTGCCTTCCAGTCTCATCACCCTCTACGGCGGCGATAGTTATTCCTTTGGACTGGCTAGCGCGCCAACGAGACACCTGACGCTTTCCGCCAGTTTCGCCAGATCAAACACTTCGACTACGATGGCTAGTCTTTTGTCGAGCAACGAAAACGAGCAGTACAATTCTCTAGTCCAATACCGTGTTCGTAAGATAGGTTTTGTCAGTGGCTATGCCCGCTTACAGCAAGGCTTTAGCCAGTCGGCGAAAGCCCCAGCGGTTGTAACTTCGTATTATTTTGGAGTGACGCGTTGGTTCAATTTCTTCTAAAGCGCCGCGGAGGCCTTGGTGCGATCCTGATCGTGCTGAGCGTGGCGCTCCCCGCAACGTCCTGGGCCACGAAGAAGTCGAAGCCCTCAGCCCCGCCTGAGCTCTGGGTGATGTCGCTTGACGGCGGCCGCGCACTCACGTGGGAACGCGCCTTCAAATCGGAGTCGGAAGTCAAGCCGAATCGCGGATTCTGGGACAAGGTGGTTGATGTCATCGCAGGCGCTCCCGACTACCGTTCGCTGGTGCATCCTTACAGCGTTGCCGTTGATTCGAAAGGCAGGATTCTGGTTACCGATCCGGGTGCGCATGGGGTGCACGTTTTCGATTTTGAGCAGCGCAAGTACAAGTTCATCCAGCGTACCGACAAGACCAACGATTCGATGCTGACCCCGCAATGCATCGCTGTCGACGGTCAAGACAACATCTACGTGACCGATTCGGATGCCGGCCTGATCTTCGTCTTCGAGCCGAGCGGGAAGCACCTGCGTACCATCGGCAAGATCAAGGGCGGCGAAGGCTATTTCAAGCGGCCTACGGGAATTGCGGTGGACTCGGCAGCGCAGCGCATCTATGTCTCCGATACCTTGCGGGACCAGGTATTTGTACTTGATCTGGAAGGCAAGGTACTCAGTACCATCGGCAAGTCGGGCGGCGGCGATGGCGAATTCTATTACCCCACGGAGGTACGACTTGATGGGCCGGACCTGATCGTGGTGGATGCCTTGAATTTCCGTGTGCAGGTGCTCGACCGCGCCGGCAAGTTCCTATACGCCATCGGGAAAATCGGCGACAGCGCCGGCGCCATGTTCCGGCCCAAGGCAGTGAGCATCGATTCGGAGGGCGACCTTTACGTCGTGGACGCCCAATGGGGCGTTGTGCAGGTATTTAACCGCGAGGGACAGTTGTTGTATTACTTCGGCGCCAAGGGCACGCACGCGGGACAGTTCCAGCTTCCGTCAGGACTGTTTATCGATCACCAAGACCGGGTTTATGTGGTGGATTCGTTTAATCGCCGGGTTCAGGAGTTTCAGTACTCGGCCTTGAAGAAACCGGCCGCGGGAGGAATGTAGTGGGTCGCGGGCTCATGCTGGCTGGATGCGCGGTTCTGCTTCTAGGAAGCCTGCTGCGCGCGCAGGTGCTGGGCGGCGATGTGATGGGCATGCATAACCTCGGACCGGCCAGCCCGTCGCCGATTGTCGGCTCGCGCCCTGATGCTTGCGCGTACTGCCATGCGCCGCATTCCGGGCTCAACACCGGCCTGTGGAACCAGAAGCTGACCACACAGACCTACTCGACCTACAACAGCAACACCGAAACCAACCCTACAACGCAGCCCATTCTCGGCAGCGACAGCAACCAGTGCCTCAGTTGCCACGACGGCACCGTGGCGGTGGGAAACACTGTGGTCTATGGCCAGGTGACCACGATGGGGTCGATGTACTCATCCGATGTCTTCGGGAGCAACATGCAGACATCGCATCCGTTCAGTCTCGTGCTGCCCATAAAAGACAACATCGACCTGGTGGCCTCGCTAGCGGCAAACGGCAAAACCGCAGACCCTACGGGCTCGATCAAGCTGATCAATGGAAATATCGAATGCACGACCTGCCACAATCCGCATGTGCAAGCGGTCGATCCGATTTCGCAGAATTTCCTGCTGATCAACAGCGCCAGCGGCCAGATGTGCCTCGCCTGCCACGACCCGACGCGCACGTCCGGCAGCCAAGTGAATCCCATTGCCGATTGGTCCACCAGTGCGCATGCCCTGTCTACGGACAAGATTTCGCCCACGGCACAGTTGGGCAGCTACACCACCGTGGCTACGGATGCCTGCATCTCATGCCACGCCGTGCACAACTCGGCGAGTACGTCCCGGTTGCTGCGGGGCCAAAACGAACAGGATTGCATTGCCTGCCATAACGGCGCGAATGTTTCGCCGATGGCCCCCTACGCGAATGTGTTCGCCGAGTACGCTACACCGAAAGTTGGGCATCCGTTTCCCAACTCGACGAACCCGCACGATGCCAAAGAGGCAGCGTTGCTCAACAACAACCGTCACGCCACGTGCGTCGATTGCCACAATGCGCACGGAACCGAAGTCGTGGGTGTTTTTCCGCCTCCACCGCTGCTTCGGGTTTCGCAAAAGGACGTCCCGGGCATCAGTGCCAGCGATGGCGTCACGGTACTGACGCCGGCAGTCAATCAATACGACAATTGCCTGCGCTGCCACGGCACGAGTGTGGGTAAACAAGTCCTGCCGGTCTATGGGTACTTCCCGGTGCGCGCCGTTGCGGGGGGTGATCCTCTCAACCTGATCCCGCAATTCGCAATCTCGGCAACCTCGAGTCATCCTGTGATGCACACTTCAAACAGCGCCTATGCGCAGCCCAGCCTGCTCGCAAACATGTTGAATCTCGACGGAGCGACTCCCGGGCGCGCCATGGGCACACAGATTCTGTGCACCGATTGCCACAACAGCGACGACAATCGCGAATTCGGCGGGAGCGGCGCGAACGGCCCCCATGGTTCGCGGTGGACGCACATTCTCGAGCGCCGCTATGAATTCAGCCAGTCCGCCACTCCGGGCGGACTCATCTCCAATCTCTTTCCCAGTCCCGATCTGAGCGTTAACGGGCCTTACGCGCTGTGCGGAAAGTGCCACGATCTGACGAACCAGATCATGCAGAACACGAGCTGGAGCCTGCACAACAATCACATCACCGCCGGATTCACGTGCTCCACGTGCCATACCGCCCACGGCATGGGAGCCGCGAGCGGAGCGATCAGCGGTGAACGGCTGATCAACTTCGACGTTAACGTGGTGGCCTCAAACGGCGGCCTGCCGATCTCTTATACGCGGGCGACGAACACTTGCGTGCTGGTGTGCCACGCGACCGCGCACAATGCCGATGGCAGCGTCAGCGCGGCGAGCGTGAAGCGGCTCGGGGCGAAGTAAAGCGGCGCTAAAAGACCGTCGCCGCAGTGCTACCGTTCATCTCGTTCGATTTGTCGGCATGACATTGGCGACAGAACTGCGCTGTTTGATTCGACATGGGGTTGGTGTCATTCGGATTGTAAGGCGCGCGCAGAAAGAACATCGTGGCGTAGGTGCCTGACGCCAAGCCTGAGTTCGGGCCGGAGGTGACAGTCGTGACGCTCATCGCATGGGGGTTATGGCAGGTGGTACAAAGCACTACGGCTGAGTTGTTGTAAGAGGCGGGCAGGACAAAGAATCCATAGTTCGAAACGAATCGCGTGGAATAGTGCCCGGTCATATGAATTACGCCGTTACTCTGAACACAATCCCAGTTTTCCGGGCCGCCGCAATCAATCCTGGCCGAGAGGCCTACGGGATGCTGGTTAGCATAGTCTCCGGCACCGGAGGAGCTTTTCCCAATGAGCGTTGGAACCAGGTTGCTCTTTCCGTAGGTCCTAGGCAGCGTCTCGTAGAGCCTGTCTTTCATCATGGAACTGGTCGCATAGTTGCCATCATGACAGCTGAGGCAGACGAGCATTCCTGCAACGTCCGGGGTGCCGACGGTCATGCTCGCAGGCAAGATTTCAACGTAAGAGCCGCCGCCCGTAGCGATCGTCTTGCCGTAAAGGCCGGTGGCATCGACGCCCCAGAGAGCCTGCACGCCTGCGCCGGAATTCTGCGACGAGGAAGCCGCGTAATGGGGGGCATGACAGGCCATGCAGCCGCGGCCGGAGTTAAGGTGAGCGCCAAGGACGTCAGAGGAAATCTTCGAAGATTGAGAAGCGGCGAACTCGGCGCTCGCCACGAACATAAGGGTCAGGGCAAAGAACCGCTTCACTGAGGTGGGCCTCCGAGCACCCGGTTGGCTCATCGGCGCAGAGGGCGGAGCCTTAAGTTGCCGCGCAAGGCTGTGTTTCTGCCGGTCATAGTTGTGCCGAAATCGCGCAAAGACGGCAGTTGGCATCGGGAGCAAGGCATCGAGAGCCGGCAACTCAGCCGTGCAAAACCCGGCCGTCGCACAGGCTATTCGGCCGAACGATGCCGGTATGCTCATGATGTGATCTAAATCACGGTCTTCTTAGCTCTTTCCGTCTCTAATGATGCTGCGATCTTGTTTCTCCTCAGTCCGCTAGAGACAAGGTTTCCGTTGGATGCAAGCGTCGAGATCGAGTTGAAATTGGGCACAGGGTCCTCATTCGTCTGCTTATGAGAGAGCACAACCATTGCGAAGAATCCTGCCGCGCTGCGGGTCGCCGGGGCGGGGTCAGGTCTGTAGTTCAGGCCAGTCTGTGGGTGTTGGTTTTTGTGTTGTTTGCGGTCCGGGCACAGGCCGCGGTGCACCCTGTGCCGCTGGACCCGAAGATGGATCCAGCGAAGTGCCTGGAGTGCCATGCGGACAAGGCAAAGGGGAAGTCAGTCCATACCGCGATGTCGGCGGGATGCACCAGCTGCCATGAGATCCGAACGAACAAGGATGTCACCCACATCAAGCTGATTACGGCTACACCGGTTGAGTTGTGCATTACGTGTCACGCAGACAAGAAGGCTGCGGATATCAAAGGCACGGTGCATCCGCCGGCAGTCCGAGATTGCCTGAAGTGTCATGACCCGCACGCGAGCGACAACAAGAATCAGCTGCTGAAGGCGGAGTCGGGCAGCGAAGGCGACAATCTCTGCCTGGAGTGCCACAAAACCGGAGTCCATGTCGCCGACAAAGGCAGCCGTCACGCAGCACTCGATGCAGGCTGCGATACCTGCCACATGGTTCACAAGACGGGCGCCGATCCGACCCCGGAGAATCGTTTCCATTTGGCTAAAGCGGTTCCGGCGCTCTGCGTAGATTGCCACGATCCAAAGGATGCAGACTTGCAGAAGGCGCATCACAACCAGCCTTTTGGCACGGCAAACTGCGTGGAGTGCCACAATCCGCACGAATCGGATTCTCCGAAGCTTATGGCAAAGTTTGTTCATGCGCCGTTTGACGGAGGGGGCTGCGATACCTGCCATGCGCCCGCAAAGGACGGTAAGGTCGTTCTGACGCAGGCTGACGCCAAGAGCCTGTGCCTGACGTGCCACGACGACAAGGGCAAGCTGATCGATTCGGCCAAAGTGCCGCACCCCGGCGCGGCAGGCGACTGCACCGACTGCCATAGTCCGCACGCGGCCAACCAACCCGGTCTGCCGAAGACCGATCTGGTGAGCATCTGCCTGGGATGCCACACGGATATCGACGATCTTGCCAAGAAACCGGTGCATCATCAGCCGGTGTATGGACAGGCTTGCTCAACCTGCCACACGCCCCATGGCGGCGAGATCGATCACCTGCTGCGCGCAAAGGGCAACGCGCTTTGCCTGGAGTGCCACGGGCCGGAATCGGTCGCGCAGAAAACGGATGATGGCCTGTTGACCATATTCAACGGCACGGTGAAGCTCCCGGGCGACTATTACGTCAAGAACAAGGTCCCGATTCTTCCCCTGCGCTATGGAGTTGGGCATCCGGTAGAGAACCACCCGGTATCCGACGTCATGGACCCGGCGAACCAGGGCAAGGTGAAGACCCCGCTAGGTTGTCTCTCGTGTCATCAAGCCCATGCCTCTGCAGAACCTGGCCTCCTGGTGGGGGACCAGAGCGACAACATGAGTTTCTGCGATACGTGCCACAAAAACCGCCTCAACATGCTGGAGACGGTTTCGCCTCCGACTCAAAAGTGATTGGAGACTGCTATGCTTCCCTACCTCTTCAATTCGATGCGTTCCCGCAAGCTGGTCAGCGCGCTGATTCTATCCGCGCTCGGGTTCACGTTGTCGGCGTCTTCATTTGCCGCAAACAAGAAGAAGAAGACCGACGCTGCGCCTGCACCGGAGGCGGGCCCGCGCAAATTCAAGTTCGACCCAACAAAACTGGTGTGGCCGAGCCCACCGAATATCGCCCGCGTGCGCTGGGTGGACTATTTCGCCGGCGAGAAAATCGACTATTCGCAACAGGCGGCCGCCAAACCCAAGGCTTCATGGATGGACCGGCTCGCAGGCGGCCAGTCGGACGAGGAGAAGTTCAATCCAAAGTCGTTTCCGTTTCAGCTGATCGGGCCTTACGGAATTGCTTTCGATTCGAAAGAGAACGTTTATGTTGCCGACCAAAAAGTGGGGGCGATTTTCATCTTTAATCCGCAAACCCACGAAACTCAGCTTATACGCAATGGTTTCGAGGCCCACTTCGCCTGGATCAACGGACTGGCGGTCGACGACGATGACCGCTTGTTTGTTTCCGATGGAAAGTTGCATCATGTGCTGATCTTCAATCCCAAGCACGAAGTTGAAGGCCAGATTACAGAAGGACTACAGGATCCCGTTGGCCTGGCAATCGACACTGAGAACCGTTTTCTTTATGTAGTGGACACACAGCAAGACCAGGTGCTGGTCTATGACGCAGACACATTCAAACTGCTGCGCCGCATTGGGACGGGCGGCAAAAACCACTACCTCACTTCGACCGGCGACTTCGCAGCGCCGCAGGGCATTGCTCTGGACAAAGACGGCAACGTCTATGTGACAGACACCCTCAATAACCGGGTGGAGATTTTCGATGCCGATGGGAACTTCATCAGCTGGTTCGGCAAGCACGGTGACGGCCCGGGATATTTCGCGCGACCCAAAGGCATAGCGGTCGATAGCGATGGGCATGTCTGGGTGGCCGATGAGATGGAGGATCGGCTGCAGGTCTTCGATCGCGATGGTCAATTGCTGACCTACATCGGTTATCAACACGGCAATCTGCCCGGCCAATTCGAAGCGCTGGTCGGCGTGGCGATCGATAAGCAGAACCGCGTATTTACCGCAGAGCAGTATCCCGGCCGGTTGCAGGAGTTCCGTTACATAACCGATGCTGAGGCTGCGGCGGATAAGCAGAAAAAAGAGGAAGAGCGAGCCAAAGCCGCGGAGCGGCGGCAGAGCGCCGCCGGCCAGCCCGCGCCGGCCAAGCCCGTTGACGACTCCTCGCAAAAGCCGGATCCATCCCAGCAAAGCCAGAGCGCTTCGCCTCAGGGCTCAGGAAAATAGCGGTCAGCGCTTCACACGACGTTCCCGGCAGGTAAGTTCCTTGGCACCTCCCATACCCGCCGGGCCCTTTCTCGTGCGCACAAGGTGATATAAAAACAGAAATCTGCACGGCCGTGGCTTCGCGGCGACGGTGGATAGAGCCTATAAGGCAGAATTCCGATTGCATTGGTTGCGGCTTATGTTGAGCGGTTTGGCGAGAGCCCGGTTCTTGCGCTGGTCGTGAGTTTCAGTCCTACAAAAGGGCCAGCAAGATCTGAACGCCGGGGTTAGTCAGCGAAATCAGGGGGCTGCATGGCAATTCGCTTGCGTTGGTGGATGGGCCTGCTGCTTGTGGCAGGCCATCTACACGCCCAAATAGAATCATCGCCGCGCTACCAGCTCTTCGGCGGATACAGTTATCTCTCCAACTCACTCAATGGGGTGAGCGGATCGCGCCAGTCGCTCAACGGATATGAGATTGCGTTCGCGATCCCGCCATGGCATCACCTGCGCTACAAGATGAATGTCTTCCAGTACCGGGGGACGAACCAGGGCGCGATCGAGCATCCCTATTTTGTGATGGCCGGCGGCCAGTACGGCAAAGGCATCGGGCGGGAGTACGCGTTCGTGGAGGCGATGGGTGGAATAGGCAATGTGAACAAGGACTGGGGCGCCAACAAGATTATCGGCAACACCGCATCTTTCTCTGCACTTCTTGGAGGCGGACTCGACACGCCCTTGTCGCCGCATTTCTCGTTCCGTGTGCAGGGTGACTATCAGTATGCCTACTTCAAGATCGAGGCGACGCGGAACCCCGGAAACGGCGTACCGACTTATGTACCCGGGCTGCCGACCAATTTTGGGCGCGTGTCCGCGGGGATTGTGTGGCGCTTCTGATTCGGAACTACGGTTCCTCTCCGGTCACGGAATGGAACGAACCTATGCGCGGTACTGGTCGAGGTGAGGACTTGATGAATCGGAGAAGCCAGTCGCGCGGTGCACGACGGCCAATTGGACACGGATGGCGCCGGGCGCTGCTCGCGGGCTCATTGCTGGCCAGTGTTGCATCCGGGCTGGCCTGCCCAGGCCTCGCGCAAGCGCAAGAGCCATGCGCCAGGGACAAAGCCGAGCGAGCTGAGGCGAGGAACGCGGGCCATCCGCGGCCGGTGGAAAGCGAATTCATCTACGAAGGTCAAGGCTCATTTGGCAATTACAAGATCTTTGCCCAGGGCGAAGGCAGCAAGCTTTTCACTTCGGGCGTGGAGTACGATCGCCACTCCTGGGGATGCCTGCTGAAGGCGCGGGTGTTCTACGTTGCGGAGTTCCTGCCTTTCGTGCTGCTCGATGAGCCAAGCGGCCTGAACTACTACGGGGTTCACGGAAGCAAGAACAAGCAGTTGGTGCCGGGAGTGGGAATTACCCCAGTCGGATTCCGTCTGCTGTGGCGAGACGGCAAAACCATTCAGCCCTATCTGATGGCCAAGGGCGGATTTCTCGTGTTTACGCAGAAGGCCGAGTCGCCGAACGCCAGTTACGAGAACATCAGCCTGCGGTCGGAGATCGGAGTGCAGATCCGCGTGACGAAGCGCGTGGACCTGCGCCTGGGCATGGGTGATTCTCACTTCTCGAATGCCTTTGTTGTGCCGTCGAACCCCGGGCTGGACGTGATGAGTTACATGGGCGGGATTGTGTTTCGTTTCAAGGACTGAGCGAAGAAGCCTGCTTGTCGCTCCCGACGATTCAGGCTCACTGATTCCTTATGGTGGGATCCCGGGTGCGCAGTGGTGCCGGCCACCGTAACTTTCCCGATTCAATCGACAGGTGTAGGCTTGCTGGCATGAACTGGCGGCGCGGACTTCTGCTGGCTGGAATCAACTTAGCGGCGGCGGTGCCGCTGATCGTCATGCTCGAAGTGCAGGACGAGGCCTACATGCACGAGGATCACGCTCCGCCCGCCTGGATTGCGAGCGATCCGGTACTGAAGAATGCGCCGTCAAGTGAAGAAGAGCAGACGGTCACGTTCGATCCTTGTGCCATGTGGGTCCATTACCCGCCGGAACAAAGGACGCCGACATCCGCGGAACTTCCTGCCGCAATGATGTCTGGATGGCGGCAGGTGTGCCCCGTGCGGTGGACGCTGGCGGGGAGATTGAACGTTGGCTATTCCTGGTCGCAATCGCCCTCTACGATTCCTTCGCGCAGGAAGGTCGACTGGGGATTTGGGCTGCTGGTCACAATTCAATGGTTTCTCGTGGGCGCGTTCCCGCTGATCCGGCCCAAGCGCTGGTGGCTTGAGCCGGGTGCATTCATTACGATTTGCGCAGTGCTTGCGTTTGGACTTGTGCTGATTCCCCCGATCCGCGAGCTATCCTTATTGCCAGCTTTGTCTGCCGCACTTGCCTGGTTCTGGTGGTTTGGCTTGCTCGTTTGGAAGGCCGCGCGCTCTGCCTGGCGGCTCACGACGCGTAGGCGCTTGGTCGCACTCTAGCTGGAGCGGCCACGCAAGGCTGCGGTGGTAGCATCAGAGATGACCGATGCCATCGAAAAAACTGAAGATCATTCCACTGGGCGGTGTGGGCGAGTTCGGCATGAATTGCCTCGCCGTGCGCTGGGAAGACGACATTATTGTGATCGACGCGGGGTTGATGTTTCCCGAGACCGAGTTGCTCGGCGTCGACATCGTCGTTCCTGACATCACCTACCTGATTGAGAACAAGCAGCATGTGCGCGCAATTGTGCTGACGCACGGTCACGAGGACCATATCGGTGGGCTGCCGTGGATCCTGAACGAGCTTAAAGTTCCGGTGTACGCTACCGAGTTCACGCTGGCCTATGTGGAGGACAAGCTCGAAGAACACGAGTTGCTCGACGAGACGGAGTTGATCGAGATCAGGCCGAAGGAGAAGTTCACCATCGGACCGTTCACGATCGAGCCGATCCGGGTAACGCATTCGCTGGTGGATTGTGTAGCGCTGGCGATCGAAACGCCGGTGGGAGTCGTGATCCATACCGGCGACTTCAAGATCGACCTGGCGCCTCTGGATGACAAGGCATTCGATCTGCACACCTTTGCCGAGTATGGGAAGCGCGGCGTGCTGGCGCTGTTCCAGGACTCGACCAACGTAGAGCGGCCGGGCTACACGCCGAGCGAGCGCGCGGTGATTCCGCGGCTCGACGAGGTGTTTACGCAAACCAAGAAGAAGCTTTTCTTCAGCTGCTTTTCGTCTTCGATCTATCGCATCCGCATTGCCATGGAACTGGCGCGTAAGCATGGACGCAAGGTCTCCGTGGTGGGCCGCTCGATGCTCGAGAGCACTGAAATCGCCCAGGACCTGGGCTACATCGAAGTTCCTCCCGGGCTCATGATCCATCCCGGCCAGATGCGAGACTATCCGCCGGAACAACTCATGGTGCTGATCAGCGGGACGCAGGGCGAGCCGATGAGTGCGCTGAGCCGCGCCGCTGTAGACAACCACAAACACGCGCACATTGAGCCAGGCGACACGGTGGTGCTGAGCTCGCGCATCATTCCCGGAAACGAGAAGGGCATCTTCCGGGTGATCGACCACCTGAGCAGGCGCGAGGCCAACGTGATTTACGACGACGGCCAGCACGGACTGATCCACGTGAGCGGCCACGGCAGCCAGGAAGAGCTGCGGCTGCTGATCAACCTGGTCCGGCCCAAATTTTTCATTCCCGTGCACGGCGACTACCGTTATCTGCGGAAACACGCGCAGGTGGCGATGGAAACAGGCGCGGTTGACCATGCGATTGTGATCGAGGATGGCGATGTGCTGGAGTTGGACCGCGACGACGCGCGTAAGCAGGACAAGGTGACGGCGGGGCGGATCCTAATCGATTCAGGCTCGTCGATCGACGTGGTGGAAGATTTAGTGATCCGCGACCGGCGCATTTTGTCGGAAGACGGAGTGGTGCTGGCAGTGCTTGCCATCAACAAGAAAACCGGCAAGGTGGAGCGGGAGCCCGAGGTGCTGATGCGCGGTTTTGGCGGCGCCGATATTACCGAAGAGGCGCGACAAACCGTGCTGAAAACTCTCGATGCGCTGAACGCCGAACAGAAATCGGACTACGGCATGGTCAACGAGCGGGTGCGCGTGGAGCTGAAGCGCCTGATCCAAAAGTCCACCGGACGGCGCCCCATGATCATGCCTGTGATTCTGGAAATCTGAAAGCGCGCCTCTGCCTGAGATCGGCGTCCGGGGAGCGTGGGCGGAATCAGGCGACGGCAGCTGCAGTTGCCGGTGGGTGCGCTGGACGGGAATGCTCCGAGCTCAAGACCAACCCC
>Ga0335071_10004224_pt1 | contig 15013 bp, 15 predicted proteins | sample Lox_Sample_15_FD_206724 | JGI IMG/M metagenome (GOLD analysis project Ga0335071, IMG submission 206724) | Soil microbial communities from Loxahatchee National Wildlife Refuge, Florida, United States - Lox_Sample_1.5 | ecosystem: Environmental > Terrestrial > Soil > Wetlands | place: USA... | reverse complement strand
AACGCCTCGCTGCCCTTCGCCAGTTTCCGGCGCGGCATTCTCGCCATTCCGAACAATCTGACCGAGGTCGAGCGCAAATCCGTCGAGGACGCGGCGAAGAGCGCCGGCTGCGCGAAAGTTTATCTCGTCGAAGAGCCGGTGGCGGCCGCCCTCGGCGCCGGTTTACCTATCGACCAGCCCTCCGGCACGCTCGTCATCGACATCGGTGGCGGCACGACCGACATCGCCGTCATCTCCATGGGCGGCACGGTCGTCGCCCGGACACTCAAGGTGGCCGGCGACCGCTTCAATAACGACGTCATCCAGTTCGTCCGCGACGAGTTCAAGCTTGTGATAGGCGAACCGACCGCCGAAGCGGCGAAGATAGCCGTCGGTTCCGCCATCGCTTTGGACGAGCGCCTCGAGGTGCCTATCCGGGGCCGCGACCTTTCGACCGGTTTGCCCCGCGAAGTGCTTGTAAAGAACAGCCACATCCGGCTGGCGCTCGCAAAATCCCTGCGGGTTGTCGTGGATTCCATCCTGGAGGTCATCGAAGCTACGCCGCCGGAGCTCGTTGGTGATATGCTGAAGCAGGGCCTCACGCTCTGCGGCGGCGGGGCTCTTCTCCGCGGCGTCGACCAGATGATCCAGAAGGAGACCCAAGTGGAGACCCGTATCGCCCAAGAGCCGCTGACGTGCGTCGTGCGCGGTCTTGGACACATCGTGGATGAGTTCGATCTGCATCGGAGCCTGCTCGACAATCCGCTGCGGCCGATGGAGATCGAGCTCTAGCGCCGGGCTGGCGTTCAAGCTTCGTTCCATGGAACGACTACTCATCACTCTCTTAATTTTGGCCACGTGCCTCTGCGTGGTCCTCGCGCCGTCCGTTGGCTGGCGGCTGCAGCGCCTCCTCACGGGTTGGAGCGGTCTTTCGATGGACCAGGCGGGCATCGAGAACGCTTCGCTTCAGGCTGCCCTTGTTCGCTCGATGGCGGCGCCGCGCCCGACCGTCGTCGAAAAATACGAACCGGCTTTCGTTTATTCACGCTACCCTTTCAATTTTCAGAACGAATTGCTCGTTTCCGCCGGCGCCGACGCGGGCGTTGAGGTCGGTCAAGCGGCGCTCATCACGGCCTCCGATTCCAGCACGCCGACCTCCGGCCCGGCCGTCGTCATCGGTCAGGTCGTTCAGGTCTTTCCCGACACCGCGCTCGTTCGGACGGTCTTCGATCCGTCCTTCCAGCTGGCCGTCCGCTTGGGTGACAAGGGCGCTGACGCGCTCCTCAAGGGCGGCACGAACCCGAAGCTCACGCTCATTCCGAAAACAACCACGGTGAACGACGGGACGGTCGTTTACACAGCGACGCCGGATATGCCGTACGGTCTGCCGGTCGGGACGCTTTCGAACGAGCGCATCGCCGGCGACCAGTTGTTCCAGGAGGCCGACCTGCGCCTCGGTTATGACATTCCGGATATCAGGATCGTCTGGCTTACGACCGGCCATCAGCCGGTCTCTCCGCCGCCCGCGCCATGAACCCCCGGCTTTTCGTAAGCGGCCTCTGTTTGATGCTCTTCGCCGTCGTGCTGGAGCTCAAGGGGCTCGTCCTTTTCGGCTTCGCGCCTGACCTGGCGCTCGCGGCCGGCGTTGTTCTCGGGGCTTTTTTCAATTGGCCAGCGCTCATCTTCACGACCCTCCTGACCGTCCTGCTTTTGAATTGGCAACCGGGTCTCGCGCCCGCCCTCATTCTTTTCGCTGCCCTGGTGTTCGGGGCCGCGCTCGCGCGCCGCTTTCTCTCCTGGCAACCGTGGTTCGCCAATCTTCTTCTCGTCGGTCTGGCTGCCGCTGTTTTCCACGGCTTCCTGCACGGGCCGACCGTTCTGGCGGAGCCGATAACTTTCTTTCAGATACTCGTGACCGATATCCTCTTTGCCGCCCTCGCGTTCTGGACGTTCGAGCTCGTTTTCGGACCAGTGCGCCGGGCCCGCCATCATAGATGAAAAAGAAGACAGATATAATCTTCGAAGAATCTCTTTCGGACGATTGGTCGCGCGACTTGGACGTGGTCGAAGTACCGCTCGACGACCGACCGCTCTTTTACGTGGGTCTCGCCGTGGTGGGCGTTGTCGTCGCGGTGGTCGCTCGACTCGTCTTTCTGAACGTGGCGAACGGTGACTTTTACGCCCGCCGCGCCGCTGCCAATCTTCTTCAGGAACAGCTCACGCCGGCCCCGCGCGGTCTCATTGTCGACCGGAATGGCGTGGTTTTGGCAGAAAATCAGCCGGCTTTCGCCGCCGCGCTCGATGTGCGGGCCTTCCTTCAAGAACCGGACCTTGAAGAGCGGACGCTCGAGGCCGTGAGCACGACGCTCGGCATTTCGCCGGACACGGTCCTGTCTGCGGTCAGCGACCGCAACACGGAACAATCATCCGAGCCGATAATCCTGAGCGACAACCTTACGCAAAGCCAGCTTGTTGCCTTGAAGGCTTTGGGCCTGAAGACGCTCACGGTCACCGACGGTTACCGGCGTTCTTATCCGAAAGGGCCGGTCTTCTCGACCGTCTTGGGTTACGTCGGTTATCCTTCGCCCGACGATCTCAGAGCCGACGATACTTTGACCGGCCAGGACGTTGTGGGCAAGAGCGGCATTGAGGCGGAGTACGACAAAACATTGCGCGGTCAGCCCGGCGTGGCTGTCCAAGTGCGGGACGCGAAAGGGCGAACGCTTACGGAACGGACCAATTCGGAAGCGAAGATCGGTGCGACCGTTCAACTCACCATCGACGGTGAGTTCCAGGAATATTTTTATCAGCGTTTCCGGGAGGCGCTCACCGCTCTCGGTCGGACCTCGGGGGCCGGCCTGGCCATTGATCCTACGACCGGTGCCGTTCTGGCTTTCTTCAGTATGCCGTCTTACGACAATAACGTGATGAGCGGGGCCGGTTCGAGCGCCGACCGAGTGGCGCTCTTGAATGATTCGACCAGGCCGCTCTTCGACCGTCTTCTGGGCGGTATGTATAACCCCGGCTCGACCATCAAGCCGCTTCATGGCGTCGCGGCTCTGACCGAAGGCGTCATTACGCCCACGCGGCAGATCTTCTCACCCGGCTATCTCGACGTCCCGAATCCGTATGACCCGGAACATCCGACCCGCTTCGTGGATTGGCGCTATCAGGGCTACGTGAACATGGCGGCGGCGCTCGCCCAATCCTCGAATGTTTACTTCTATGAAGTGGGCGGCGGCTTCGGCGATATCAAAGGCCTCGGCATCGACCGTTTGGACGCCTGGTGGCAGAAGTTCCGGCTCGATAAACCGACCGGCATCGACCTGCCGGGCGAGAACACCGGTTTTCTTCCGACCATCGAATGGAAGAAGCAGAACACGAACCGGCCCTGGCAGCTCGGCGATACTTACAACGTTTCCATCGGCCAGGGCGATCTTTTGGTCACGCCCATCGCGTTGCTCAATTACATCGCCGCCATCGCGAACGGCGGTTATATTTATCAGCCGTTCGTGAACGCTTCCTCGACGGCCGGCGTCGCCCTGGGCGACCTCACGACCTTCGCGCCGGCCATCGCTGAAGTTCAGAAGGGGATGCGCTTGACGGTCACTTCGCCAATGGGCACGGCCCATCTTTTGGACGACCTGTCGATCCCGAGCGCAGCCAAGACCGGAAGTGCGCAGGTTTTCAATAAGACCCAAGAGAATGCTTTCTTCGTCGGCTACCTGCCGGCCGACCATCCGAAGCTCGCACTCCTCATTCTCGTCGAAAACTCGAAGGAGGGGAGCTTGAACGCCGTTCCGATAGCGCACGATGTCTTTGCCTGGTACGCCGAGCATCGGCTGAAAAAATAAGGTAGAATAATTCCTAATATGAGCGAAATTCGCCAAGACATCGTTTCCGGTGATTGGGTCATCATGGTCCCGGAGCGGGCCAAACGACCCGACCAGCTGTTCGCCAAAAAAGAAAAACGGAAGCCGACCCCGAAGGCCACTTGTCCTTTTGAGGACCTGCGCGGGACGGGCAACTGGCCGCCCCATTTTTTGGTTCCGAACGATGAGAAGAAATGGCGCGTGGCCGTCATTCCGAACAAATATCCGGCGCTCGCCCATGGCGAACAATGTGCCGACATCCACCACCGTGGACCGTACGCTTATCGGAAAGGCGTCGGCTATCACGACCTCGTCGTCGGCCGCGACCACTTCCGGAACATCGCCGACCTGCCGCCCAAAGCGACCTTAGAGATATTCGAAGCCATGCAGCGGCGCTTCCGAATGGCGGAAGAGGATGATTGCTTGGCGTACGTTTCGACCTTCTTCAACTGGGGGCCACTGGCCGGCGCTTCGCTTTACCATCCGCATTATCAGATGCTCACTTTGCCTTTCATCCCGCCGGAGGTCGAAGGTTCGCTCGGCGGTTCGAAGCGCTATTTCAAGAAGCACCACCGCTGCGTCCACTGCGACGTTCTGAAATATGAACGGAAAGCGAAAACGCGCGTGGTGGACGAGAACGCCAGGGCCATTGCTGTCGCCCCCTTCGTGCCGAAGAGCCGAATGGAAGTGAGCATCTATCCGAAGCGCCATGAGCCGTTCTTCGAAAAAACGCCGCGCCGCGACCTTTTGGACATCATCATCGTCCTCAAGTCGACGCTCCAGCGGATGCGCAAGTATCTGGCCGACCCGGACCTGAATTTCTTCATTCACACCGGACCCATCAAGGACCAGAAGAAATATGCCCACTATCACTGGCACATCGACGTCATCCCGAAGATCTTCCCGCCGCCGGGCGGCTTTGAGCTTTCGACAGGTACGGACATCAATGTTTTCGATCCGGACTGGCTGACCGCCGTTCTCCACGGCCGACGGCCACCGCACCCTCTCAGTTCATGAACCAATCGTTCTGGTCACAGCTCAAACGGCATCAGCCCGTCGCCTTAGCCATCGGCGTTAGCTTCGTCCTCGTCCTGGCCGGTTGGATCTGGGCCTACACGTCGCTCCGGGGCATTTCCCAGCCGCTCATCATTCATTACAATGCGGGCCTCGACTCGCCGGTCGAGATGAAAGGGACCATCTGGGATATTTTCGATATCGGCGGTTTCGGCGTGCTTGTGGTCGTTCTGAACGGTATCCTGGCGGTTCGCCTCGACGAACGGGACTGGTTCCTCGGAAAGCTCATCGCCGGTTCGACCTTCGTCTTTGCGGTCTTGATTTTTATCGCCTTCTCCGCTATCATCTCCGTGAACTAAGCGCCGCCCCCGGGCGGCCTCAAATATCCAAGGAACATGGCCTCATTTGCAGTCATTGAGACAGGCGGGAAACAATACCGGGTTTCTGCCGGTCAAAAACTTAAAGTAGAAAAGCTCGCCGGCGAGGCGGGCGCGAAAATGGTCTTCGATAAGGTGCTCTTGACCGTGGACGGAGACAAGGTGGAGGTCGGGACGCCGTACGTGAAGGCCGCGAAAGTGGAAGCGACCGTCGTTGAACAAGCGCGCGCCCGGAAGGTCATTATCTTTAAATATCACTCAAAGGTGCGCTATCGGAAGAAGAAGGGCCACCGGCAGCACTATACCGAGGTTGAGATAACGAAGGTGTAAAAATAAGTCCCCGCGCGAGCGGGGACTTTCGTTACCGCCGCCGTTCGAGGCCGAGGCCGATTATCTTTTCGAGGAGGTCGAGGAACGTCCAGCCGAGGGCGCGGGCTTCTTTCGGGCAGAGCGAGGCCTCCGTCATGCCGGGAGCCGTATTGATTTCCAAAAAATTGAGACCGCCTTTCTTGTCCAGAATGAAATCAGAACGCGTGAGGCCGTCCGTGCGGTGCAGGGCGTGAGCCAAGAGCGCCGCGGCCTCGATGTTCGCGAGCGTCTTTTTCGGCAGCGGCGCGGGGCACAACTCCTTCGTTTTCGGCGAATCGTATTTCGCGTGGTAGTCGAAGAACGCACCTTTGGGCGGGCGAATGAGGATGGGCGGCAGCGCGACGAGGTCCGTCCGGGCGGTGTTGCCGAGCACGCCGCAAGTGACCTCGGCGCCGGCAATGAACTTTTGAACGATTATCGTTCCGTCGTAGTCGAAAGCGGCCCGGAGCGCGGCGTCCAGCGTCCGGCGGTTCTTAACAATGGAGACGCCGATGGAGGAGCCGAGGGCGTTTGGTTTCACAACGCACGGATAGCCGAAATCTTCTTTGAGGCGCGCGTGGACGACATCCGGCTCGGCCGAGCGGCGCAGGACAAAATACGGCGGCACGAGAAGGCCGAAGCGTTTGGCCAGCTCGTAGGACATGGCTTTGTCCATCCCAAGCGCGCTCGCGAGAACACCGGAGCCGGTGTAGGGGACGCGAAGGGTTTCGAGGAGCGCCTGAAGGCGCCCGTCTTCAACCCATTCGCCGTGCAGGGCGGAAAGCAGAGCGACGTCGGTACCTTTCAGGTTTTTCTTTAAGGTATCAAAGAGGCGCGCCGGCTCTTTCGATAGAAGGACGCGCTTCACGGGATAGGCCGCTTTTAAGGCGCGCTCGATCTGCGCCGAAGAGCGGAGCGAAATTTCATACTCGCTCGATGGTCCGCCGGCGAGAACGGCGATGCGGGGCTTCTTCATTTCAGACGGAAGATGACCGCCCCGGCCGGTATCCTATTCTCGTCTTTCGGCAGAACGTAGTAGATGTTCTTCTCCGCCTGTTTTTCTGGCGTGAAGGAATCCGTAATGTACATGACGGTCTGAGCCGGCATCGGGATGCCGCGCACATCCACGCCGCCCGCCTCGACAACGACATACTTCAGCGTGCTGGTCGGCAAAGCCCGGATGGCATGTCCGATAGTTACATAATCGGCGGCAAAAGCGCCTGGTGTATCCGCGGCGTTCGCGAAGAGAACGAAATAAGTGTGGTAGGCCTCGACGGGGAGCAGGGCCAGGAAAAGGACGGTCACAATTATTGTCAGATACTTCGGCCACTTATCGCGCATCACGTGGTAGACCCGTTCGGCGGCGAAAGCGGCGAGGAGAATGACCGGCGGAATAAGGAGGATGGAGCGGAGCGCGTGCGGGAGGCCTTCGTTCGAAATGACGACGGGCAAAGCGGCGAGGGTGGCCCAGCCGAAGATGAAAAGGAACGAGAAACGTTCATCCGGTTTCTTTTTGAGGGCGATGAGGCCAAGGACAAGGCCGATGAGGAAAAGGGCGCCGACGGGGGCGAAGAGTTCCGGCCGACCGGAGACGTTGTGGCGCGGGTTCATGTCGCCGACAAAGTTGAACATGCCGGCCGTCTTCACGACGTTCCACGCCAGATCGGCGAGCGGGGTCTTCGAGCTCATGACGGAGACCTGTGTCGTTCGGCCGAAGAAATCTGCTGGGTTATGAAGATAGTAGAGCCCAATCGGGAGAGCGGTGAAGAACGTGACGGCCACGTAAACGGCGGCGACCTTCCAGAAGTCGGCGTGCTTCCGGAAGAAGGGGATGAAAAGCAAAAAGAGGAGCGGGGCGACGCGGTAGGCGATATAAGTATAGAAGCCGGCCCCGAAAACAAGACCGCCGAGAACAGCCGCCGCGTATTTTTCGAATTTCTTCTCGCGCTTCACCGCGTAGAGGAAAAAGAAAGCGGCCCAGACGAGGCAGAGCGGGGCCATGATGGCGCGGAAACTGATGCGGGAAAAATTGATGTGCCAGAAGTTCGTGGCGATGAAGAAGGCGGCCAAGAGACCAACACGCTTCGAGAAAAGTTCTCGGCCCAAAAAGTAGAGGCCGAGGACGGTAAGCGTCCCGCAGGCCATCGAAACGAAGCGGAGCATCCACGGTTCCGGCTCATTATGAGCGAACGGCAGAATGACTTTCAAGAACTCCGCCTGGATGTTCATAAAAAGTCCCTCACGGCCGTTGTTCTCGGGGTAATAAACTTTATACTGACCGGTCGCGATGGCCTCCTGCGCGTTCGTGCCGTCCATCGCCTCGTCGGGATAGAGCCCCGGCGGCACCTCGGCCAAACGATAGCTCCGCAAAAAGAGTGCTATAATAATGATGCCGACTAAGAGCCAGGCGGTGCGGTTTTTGGTCATATCAGCCATTATAACGCTCCCGTCCTCTAATCTCTATTAACATGCCCGACATCCAACCAAATTTCGAACAATTCCTTGAGTCCGATATCGAGCACCTCTCGGCCGAAATGAAGAATCGGCGCGAACAGCCGGAGATACAGGGCGTTTCCCATCAGGAGGTATTGAAGCAGGCCGTTCAATCGATGACCCCGCCGCCCGCGCCGCCCGCGGCCGCGAACGCCAACGTTATCCAGGACCCGCTGCCGAACTACGCCAAGGACGCACCGCCGGAAACGCGTCTCGAGGTCGAGCAGCTCCTCGAGATGGCTTTCCGCGAAGGCATCATGAAAGCGAACGCCGCCGCCGCGCGCTCGAATCCTTACGTTCTCGACACATTTCACGACGCCTTGGTCGGAAAACTTTACTCGGAATTCCAAAAACGCGGGCTCCTTGAATAACAACGCATGAGCTGGCTTCCATTCGCGGCGGGAATAGGTCTCGGGGTCATCTTAGGCGTCGGGATATTTTTCTTCGTCCGGGCAACGCGCCGTCGGCACTTCTTCGATTCTTTGAATCGGGCGGTCTTTCTTATCAAGATACCGAATACCCAGCCGGAACAGGGGAAGGATTTTAAGACGGAAATAAATACTTCTGAGCAGTTACTCGCGAACCTAGCGGCCCTCAAGGCGCCCTTCGCGCTCGAAGTGGCGGTGCCGCACGTCGGCGAGGAGATCCATTTCTTCCTGACGGTGCCGAAGCGTTTGAGCGAAGTGGCGCTGAAGCAGGTCCAGGGTCTGTGGAACGGGGCTTCCGTCGAACAGGCGACCGATGATTTCAACATCTTCAATCCGCAGGGGGCGACCGCGGCGGCGTATGTCGGCCTGAAACAGCATTACGCTTTGCCGGTCCGGACCTATACGGAGGTCGGCGCCGACACCTTCGCTTCGGTCATCGGCGCGTTCGCGAAGATAAGCCAGGTCGGCGAGGGCGCCGCCCTTCAGCTTATCGTGACTCCGGCGCCGCAGAAGAAGCGTGAGGTTTTGAGCTATCTCGAGAAGCTCAAGAAAGGCGAACCGCTCAAGAAAGTGTTGGGCGTGAACGAGATCCTGGCCGCCCTGCCGCCGGCGCATGAACTGCTCTCGCCGAAGAGTGCCGAGCAGAAAGCCAAAGAAAAGAGCGAGCCGGTCATCGTCGACAACGAAGCCGTCAAAGCGCTTGAAGCCAAGATAACGAAACCGCTTTTTTCCGTGAATGTCCGCTTCTTGGCCTCGGCACCAACGCCGTTCCAGGCCGACGACATTCTGGATGGCTTGACGGCCGGCCTTTCGCAGCTCGCCGCCCCGCAGCGGAACGAGTTCAAACTGGTGAAGCCGCGGAACGTAGGACGGCTTGTTCACGATTACGTTTTTCGCGACTACGCCTCCGGCCAAGCGATGGTTCTTAATACAGAGGAGATAGCGAGCTTCTGGCACCTGCCGACCTCAAGCACGGAAACGCCGAAGGTGAAGTATCTGAAATCGAAAGAAGCCGCCCCGCCGGCGAACTTGCCGGCCGACGGGCAGCTGCTCGGGCAAGCTTCTTTCCGCGGCCAGTTGAAGCCGGTCTATCTTACTGATGAGGACAAGAAGCGCCATATTTATATCATCGGCCAGACCGGCACCGGAAAAACGACGCTCATCGGCAATCTCATCATGTCGGATATGAAGCGCGGCAAAGGCATTGCTGTCATCGATCCGCACGGCGACCTTGTCGAGAACGCCCTCACTTATATTCCGAAAGAGCGTGTTGACGACCTTATCCTTTTCGACCCGACCGACCGCGAACGGCCGCTCGGTTTGAATATGCTCGACTTCAATCCGAACCGGCCGGAAGAAAAGACGTTCATCGTGAACGAGATGCAGAGCATCTTCAACAAGCTTTTCCCGCCGGAATCGATGGGTCCGATGTTCGAGCAATATATGCGGAACGCCCTGCTGCTCCTCATGGAAGATATGGCGAACGAACCGGCGACGCTCATCGAGGTCCCGCGCGTATTCACCGATACTCAGTTCCGTCTGCGAAAGCTGGAGCGCATCCGCAATCCGGTCGTGGCGGACTTCTGGCTGAAGGAAGCGGCCAAGGCCGGCGGCGAAGCCTCGCTCGCCAATATGACGCCGTATATCACGTCGAAGTTCAACAACTTCATCGCGAACGATTTTATGCGGCCCATCATCGGCCAGCCGAGATCGGCCTTCAATTTCCGGACGGCGATGGACGAAGGGAAGATAATCCTCGTGAACCTCTCGAAGGGCCGCCTCGGGGATATCAACGCCAACCTCCTCGGCATGATAGTCATCGGGAAGATATTGATGGCGGCGCTGTCGCGCGGCGACATCGCGGACAAGAGCGCCCGGCGCGATTTCAACCTTTATATCGACGAGTTCCAGAACTTCTCGACCGACGCCGTGGCTTCCATCCTCTCCGAGGCGCGCAAGTACGCGCTCTCGCTCACGATGGCTCACCAGTTCATCGCTCAGCTGCAGGACAAGATAAGGGACGCTGTTTTCGGGAACGTCGGTTCACAAATAATCATGCGCGTCGGCGCGCAGGATGCCGAGTTCCTGGTGAAACAGCTCTCCGGTATTTTCAACGAGGACGATCTCACCAACATCGACAACTTGTACGCCGTGGCGAAGATCCTTATCAACGGCCAGACAGCCCAGCCCTTCAGCATGAAGGTCGGAACGGAATCATGGACGCGCGGCAAACAGGAGCTCGCGGCCGCGCTCAAGGAGTACTCGCGCCAGAAGTACGGCGCCGACCTGCAGCAAGTGGAGCAGGATATCTTCGCGCGCCTACGGACATAGTTCAGAGGAAACGTTTTCTATAGACAAGGCTCTTCGTTCGTGTTAAAAAATGGACGGTTCATCGAGAACGACAACTTGGATAACCAAGAGCTTTTTCTGGACGAGAGGTGATGCATGACGACGATCAAGATCGTCCGGTCGGAACCGCGCCTCGACATCTTTCCGGTTCTGACCGTCCTCGAACGCAAGGTCTACGTCGACAAGAAGAGGACCCGGCTTGGGGTGCGGACCCGCCTGGAGCACCAAGCGGTCATCGAGCACATCAGGCAGAGCCACGCCCTTGTCAACGAGCGTCGCTCCGGGCTCGGTCTCCCATTCGACCGGGAAAATCCGCGCTTCATTCTGATCCCCAGTATCCTGCCGAAGAACCGGGTGCCGTGGTGGGTTCGCGCCCGCTACGACCATGACATCGTCTACGGTGTTCGCAAGAATCCCGACGGTTCGGTTGACATGAGGGACCTGAAGCGGAAGCGAAGCGCCGCGCGTTTGAAGCGTTGGGGCAGAACGCCGGTCGAGACGTGGAGCGTCTTCACCATCACGAGCACTCGGAAGCCGCCTCAGCCGTGGACGGACGAACTTACGTTCAAGAAGGTGCTCGGCAACCCTTTCTATCGCGGCGTCGTTTGCCGCCGCGATCCCGGAACGCCGAACATCCTGGCGCTGCGGCAGCCGTCCGGCCGAGCTCTGGACCGCGGTCATTTCGGCCTCACGGTCGGCGACGGCTTCGATTGCGAGCGCAAGCTCGAACGGTCGGCCGACCCGGAGCGTTTCGGCCCGTGCTTCAAGAAATAGGAAACTTAAGAGAAAGGAGGTGATAGAGATGGCGCCTGGCGAACCGGACGCGCTTGGGTCTCAAATTTGGACGGTCGTCGAGTTCCGGCTCAGACCGGATGAGCGGCCGAACATAGACTCGATGCTCATCTTCATCGGTCGCTTGTCCGCTGCTGGCGTTCGGGCCAGGATCCATCCGAAGCGGTCCGGAAAAGCTTTGCTTCTCAAGGGGGCGTTCATCGGGGAACACCTGGAGAACGCTCTTTGTCTTAAAACCAGCAGATTTAGCGTCCGGTTGGCGACGGCCGATGAGGTCGAAAGCCTTAAGGGCGGCTGGGGAGGAAGTGACGAGCAATGAGTCTTTTTCAACGCCGGGTCTCGGGATCGACGGAACCCCGGACCGTTCAGCGGACGCTCATCATCCGCGAGCTGGGCGAGTGGACGGCCGGCGAGGTGGGCAGACTGAACACTGTTCTGCCGGGCGTGGTGACGGCTTTTCGTCATCCCCTGGAACCGAAGACCGTCGTTCTGCCGCTCGAGTTTCCGCTCGACAAGCTGGAAGAGATCGTCAGTCGGGAGCTCGGTCTGTACCATGCGTCGTACCACGTCGTCGTGGTCCTGCCGGGACACCCGCTTTACCTTGCTCCGCGCGGTCCGTACTGACCGCCGAGGGCGACATGGGCCGGAGCACGCCGCGTGCGTGTTCCGGCCTTGTCATATTTATGAACGGTGACAAGGATAGCGGCCCTGAATTATAATGAAAAAGTCATGATGAAATATCTTCGCGCTGCTTCCAAGAATAAATTAAAAGGTCGAGCCCTTGTCCGGCTCGATTTTAATACCGAAGACGAATGGCGGATGGTCGCGGCTCTGCCGACCGTGAAATTACTGGAGAAGTCTGCCCAGGCGGTCATTATCGTAAGCCACCGCGGCCGACCGGAGAATATCAAGGTAGTGGACGGCGTGCCGCAGGATTTCGACCAGAAACTTTCGCTCGAGAAGGACGCAAAGGCGCTCACGCGTTGGCTTAAGAAGCCGGTCACGTTCGTTCCCCATTTCCGCTTCGCCGAGATAAAGGCGCTCGCGGCGACGGCGCCTCGGGGGAGCATCTTCCTTATCGAGAATCTCCGTTTCCTGCCGGGCGAAGGAAAGAACGATCCGGTCTTCGCCAAAGAACTTGCCGCGCTCGGCGATTACTACGTGAACGAAGCTTTTGCGGTCTGTCACCGGGCCGCCGCTTCGGTCGTGGCCGTCACAAAATATCTTCCGAGCTACGTCGGTCTTGGCCTAGAAAAGGAGATAGAGAACCTCGGCGGCGTGATGAAGAGGCCGAGGCGACCGTTCGTGCTGGTCGTGGGCGGAGCGAAAGCCGAGGATAAGCTCGGCATCCTGCATTTCTTCGAGAAGCGGGCCGATAGCATGCTGCTCGGCGGGGCGTCGGCGAACACCATTCTGGGCCTGCGCGGCGTGAACGTGGCGGGCTCCAAGTTCGATGCTGATCCCAAGGACCACGCGATGCTCGCCCGACTCGCAGCCTTGAAGAAGGTCATTTCGCCGATGGATGAGCGACGAGACGGAAAAGGCGTCGTTCTGGATATTGGGCCGAGAACGGAGAAGTTTTACGCTGACATCATAAAAAAAGCGGGGACGATATTGTGGAGCGGGCCGATGGGTTATTTCGAGAAAAAAGCTTTCGCGCATGGGAATCTGGCGATTGCCAAAGCCATCACGGCGAATCGACGGGCTTTTTCCGTGACGGGCGGCGGCGAGACGGTCATGTTCCTCAAGAAGCACAAGCTGGACAAAAAATTCTCGTTCATCTCGACAGGCGGCGGGGCTATGCTAGAATTCTTGGCCGGCGAGAAGTTGCCGGGTATCGAGGCTTTACGGAAGAAATGAAGGCGGCATCAGATAAAAAGATAATCGTTATCTATGACGGCGGCTGCACCGATGGTTTCGGTGGGGCCTGGGCGGCGTGGAAAAAATTCGGCGCTTCGGCCTTTTATCACGGCGGTTCGCATACCGAGGTGCCGATGACCCACCTGCACGGCAAGAAAATTTATTTCATCGATTTTTGTTACGACGCGCCGGTCATCCGAAAATTGCTTCGGAACGGGAATCATATCGTGAGCTTGGAGCATCACGAATCCCACGAAGAAGCCGTGAAGATGGCACACGAGTACCGGTACGACACTGAACATTCCGGTTGTGTCCTGGCCTGGCAATATTTTTTCCCGAAGAAACCGGTGCCGCGCCTTTTGCGTCACATCGAAGATATCGATCTTTGGAAATTCAGGTTGCCGCACACGAAAGCCGCCCGCGCTTTTCTTGAAACACAAGATATGGATTTCCGGACCTGGAGCGGACTGATAAAAGATTTCGAGAATCCGGCAAAAAGGAAAAAGCTCATCGAGAAGGGCGAAACGGTCCTGGCTTATCAGGATAAGCTTTGCGAAGAGCTCATAAGAGAATCGGCCGAACGCGTCCGCTTCAAGGGCATCGTGACCTATGCGGTGAACGCCCCGAACTATAATTCTCACAATCTGACCGATATGATCGGCGACAAACTTCTTAGGGCTCATCCGCCGATGGCCATTGTTTGGAAACAGCGACGAAAGACCATCAAGGTCTCGCTTCGTTCGAACGGGGGAGTGAATGTTGCACAATTAGCCAGCCAGTTCGGCGGCGGCGGGCACAGAGATTCTTCAGGATTCTCTATTCCGAGGGACTCAAAACTGCCGTGGACAGTATTATCGGAAGAAGATAAATAATATCGATGCTCTTATATGAGCACTAAGAAGAAATACTACGCTTACCATTTACCGGACGGAGAGCAGAGCGTTGTGACGCATTGGTCAGCTTGCGAAAAAAAAGTTTCCGGCGTAGCCGGGGCCCGCTACCGCGGCTTCAACGAGCGGGCCGAGGCCGTCTCGTGGCTTGCCGACGGTGCGCGCTATGAAGAGAAGCCGAAGTTGCCGCGGCCAAAACATCAACCAGGCGTCTATTTCGACGCCGGGACGGGCCGAGGTCATGGCGTGGAAGTGAGCGTAACGGATGAGATGGGCCGAGATCTGCTCGCGCTCGTGCTGCCGAAGAACCGACTCAATAAGTTCGGGAAAGAACGTCTCGCCGGCGGGATAACGAACAATTACGGCGAACTTCTGGCCTGCAAGTATGCGCTCGCCATCGCCGAAAAGATCCGGGTCAAGATAATCTTCGGCGATAGTCGCCTGGTCCTTGATTACTGGTCGAAAGGGGTGATGCGAGCCAAAGATCTGCCGCCGAAGACGGTGGCGCTTGCCAAAGAAGTGACAGCTGCCCGGAAAGCGTTCGAAGCCGAAGGTGGTCACGTGAAACATGTTCCCGGCGCCTACAATCCGGCCGACCTTGGATTTCATTA
>Ga0335071_10004223_pt1 | contig 15013 bp, 13 predicted proteins | sample Lox_Sample_15_FD_206724 | JGI IMG/M metagenome (GOLD analysis project Ga0335071, IMG submission 206724) | Soil microbial communities from Loxahatchee National Wildlife Refuge, Florida, United States - Lox_Sample_1.5 | ecosystem: Environmental > Terrestrial > Soil > Wetlands | place: USA... | reverse complement strand
CGTCACCGCGGCCTTGTGGGCATCGCTGCCCTTGCCGCCGTAGTGGCCGTCCTCGATGTACTTCTTGGCGTTGTCCCACGCGCCGCCGCCCGTGCACATGGAGATCGCGACGAAGAGGCCCGTCACGATCGTGCCCATGAGCATGCCGCCCAGCGCCTGCACGCCCGCGTCCGGACCCATGAGCCAGCGAATGACGAGGGCCACGGCGATCGGCGAGAGGACCGGCAGCAGCGACGGAACCATCATCTCCTTGATGGCGCCGCGCGTGAGCATGTCCACCGCCTTCGAGTAGTCGGGCTTCGCGGTGCCTTCCATGATCCCCTTGATCTCGCGGAACTGGCGGCGCACTTCCTCCACCACCGAGCCCGCGCAGCGGCCCACGGCTTCCATCGCCATCGCGCCGAAGAGGTACGGGATGAGGCCGCCCACGAAGAGGCCGATGATGACCGCGGGATTCGACAGGTCGAAGCTGATGTGCCGGCCGGCTTCCTCGAGCTTGTGCGTGTAGTCGGCGAACAGCACCAGCGCCGCGAGGCCCGCGGAACCGATCGCATAGCCCTTGGTGACGGCCTTGGTCGTGTTGCCCACGGCGTCCAGCGGGTCGGTCACGTTGCGCACTTCCTTCGGCAGCTCCGCCATCTCGGCGATGCCGCCCGCGTTGTCGGTGATCGGGCCGTAGGCGTCGAGCGCCACGATGATGCCGGCCATCGAGAGCATCGAGGTCGCGGCGATCGCGATGCCGTAAAGGCCCGAGAGCGCGTACGCAGCCCAGATCGCCGCGCACACCGCGAGCACGGGCCATGCCGTGGATTTCATCGACACGCCGATGCCGGCGATGATGTTGGTGGCGTGCCCCTTGGTGGAGGCCTCCGCCACGTGCTTCACCGGGGCGAAGTCGGTGCCCGTGTAGTACTCGGTGATGAACACCATGAGCCCCGTGAGCACGAGGCCGACGACGCAGCAGCCCCAGAGCTTCCAGACTGCCGACGGATCCGGGCCCATCGCTTCGCGCATCATGGCGTCGGTGACGAAATAGAACGCGACCAGCGAGAGGATGCCCGCCACCGCGAGGCCGCGATAGAGCGCGTTCATGATCTTGCCGCCCTCGGCCGTCTTCACGAAGTACGTGCCCACGATGGAGGCGACGATCGACACGGCGCCCAGCACCAGCGGATAGGTCACCGCGTTGGCGGCGAACGCGGGATTGATCAGGAGCGCCCCCAGCACCATCGTCGCGATGATCGTCACGGCGTAGGTCTCGAAAAGGTCCGCCGCCATGCCGGCGCAGTCGCCCACGTTGTCGCCCACGTTGTCGGCGATCACCGCGGGGTTGCGCGGATCGTCCTCCGGGATGCCGGCTTCCACCTTGCCCACGAGATCGGCGCCGACGTCGGCACCCTTGGTGAAGATGCCGCCGCCGAGACGCGCGAAGATCGAGATGAGGGAGGAGCCGAACGCGAGGCCGATGAGCGGCTTCACGATGTCGGTCATCTTCGCGCCCTGGGCGGCCGAGCCGTCGAGGAACAGGAAGAATCCCGACACGGCGATCAGGCCCAGCCCCACCACGAGCAGGCCCGTGATCGCGCCGCCCTTGAAGGCGATGTTGAGCGCGGGGCCGATGCCGTGGCGCGCGGCTTCCGCCGTGCGAACGTTCGAGCGCACCGACACGTTCATGCCGATGTAGCCCGCGGCTCCCGAGGCAATGGCGCCGATCGCGAAGCCGACCGCCGTGGTCCATCCCAGCACGAAGCCGAGGATCACGAAGAGCACGGCACCCACGATGCCGATGGTGGTGTACTGGCGGTTGAGGTACGCCTTGGCGCCCGTCTGCACGGCCGCCGCGATCTCGCGCATGCGGTCGTTGCCGTCGGGCTGCTTGAGGATCCACGACGCGGTGATGCCTCCGTACAGCAGCGCGAGGACGCCGCAGGCGAGGGCGATGAGGATTGCGTTGTTCAACATCGGTGCTTCTCCCAGGGTTTTTGTGTGAAAGCGGGTGTTGCGGAAATCGTCTACGTCTTCTTCTTCACGGCCACGTTCTTCAGGCGCACGTACTTGGGCAGCCCCCCCTCGAACGGCGGGAACGCCTCGCCGGAGATGAGCGGCTGCAGGTAGTTGCGGCACTTGGCCGTGATGTGGAATCCGTCGGGGGTGATGAAGTCGCGCGGCATCTTCTTCTCCACGTTGGCCACGTCGGAGAGTTTCGCCACGCCGATCTTCCAGCGATAGGGCTTGCTCGACGTGCGCACGATCGTGGGCATGACGCTGTTCATGCCCTTCACGGCGTACTCGACGGCCGCCTTGCCGACGGCGTAGGACTGCTCGAGGTCGGTCTTCGAGGCGATGTGGCGCGCGGCCCGCTGCAGGTAGTCGGCCACGGCCCAGTGCTGCTTCAGGTTCAGCTTCGAGCGCACGAGGCCCGCGAGCATCGGCGCCACACCGCCAAGCTGCGCGTGGCCGAACGCGTCCTTCAGCCCCGACTCCGAGAGGAACCTGCCGCTTGCGTCCTGCAGGCCTTCGGAAGCACCCACCGCGCAGTAGCCGTACTTCTTCACGCACTCGTCGACGCGCGCGAGGAACGCTTCCTCGTTCCACGGCACTTCGGGGAAAAGCAGGATGTGCGGCCCTTCCGCGGGGGTTCGCGACGCAAGCCCCGTGGCCGCCGTGATCCAGCCCGCGTGGCGCCCCATCACCTCGAGGATGAAGACCTTGGTGGAGGTCTTGGCCATGGACTCCACGTCGAGCACCGCCTCGGCCATGCTGGTGGCGACGTACTTCGCCACGGAGCCGAAGCCCGGGCACGTGTCGGTGATCGGCAGGTCGTTGTCGACCGTCTTCGGGACGTGCACCGCGGTGATCGGATAGCCCAGCTTCTCGCTGATCTGCGAGACCTTGAGGCAGGTGTCGGCCGAATCGTTGCCGCCGTTGTAGAAGAAGTAGCCGATGTCGTGCGCCTTGAACACCTCGATCAGGCGCTCGTACTCGTGGCCGCCCTTCTCCACGCCCTTCAGCTTGTAGCGGGCGCTCCCGAAGGCGCCGCCGGGCGTGTGCGTGAGGGCGCGGATCGCCGCGGGCGATTCCCTGCCCGTGTCGATGAGCTCCTCGTTCAGCGCCCCGAGGATGCCGTTCCTGCCCGCGTAGAGCTTGCCGATGTGCTTCTTGTGCCTGCGCGCGGCCTCGATCACCCCGGCCGCGCTTGCGTTGATGACCGCCGTCACCCCACCCGACTGCGCGTAGAAAGCGTTGCGTGGCATTTTCCTTACGATCCCAGTGCCTTGAGAATGCGGCCGCTCACCTCGTCGACGGCGCCCAGGCCGTCCACGCGGTGGTAGTGCGGAGCCTGCGGGTCGCCCGTCTTCGCCCAGTCCTCGTAGTAATGCACGAGGGGCTCGGTCTGCCTGTGATACACGCCAAGGCGGTTGCGGACCGTCTCTTCCTTGTCGTCGGCGCGCTGCACCAGCGGCTCGCCCGTCACGTCGTCCACGCCGGGCTTCTTCGGCGGGTTGAACTTCACGTGGTAGCTGCGCCCCGAGGCGAGGTGCACGCGCCGCCCCGACATGCGCTCGACGATGAGCTCGTCGGGCACCACGATCTCGACCACGTGCTCGAGCTTCACGCCCGCGGCCTTCATCGCGTCGGCCTGGGGGATCGTGCGCGGGAAACCGTCGAAGAGGAATCCGTTCTTCGCGTCGTCGGCGAGGATGCGTTCCTTCACGAGGCCGATGATGATGTCGTCGGACACGAGGTCGCCGCGATCCATCACGACCTTCGCCGCGAGGCCGAGCGGCGTGCCGGCCTTGACGGCGGCGCGCAGCATGTCTCCCGTGGAGATCTGCGGAATGCGGAACTTCTGCGTGATGACGGCGGCCTGCGTGCCCTTTCCGGCACCCGGCCCGCCCAAGAGAATCAGGCGCATCAACCTCCCCCGAGGGTCGATCTTCTTGGCAAACGCGTGATTATACTTGGCCGAGCTTGCCGCGTACGCGTTCCAGGTCCTCCCGCGTATCCACACCCGGTTCCATGGGCCCGCTCCAGATGGCGACCGCGATCCGGTGGCCGTGGCCCAGCGCCCGCAGCTGCTCGAGCGCCTCGAAGCGCTCGGCCGGAGTCTGGGAGAGCGACGAGTATTCGCGAAGGTACGAGACCCGGTACGCGTAGATGCCGATGTGGCGAAGCGCCGGGAATCCCGCGGGCAGCTTCTCGCGCGACTTCGCGAACGCGTCGCGCGCGAAGGGGATCGGTGCGCGCGAGAAGTACTGCGCGTAGCCCTCGGCGTCGATCACGACCTTCACCACGTTGGGATCGAAGAACGCCGCCGCTTCCCCGATGGGATGCGCCGCCGTGGCGATCGAGGCCCTGGGGCGCAGCGCCAGCTCGCTCGCCACCTTGCGGATCAGCTCCGGGTCGACGAGGGGCTCGTCGCCCTGGACGTTCACGACGATCTCCGAATCCGCGAACCCCAGCAGGTTCACCGCTTCGGCGATTCGATCGGTGCCGGTCTCGTGCGAGACGGAGGTGGTGCACACGCGCCAGCCGAGCGAGGCCACCTTGTCGGCGATCTCCTGGTGGTCGGTGGCGATCACGACGTCGTCCGCGCCCGAGAGCTTGGCGCGATCCGCGACCCACGCGACCAGCGGCTTGCCCCCGATGTCGGCGAGCATCTTGCCCGGCAGGCGCGTCGAGCGCATGCGCGCGGGTATCACGACCTTGAACGCGAGGCGCTCCACGATGCGGCTCCTAGGGATCTTCCGCGGGCGCGAGTTCCCTCGCCTCCTCCTCGAGCATCACGGGAATGCCGTCCTTCACCGGAAATGCGAGGCGATCGCCCTTGCACACGAGCTCCTGCGCTTCCTTGCGCCACACGAGCGGCCCCTTGCAAAGGGGGCACACCAGGATTTCAAGCAGCTTGGGATCCATCGGCGCTCCTCCGGGAATCGGCGACGCGTGAGGCGAGGAAGTCTTCGAAGTCGGGTGGAAGGATCGCATCGACGCGCAGGAACCACATGCGCGAATCGGCGAATGCCGCGCATTTTACGGCATCCTTCTCGGTCATGACGACGACCTCGGCGCCGGGGATCTTCAGGTCCTTCGGCTGGAAGCCGTGGTGGTCGGGAAACGCGATTGTCCTCGCCACCACGTGCAGCCGCGCCAGGTGATCGAAGAAGCGCTCGGGGTAGCCGATGCCCGCGACGGCTGCCACGTTCCTGCCGCGCGCGGCGAGCGCGAACTCCTCCACCGTCGCCTGGCGGTTCCCCGCGAGCGCCACGAAGCGCTCGCCGCCCAGGGTCATCGCGAACTGCCGCGCTCCGGGAACCGCATCGGACCAGCCGCCGTTCACGACCACGGCGTCGACGCGCGCGAGGCGCGACACCGGCTCGCGCAACGGCCCCGCGGGCAGCATGAGGCCGTTGCCGAAGCGCCTTTCGCCGTCGACCACGGCGATCTCCACGTCGCGGGCGAGCGCGTAGTGCTGCAGGCCGTCGTCGCTCACGATCACGTCCACCTCGGGATGCGCCTGGAGCAGCGCGCGCGCAGCCGCGGGCCGGTCGTGCGACACGTACACCGGAACGCGCGAACGGCGCGCGATCAGCACCGGCTCGTCGCCGAAGTGCTCCGGCGTGGCCACGTCGGGATAGACGCGCACCACGCCCAGCGGATCGTTGAGGTTCCTCGGCACCCGGCCGTAGCCGCGAGACACCACGCCGGGTGTGTACCCGCGGCGCGAGAGCGCATCGACCACGGCGAGCGTGAGCGGCGTCTTGCCCGTGCCGCCGGCGGTGATGTTACCCACGACGACCACGGGCACCGGAGCGCGCCACGACGGAAGGATCCCCGCGCGATACGCGAAGCGGCGCAGCGCCACGGCGAGCGCCATCGCGAGCGACAGGGGGAGCATGAGGAGCGCGCCGCCGCCGAGACGTTGCCACTCGCGCTCGAGCCAGCGGCCCACGGAGGTTCCGGGCTAGCGACGGGCTTGTGTCACGAACGTGATGTGCGTATAGCCCGCGATGCGCGCGCTTTCCATCACGTTCACCACGGACTGGTGCGTCGCGGCGGCATCGGCGCTGATGATCACCGCGGGCTCCTTGTTGCCCTTGGCCGCGTCCTTGAGGGCCTGCGCGAACGCCGTGGGATCGCCGTAGACCGTGGCCTGGCCGTTGATCGCGTACTTCCCGGTCGCGTCGACCGCGACGTTGAGCACCGCGGGCTTGTCCGTGGACTTCTCGGCCGAGGCTTCCGGCAGGTTGATCTGCAGCTCCGCGAAGCGGCTGTAGGTCGTCGTGAGAAACAGGAAGATCAGGACGACGATCAGGATGTCGATCAGCGGGATCAGGTTGATGTCCGGGTCTTCCCGCGCCCGGCCACGGCCGAAATTCATGCCCGGCGCTCGCCGTGGATGATCTCGATCAGCTTGATCGCCTGGCTTTCCATGTCCACCACCATGACGTCCACCTTGTTGCGGAAGTGCCGGTAGAAGATCACGGAAGGGATGGCCACGCCGATGCCGAAGAGCGTGTTGTACAGCGCGACCGAGATGCCGTGCGCGAGCTGCGCGGGGTTGCCGCCGCTCATGGGGTTCTGGGAGCCGAAGATCTCGATCATGCCGACGATGGTGCCGAACAGGCCCATCAGCGTCGAGACGGTCGCGATCGTCCCCAGCGTATTGAGGAAGCGCTCCAGCTCGAGGCCCACGGCGCGCCCCGCGTCCTCGACCGCGTCCTTGAGGACCTCGCGGGAGCTTCGCTCGTTCACCAGCGCCGCGGCGAAAATGCGGCCGATGAGCGGGCCGTGCTGCAGGCGGTTCACGAGGTCCTGCGTGACGCCTTTCGCCTGGTATTCGCGGATGGTGGCGGGAAGGACGTCGCGAGGCGCGACGAGCGAGGTGCGCAGGGACCAGAATCGCTCGCCGATGATGGCGAGTGCCACGATCGACGTCATGATGATGAACCAGATCGGCCAGCCGGCCGCTTCGATGATCGACAGCACTTGCGAGTTGCTCCTGTGGGAAGGCCGTGGCGACTTTAGCCCGCCGACCATGATTCCACAAGACCTTGTGCGGCGGCGCGATCGGCGACACAAACCCATCGGCATGAAGCGTTGCGTTTAGAATCGTCGGCGCAGCATTGGAAAGATTTTTCGCGCGGTCGCGTGTCCGCTCGCGTCCGTCGCGCCGATTGCGTCAGAAATGTGGCGAATCATCCACAGAGCCTGTGGATAAGCCTGTGGGCGGCCATTCCGCGCCGGACGCAAGTGACGTATCGCAAAGGACTTTTCTTCGGGCGCTCAAATTTTGAGCGACACGCGTTTCTTAATCAATATCAATGAGTTACCGTATTCTCTCGCCTGTCAAGGGGCTTCTCCAGAGGGAAGGGCCCAAGGCTCGCGGCGCCGGCGAAGCCCCAGTGGATAGCCACGGCCACTCGAATGCCCCGTGAATCGCCCATGACGGGCTCGCTATTTCCCGAAGCGCCGGCCCCGATCACCGTGGCCGAGCTCAATCGGCGCGCGCGAAACCTCCTCGAGAACCACTTCGAGACGCTCTGGGTGGCAGGCGAGCTCTCGAACGTGAAGAAGTCGCCGGCGGGCCACTGGTACTTCGACCTGAAGGACGCGTCGGCCTCCGTGAGCTGCGTCGTCTTCCAGTCGCGCGCCCGCTTCCTCGACTTCCGTCCCGAGAACGGCCAGCAAGTCGAAGTGCGCGCGCGCGTCACGCTCTACGAACCGCGCGGCGGATTCCAGCTGGGCGTCGAGGAAATGCGCCGCGCCGGCCGCGGCGCCTTGTACGAGGCTTTCGAGAAGCTGAAGGCGCGGCTCGATGCCGAAGGGCTCTTCGATCCGGAGCGCAAGAAACCGATTCCCGCATTCGCGCGCGCCATCGGCATCGTCACCTCGCCGGCGGCCGCGGCGCTTCGCGACGTGCTCACGACGCTCGCGCGCCGGGCGCCGATGGTCCCGGTGGTGATCTATCCCGCGGCAGTGCAGGGCGACGGCGCCGCGGCGCAGATCGCGCGCATGGTGCGCGTGGCCAACGAACGAAACGAGGTGGACGTGATCCTGGTGTGCCGCGGCGGCGGCAGCCTCGAGGACCTGTGGGCCTTCAATGAAGAAGTCGTGGCGCGATCCATCGCCGCGTCGCGCATCCCGGTCGTGAGCGGCGTGGGACACGAGACCGACTTCACGATCGCCGATTTCGCCGCGGACCTGCGCGCGGCCACGCCCACGGCGGCCGCGGTGGCGGCGAGCCCGGACCGCGAAGAGCTTGCGGGGAGCGTGTCGGCCCTGCGCCGGCGCCTTGCCCGCGACATCGGGCGCGTGATCGATGCGCGCGCGCAGCGCCTGGACATCGCGGCGCGGCGCCTGCTCACTCCCGCCGAGCGCATCGAGCGCTCGCGCGAGCGCCTCGCGCTGGCCTGGCGCGCGCTGCGCCGCGCGTTGCCGGACCTTGCCGCGCAAGGGCGTGCCAATGCGCGGCTGCGCGATCAGCTCGCCGCCTCGCTGCAGCGGCGGCTGCGCGAACACTCGCGCCACGTGTCGGCGCTGGGCGACGCGCTCTCGCACCTCGATCCCAACCAGGTGCTGGGCCGCGGCTACAGCATCGTGCGCGACGCCTCCGGGCACGTGCGCATGACGAGCGAGGGTCTTTCGGCAGGCGATGCGCTCGACATCACGTTTTCCGAGGGCGGCGCGGCCGCGACGGTGCGCGAGCCCCGGCCGCGCTAGACTAGCGCCAGTAGTGCTCCGGTTCGCCAAACATCACGAGGAGAAGCCATGGCCAAGAAAGGCAGCAAGGGCAACGCCGTCTACAAGGTGATCGAGATCGTCGGCACGAGCTCCGTGTCGTGGGCCGACGCCGGCGCGAACGCCGTGAAGACGGCCTCGCGCACCATCCGCGACCTGCGCGTCGCCGAAGTCGAGCAGCTCGACATGAAGATCGACGGCGGCAAGGTCCTCTACCGCGTGAGGCTCAACGTGAGCTTCAAGTTCCACGGCGAGGACTAACCGCGCAGGAATCGCTCCACCCGCTCGGCTGCCGCGTCGGCGAGGTCGGCCCGCAGGCAGTCGAGCCGCTCCACGTCGTCCATCGCGCGTTGCCAGGTGAGCTGGCGCTTGGCCAGCTGGCGTGTGGCGGCCGCGCCGCTCGCCTCGAGCATGGCGCGCGGCTTCGTTCCCTCGAGAACGTCCCAGGCCTGGCGATAGCCCACGGTCCGCATCGAAGGCATGCCCGCCGTGAGCGCGTAGCGATGGCGTAGCCCCTCCAGCTCCTCCAGCAGACCGCGATCGAGCATCGCGCGGAAGCGCGACTCGATACGCCGGTGCAGGACCGCGCGCTCCGAGGGCTCGAGCGCGATCTTCAGCGCCTCGAAAGGCGGCGAGGCGCGGCGCTCGTCCGCGTGCCACTGCGTGAGCGTGCGGCCGGAATGGCGATAGACCTCGAGGGCGCGCTGGATGCGCTGCGCGTCGGTGGGCTCGATGCGCGCGGCCGACGCCGCGTCGATGCGCGCGAGCTCGCGATGCAGCGCGGGCCAGCCGCCGCGCTCGGCCTGCTCCTCGATCTCGCGGCGGATCGCGGGCTGCGCCGGCGGCAGCTCGGCAAGGCCGCGCGAGAGCGCGCGAAAGTAGAGCATCGTGCCGCCCGCGAGCACCGGCACTCTCCCGCGCGAGTGGATCTGCGAGGCGAGGCGAAGCGCATCCTCGCGGAACCGCCCCGCCGAGTACGCCTCGGTCGGATCGAGGATGTCCACGAGGTGGTGGGGCACGGCTTCGCGTTCCCCCGCGCCGGGCTTGGCCGTGCCGATGTCCATGCCCCGATAGACCTGCGCGGAGTCCACGCTCACGATCTCCACGGGAAAGCGCCGCGAGAGCGCGAGGGCCACCGCGGATTTTCCGCTCGCGGTGGGGCCCAGGATGAAGACGGCCTTCACCGCCCCCGCATGAACAGGCGATCCAGGTCCGCCATGCCGAATTGCACCCACGTGGGACGGCCGTGGTTGCAGCTTCCGGCGCGCTCGGTCTGCTCCATGCGCCGAAGCAGCGCGTTCATCTCGGGAATCGTGAGGCTGCGGTTCGCGCGAACGGCGGCGTGGCAGGCCATGGTCGAGACGAGCTCGTTGCGCCGCTCGATGAGCACGCGGCTCGCGCCGAACTCGCGCATCTCGCCGAGCACCGAGCGCAGCAGTCCCTGCGCGTCGAGGTCGGCCAGCATCGCGGGCACGGCGCGGATCACGAGGCTGCGCGGGCCCGATGCCGCGACGTCGAAACCCAGCTGCTGGAGCGCCTCGCCGCCCTGCACGGCCTGCTCGACCTCTTCCGCGGCCGCCGTCATGGGAATGGGCACGAGCAGCGGCTGCGACGGCAGCGTCGACGAATCGAGCGCGTCCTTGAGGCCCTCATACACGATGCGCTCGTGGGCCGCGTGCATGTCCACGAGCACGAGCCCCGCGGCATTCTGCGCAAGGACGTACACGCCGTGCAGCTGCGCGAGCGCGAATCCGAGCGTGGGCGCCTCGGCCGCCACGGCAGGCGCCTCGCGCCTCTCGTCGACGATCGCCGAAGAGAAGAACGCCTCGTAGCGCTGCGCAGGCTGCGCCACTTCCAGCGCCTGCTGAAAACCCTGGAAACCGGGGCCAGACCCCGGTTTCGATCCCACCGCGAACGCCGGCGCGCCGGGGGCGGAAACCGGGGTCTGGCCCCGGTTTCCGTTTTCCATCGTGCCCGACAGGGCGCGCGAGACGGCGTGGAAGGCGAACTGGTGGATCGCGCTCGAGTCGCGGAAACGGACTTCGCTCTTGGCCGGATGCACGTTCACGTCGACCAGCGCGGGATCCATCTCGAGGAAGAGCACGTAGGCCGGATGGCGATCGTGGTGCATCACGTCGGCATACGCCTCGCGCAGCGCATGCGCCACCACCTTGTCGCGCACGAAGCGGCCGTTCACGAAGAGAAACTGCGCGTCGCGGTTGGCGCGCGTGAAGCCGGGCGGCGCGACCAGGCCCGTGAGGCGCGCGCGCGAGCTCTCGCCCGAAGCCTCCACCGCGTCCTTGGCGAAATCCTCGCCCACGAGCCGCGCAGCGCGCGCCCGCAGCGATTCGGGCGCGAGGTGCATCGTGCGCCGGCCGTTGTGCGAGAGAGAGAACGCGACGCCGGGGCGCGAAAGCGCGATGCGCGTGAATGCCTCGTCGCAGCGCGCGTATTCGGTCGATTCGCTCTTCAGGAACTTGCGGCGCGCGGGCGTGTTGAAGTAGAGGTCCTCGACGTCCACGGTAGTGCCCGAAGCGAGCGCCGCCGGCTCCACCGCGGAGACCTGCCCCGCCTCGCACGCGATCCTCCACGCATGACGCTCGCCCGCGCGGCGGCTCGACAGGGCCAGGCGCGCGACCGCGCCGATGGACGCGAGCGCCTCTCCGCGAAAGCCGAGCGTGCCCGCGCGCTCCAGGTCTTCCAGCGTCGCGATCTTGCTCGTGGCGAAGCGCGCGAGAGCCAGCGGCAGGTCGTCGCGCTCGATGCCCGCGCCGTCGTCCACCACGCGCATGCGGCGCACGCCGCCTTCCACGAGCTCCACCGCCACCGATTGAGCGCCCGCGTCGAGGCTGTTCTCCATCAGCTCCTTCAACGCCGCGGCGGGCCGGTCCACGACCTCGCCGGCGGCGATCTGGTTCACCAGGAGCTCGGGGAGATTTCGAATGAGACCCACACCGGAATGTTACACTGGCCCCGCACGCGTTCCCCTCTGGCGCCGGCGGCGCAAGGAGCGGCATGACCCCGCAAGATGCCGTGGCGCCCCAGGCCGCGGATGCCACCGACGAGGCCCTCCAAGCCGAGCAACTTCGCTTGCTGTTCCGCTTTTCCGTGGTGGGGCACCTCGCCACGCTGCTCGTGATCTTCATCCTCGGCGGCATCCTCTGGCAGGACCTCGCGCGCCCCTCGCTCTTCATGTGGTTCGTCGCGACCTCGCTCGTCGCGGTCGGCCGCTACCTGCTCTACAAGGCGTTCATCAAGGGCTCGCCGCCCGCTTCCGAGCTCAAGCTCTGGGAAGGGCGCTTCATCGCCGGGACGATCCTCGCGGGCGTGTGCTGGGCGATGATCGGAAGCGCGCTGCTGCCCGATACCACGCGCATGGTGCAGCGCCTGTCGGTGGTGATGCTGGTGATGCTGCTCATCACCGGCGCGGTGGCCTACTACGCGCCGCACCGCTTCGCCTACAAGATCATGGCCGTGTTCGGCCTCGTGCCGCTCGCCGTGACGCTCGGCATGTCGGGCGACCGCAACCAGATGTTCCTGTCGGGATCGATCCTGATCCTCGCCGTGATCCTTCCGTACGTGCACGCGCGCGTCCACAAGGCGCTGGTGGAGTCGCTCACCACGCGGCGCGCGAGGGAATCGCTTTCCTCCGAGCTCGAGAGCGAACGCTCGAGATTGCAGGAAGCCAACGAGGCGCTCGCCGAGGAGACCTCGGAGAAGCTGAAGGCCCAGGAGAGCGAGAAGCTCGCCGCGCAGAAGCTGCGCATGCACTTCGAGCGCACGCCCCTCGCGGTGCTCGAGTGGGACCGCGAGCTCGCCCTCGTCGCGTGGAATCCCGCCGCGGAGGCGATCTTCGGGTTCCCGGCCGCCGACGCGATCGGCAAGCCCGTGGCGACCCTCCTCGCCTCGGAGACGGAGCGCCCCAACCTCGAGGCGATGTGCCGCGAGCTGCTCGAGACGGGCGAGGGCAACAAGACCACGCTCGCCAACGTGACGCGCGGCGGCCGCGTGATCCACTGCGAGTGGTACAACACGCCCATCGTGGGGCCGCGCGGGCGCATCACCGGTTTCGCGTCCCTCGTGCACGACGTGACCGAGCGCCTGAACACCGAGCGCACGATCCACTACATGGCGCACCACGACGCGCTCACGGGGTTGCCCAACCGCCGCCTCATGCAGGACCGCCTGAACCAGGCGATCATGGCCGCGCGCCGCAAGCAGCGCCACGTGGGCGTGCTCTTCCTCGACCTCGACCGCTTCAAGGTGGTGAACGACACGCTGGGCCACGACACGGGCGACTTCATCCTGAAGGACGTGGCGCGGCGGCTGGTGGCGAGCGTGCGCGAGGGCGACACGGTCTCGCGCGAAGGCGGCGACGAGTTCGTGATGATCCTGCCGGACCTGGAGCGCCCCGAGCACGCGCGGGTGGTCGCGGACAAGATCCTGAAGGAGCTCGCGCGCCCGGTGGAGATCGGCGGCCACGAGATCCACATCACGCCCTCCATCGGCATCAGCCACTATCCGAACGACGCCACCGACGTGCAGCAGCTGCTCAAGCACGCGGACAACGCGATGTACCAGGCGAAGGACGCGGGCCGCAACACCATCCGCTTCTTCACCAACGACCTGAACTTCCTGCTGTCCAAGCGCCTGGAGATCGAAGGGCGCCTCAGGAAGGCGATCGAGAACGAGGAGTTCTTCCTGCGCTACCAGCCGCAGGTGGACATCGCCTCGGGCCGCATCTCGGGGATGGAGGCGCTCATCCGCTGGAACGATCCGCAGAAGGGCGAGATCTTCCCGAAGGACTTCATCTTCGTGGCCGAGGAGCTGGGACTGATCGTGCCCATCGGCGAATGGGTGTTCCGCACGGCCTGCCAGCAGCTCAAGCAGTGGGAGGACGACGGCCTTCCTCCGGTCACGATCTCGATCAACATCTCCCCGCGCCAGTTCATGTCGCGGCGCCTGGTCTCGACGCTGCTCGCGATCGTGCGCGACGTGGGCGCGAACCCGCGCCACATCGAGCTCGAGATCACCGAGACCATGATCATGCGCAACATCGAGCAGTCCATCGAGACGCTCTCGCAGCTGCGCTCGGTCGGGATGCAGGTCGCGGTGGACGACTTCGGCGTGGGCTACTCGTCGCTGGGGCAGCTGAAGCGCCTGCCCGCCTCGAGCATGAAGATCGACCGCTCGTTCATCATGAACGTCCCCGACGACGCCTCGTCGGCCTCCATCACGGAGGCCATCATCGCGATGGCCAAGCGGCTGAAGCTGCGCTGCATCGCAGAAGGCATCGAGAACCGCGCGCAGCTCGAGTTCCTGCGCGCCAACCACTGCGAGGCCTTCCAGGGTTTCCTCTTCTCGCGCCCCGTGACCGCGCTCGAGGCCACCGCAATGCTCAGGGCCCAGGCGGCCGATTCCGACGGCGCCGCGCGGCCCGCCCACTTCCGCGGCGAGATCCCGCGCTAGCGCTTCGCGGGCCGGGCGCCGGCCTTCAGGCTCGTGCGCTTGCGGTTGCGAACCGACGCATTCACGATCTTCGTGAGCACCGGAAGCCGGATTTCCGACAGGCGCTTCACGTGCAGACACGCCTTGCCGCAGGAATGCGGCCCCAGCTGCGCGAGCAGCGCTCCGTGCCTCTCGAGGCCGTCCATCACGTAGAGCGTGAGCTTCCGCGCCCTCGGCGAGAACGCGATCAGCATCCATTCGGCCACGCGGCCCCTCGGATCGACGTGCCGGTGCACGCCGAAACCCACGATGTCGCGGCCCCACAGGCGCGGCCGCGATCCGGTGGCCGCCTGCATGATGCGCGACAGAGCGCGCGCATCGTCGCGCATGCGCGCATCGGGGATCGCCTTCAGGAAGTCGGCGACGGGCGCGTCGGTCGGTCGGGTGCGGGTAGTGGCCAAGGCCGGCGGGCCGTCAGGGGGTCGAGGCGACCTTCGAGCGCGCGAGCGGCGGATTCTGCGCGAGGTAGCGCTTGAGGCCGCCCAGGATCGCGTTGGCGATCTTGTCCTGGTAGGACGGGTCCTTGAGGCGCTTCTCCTCCGCGGGATTCGATATGAACGCGGTCTCCACGAGGATCGAGGGCACGTCGGGCGCCTTCAGCACCGCGAATCCCGCCTGCTCGACCGAGCCCTTGTGCAGTGCGTTCACGTCGCCCAGCTCGCTGAGCACCGCCCTTCCGAGCTTGAGCGAATCGTTGATTGTCGCCGTGAGCGACAGGTCGAGCAGCGTGCGCGCGAGCACCGGGTCCTGCACGCCGATGTTCACG
>Ga0335071_10004222_pt1 | contig 15014 bp, 12 predicted proteins | sample Lox_Sample_15_FD_206724 | JGI IMG/M metagenome (GOLD analysis project Ga0335071, IMG submission 206724) | Soil microbial communities from Loxahatchee National Wildlife Refuge, Florida, United States - Lox_Sample_1.5 | ecosystem: Environmental > Terrestrial > Soil > Wetlands | place: USA... | reverse complement strand
TTCGACTCCCACGACAATAGGGTGTACGCGGCGAACTACGCGGACGCCAATGTCGTCGCGGTTGACGGGGTCAACGACGGCGTCATCACCAAGATTCCGGTGGGCGGCGGGTCCGGCTTCGTCATCTATGACCCACATGACAATCGGGTGTATTGTGCGAACGACGTGGTCAGCAGCGTAAGCGTGGTAGACTGTTCGACCAACACCGTGGCCGCGACCGTGAACGTCGGCGGCAACCCCGAGGCGCTCTGCTACAACCAGACGAATGGCAAAGTCTACTGCGGTAATGCGGTTGACAATACCGTGTCGGTCATCGCCTGCTCGACCAACGCGGTGAGGGCTACGTTGTCGGTTCCCGGCATGCCTCTTTCGCTCGTCTACGACCAGAAGGACAACAAGGTCTACTGCATTGACGTGACGTCCAACCAGGTCACGGTGATTGACGGGGCGAGCGACAGTGTCGTCATTTCCCTGGCGGTCGGCAGCCGTCCAATTGCCATATGCTGGGACTCGCTGAACGACCGCGTGTTCTGCGCCAACCAGTACGGCAACAGCGTCAGTGTTATCGACTGCGCGACCGACGCGGTGATGGGCACGGTTCCCGCAGGCGATTACCCGTGGTCGATTGCATGGAATCCGGTTTCGAACCGCGTGTATGTGGGGAACTGGCGCGGTTGCAGCGTAACCGTAATTGACGCGGCGTCGATGGCTGTTCTCGACACGACCGTGGTCGGTTGCTGGCCCGGCCAACTGGCATACGACGCCTGGTCGGGCCGCGCCTTCTGCACGAACCAGTGGAGCAACACCGTGACCGTGATTGACGCGGACTTCAAACGCATCGTCGCCAACGTCCCGGTGGGCGTGCGCCCGTGGGCCGTCGCGACGTGCGGCAGCGACCTCGAAAAGGCCTATGTGGCGAACCAGTACGGTAACACCGTGTCGGTCATAGATGCCATGAGCGCCGGTGTGGTGGCAACCGTCGCGGTCGGGCGGAGGCCGAAGGCAATTCACCTTGCCCCTTCGCTTTCACACTATCCGGGCCGTTTCCGCGCCCTGTGCGCGAACTTCCAGGACAACAGTCTGTCAGTGATAGACTGCAGCACCGACGTTGTGATTGCAACTCTGCCGGTGGGCACGGGGCCGAGCGCGATATGCCATGCCGCGCTCAAGGCCTACTGCGCGAACACGAGCAGCAACACGGTCAGCGTGATTGACGTCCCAAGCCTGCAGGTCACCAAGACTATTGCCGTCGGTTCCAGGCCCTGGGCCCTTTGCTCGAATGGGAGTTCTACTGTCTGGTGCGCGAACAGCGGCAGCAACAGTCTCAGCGTGATAGGCGTTGACGGCGACAGCGTGCTCGGGACGGTCGCAGTCGGAAACACGCCCACCGCGTTAGTCTACGGCCAAGGTTGGCGTGCCAATACCGACCGTGTGTTCTGTGCGAATGGCGCAGATAGCACTGTCACCGTCATCGACGTGGCATCGGGCCAGGTGGTTGCCACCGTGGCGGTCGGCACGAGCCCGCAGGCGGTGAGCTACGACAAGTTCAATGCCAAGCTGTACGTTGCCAACTCAGGGAGCGACAACGTGAGTGTTATCGATTCAACGAACACCGTGGTCGCGACGTTGCCCGCGTACTACACACCGACCTCGCTGGTGTGGACTGAAAACAACGGTCAAACCCTGGTTGCCAACAACGATGGTTCCAATGTGATGATATACACGGACAGCATGAATCCCGGAGTAGCGGAACGCATGCGGCCGGGAGTCTGCTATTCGACGCCGCGGGCCACGGTCGTGCGCGGCATTCTCTTCCTTCCGGTGGCCCAAAGCCACAAGCCTCAAGCCGCAAGCCTGCTGAACGCGGCGGGGCGGAAGGTCCGGGACCTGCATACGGGCGCCAACGACGTGAGCACACTCGCACCGGGCGTGTACTTTGTGCGCGAGAGCCAGGCGCAAGCTCAAGCTGTCCACAAGCTCGTGCTCGCGCGCTAGTTCCGGATTGACACCGGCCGCAACTGCGGCATTATCTCACGATGACCATCAGACCCATGAGCGAGGCTGACCTCGACCAGGTGATGGAGCTGGAGAAGGCCATCTTCGCGAATCCGTGGCGGCGGTCGTTCTTTCTCTCCGACATCAATCGTTCACAGGGCCTCGCCGTGGTGGCCGAGGAGGATGGCATCATCCTGGGTTACACCGTCGCCTGGGGAACAGAGGAAGCGCATCTCGCCAATCTCGCGGTCAGCGAATCCGAGCGAGGTAAGGGCATCGGCGGCAAGTTGCTTGATGAAGTCGTCGCGTTCGCGAGGCGGAGCCGGGCGAAGTCACTTTATCTTGAGGTACGCGTGTCAAACACCATCGCCCGGCAGTTCTACGCCGCACGCGGGTTCGTGCCGACCTACATGCGCAAGGGATACTATGAGAATGGAGAGGATGCGGTGATAATGGAGAGGGAGGTCGAGTCTCAAGACCCAGGCGAAGTCAGAAGCTAGAAGCTAGAGGCGAGAAGCTAGAAGTAGGAGCGGATAGAAGGCAAAAGCCAAAAGGCAAGAGCCAAAGGCCAAGACGGCTGGACGGACAAATCAGAAGTCAGAAACCAGATATCAGAATTCAGAATTGCGGATGAGGCAAGACGAACCGCCAAGAGCACCAAGAACGCCACGTCAGAAGCTAGAAGCTAGAAGTAGCGTTACAGGGGACTCAGTGAGGTTTCTTTGGGGGTCCGGAGAGCAATAGGTCGATGTCGCCGGCGACCTCAAGACTGGCGAGATGGCCGGCGTCGGTGAATACGCGCGTCAGACCGCCTCTGATCTTCGCGGATAGACAGACGTCCACAGTTGCAGTCATCGCCTCGACAATCCGGCCTGTCATCTCGCCTTCACGCGGGGCGGCCAGGAATGCGCCCTCCTGCCGCCGGCAGCGGATTTCAAGAGCGTGTCTGCGGTCTTCGACCGTGAGCGTCACCTCGTCCTGTGAGACCTCGAGCCGGCTTACCTTGGCGCCGGTGTAGGTCGCGAAGCGGTAGAGCCGTCCGCGCAGCCACAGGCCGATGATGTGGCCGGTGAAGGAACTGCCCAGCCAGGGAATACGGGCGACCGATGCGGTAAGGCAGGCGTCAGGCTCATTGAAGTGGTTGGTCTGGGTCCAGACCCATGCCTTGGGGAATGAGCGTCCCCAGTCTTTTTCGATGTACCCTTTGCCGTCGGTGAAGTCGATGTCGCGTCCCGCGACGGACAGCGTGCCGTCGAGTCGGTGGTTGAAACTCAGCACCCCGTGATAACATTCCATCGCCGGGACCAGGGCGTACCAGCCCATGATGCCGGGTGAGAACGCTCGTACCGGCCAGGGATGCACATCGCTGAAGCGCAGTTCGCCTCGGACCGGGACATCGGCCGCGACGTCGAGGCTGATATGGTCGAGTGAGAAACGGTTTGCGCCGATACGGATGTCGAAGCGGTCGCGGGCCGAACTGAACTCGTCTATGTCGTAGCGATGGTAGGTGCTGGTGCGCTTCAGCCCGTCCAGGATTTGGATGAAGGCGTGCTGCTGACCGTTGGCGTCGAGCGATACGCCGGGAATGACTGCGTAGACCGCGTCACCTGCCGGCGAGACGCACTTGAAGTACCAGCCCTCGAAGAATCGGCGGCGCTTCCCGAAGCCGTGGTACATCGCCGGTTTCCAGATGGCGCGTATGGATTCGAGCACGACTGGACTTGTCTCCTAGCGCCACTGGTCTGTGCAGGTGATTTCGGAGAGTGGTTTGCGTGGCTGGGGCTTGTGCTCGCGGGCCGGATAGCCGAGCGGGGTGAGCGCAATCGGCTTGACTCCGTCGGGAATCGCCAGCACCTTCTTGACCTCGGCTTCGAGGAACGCGCCAATCCAGCACGTGCCCAGTCCTTCCGCCGTGGCGGCGAGCATCATGTGCTCAATCGCGATGGTGATGTCGACCGCCTCAGCCGACCAGTAGCCGCCAATTCCCTTCCAGGCTTGGTCTTCCACGCAACAGCCGCAGATGACGACCGGCGCCTGGCCGACTGAGCCCTGGCCTCTACAAGCCGCGACGAGCGCCTGGCGGATGGCCGGGTCTTTGACGATGATGAACTTCCAGGGCTGGAAGTTATGGGCCGATGGCGCGAGCCGGCCGGCTTCGAGGATACGGTTCAGGACATCTTCGGGAACCGGGTCGGGTTTGTAGGAGCGGACGCTCAGGCGTTTCCGGACGGCATCGTAGAAATCCATGTGCTCCCTTCGGGAGAATGACTAATGCCGAAGTCAGAATGACGAATGGCCGGGCATTCGGCAATCGACACTCGTCAATCGTCACTGGGGAAAGCGCCCGACGCGAATTGAACGCGTGGCCTGCAGATCCGGAGTCTGCCGCTCTATCCATCTGAGCTACGGGCGCGTGCCGAAACTCTAGCCGACCGGGAGGAACTAGTCAAGCGGTGAACCTTGACCTTGGTAGTCTCGGGTCGGTAGGATTGTGGGCATGAATGGCGTTATTCCCGTCGCTCTCGGTATGGTCAAGGCGTTTGTCCTTCAGGGAGACCGGCCCGTGTTGGTTGATACGGGCACAACCGGAAAGGCAGCACGGATACTGGCCGGGCTCGAAGGTCAGGGCATTAAGCCGGAAGGTGTCGGTCTCGTTCTCATCACGCACGCCCGCAGAGACCACTACGGCAGTCTGGTTGAATTGAAGAAGACCATCGCTGCACCGGTCGCGGTGCATAGACTCGACGCCGAGTCGCTGCGCGCCGATACGGGGGTGGAACCGGATGTGCTGATTGAGGATGAGTTCGACCTGCGGCAGTTTGGAGTTGCCGGCAAGGTCATCTGGACGCCCGGGCACAGCCGCGGCTCGGTGTCAGCCATCATGGAATCAGGCGAGGCCGTAGTCGCTGATCTCGTGCTGCCACGGTTCATGGCCTTCGGCCCGCCGGCAATTGCCTTCTGGTCTGCGAGCCGCGAGGACTCGCTCGCGAGCATCAGGAAAGTCCTTGACCTCAAGCCTTCAGTTATCCTGAGTTCCCACGGCGGGCCCTACCGGCCCGAAGCCCTGGCCCGGCTGGTCGGCCGCGCTTGATTTGAACCAGCATGGCTGATTGAGTAGAATCCAGCCACAGATGGCAAACCGGGTTTCTAGCGAAGCTACAACCGAGTTCCGAGCGAAGATGGACGAGTTGCTCGTGGCCGTGGACGAGCACCTGGCGCTCGATGCGGAGTTCCACTGCGCCGGCATCGACTGCGACCAACTCGGGCTGTCCCGTCACGTCAATCACGAGTTCGGCCGGCTGCTGGCCGCGGTCTACGAGTTCGGCATATTTGACCGCCTGACCGACGAGTCGCGCTGGTTCGTATCGATGCTGACCCGGCATGGATTCGCGCCGGGCTATTTCGGCCGGATGCTCGAAGCGTGGAGCGCCGCCGTAATGAGTAACATCCGACTGTCATACGCGCGCGAATTGACGGCGCCTCTTGACAGCCTGCGCGGCAGTCTCGGCCTGCTGATCGAGGGTAAGCGGCCCGAGCCGACCCTATCGGCCGAGGCGAAGGGGCTGCTCGACCGGTTGCGCGCGCGCCGGCGTCGCGAGGCGGCCGAGAGCGTACTCGCGCTGGCCCGGGCCGGCCGCACTTTGGAACAGGTCGTGGACGATGTTGTGCTCCCCGCGATGAGGCAACTTGGTTTCCTGTGGGAGACGGGCATTGTCTCAGTGGCCGAGGAGCACGCCGCGACCGAGATCTGCCGCTACATGTTGTACCGACTGTTCGACAGCATTGAGCCCGCGAAGCCCGTGGGCCTGAAGGCGCTGGCTTCGTGCGTGCCGGGAGAAGAGCACGAAATGGGCGTGGAGATTGTCGGCGAGTATCTGCGGCTCAAGGGCTGGGAGGTCTTCAGTGTCGGCCGGTCAACCCCGCTGGAGGACATGTTGAAGGCGCTGGCCGATTTCCGTCCGCAGGTCGCATTCTTCTCGGCAACGCTGGTTGCCAATCTGCCGGCGGCGCGCGGGTTGGTCAATGAGGCGCAGAAGACGCTCCCCGGACTGGGAGTAGTTCTGGGCGGGGCGGCCGCGGTTGCGGCGGCTGAGGTGCTGGCCGGGCCGAGGTTACGTGTGGCCGCTCACTTCGCCGAGGCGGCGTCGATGGGGGCGGCTTTGGCCGAGCCGAATGCGTAGGTACGCAGCGGTCCGGATGCTCTTGCACGAGCGGTCAACGACCGCCGGAGCCATACTCGGCGTGGTGGCAATTGTGTTTCTCGTCGGCCAGCAGTTGGCGATAATGTTCGGGCTGTTCACCTTGATGTCGGCGGTGGTTGACAACAGCGGGGCCGATATCTGGGTCGTGTCCAAGAACGTGGAGAATACCGCCTCAGTCAGCAGCCTGCCAAGCCGGTACGTGGACCGGCTGGCCGGATTGCAGGAAATCGACTGGGCCGAACCCGCGATTTACTCCGCTGCGCAGCTTCGGTTGCCGAATGGGACGTTCGAGCCCGTGCAGATTGTCGGCGTCACCCGGCCGGAGCTCCACGGTGGGCCGTGGCGCTTCACGGCCGGCAGCAACGACGTGCTGCTTGAGAACGATGGTGCAACGGTGGACAAGTTTGACCTGCAGGATGTTGGTAATCCTGAGATCGGGAAGATCGTTGAGGTGAATGGAGTACGTGTCCGGGTGGCCGGCTACACCGAGGGCACGCGGTCGTTCGGAGCTCCTCTGCTCTTCACCAACGCGACCAAGGCCCGCGAAGTGACGGGTCTTGCGGCCGACCGGTGCAATGACATCCTGGTCAGGCTCAAGCCCGGGACGAACGTCAAGCAGGCTCTGGCCGATATCGAGGCGCTGTTGCCCAAGGCCTCGGCCCTGACTTCGCAGGAGCTGTCGCGCAATACCATCATTTACAACCTCACGAGCACCGGTATCGGTTCGAGCTTCGGACTCTCGACGCTCGTGGGCCTGCTTGTCGGCGTCGTCATCATCACGTTGACGATGTACACGAACGTGCTGAATCGGCAGCGGGACTTCGCAGTCCTGCGCGCGCTCGGGGCGCGGCGTCGCGATGTCTTCGTAATAATCATCTACCAGGCCCTGACCATCGGGTTTGTGGGGCTGCTCATCGGCTTCTTCCTGCTCGCGGGCTTCCTGTTCGGAGTGAAGGGCTCACGCCTCCCGGCGAACCTGCCGCTATGGCTGCCGCCGGCCCATGCGCTGCTTACGTTCCTGTTATGCTTCGGCGGGTCCGCGCTGGCCCTGCGCCGAGCGCTGAAGATCGAGCCGGCATCGGCGTTCAGGTAAAGATGCTTGAGCCGGTACTGCAGCTTGACGGAGTCGCACGGGACTTCTCCGATGGCCGCATAGTCCGGCGCGTTCTCAAGGAAACCAGACTCGACATCTTCCCCGGTGAGCTGACCGCGCTGGCCGGACCGTCAGGTTCCGGCAAGACCACGCTGCTTACCATCATGGGGCTGGTCCTCAGGCCTTCGGCCGGGAGGATAGTGGTGGCCGGGAACGAAGTGGGGGAGTTGAGTGAGGATGATCTCGCTACCCTGCGAATGAAGAAGTATGGGTTCGTGTTCCAGCAGGCAGCTTTGGTACCTGCACTTTCGGCCATTGACAACGTCCTGGTGGCTACGGCGATCCAGGGCGGCCGAATCAGGCCCGAGACGAGACAGCGGGCCCTTGAGTTGCTCGACAAGCTCGGGATGAAGGAGTATGTCGACTCCCGGCCCCAGCAGCTTTCCGGCGGGCAGCAGCAACGCGTGGGCATCGCCCGCGCCTTGATGGGCGATCCGGTGCTGATGCTGTGCGACGAGCCGACCTCGGCGCTGGACGTTGAGAGCAGCCGCCTCGTCCTGGACACGCTCAAACGTCTTTCCCGCGACCCGCATCGCGCCGTCGTTCTCGTCACCCACGACCCGAGAGTATTTCCCTATGCCGACCGACTGATAAAGATGGAAGACGGCGCCATAGTGTACGACACGCGGACCGCTTCCGCAGGAGGCATCTGATATGGCAAGACGAATACGGAGTTCTTTGTTCTGGATTGCGGCAGTGGTGGTCATCTTCTTCGTGGTGTTCGCGGTGCTGCGCTCGGCGCCGCACAAGTCCGCGCCGGTTCCGCCGAAATTGGTATCCTCGCCGGCACGTATCTACGGCACTGTCGAACCGCTGGGCGGGCCGGTCTATGTTGCCGCGCAGGTCCCTCGCAGCGTCGCTCGCATCGCCGTCCGCGAGGGAGACACAGTTCGGGCCGGTCAGACACTGGTCGTGCTGGAGAGTTCGGTCGAGGAGGCACAGGTTCGCGCCGCGCTGGCCCGGGCCGTTGCCGCCGAGAATACTTCCGCAATCAGCAGCCAGGCTTTCACGCGGGCTGCGGGCTTGTACGCAGCCAAGGGCATCTCTGAGCAGGACTACCAGCAGGCCCTGCTCACGGCCCGGCTGGACTCGGCAAACGCAGCCGCGGCCAAAGCCGACGCCGCGCTGGCTCAGGCGCAGCTTGACCAGCTTACCCTCAAGTCCCCGGTCGACGGCATCGTCTACAAGCTCAACCTGATGCAGGGGCAGACTCTCGCGGCCGGGGCGGACTCGAATATCATCGTGGGGGCAGTCAGGCAGCAGGCGCGGATGTTCGTGGAGTCGTTCTGGCTGGGACGACTGAAGGTCGGCGACGTGTACAAAATCCACGACTCGGAGACGAACCGGGACTTGGGGCCGGGCCGTGTGGTTTCACTGTCTCCTTACGTCGGAGGTCGGACGGTGCGCACCGAGGACATCGGCGAGCGGTTTGACGCCGAGTACCAGATTGCAGTAGTGCAGCTTGATACTACCGGCCTGCCGCTGGGCCTGAACGTCGTGGCCGAGGTCCCGGCCCCTGCGAAGTGAGGCTTGCGAAATGGGGACAGTCCCCCGGAGCGCGAGGACGCGCGGTACAGTCCCCATTTCGGCCGAGGCCCTAGCGCTGGGCGCGGGGCGTCCGGTGGTCGTCGTGAGCAAGTGCCTCGGGTTTGAGCACTGCCGGTACAATGGCGAGATAGTCGACGACCCATTCGTCCGCCGGCTGCGGGAGTTCGTCGAGTTCAGACCAGTCTGCCCTGAGATGGAGATCGGGCTGGGAGTGCCGCGCGACCCGATTCGCGTCGTGCGTGTAGAGCACCGGATGCGGCTGGTCCAGCCATCAACCGGCAAGGATTTCTCGGAGTCGATGGAGGCGTTCTGCAGCCAGTTCATCTCGGGCGTCGTCGGTGTGGATGGTTTCCTGCTCAAGGCGCGCTCGCCGTCCTGCGGGACCCGCGACGTGAAGATATACAACGAGACCGGCAACCTGCTTTCGGCCGCCCAGCGGCAGGGGTTCTTCGGCCGGGCAGCAATGCGCCGGTTCGGCGACGCGGCGGTCGAGGACGAGGGCAGGCTCAGGAACTTCCTTGTCCGCGAGCGGTTCCTTACGATGCTCTACACGCTCGCGCGCTTCCGCGAACTGGCGACAGAGCCAACCATGGCCCGGCTGACCGACTTTCACGCCCGCCACAAGTTGCTGCTGATGACCTACAGCGAGGTCGTGATGCGGCAGTTGGGCAAGCTCGGCGCCAACGAGGAGCGTAGGTCGGTGGCCGACGTGTTCAAGGACTACGGGGCCTTGCTGCCCCGGGCATTTGCCGGCCCGCCCAAGTACACTGCTGCCATCAATGTACTGATGCACGCGCTAGGCTATTTCCGCGGCGGGCTGACTGCTGACGAAAAGGCCTTCTTCCTTGACTCGCTCGAGCGCTACCGGGCCGGCAAGGTGCCGTTGTCGGTTCCGGTCGGCATCCTTGGTTCGTGGGTCGTTCGATTCAACCAGCCATACCTTGCGCAGCAGTTGCTGTTCCAACCCTATCCGGAGGCGCTCCTGGACATCGCTGATTCCGGCAAAGGGCGCTAGAACAAGGCACGCAGTCATAAGCGCGAACTCCGATCCCCAAATACGGACGCGGGAATCGGCTGGCCTTCCTCGAACGTAAACCGGAAGCACGGCGAACAGGACCCGCCTGTTGATCTGCCCCCACAGGTCAAGCTGGACTTGCAGCGGGTCGTGTCTAGAATCCTAATCTGGGACAGGTTGGCTGGGCATCTGACCGACGACGCATGGTGGCCGTCGCGGTACAGAAAGAGCTGGCTGGGGCTGTCGCCACAAGAGTCAGCCGCGGGTCGGCCTGTTCAAGGAGTGCAGGAGAGCGGAATTGCGGGAGGACAGATAAATGGCGCGTCCGTATCGTAGTGACGGCAGCGCGTGCGGCGGCAGGCCGACGGCACTGCTCAAACTGGCAGTCACTGTATTCGCAGTGGTCTGCATCGTGGGGCCGGCGATGGGGTGGATGTGGGACGTGTCCACCAAGAGAATCGCGGTCCCGGCCGGCAACGTAGACTCAGGCACCGTGGTCGTGCCGAGTGCCGTGATCACCAACCCTGGCGACAGCACGGCCACATTCCCGGTGCTGTATACCATCGGTGCGTTCTACACAAGCACCAAGACCGTGACTGCCCTTGCCCATGGCGACTCGGTCACGGTGACGTTTGACACTTGGATCGCAATCCAGCGCGGCGCTCAGACGGCCAAGTGCTCAACCCAACTGGCCGCGGACGAGAGCACGGCGAACGACCGCGCCACCCGGGCCTTTACCGTCCGCGTGCGGGACGTAAGTGTCGATTCGATCATGGTGCCGAAGGGGAGAATCAACTTCGGGGTAGCGGTGACGCCCCAGGCGCGCGTGACCAACCACGGCACCAGCAGCGCAAACTTCTACACCAAGATCTACCTCGGGCCGTTCATTGCCGAGAGCAGCGTCGTCATGGGCCTCGCGTCGGGCGCATCACAAACGGTCAACTTCCCCAGTTGGACCCCGGATTCGCTCGGCAGTTTCCAGGCCAGATGTACGTCGATGCTGGCTAACGACATGATTGCGGGCAACAACCTCGCAACGGACTCGTTCACCGTGATTACGCTGGCGAAGGACGCCGGGGCGCTGAGGATCGTCGCCCCCCCATCAAACGGCATCGTTGACTCGGGGGCGGTGATTGCCCCGCAGGCCGAAGTGCGCAACTTCGGAACCGACACGATTACGTTCAAGGCTATCTTCAAGATCGGTGCCACCTATACCGATACCCAACAGGTCACGAACCTTCCGTCGCTTGAATCGACGCTCGTGACCTTCAAGAACTGGACGGCGAGCCCCCTCGGAACGCTGATGACCCGGTGTTCCACGGCGCTGACCGGTGACTCGAACGCAACCAACGACAGGCATTCGGACTCGGTGCATGTGATCATTCGTACGGCCGACGTCGGCGCCCTGCGCTTCATTGCACCGCCTGACACGACCGATTCCGGCGCCGTCGACACAGTCAAGGTGCAGGTTTACAACTACGGTCTCAACGCCCAGTCGTTCTCGGTCAAGGTGCTTATCGGCACGCTCTACGGGGACACGGAGTCGGTGACCGGCCTCGCATCGCACGAGACACTGCAAATCACGTGCGCCAAGACCTACACTGTGCCCAGACGCGGCCTCATAGCGGCCAAGTGCAGTACGATGCTGACGGGCGACCAGGTTACAGCTAACGACCTGGCGACGAAGAACATCTTCCGGCGGGTCCGCGACGTCGGCGCGAACAGCATCTCCGCGCCAGTCGGAACCGTGCCCTTCGACACCGTGGTCACGCCGACCGCCCACTTGGTGAATTACGGGAATACTACCGACAGCTTCCCGGTCATCTTCACCATTGGTACGTTCTACGCAGACACAGTCCGCACGAACGATACGTCGGCGCTGGTCACGTTCAAGCCCTGTACTCTGAAAACGGCGGGAACGTTCAGCACGGTATGCTCGACGGCGCACGTGGGAGACGTGTACCCGACCAACGACGCCGTGCACGACTCGGTCATTGTCACGCCTCCAGGCATCGCGGGGAGCAACTCGTCGGGCATCCCGCGGGCCGTGGTCCTGAAGACCGCCGGGCCGAGCGTGTTCGCGGGTCAGGCGTCAATCGTGTACGGCCTGCCGCGAAACACTCAGGTGCGGCTTGAGATCTTCGATGTCTGCGGCAGACCGGTTCAGACACTTGCTACCGGCGTCGGCAAGCCCGGCTACTACAACGTGGTCTGGCATTGCGACGATGCGCGCGGCCGGACCGTGGCTGAGGGAGCGTACTTCGTGCGGCTGACCGCCGACGGCAAGACACTCACAAGCAAGCTGGTGAAGCTGGAGTAACCAACTCACCTTCACGACCTCTTTCTGAGGCCGGCAGGCTTCGCGCCTGCCGGCCTCAGATTACAAGGGGGATTCAGAGGGCTCTTGAAATAGTCGAGCGCTGAGCTACCTGCCTGACGGACCTCGAGGATCTCTTAGCCGGCGAGCGCAAGGGCCTTCTCGATCACGGCCCGGCGTCGCTTCGCATACCGGTCTCCGCCGCGCAGTCCTTTCAGACTTCGTTCGGCTGCAGGCGCGGCCCAGCGAAGCTCCACCGCGGCTACCGGCACGTCTATTTCGGTGAGCGCCAGCAAGGTGTAGAAGAAAGGGAACCGACGCCAGCGGCCGCTGTCGGAACGGTAACCTGCCAGCACGCGTAGCCCGTCTCTAAACCGCGGTACTCGATTGTCCAACCCGCCGGCGGCAAGATGGCGCCAGAGGGATGCGGTGCAGATGCCGCAGCAGTAGAAGCCGATGTGCTTCGAGTGCAGTCGCTCACACGAACTCAACCGTTCCAGCATCCCTGCCTCGGCGCGGGCAAGGGCCGCCGTAACCGATGGGTCCTTCACCTTGAGTTTCAGCAGCAAGCGGCAGCATTCCTCGCCGAGTATGTGGGCGGTTGCGGCCCCAGAGCGCACCGGTTCGCCGGTGAAGACGCGCATTCCTCGACGGAAGTCAGGTTTGGTCGGAGCGAACATCCCGGCGTAGGAACCGGGCAGGCCCTGGCGCGAGGCAATTCCCCGCACTGCCACGACGAGTTCCCTTGCCGGAATGGTCTGTCCGAAGTACTGCTTTTCCTGAAGCCTGTCCAGAAGAGATGCAAGGCTACTCATGGCTGTCTCCTTCCTCTTGGGTTGCTATATGAAGCTGCACCGGCGCTCCGTCTACTTGAGCAGCATCGCGACCGAGCGGTTCAGCTCGAGGATATCATCAGGGCGAGGTCGGGCTTTCCGGAACACGATGCCACCATCCTTGTCGTACAGGATGACAGAGTCGTAGTTGTCGGCTTTGGCTGAGCCGAGAATGCCGTCCTTGGTAACCGGCTCGCACGCGATTGTGAAGGTGGCCATGCTCTTTCGGGCAAGGGCCCGGGCCGCGTCCAAGTCACCGTGCGCGATGCCCTGCACCGAGAGTCCCAGCTTGCCGTACTTCTCGTAGAGTTGTTGGACCGCTCTGAGCGTAGCGAGCGAACCGGGCCGGGTCGGGTCGTAGTTCACCACGATGCCCGGCCTGCCTCTGGGTGGCAGCGTCGAAGCGATGCCGCCGCTGACGTCGGGCAGTACGCCCGTGAAGTCCCGGGTTCCAGCGTAAGACGGCACCTGCGTTACCGGCGCGGTCAAGTCAAGCGCAATATCCAGCGGCCGGTTCGGTTCGACCTCGATTTCCCGCGTCACCACGTACGGGTCGCCGTGTGGGTCGCGCTGTCCGGCGGCCAGTTGATAGTGTCCATTGCCGAGGAAGCACTCGAACCTGCCCAGGGTGTCGGTAACGGTATTCAGCTCGTCCATGGGCCGCCACGCGCCGGCGTTGAAGACGCTGAGGGCGAAGTTCTCGAACCTGGACAGCGGCACTCCGGATGCGGTCAGCAGCAATCGGACCTGCGCGCCGGCAGTGTAGCTTGACGTGACGAGTTGCTGGTCGAATGCGGACGTCGCGACCGCGATGGTGACGTTGTCGTCGTGCTCGCGTTCCATCCAGCCGAAGTCGCCGAATGCCTTCGGTTCAAGTGGGTAGTAGGGCAGCCACTTTCCGTCGCTGTAGACCTCGAGCCAGCTCGCGTCGTAGTCCTCAGCTCCAAGCCACGGGACCTTGACCCGGCGGCTCGGCACGCCGACCGACTTGAGGATGGCCGCCGCCAGCACTGCAATCTCTTCGGTTGTGCCGGAGCCGGACGAAAACACGAGTTCGGGTGACTTCATCGGCCCGAAGAAGCCGCGCTTGACCGTATGCACGTTGCGCGCAAGCCAGCCATTGACGGTCCGTGCCGCGTCCGCCGCGGTTCTCGATTTCCGCACCAGGGGCGCAAAGCGGTCGAAGAGCAGCTTGCGCCAGGCCGTGACCGGTTCGTCTGAGATTCGGTAGGTCAGGATGTAGTCGCGGAATAGCGAGTCGGAGGCGCGGTACTGGAAAGCAGCAAGGCTCTTGTGTGCGTACTCTACGTGCTCGAGTAGCGTTGCTGCGGTCATCTCAAGCCGGTCGAGGTGAGGCATGGAATCGATGAGCCAGACCACCTCGGCGCGACGTCCGGGTTGTTCGGCCGCGACTGCCGATGCCAGTTCGCGCCAGTTCTGCCCGGCGTCGGTCAACGCCTCGCCGAAGGCTTCGCGCAGCGAGTCCGGGGCCAGAGCCAACAGCGCCGGGTCCTGCGGGGAAGCGAAGGGCTGGGCGGCGGCGCAGAGAGCGAGAGACAAAAGGACGAGGAGGGCCTTCACCCCAACCCGACAGCGGAAGCTCCAATCCCCAAGCCCCAATGACCATTCAAGGGGAAATGACGAAAGTAGACAAGCCGGGCGGTCTTCGTCATTCAGATATTGGGATTTGACTGGGAATTGGTGCTTGGTCATTGGTCACTTACCGTCCAGGCATCGGGTACCAGAGCCAGAAGTCAGCAGGCAGTTGCCGCGTCCGGTCGAGGTCGAAGCGGACGTCGGTCGTTTCGTGTGCCGAGACTCGGGCGATTGATCCGCACCAATCCGTTCGCGCACCGGCCGTGACGTAGACTTCCCCGACGCCGGTCGGGATTGACCACGTGCCGTCAGGTCCGGTCGTGTCGCGAGCCACCGGCCTGAGCGCTCCGCTGTT
>Ga0335071_10004221_pt1 | contig 15014 bp, 12 predicted proteins | sample Lox_Sample_15_FD_206724 | JGI IMG/M metagenome (GOLD analysis project Ga0335071, IMG submission 206724) | Soil microbial communities from Loxahatchee National Wildlife Refuge, Florida, United States - Lox_Sample_1.5 | ecosystem: Environmental > Terrestrial > Soil > Wetlands | place: USA... | reverse complement strand
GAACTGCGACGAGCGGGGCACCGCCCAGTACAACGTGGCGCTCGGCTACCGGCGGGCGGAGTCGGCCAAGACGTACCTCGTGCAAATGGGGGCCGCCACGGACCAGGTCTCCACCGTCAGCAACGGCAAGGAGCGGCCGCGAGCCAAGGGGCACGACGAGTCGGCCTGGTCGGACAACCGGCGCGACGACTTCATCCCCGACCGCGCCACGGTGGGCGGCAAGCCCGTGGCGCAGAACCCCTGAAGGCGGAGAGGCGGCCTCGTCACGGGGCCACGGCGGGTGGCGGTCGCGGGCGTGGGCGGATCACACGTTCCGCGACCGCTCGCGCCCCAAGGGCTAGCCCCCGGTAGATCACGAAGCTCACCCCCAGCACCGCCAGGGCCACGCCCAGGGCCGCGCCGGGGCCGAGAGCCTGGCCGATCCGGTAGGACAGCCCGGGATGGGTCGACCAGCCGTAGACCACGGGCAGGTGAAGGGCATACACGCCCAGCGATCTCCTCCCCAGCGGCGCCGCCCGGCTGGCTGCAGCCCCGGGCACGAGCGACAGGGCCGCGAGCAGCCAGAGCACCACGCCGGCGCGGAAGGCGACGAGTACCGGATCGCCCGGCGGGCGGTTCGCGAGCCCCGCCCACTGCGTGGTCACCACGAGCAGGGTCATCCCGGCAATGGCGGTGATCACCACCCCGCGACGGCCCGGGGGCGCTACCAGGCCCACCACCGTTCCCGCAAAGAAGTAGGCGGCCCAGGGCAGCAACGGGAACGAGGACGTTCCACCGAGGGCCTGGGCCAGTGCCATGGCCGGGAGGGAGCGCGGCAGCCCGGCCGCGCTGGCCGGCGCCGCACCCGGGACGAGCGCCCCCCCACCGAGCAGCACCGCCGCCGCCGCCAGCGCACCGAGCAGGCCACCCTTCACTGCCTTGGGCCCGGGAAGGGCCAGGACGAGCGAGGTGACGAGCAGCGCCACCGCGATGCAGTGCAGGGCATCGAAGGCGAGGAAGTGCGCCCAGACGTCCCGGTCCCCCGCCCGCAGGCCGCCCAGCGCCCACCCTGGCCATCGCAGCGCATAGCCGATGCCGAGGAGCAGGGCCACCCGGCGCAGCCGCCCCCGCGGCACCGCCCATCCCCGCGCGCCGCTCCGGGCGATGGCCAGCGTCACCGCCCAGCCGGAGACGAGCAAAAAGAGGGGCGCAGTGAAGCCGCGCACGTGCCAGTACTGGACCATGAGCCGCGTCTGCCGCGCGGCCGGGGAGAGCACCGCGTCGAGCGTGTGCCCCATCACCATGGCCACCACCCCGAGCGCTCGCGCCGCGTCGAGCGCGGCGAGACGCGGGCGTGGCATCACGGCGGCGGAAGCCGGCGCGAGGCTCGAGGTCGTGTTGAGGCCTGTCGGCAAACGGCCGACTTGAATAGCACGAAGTGCGGCGGGTTGCCCGTGAAGGGGCCGGGCGCCGGGCTACTTCAGGCCCTTCGAGACGTAGCTGGCCAGGGTCTGGATGTCACTGTCGGAGAGCTTGCCCTTGTAGGCGGCCATCTTGCCCTTGCCATTCTCGATGACCTTGGCGGCGTCGGCGGCGGAGATCTTCACCGCGGTGAGGTCGGGCGCGCCCATGGTCTTGCCGACCGCGGTGCCCTTGCCGTCGGCGCCGTGGCACATCTTGCACTTCGACTGGTAGAGCGTGGCGGCATCCTCGGCGCGGGCGGCGGCGGCGAGCAGCAGGACGGCGACGACGGCGAAACGCTTCATTTGGGTGTGTCCTCCGAGGGGTTGGTGTTTGAGCTTAGTGCATGGGAGCCGGTGTCGCCCCGGGCGATTCAACTCGGGCGGGGTCCGGCGCCGTGAAGCTGCCCACGAGGATGGGGACGGCGATCTTCACGAGGACGGTGAACACCAGGAACCCCACTCCGAAGACGCCGACCGCGATCCCCCACTCCACCCAGGTCGGGGTGTACGGGTAGATCTGGCCCAAGGTCGAAGGCGTGAACCCGGGGATGATGAGCCCCATCCCCTTCTCCACGTAGACGCCGGCCCAGATGAGCAGGCAGCCCAGGTTCAGCGTGAGGAAGTTCTGGCGGGTGCGCGGCACGAGGAAAAGCACGAATGCGGCCAGGCTGCAGGTCAAGGAGAGCCAGGCATACGGCACGAGCGCCCGGTGCTCGCCCAGCCCTTGCCAGAAGTAACGGGTGTAGAGCAGGTGCTCGGTGGCCGAGTAGTACTCCTTGAACAGCTCCGCCCCGAGCAAGAACAGGTTCAAGAACATGGCGTAGGCCATGAGCTCGGCGATCTTCCAGATCGCCTCGTCCTTGATGTCGAAGCGGAAGGCGCGGCGCAGGAGCTGGAAGAGGATGATCATCACTGCCGGCCCGGAGCAGAAGGCGGAGGCGATGAAGCGGGGCGCGAGGATGGAGGCGTTCCAGTACGGCCGCGCGGCCATGCCGTTGTAGAGGAAGGCAGTGACGGTGTGGGTGGAGATGGCCACCGGGATGGAGAGAAGCACGAGGGGCAGGAACACTTGCTTCGAGTAGGGCCGACCCCGGTAGGTCTTGAAGAGCAGGTACAGCACCAGCGCCAGGTTGAGCAGGAGGTAGAGATTCAAGACCAGCGCGTCCCAGGTGAGCATCGAGCGCGGCCAGTTCGGCGTCCCGACGAGCGGCACGATGTGCAGGAACCGGTCCGGGCGGCCCATGTCCACGAGGATGAACAGCAGGCACATGGTCAGGGCGCTCACCGCCAGAAGCTCCCCCAGCACCACCACCTCCTTGATCGGCTTCCACTGGTAGACGTAGGCGGGCACCACCAAGAGCACCGCCGCCGCCGCCACGCCCACGAGGAAGGTGAAGTTCCCGATGTAGAAGGCCCAGGACACGTCGTCCCGCATGTTGGTGGCGATGAGTCCCACCCGTGCCTGGTAGGCGTAGCAGGCGGCGCCGACGGCGATGGAGGCGAGGAGGAAGGCCACCCAGAGCCAGTAGCCGCGCCGGCCGGTCGTGACCTCCCGACCGCAGCCCAACAGGAACCCTGGAATCCCGGACATGGCCGCCTCAGGTCGCGTAGAAGTAGAAGAACTTGGGGTGGGTGGCGAGATCCTCCTTGAAGACGAAGACGCGCTTCGTCTCCATCACCTTGCGGATCTCGCTCTCCGGGTCGAGCAGGTTCCCGAACTTCCGGGCGCCCACCGGGCAGGCCTCCAGGCAAGCCGGGTAGAGACCGCGCCGGGTGCGCTGGATGCAGAAGGTGCACTTCTCCACCACGCCCTTGGGCCGGGGCCGGTTGCCCAGGTAGTGCTGATCGGGGTTCAGCTCCTCCGGCGCCAGGGTGGGCTGGGCCCAGTTGAAGTGACGGGCTCCGTAGGGGCAAGCGGACATGCAGCAGCGGCAGCCGATGCACCAGTCGTAGTCGACCACCACGATCCCGTCCTGCTCCTGCCAGGTGGCCCGAGTGGGGCAGGCCTTCACGCAGGGTGGGTTGCGGCACTGCTGGCACTGCACCGGGAAGTAGAACTTGCCCGGCCGCGGCACCGCGTCCGCCTCGTAGTAGAGGTCGGCGTGGGTGAGGTCGACGCCGTGGTCCTTGTCCATCTCCAGCACCTGGATCCAGTGGATCTGCGGGTGCCGACGGGACTGGTTGTTCTCCCGGGCGCAGGCGTAGACGCAGCGCCGGCAGCCGACGCATCGGGACAGGTCGAGGCCGTAGCCGAACTCGACGCCCGGCCGCGGGCCGTCGGCCCGGACGGTGGTGGCCCGCCCGAACCGTTCCTGGTTCCGCCGCTCGATGCGGGCGAGCACCGCCTTCAGCTCCTCGGGCCCCAGCTCCCGGAAATGTCGGCGGAAGAACTCGTCCAGGCCGCCGCACCCGGAGAAGGCGGCCAGTGCCGCGCCGGCCGCGGCGGTCTGCAAGAAGGCGCGCCGCCCCTCTTGCCCGCGGGGCGGTGCTCGCCCGCCCGGGTCCCGAGCTCGCTCCGGGGCGGGCTCATCGGCCGGCCCCTGCCCTCGCCTCCCTACCCCGTCGTCCAGCACCGGCAGTCGGGGCACGGTCATCGGCGCTGCTCCTCCGGCCGGACCGGCCGGGGCTCGGGCTTGAGGAAGGTCTGGGTGGGGGCCACCGTCTTCTTGCCGGCGACCACCACCTCCTCGACGCCCTTGAACCGGGGGGCGTGAGGGTTGTGGCAGTTCACGCACAGGAAGTAGGTCTTCTCGCCGTCCCAGCGGCCCACCCGCTTGCCGTGCACGCCCAACCGCCAGTCGCGGAGCTTGTCCCCGTGGCACTGGCCACAGAGCAGGTAGGACTCCTCGAAGCGGACGGGGGCACCGCTGGAGAGGTGGAGCACGTCGCGATTGTTCAGGTCATGGCAATCGAGACACCAGCGGTGCTGGGCGTCATGGGAGAAGATCGCCTGCTGCTCGTCGTGGAAGGCGAGTTCCCGCCGCTCCGCGTTCGGGGGCAGATCCTTGTGGCAGCTGGAGCAAGGGTAGATGCCCTCGGAGAAGGGCGGAGGCTCGGCCTGGACGAGGCGCTCCCCGGCGTGGGCTGGCGGGGCGTCCCCGGCGAGCGCGGGGGTGGCCAGGGCCGCGCCGGCGAGGAGCAGGAATCGCGCGTGTGTGGACCGCATCGCTCCCTCCGGTGGGTGGGAGGAAGCTACGCCCGTCTTGACCGACATCATTTGACCGAGATCAAGCGTCGCCCCGTAGGGCGCGGCCCTGGTGGGGCCGAGCGAGGACTCGGTCTCGCTGTCGCCGCCATTGCCCGTGCGCCGCGCCACCGGCCTCCATCCGCTCGAGCAACGCCCGGGTGGCCGGGTCGATGTCGCCGGGTGGCTCGCCCGCCCAGGGCGAGCCGGGAAGCGGCATGAAGGCATGCACGTGGGCGCGGCCGCCGAGGGCCTGGACCTGGCCGAGCAGATCCCTCGTGGCCGCCCGGTCCGGCTCGGACTCGCCGGGAAGGCCGAGCATCACGTCCACGCTGGCGCGGAGCCCGGCCTGGCCGCACAGGGCCACGGCCCGCAGCACCTCCGCCACCCCGTGGCCGCGCCCCATGGCCCGGAGCATCCGCTCCGAGCCGGACTGCGCCCCGAGGATGACGGTGCGGTTGTCGCAGTAGCGGCGGATGAGCGCCAGCGCCCGCGGGGAGACGTGCTCGGGACGAAGCTCCGAGGGGAAGCTGCCGAAGAACAGGCGGCGATCGGGGCCAGCCTCCTCTCGGGCAGCGGCGAGCAACGCCTCGATGGCGTCGAGATCGCAACCCTCGCCCGGCGAGCCCCAGGAGAGCGCCGAGGGGGTGAGGAAGCGGAGGTCGCGGGTGGCGATGTCGCGGTGGAAACGGATCCAGCGCCGCACCTCGGCCAGCGATCGGTGGCGAAAGCGGGCGCGGAACAGAAACGGCGTCTGGCAGAAGCGGCAGCCGAAGGGGCAGCCGCGGGTGATCTCGATGGGTCCGATGCGTCGGGCCAGCGGCGCACAGGGAGGAAAGCGATCCAGGTCCACCGGCCGGGCCCGCCCCGTCCTGCGCACCGCTCCCTGCTCGAGCCAGGCCAGCCCCGGCACCTCGGCCAGCCCCCTGCCGCTCCCCAGATTGTGCAGCACTGCAGGGAGAGTCTCCTCCCCCTCCCCCACCGCCACGAGATCGAACCCCGCCCGGAGCACCTCCGCCGGCGCGGCGCTGGCGTGCGGGCCGCCGGCGAGGTGGACCGCACCGGGCCCGGTCCGGCGGCGGTGGGCTGCCAGTTCGGCGGCCGCCTCGGCGAAGCCAGAGCTGTAGAACGACCAGGCCACCACCGGCGTGCGCCCCGCCCGAAGGGCCGCTCGGACGGCGTTCTCGAGCGCCTGCGTCCCCTCCACCGCCGTGCTGGGGAGATGGGCGGTGGCGGGCGTGACCTCGACCGCGCCCCACAGCACGTTGAGCGCGTGCCTTGCCACCCTGCGGTAGTGGAGGATGAGCTCGACCACGGCAGCTAGCCCGCTGCCTGGCCTGCCGCCGTCCGGGCCCCACGCCGGGTGACCGCCAGCATGGCCAGGAGCACCACGATGCCGGCCGCGGTCATGGCCGAATCGAAGAGGAGCGCGCCGCGCACTCCCAGGCCGTTCACCTCGCTCCCCAGCCCATCGACCCACTCCACGTAGCTGCTGGCCAGGTTGGAGACGGCGATGAAGGCGGTGTACTTGGTCGAGGCCGCCGGGGAGTGGCCGACCATGTCCAGGATGAGTGCGGCCAGCGTGGAGAAGGCGATCCCGTTGGCGAAGTTGTAGGCCAGCGTCCCCCAGACGTAGGTGGGCTGGTTGAGGGGAGCGTAGAACATGGCCAGGGCAGCGAGGGCGGTAAGCCCACCGGCCAGGGCGTAGGCGACCCGCCGGTTCATGCGGTCGGCGAGGAGCCCTCCGACGAGCGCGCCCACCGCCCCCACGAGTCCCCCGACCAGGCCGTTCACGCCCGAGACCACCGCGCGCGAGGCCTGGTACGAGGTGCCCATCCCCGAGAACAGGTTGGTCATGGCGCCGGCCCCCACCGGCACGGCGCAGATCACGAGCCCCGTCCACCCCTCCCGGGAGGTGAGGGTGCGGAACAGGTCAGCGACGATCTCGCGCAGGCGGCGGAACACCTCGCGAGCCAGCCGAGCCGCGGCCCTCACGCGCCGCGGCTCGTCGACGAAGAGGACCACCAGAGTCGAGAGCAGCACCACCCCGGCCAGGGCGAGACAGGCGACACGCCGGTCGGCATGGGCCGCGAGCTCGATGGCCAGCGCTCCCAGGATGCCGGTGCCCCCCACGTTGCCGGCCATCCGAAAGCCGCTGGCCTTGCCCTGGTCCTTCTGCCTCGTGGTGGCGGCCATGAGCCCGTCGGCTGCCGCGGCGGTGGTCGTGGCCGCCACCTGGGCCAGCGTGGCCAGGACCGTGAAGAGCATCAGGTGACCGGAGAGGAGGGGGAAGAGGGCCAGGCTCGAGAGGAGGGCGCTGGTCAGCAGAGTCATCGCGACGTACCAGTCCTTGCGCCGGCCGACGAGGTCGATGAGCGGGGCCCACAGCACCTTGAGACCGTGGGGGGCGAGGACGATCCCCGAGACCCAGGCGATCAACGCCAGCGGGGTCCCCTCCTCCTCGAGCCACCGCGGCAGGGCGATGGACCCGTACCCCACCGCCGCCGCAAAGGGGACGATGGTGGCGGCGAAGACGATGGGGGGAGTCGGGCGCGAGATCGTGCCCTCGGGCTTGGCCATGAGGGCGCGCAGTCTACCTCGCCCGGCGCAACCAGCGCGAGAGCGTCGGCTGGGCGCGCTCCCGCAGCGCCACTTCCTGGCGCAGCCGTTCCAGGGTCTGGGCGATGGCCTGGCGCGCCTCCTCCAGCGGGTGGGCGAGCAGGAAGGCCTCGGCCTCCTCCAGGTGGCGGCGCTCCACCAGCGCGCCCAGCGCCTCGACCACCCGGCGGGTGAGCATGGGCGCGCCCTGGATGCGGCGGTAGATCGGTTCCCATGCGCCGCGCAGGCGGGTCCAGGTCGCCTCGCGGCCGGCGCGGTTGCCGAGCAGCGAGCCGACGTAGAAAGCAGTGTCCTGGAGCGGCACGGCCTCCGGGGAGTAGAGCTGCTCGAGCGCGTCGGCGGCGAGCGACGGCTCCTCGAACGCGCCCAGGGCCAGGAGATACCTGCGCCGGAAGGCCGGATCCGACTCGGCCCGGAACAGCTCCTGGAAACGCTCGAAGCGGGCCCGGTTGCCGGCGCGCGCGGCCATGGTCACCGCCAGATCGTGCAGGTTCGGCTCCAGCGCGGCCCGGTCGCCGGAGAGCCAGCGATCGAGCCGGGCGGTCGCCTCGGCGATGACCTGGCTGTCGCGGGCCAAAAGCCCCAGCGCCCGCACGGCCGCCGCCCGGCGCAGCCGGACCGCGTCCGGCTCGTCGGAGGCCGGATCCCAGCCGGTGGCCGCGAGCTGTGGCCGGAACAGATCGGCCACCTCGCGCTGCAACCGCGATCGATCCGGCTCGGAGACGATCCGGTGCTCGACCACTGCCAGACGTGCCACCAGCTCGTCGAGCACCGCGTGGTCGCTCTCCCCGCCGAACGCGGTGCACAGCTCGAGGAAGGCGTCGATGTGGCGCGCTCCGGCCCGCACCAGGGCCCACTCGTCGGAGAGGAGCTGAATCCGCTCGGCGGGGGCGAGGGCGGGCAGGTGCCGCCGGAGAGCCGAAAGCCCGGCCTCGTCGTAGGCCACCCGATAGAAGCCGGTGGCCCCGGCGTTGGCGCAGACGAACTCGGGCTCCTCGGCGAGCTCGAGCTCCGCGCTCTGCCCGCGGAAGAGGAACCGCCGCTCGCTCACCACGCCGGCCCGGCCGAGCCTCAGCACCATGGGGACTGGCCAGGAGGCCGTGCCCGGCTCGGCGGCGGGATCGGAGAAGAAGCGGCGCTGGGCCAGCCGGAGGGTCCTGCCCTGGCGGCCGACCGAGACGATGGGGAACCCCGGCTGGCGCAGCCAGGCATTCGCCAGCTCCACCACCGGCTCGCGCGAGGCCTCCGCCAGCGCGCCCCACAGGTCGTCGGCTACCGTGTTCCCCTTGGCGTGCCGGCGCATGTAGAGGCGGATCCCCTCCCGGAAGCGATCCTCGCCCAAGTAACCCTCGATCATGCGCAGGACGGCCCCGCCCTTCTCGTAGGTGATGAGGTCGAAGGCCTCGCCGGCCTCGGCCACGCTCTTCACCTCGGCACGGATGGGGTGGGTAGACTGGAGCGCGTCGAGCTGCAGGGCGCCGGCCTTTCCCTGGTCGAACTCCAGCCACACCCGCCAGCCGGGGTTCCAGGCGTCCACGATCTTGAAGGCCATCCAGGTGGCGAAGGCCTCGTTGAGCCAGAGGTCGTCCCACCAGGCCATGGTCACCCAGTTGCCGAACCACTGATGGGCCAGCTCATGGGTGATCACCTCGGCCACCCGCTTCTTCTGGAAGAGGGAGGCCGTGGCCGGATCGAGGAGAAGCGCCACCTCCCGGAACGTGATGAGCCCCGCGTTCTCCATGGCCCCAGCCTCGAACTCGGGCAGGCCCACCTGATCCAGCTTGCCGAAGGCATACGGGACGCCGAAATAGTCCTCCAGCCGGGGCAGCACCTCGACCGCCACGTCCTGAGCGAACCCGGTCAGCGCCACCTTTTCCGGGGTGGCCCAGGTCCGGACCGGAACGCCCCGTACCGTCACCTCGGGCAGCGCTTCGATGCCGCCGGTCACGAGGGCCACGAGGTAGGTGGGCAACGGCGGCGTCTCGGCAAAGGCGATCTTCCGGGTGGCAGCGCGATCCTCCTGGGCCACCGGTCTGCTGTTGGACAGCACGGTCAGGCCGTGCGGCGCCTCGATCGTCAGCTTCCAGGGCGCCTTGAAGCTGGGCTCGTCGAAGCAGGGGAACACGCGGCGGGCATCGGCCGCCTCGAACTGGGTGGCGGCGAGCCCCTTGCCCGCCATGTACATCCCGCGCAGGCCGGCGGAGATCGCGCCGCGGAAGGAGAGGCTCAGGACGGCCCGTCCGGCCGGCAGTCGCTCTTCGAAGCGCAGCACCAGCGATTCGCTCACCGGCACGGTCCGCCGCTCCCGAGGCGTGCGCTCGCCTCCGCCGCTGGCAACGGTCACGTTTTCGATCTCCAGGTCGGCGGCATGCAGGACGATCTCGTACGCCGCCTCGGCGAGCGAGAGCGAGATGTGGATGCGCCCGGAGAAGACCCGGGCGGCCGGGTCGACCGAGATCTCGGCCTCGTAGGCGGTCGGTCGGACATGGGTCGGCAGGCGGAAGCCCTTTTCCTCGGTGGGGTGCGTCATGTCCGCGTGTCTCCTGGGAGCCGGAGCATGCACGCGGATTCCGAAGCGGGGCAACCGGAACCGCGACGCGCCTCGATCTGGAGCGTGAGCGACCCGCTCCCATCGAGCCACCTTTGCAAGGGTCCACCCCGCCGGCTGGCTGTTCGCCTGGCCGAGAACCCGGTTGGGCAATACCCGAATCGACCTGCCCATCACCCGTGCCCGAAAGGCGCACCGCGTTATCTTGACTGCAAAATCGGCTCACTTGCCGCGCCCAGGGGCGGCCGGTGGCGCCGCGACCGACGAGGGCGTCCATGAGCGACAGCGTTCAGAGGAAAGGCGACGAGATCCAGCGCTCCCGGGAGGTTGCCGAGGCCTCGCGGGAGACCGAGTGGGCGGGCGCTGGCTTCCTGCGGGACATGTTCCTGGGGCGGTTCCGTCTCGAACTCATCGACCCCTATCCGCTGGCTGAAGCCGAGCGCCCGGAGTTCCGCCGCTGGTTCGAGGAGTTCGAGGCCTTCCTCGCGGAAAAGGTCGATGCTGCGGCCATCGATGAGACGGGCGAGTACCCGGCCGAGGTGCTGGACGGGTTGAAGCGCCTCGGGGCCTTCGGCATGAAGATTCCGCTTGCCTACGGCGGCCTGGGTTTCTCCCAGGTCGAGTACGCCAAGGTGATGTCGCTTCTCGGCAGCGTCGACGCCAACATCACCGCCCTGCTCTCCGCGCACCAGTCGATCGGCGTTCCCCAGCCGCTCAAGCTCTTTGGCTCCGAGGAGCTGAAGAGGAAGTACCTGCCCCGCACCGCCCGGGGGGCCATCAGCGCCTTCGCCCTCACCGAGCCCAACGTGGGCTCGGATCCGGCGCGGCTGTCCACCACCGCCGAGCTGTCGCCCGACGGCAGCCACTATGTCCTGAACGGCGAGAAGCTCTGGTGCACGAACGGCACGATTGCCGAGCTCTTCGTGGTGATGGCCCGCCACCCGCGCACCGAAGCCATCAGCGCCTTCGTGGTGGAGGCCGCGTGGCCGGGGGTGGAGGTCACCCACCGCTGCCGGTTCATGGGGCTGAGGGCCCTCGCCAACGCCGCCATCCGCTTCACCGACGTGCGGATCCCGGTGGAGAACCTCATCGGCAAGGAGGGCCGCGGGCTGAAGATCGCCCTCACCACCCTCAACACCGGTCGGCTCTCGCTCCCGGCCGCGGTGAGCGGCGGGGTCAAGGTGGCCCTCGAGCTCTCGCGCAAGTGGGCGGCGGCCCGCGCGCAGTGGGGGCAGGAGATTGGCAAGCACGAGGCCATCGCCCACAAGCTGGCGGAGGTGGCCGCCACGAGCTACGCCATGGAGGCCGTCTCCGACCTGGCCCAGTCCCTGGCCGACCGGCCGGGCTACGACATCCGGTTGGAGGCCGCGGCCGCCAAGGAATGGAACACCGTAAGGACCTGGCACCTGCTCGACGAGGTGATGCAGATCCGCGGAGGGCGCGGCTACGAGACGGAGCGGTCGCTCGCCGCCCGCGGCGAGGCACCGGTGGGCGTGGAGCGGTTCTTGCGCGACGCCCGGATCAACACGATCTTCGAGGGCTCCTCGGAGATCATGCACCTGTTCATGGCCCGCGAGGCGGTCGACAAGCACCTCCAGGTGGCCGGCGGGCTCATCGATCCGCGGATCCCGGCCAAGAAGAAGCTGGCCTTGCTCCCCCGGGTGGCCGCCTTCTATGCCACCTGGTACCCGGGGCTTTGGCTTCGGGGGCTGTGGGCGCCTCGCTATCGTCGCTTCGGCCGCCTGGGGCGGCACCTCCGCTTCGTGGAGCGGTCCTCGCGGCGGCTGGCCCGCTCCATCTTCCGGGGCATGGTGGCCTTCGGCGCCGCCGCCGAGCGCAAGCAGGCCTTCCTCTTCCGGCTGGTGGACATCGCCAACGAGCTGTTCGCCGCCTCGGCGGCGGTCTGCCGGGCCGAGGCGCTGCGGCGGGCGGGGCGGCCCGAGGCGGCCCCGGCGGTGCGGCTGGCCGACCACTTCTGCCGCGGGTCGAGCCGCAAGGTGGGCTCGCTCTTCCGGGCGCTGTGGCACAACGACGACGAGGCGTCGTACGCGGTGGGGCGCGAGGTGCTCGCCGGCCAGCACGCCTGGCTGGAAGCGGGCGGAACGGGGCTTGGGTTCTCCGTCGAGGAACTGCGGCCGCCCAAGCCTGGCCCGGCTCCGGCGGCGCCCGCGGCCCGGTCGGAGCGGGCCGTGCCCGAGCCGGCCGGGGCGGCGTGAGGCGACCTAACCCCTCCGGCCCAAGCCTCGAGCCGAACGGGGCGGCCTCGGGCGCTTCGCGCCCTTAGAGGGACAGGGTCAGGTCCAGCGAGATCTCGAGCTTCAGCACCTTCGAGATGGGGCAGCCGGCCTTGGCGGCTGAGGCCGCCTCCTCGATCTTGGCGCGGTCCGCACCCGGGGCCCGGACCCGGGTGCGCAGTGCGCTGCGCGTCAGGGTCAGGTTCTCGAAGGTGATGGTACAGGTGGTCTCCACCGACTCCGCGGTGATGCCGCGCTCGCCGAGTTGCGCCGAGAGGGCCATGCTGAAGCAGCTGGCGTGGGCCGCGGCGATGAGCTCCTCGGGATTCGTACCCGGCGCCTCCTCGAAGCGCGTCCGGTAGGTGAAGCTCTGGTCCTGGATGGCTCCGCTCGACAGGCTGAAGGTCCCCCGCCCGTCCTTCAGCCCTCCCTGCCACTTCGCATTCGCCGTGCGCTTCACGTCGGTCCTCCCCGTCTCAGTTGCCCACCCCGGTCCCGGCCCCCCGCGGCCAGATACAGCCGCACCGAGAACCAGGCGCGTTCGTCTGCCCAGCTCCGCACCGGTCGCCAGCCGGCGAGTGCCGCGAGCGCATCGAAGGCATGCATGTCCCACTTGTAGGCGCTCTCGGTGTGGATGCTCTCGCCGCTGCGGAAGGAGATGGGCACGCCCCCGACATGGACCACCTGGTCTCGCACGCTCACGAGGTGCATCTCCACCCGTGAGAGGCGCCCGTTCCAGAGGGCGCGATGGCGAAAGCCGGAGAGGGGAAAGTCGGCGCCCAGCTCCCGGTTCATGCGCGTTAGCAGGTTCAGGTCGAAGGCGGCGGTGATCCTCTCGGCGTCGTCGTACGCCCGCTCCAAGGTGGCCGCGTCCTTGGGGGCATCGACGCCGATGAGCAGCGCCCCTTCCGCACCGGCCACGGCCGCCATCCGGCTCATGAGCGACACGGCATCGGCGGGATCGAAGTTGCCAATGGTGGAACCGGGGAAGAAGGACAGGCGGCGCCCGCTGGAGAGCCCGGCGTCGGGGAGCACCACCCCGTTCGTGAAGTCCCCGACCACCGGCCGGATGTCCAGACGCGGGAACCGGCGGGCCAGCCCGGCCGCCGCCCGCAAGAGCGCTTCGCGGGAGATGTCCACCGGCAGGTAGGCCACCGGATCCTCGAGCGCGGACAGCAGCCGCTCCGTCTTCTGGCCGGAGCCGGAACCGAACTCGAACACCAGCGCGCGCGGGCCGACCTCGGCGGCCATCTCGCCGGCATGCCGGTCCAGGATGGCCAGCTCGGTTCGGGCCGGGTAGTACTCCTTAACCCCGCAGATCAGCTCGTAGAGCGCCGATCCTCGCGCATCGTACAGCCACTTGGGCGAGAGGGCCTTGCGCGGCGCCGTCAGCCCCGCCAGCACCTCGGCCAGGAACTGTCCGCCCTCGGTCCCCTCTGCCCCCAGCTCCCCCGGTTCGATCACGCGTCCCTCGCCAGCCGCACGCCGCTGAACTGCCAGCGGGCGTCGGGGTAGAAGAAGTTCCGGTAGCCCGGGCGGATGTGCCGGAGCGGCGTGGCGCAGGAGCCGCCCCGCAGCACCAGCTGGCTGACCATGAACTTCCCGTTGTACTCGCCCAGCGCCCCCGCCAGCGGCCGGTACCCGGGGTACGGGCCGTAGGCGCTGGCGGTCCACTCCCACACGTCCCCGAAGAGCTGGCGGGCTCCCGGCCCGCCCGCGGCCGGATGGTGGCGGCCGTCGTCGGCGAACGTGCCATCCACCGGCGCCGACCGCGCCGCCCACTCCCACTCCGCCTCGCTGGGCAGCCGCGCCCCCGCCCAGCGGGCGAAGGCGTCGGCCTCGTACCAGGACACATGCGCCACGGGCTCGGCGGGATCGACGTCCCGCATCCCGCCGAGGGTGAACAGACCCCATCCCCGCTGACCCGGCTCCCAGTAGAGCGGCGCGGTCCAGCCGTTTCGCCGGACGGCCGCCCATCCGTCCGACATCCAAAGCTCCGGCCGTCGGTAGCCTCCGTCCTCCATGAAGGAGATCCACTCCCCGCAGCTCACCGGCCGATCGGCCAGGGCGTGGGGCAGCAACAGCACCGGATGGCGCGGCCGCTCGTTGTCGAAGGCGAACCCGCCCGCCGCCGTTCCCAGCTCGGCGCGCACCGCTCCCTGGGCGATCCAGGAGATCGGCCGCGGCCCGGCGCCAGAAGGCGGCGGCGGCCGGGGGTGGTAGGCCGGACGCAGCGGATTGGCGTGGAACGCGTGCTTGAGATCGGTGAGGAGGAGTTCCTGGTGCTGCTCCTCGTGGGCCACCCCCAGCTCGACCACCTCGAGCAGGTCAGGCGCCAGGCCCGTCTCGAGCACCTCGGCCATGCGCCCGTCCACCTCGGCCCGGTAGCGAAGGACCTCTTCCAGCCCGGGTCGGGTGAGAAGTCCTCGTTCCGGGCGCGGTTGTCGTGGCCCGGCCGTCTCGTAGTACGAGTTGAACAGGTAGGCGAAGCTGGGGTGAAAGGGAGCCTCATCCGGGCGGGCCGGGCGAAGCACGAAGGTCTCGAAGAACCAGGTGGTGTGGCCGAGGTGCCACTTGGCCGGGCTCGCGTCCGGCATGGACTGTACCTGGGCGTCCTCCGGCGTGAGCGGCGCCGCCAGCTTCAGCGTCGCTCGCCGGACCCCCGCGAGGCGCTCGGCGAGTTGTGCTGCGCGGCCCTCGGCCGGCATCCGTCCTCCCCGGGTCCGGCTGGCCGCTTGGGGCATCCCGGAGAGCTTCGCCACGGCCCGGCAGCGCCGCAACGCCAAGCGGGGGCCGACCCGGCTCGGGTGCGCCGGGCGGGGGTCAGCGGCAATTCACTCGAGGCGGGTAGCCGGTCCGGATCCGGATACGACCTCTACGAGGCGGTCGGGCCCTCAACCGTGAGGATCTCCGACCCGGACTCGGTCACCACGATGGTGTGCTCGAACTGGGCCGAGCGCTTGCCGTCGTCGGTGACCGCCGTCCAG
>Ga0335071_10004220_pt1 | contig 15017 bp, 8 predicted proteins | sample Lox_Sample_15_FD_206724 | JGI IMG/M metagenome (GOLD analysis project Ga0335071, IMG submission 206724) | Soil microbial communities from Loxahatchee National Wildlife Refuge, Florida, United States - Lox_Sample_1.5 | ecosystem: Environmental > Terrestrial > Soil > Wetlands | place: USA: Florida... | reverse complement strand
AGGAAGGGTCGGAGATACAAGCGGAGATTCTGCGACTGGAGGGTTCCTCCAGCGAGGAGAGCGCGAGTGAGATTCGCGCGCGCGATGCAAAACTCGAGTCGGAGGCACGACTAAAGCGCGCGGAGCTCTATCATCGGCTGGCGCAGATCGATGAAAGGCTGGGGAATCCTCTCGAGGCTGTGCATGAGTATCAGAGAGCGGCTGAGCTGACTCCGAGCGAGACGAATTTGTATGACTGGGGAACCGAGTTATTGAAGCACAGGGCATTGGAGCCGGCGACGGTTGTGTTCGAGAAGGGGAGTGCGGCGTATCCGAAGTCGGTGCGGATGCTGATCGGGCTGGGGGTGGCGTGGTATGCGCGCGGGGCGGATAACCGCGCGGTCGAGTACTTAGAGCGTGCTTCGGATCTGGCGCCCGCGGATCCTGCACCGTACTTGTTCATGGGGAAGGTGCTAAGCGCGGAGGTTACTGCTCCGCCGGCGGTGGTGGAGAGGCTGGCGCGATTTGCCAAGATGACGCCGGACAATGCGCTGGGCCAGTATTACTATGCGGTCGCGTTGTGGAAGGAGTCATCCGGGTCGGTGGACGATACGCGCGCCGCGGCGATTGAGACTTTACTACAGAATGCGATACGACTCGACCCTAAGCTGGCTCTTGCCCACTTACAACTGGGAGTGTTGTATGCACAGCGTGGGGATAACACTCGCGCGATTGTGGAGTATACGAAGGCTACTGAGATAGAGCCTGAGTTAGATGAGGCTCATTACCGTCTGGGGATGACTTACAAGAAAAATGGCGATGAGGGTGCAGCGGCCAGGGAGCTTAAGTTACACGAAGAGCTGGTTGAACAGGATGCGGAGAGGACGGAGCGGGAGCGAGGAGAGGTTCAGGAGTTTGTGGTTAAGTTGCGGGATAAGTGAGAGGTACGGGTGGCGCGGGGTAAAAGCCTTTAACCGCAGAGATCGCAGGAAAAATCCGCAGAGAGCGCTGGGTTTGCGAGACGAAACGCAGAGTCCCTCAGGGGGCAAAGCTCCCGTGTCATGCGGTTCGTACGAGGCGGCTAAAGCCGCGTCCCTTCAAAACCGGTTCTTGAGACGGCTTCTAATCTTCCTTTTCCGGGTCGGCTTCTACTCCTGCCCTACGGAGCATTCTTCTTAATGTGCGCTCGCCGCCAGCGCCGCGCTGCTCTGCGGCTATGTTGCCCTCGCGATCGATTACTACATAAATGGGATATGAGTTGGCCTGATACATGGCTGCGAGGTTAGTGTCCTCGGTCATGACGATGCGGCAGGAACGTGGATTGTCCTGAAGGTATTGTCTGACCTTCTTCTTTGATTCGGCAACATCGATGGCGAGAACGATCACGCCTTTGCCGGCAAATTCCTTATCAATGGAGTCCAGCACGGATTGCTCGCGGCGGCAGTAAGGGCACCAGGTCGTCCAGAATTGCAGGAGGACGACTTTGCCTTTGACGTTGTCGTTGGTATAGGTCTCACCGGTCGTGGTTTTGGCGTGAAAGCGGGGAGCGGGTTGTCCTTCATCGTCATTGGCGGCTAGGCTGGTGAGCGAGGTTACTAAGATGACGACGAGCAGAAAGAGCAGAGAGCGGCGCCGTTTCATTGCGGCGGTACTATAACACGGAAAGCTTGAAACGCAGAGCGCGCTGAGAAAGGCCGCGGAGGACGCTGAGGTTCTTGGTCTGGAATAGGGTAAGACATCCAGGCACCGCAGTGTCCGTTGTGCGGGGACGAGGACGCCCTCGTAATCGCCGGCGGGACGCCGGCGCTACGGTCGAAATGGCGCCAGAGTCGAAATGAAAAGGCCGCCGCGGAGTTGATCCGCGGCGGCGGTTTGTTTCTCTACGGGTTCTGTGACGCCCCTAGAACGTTAGCTTGAGGGCAAACTGCACCAGGCGCGGGTTGTTGACCGTAGACTGCACGGAGCCGAAGCCGATGCCGCTAATATCGTTGACTGGCAGACCGAACTGCGTGTGATTGAAGAGGTTGAAGAATTCGGCGCGGAAGTTCAAGCCCATGCCTTCGCGAGGCAGCGCGAATTGCTTAATGATAGAGAAGTCGGTGTTGACGAAGTCTGGACCGACGACTGGAACGCGACTTGCGTTGCCCAAGCCAAAGGTTGTAACCCCGTCGACGTGACTGAAGCAGGAGGTGTTAACCCATTGCAGATGACTGTGATCGCCGGACTGCGGATTGCATCCGGAAACTTGATTCGGGCGGTTGTAATTGTTGCCGTTTCCGCCGGCATTGAAGAAAACCCCCGACTGGTTATTGCTATCGATCAGCGGGGTTGGGTAACCAGAAGTGATGTGTTCGATAAGAGTCACTTGCCAATTCCCCAGGATGGTGTTGGTAAGGTCATTCCAGTTTCCGCCAAACTCTCTACCCTTGCCGAATGGGAGGTCGTAGATCATGCTAGCGGTGAAGTTATTGTGGACGCCGAGCTGCGACGGAGCCCAGTCTCGATTCTGCCAATTCGGCAGCGGGAAGTACGGGGCACTCAGCAACGAACCTAGTCCGTCGGTGAGGCCGTTGTCGTAAGCGTGAGCATAGGTGTAACTGAAGAGCGCGTAGAGTCCGTGGCGAGAGGTTTTCGTTTCGGCCTTGATCTGCAAGGAGTCATATTTCGTGTCGCCGAGATCGGCAAATTCCAACACGGAGTTAAATACTCCATTAGCCGCCAAGTACGGGGGCACGTATTGAGAGCCATCGGGATTACACCCGATCGGGTTCTCGGCGCAGATGCCCGCATCCGGGCCGTAGGTGTTGATGTTATTGCCGAAGACGAGAATGTGGTGGCCGCGCGCACCCGCATAGCCAGCGGTTAGTACCACATTGCCTGGGAGTTGGCGCTCGACGTTGACATTGAACTGCTGGACGGTACCGGGTTTGAAGTTCGTTGGTTGATAGAACAGGGTGCCGGTAAAGGTCGAGAGGTCAGGAGGCCCGGAGAAAATCGGAAATCCCGTGGACATACTCAAACCCAGCGGGGTCTGATCAAGAGTTGTGGCGCAGTAGGATGTGGCAAAGGCGCACCCTGCGGGGCCAAAGTAGTCGGATTCGGCGAAGAAGGGTGGGTTCTGCCAAAGTCCCTGTGCGCCCTGGCTCCAAGCTGAATCGTGGAACATGCCATAGCCGCCGCGGATAACTGTCTTGTCACTGCCCAGCAATTTGTATGCAAACCCGATCCTTGGCTCGAGTCCACCCCAATACATGTTTATGCCAGCCGAAGCATTGACCCCGTTTTTGTTGGCTACAAGAAGCTTGTTGGAGACAGGGTCGTAGTCGGCAAGACGGCCATGTTGCTCTTTGATGGGAGTGGTCATATCCCATGCTAAACCGAGGTTGAGTGTCAGGTTACTGGTGATTCTCCAGTCATCCTGAACGAACGGCCGGATAATCTTCCAGCGGCGCCCGCCAACCGGGCCATTGAAGGTCTGGTCGTGCTCTGAGAGGCCAAGGATGCCGAGTAGCGTGTCGGCTTCCGGATCGCCTCCGACTACGCCGGCACCGGAGAAGTTTCCGGCAACACCTGGAATCCAGAAACCATCCTGGAAGGCCTCAGTGCCGACATTCATCTGGTTGGCGCGGACTCCAAGCCCAACCTTGATGTCATGCTTGCCCCGAATCAGGTCGAGAGTATCGCCGAACGAAAACACGTTCGTTCCACCCTGGAAGGGCGAATAACCGCGGTCGCCGATTGACCAATAGCCGCCAAACATCAGGACACTGACCAAGCCACAGCTAAACTGGCCGGGCCCGCAAGTTGCACTTCCCGGGCTGCCGGTGCAACCGAGGTTTGCTCCCGGAATACCAACGCCCGCAAGGTTGGCGGAGGCGCAACTGCCCGTGCCTTGCGAGAGGATGTAGTTGAAGATGCGGTTATAACCGAAGGTCGCCTGGTTAACCGTGTTGGAAGAGAACTGATGCGTTTCGCCAAGCGCAATCTGGCGGCCGTGATTAATGATTCGCTGGTTACTGCCGAAGGCGTTCTGCTCGGTCAGGAAACCGGTCCCCGCACCGCCGGGCACATAAGAATTTGCCTGATCGTAGCTGAAGCGAGCAAAGGCACTGTCAACGGTGGAGAAGTTATGGTCCAGACGAACATCCATCTTGGTTTCGTCCAGACTCCGGACCGGCTCATTTACAAAGTTGAAGGAACAGCCGACGCAGCCCGCATTGGCGTTGGGCGTTGGATAGAGATTAATGAGCGCTTGCCCAATCGGGTTAGCCAGACCATTCACACCGGTAGGGATCTTGTTGCAATCAACACCCGCAGCTTGGCTTCCGTCGGGATTTGCCGGCAACGGGTTGCCCGATCCGTCGCATTGAAAGAAGGGGTCAGCGGCGCCGTACATATTGGGATTCGCGATCACCAAGCTGCCGTGGGGAACCCCGAACGGGTCGGCACTGAAATCGCCATTTCGCATATCAGTGGTGGGCAGCAATCCGGTGAAAGTGATCCCCCGCCGCTGATATTTCTGCTCGCCGTCGATGAAGAAGAAAGTCTTGTTCTTTTGAATCGGTCCGCCTATGGAGCCGCCAAACTGATTCAGGTTGAACTTTTCCGCTGAAGTGGCGAAATAGCTCTTGGCGTCGAGGGCCTTGTTGCGGAGAAATTCATACAAGGTTCCATGCCACGCATTGGTGCCGGACTTCGATGTCACCAGTACCGTGGGCCCCGCGCGGGTTCCGTACTCGGCCGAATAGTTGTAGGTCAGAACCTTGAATTCCTGAACGTCATCGACGGAAGAAAAAATTCCGATGCCGCCGGCGGTCAACTCGTTGTTGTCTACGTTGTCGAGCATCCAATCGGTGCTGTTCGGGCGAGAACCGCCAACCGAGAGCGAGAACGAGCCACGGGCGGCCACCTCGCTGCTCGCACCGCTGGTGAAGAAACTGTTCGGGTTCGTTTCCTGCGTCGCGCCTGGAGTGAGAGAAGCGAGCTGCACGAAGTCACGGCCATTGAGGGGCAACTCGGCTACTTCCTGCTCGGTGATGACTTGGCCGAGCGACGGGTTGGAGGTTTCTACGGCAACCTGATCGGCGCTCACCTCGACCGACTGGGTGACGGAGGCAGGGTTCAGCGTGAAGTCGATTTCACGCTGCTCGTTGACTTGCAGGCGGATGTCCCGCTGCTCGGTAATCTGAAATCCCTTGGCCTCGACGTGGATGGTGAAGACGGCGACCGGGAGGAGTGGAAGGAGGTAGTGACCGGAGTCGTCCGTCTTGGTCTCGCGCTCGAGACCGGTGGTCTGCGACGTAACCTTAACGGTGGCGCCGGTAAGGACGCCGCCGGTTTTGTCGGCGACCGTTCCGGAGAGACTGCCGTTGGCCTGCGCGAAGACGAGAGAGGTAAGAGACAGCACGAGGCAAAGAAGCGCTACCGCCAGCACCTTTCGATTCAACATTTGTGTCCTCAAGCCACCCACATCCTGTGGCGAATTGGGTTCAGAGACTGGTCTGGTTTACCACGCAGTTTCGCTAGCAAGCCGAGACTTGAGCTTGAACCAACATTTTTACGATTGCGTCATATAAATGGATTGCCTGTGCAAAGTCAAGAGTTTTGTGTGGGTTGCAGTTTGTTGGGGCGGTTTCTCGGGGCTGAATTTGTTGTGTTGGGAGAGCTCGGAGTCTTGGAGAAATGTGGAAAACCCCCAAGGGCACGAAGGAACACGAAGGTTTTGGGGTCTGAATTGTGCATGGTTTCGAGTTTTTCCGCTTCTCGAGTTACGGTCGGGATGCTTCCCGGATTTTCAGGATCTGATTGGCTGGAATGTTTTCCAGACGTTGGGCTTGGCCGCTCGGCCAGCGGACCTCGATAGAGTCGGCTTTGGTGGCTTGACCCACGCCGAAGTGGAGACGGAAGTCGCTTTGCGAGATGTAGCTGCCGCCGCTGCGGACTTCTTGAGTTTGCTGGTGGTCGCAGGGGTTGGCTCTGGACACGGCTGCGCGGGTAGGAATGCTCGCGTCACACGAGCATTCGCTACACGTTACGTGGATTGTCACCCTGGCGCCGATGGCGTCGCGGTTGGATTTTGTGCCTTCCAATTTCAATAGGAGCCAGTTGCCGTGTTCGCCTTCGTTCTTCAGCAGGCTGGGGCGATCGTGACTGTTGTTCACAACAATTTCCTGGGAGCCGTCGTTGTTGAAGTCGGCGACGGCGGCGCCGTGAGCGTTGAATGGCGTGGTGATGCCTGGACCGGCGTCTTTTGAGATATCCGCGAATTTTCCGTTGTGCTGGTTCCAGTAGAGGAGCTTGGGCTCGCGGAAGGTGCTGGTCAGGCCTTTGCCGTCGAGCTCGGGATAGACGTGTCCGTTGGCCATGAAGATGTCGGGCCAGCCGTCGTTGTCGATGTCGAGGAAGAGTGTGCCCCAGCCGAGATATTGCGAATTGCGGGCGAGGCCTGCGGACGCGGTTGCGTCGGTGAAGGTGCCGTCGCGGTTGTTGCGATAGAGCGTGGGAGTGTCGTCGGAGAAATTGGTTTTGACGATGTCGAGCCAGCCGTCGCCGTCATAGTCGGCGGCGTCGATGCCCATGCCTGCCTGCTCGTGGCCGGAGTCGTTGAAGGCAACACCGGATTCGACCGCGATCTCTTTGAAAGTGCCGTCGTGATTGTTGTGGAAGAGGAGATTGGGCGAGGTGTCGCAGGAGACGTAGATGTCGGGCCAGCCGTCGTTGTCGAAGTCTCCGGTGAGGGCGGTGAAGCAGTAGGAGTCGGCGGTTCTGGAGACGCCGGATTTTTCGCTGACGTTGGTGAAGGTGCCGTTGCCGTTGTTGTGGTAGAGCTCGCTGCGCGTGCCTTTGAGACCGCGCGGGCCGCACATGACGGAGAGGCCTTTCCACATACAGGTGGGGGCGGAGCCGGGTTCGGGGGAGTGGGCGAGATCGAAGTCGACGTAGTGGGCGATGAAGAGATCGAGGCGGCCGTCGCGATCATAGTCGAGGAAGGCGCAGCCGGTGGACCAGCGCGGGTCGTCGTGCCAGAGACCGGCTTTGCGGGTGACGTCGGTAAAGGTGCCGTTGCCGTTGTTGCGGAGGAGGATGTCATGTCCCCAGAAAGTGACGAAGAGGTCGACGTTGCCGTCGTTGTCGTAGTCGCCGGCGCAGACGCCTTGGCCCCAGCCGGTTAGGGCGGCGTTTGCCTTGCCGGTTACATCTGAAAACGTGCCGTCGTGGTTGTTGCGATAGAGATGGCTGGTGGGTTGTTCGCCTTTTGGAAAGCCTTCGACACGGCTGCCATTGACCAGGAAGATGTCGGGCCAGCCGTCGTTGTCGAAGTCGAAGGCTGCCACGCCGCTGCCGGTGGTTTCGATGATGTAGCGCTTGGTCTTGTCGCCGCCTGCTTCGGTTTTGGCGGTCAGGCCGGATTGCGGGGCGACGTCGACGAAGTGGACTTTGGGGGGAGTGGGGGGTTGCCCTAGCATGCTCGAGGCGAGCACAAGTGTCAGCGGCAGGTTGAGTGCGGCGCGCTTAGAGGGCATGAGAGTCCGAATGAATTTTACAGGCTTGATATTTGAAATTGCCGGTTGTCTGGAACTGCTGAAGTCCTTGGAGGGTTCATCCAAACAGCGTATCGGGGGCCAGAGTCTTTGCTTCCAGGTCAGGAGAGAGAACGCCTTGCTGCATTCGGGTAGCGTCGGAGCTTGTAGGGGTCCTTCGACTCGCCGGGGCGAGCGCTTTGCGCTCGTCCCGCTCCGTTCAGGATGACCTTCTTGGTCTAATGATTGTTAGCAGATATTTCTTCATCTAGCCGTTAGCCTTCGCTACCAGCGCGATGGCCAGGCAATAGAACACGAACATCAGGAACAGATAGGTCTTGGCTTTGCCCGGCGCGCCGGCAAATTCCTTCCAGGCGAAGACGCCCCAGAGGGCGGCTACCATGGGCGCCGATTGGCCGATGGCGTAGGAGATGGCTACTCCGGTGAAACTGGCTGCGACCAGATTGAAGACCATGCCGGTGCCCCAGATGAATCCGCCGAAAAGGCCGAGGGCGTGGGCGGAGGCTGGAGCGCGGAAGAATCCGGAGAAGCTGACAGGCTCGCCGACCAGCGGATGTTTCATGAAGTAGATATTCCAGATGAAACAGGAGAGAAGCGCGCCAAAGGTTAGGAAGATGGCGGCGGCATAGGGGCCTAACGTTCCGACCGTGACGCCGCTAACGTCGTGGGGCATGGTGCGGGTCATGAACGGAGCCCAGAGGCCCATGAGGATTCCGGAGACGACACAGACAACGATGCTTTTGCGGGAGACTGCGCGGCCGGCGCTGGCTAGCGAGCCGTAGGCTTTACCGTCTAGCACTACGGCGATGACGGCGCAGGCTACTCCGGCGGCGAGGAGGGTGGCATTGCCTTTTGGTTGCTGCGCGTAACTGGAGATGACGCCCACGACGAGCGCGATGCCGATGGAAACGGGGAAGGCGATGGAGAGTCCGGCCATGTCAATGGCGGCGACGAGAAGTAAGTTGGCGAGATTGAAGATGGCGCCGCCGAGCATGGCGTAGAGCATGTCGCTGCCCGCGGCGGAGTGAATGTTCTCGCGCAAGCCGATGCCGTGGCCTCCTGTCATTCCCATGGTGTGGCCGAGGATCATCGAGATGAGGAAGATGCCCAGGGCGTAGTCCCAGTAGAAGAGTTCGAAGCGGTAGTTCTTGACGCCTTTGTAAGTATTGGCCCAGGAGCCCCAGCAGATGGCGCTCGTGATCATCATGAAGAGGGCGATGCCTAGTGAGTTCGGTGTGTACATGGAGCTCCTTTGCCGACGGATAACTACGTGTTAACCACAGAGTACACAGGGTTGCACAGGGGAATGCCCATGCTACTTGCCTTTGATTCTTGAGACAAACATCTGCAGAAAGCGGTCGGCTTCGACTTCGGTGCAGACTTTGGCATTAGGCTCCAGTTTTTCGAGGCCTTCGATGATGTAGCGATCGCCGTGCAGGACATTTTTTTCGTCGTAGCCGTTGCGGTTGGCGACCGTTTCGCCGCGGGTGAATTCGCCGCGCGTTTCGATTTGAACATTCATGGCGGGCGCGGTCACGATGGTGGAGTCGATGGCTACGCCGACGGCCAGCGGATCGTACATCGGGGTGCCCGGCGAATTGAATTTCGCGGAGAGATCGATGAGGAAGCTCGCCACTTTGTAGATGAAGTCGCTCATCGGGCCGCGGGCTGCGCCGATCTGGTCGAGATGCTTCTTCGTGAGCAGTGTTTTGTTGCCCACGTCGAGACCGACCATGGTGAGCGGCCACCCGGCCTGGAAGACGATCTGCGCGGCTTCAGGATCGTTGGCGATATTGGCTTCGGCGGCGGCGTTGACGTTGCCGCCGGAGATCGATCCGCCCATGATGATGACTTCTTTGACGAGCGGGACGATGGTGGGATCTTTGCGGATGGCGAGCGCGATGTTGGTGAGCGGGCCGACGGGCACGAGCGTGATTTCGTGCGGGGCGGCGTGAACCATTTCGATGATGAGGTCGGAGGCGAAGCGCGGATCGGCTTTGCATTTGCTTGCTGGGAGTTCGATGTTGGCGAGGCCGTTCTTGCCGTGCCAGAACTCGGCGGTGATCAGCTTTTGCGAGAGCGGATGCTCGGCGCCGCGGGCGACGGGAATGTCGCAGCGGTTGGCAAGCGAGACCATGCGGAGAGCGTTGTCGAGGCCTTGCAGCTCGACTACGTTGCCGGCTACGACGGTGAACGCGCGGACGTCGAGCTCGGGCGAGTTGAGCGCAAGCATGATGGCCATGGCGTCGTCGGTGCCGGGGTCGGTATCGATGATGACTTTCTTCGAAGTAGCGAACGCGGGAAAGGCGAAGAAAATTGCGAGCAGGAAACAGAAGAGAAGCGAAGTGCCGGCGGTCTTAGACATCGGGCCCGGAGTTTTCAGGACGTATCCTCCTAACATTTTCATGAATCGGGCGTAGCCTAGACGGTCATCAATTAGGTGTCAAGGCGGAAGTGGGACGATTCTCTTCTCCACAGTGCACGGTGAGAATGCCTTGCGGCGGCGGTGATTGCGGTTGAGCTTGTAGGGGTCCTTCGACTCCGTCGCCATTCCGCTTCGCGGAACGTCGTCTCCGCTCAGGATGACATTTTGCTACAAGAGAATGGCGGGGCTCCATCCCTGTTTTGTACCGTACAATGTTCCGAGCAGATAGGGTTTTCTTAGACTCGTGTCAACCGACAAACATTTAATTCGGCCTGCTGACCTGAATGGCGATGCGATCGCCACGCTGGGCGGGCGGCCTCTGCTGCGCAATACCGGGATTCCGCTGAATCTGGATTGGGTGCGCGACGTGCGCGTGAATACGAGCGCGGTGGAGCGGCGCGCCTCGACGCAGACGGCGCGGCGAACGGTGAAGAAAGAATGGCAGGCGGCGTGGCTGCTGCGTGCGATTTCGTGCATGGACTTGACGACGCTTTCCGGTGACGACACGGATGAGCGCGTGCGGCGGTTGTGCGCGAAGGGGCGGCATCCGGTTCAGGCTGAGCTTGTCGAGAAGCTCGGGATTGGCGAGTTGGACATTAAGGTCGCGGCGATCTGCGTGTATCACACGTTTGTGGAAACGGCTTTGGCAGCGCTTGAAGGCAGCGGGATTCATGTCGCGGCGGTGTCGACTGGATTTCCCGCAGGATTGTCGCCGCTTGCCGAGCGCGTGTCGGAGATTCGGCGGTCGGTGGAGGCGGGGGCGGACGAGATCGATGTGGTCATTACTCGGGCGCATGTGTTTGCCGGACGATGGCAGGCTCTGTACGACGAGATTGCGGCGTTCAAGCAGGCTTGCGGGCGCGCGCACATGAAAGTGATTTTGGGAACCGGAGATATTTTGACATTGAGAAATGTTGCGCGGGCCAGCGTGGTGGCCATGATGGCGGGCGCGGATTTCATCAAGACTTCGACCGGGAAAGAGCCGACGAATGCGACGCTGCCGGTGAGCCTGGTGATGTTGCGCGCGATTCGCGAGTATGCGCAGGAGACTGGCATGGCGGTTGGTTTCAAGCCGGCGGGTGGAATCCGCACGGCGAAGCAATCACTGGATTGGCTGGCCATGATGAAAGAAGAGCTGGGCGATTCGTGGCTGCGGGCGGAGATGTTCCGCTTCGGCGCCAGCGGTTTGTTGGGAGATATTGAGCGGCAGTTGGAGCATTTTGTCACGGGTCGGTATTCGGCGGAGTATCGGCATCCGATTGCGTGAGACATTTGTGGAAAGGGCGAAGACTGCAGATCCCTCTCTGCGCTCGGGATGACAATTCATTGAGGATCGTGGAAGCCAATGAGCGTTGCTGAAAAATTCGTGAGCATGGAATACGGGCCGGCGCCGGAGGATCCGAAGGAAGTTTCCTCTTGGCTGGATCGGCATGGGCGGAGGTTCGGGCACTTTGTGAAAGGTGCGTGGCTGGCACCTGCCGCCGGCGAGTATTTCGATACGGTCGATCCCTCGAACGGAGAGAAGCTGGCGGTGGTGGCGCAGGGATCGTCGGCGGATGTCGATGCGGCGGTGAAGGCGGCGCGGACGGCTTTGCCGGAGTGGACCGCTCTGAGCGGGCATTCGCGGGCGAAGTATCTGTATGCGCTGGCGCGGCTGGTGCAGAAACACTCGCGGCGGCTCGCGGTGCTCGAGACGATGGACAACGGCAAGCCGATTCGCGAGAGCCGCGACATCGATATTCCGCTCGTGGCGCGGCATTTTTATCATCACGCCGGCTGGGCGCAGATTCTCGACGCCGAATTTCCCGATTACGTGCCCTGCGGCGTGGTCGGTCAGATTATTCCGTGGAATTTTCCGCTGCTGATGCTGGCGTGGAAGATTGCTCCGGCGCTGGCTACGGGAAATACCGTGGTGCTCAAGCCGGCGGAGTTCACGCCGCTGACGGCGTTGGCGTTCGCTGAGATTTGCCAAGAGGCCGAGTTGCCCGCGGGCGTGGTGAACATCGTCACCGGCGACGGGCGCACTGGCGAGGCGCTGGTCAAGCATCCCGACGTGGACAAAATTGCGTTCACTGGCTCGACCGAAGTTGGGCGGGCGATTCGCGCGGCTACTGCTACCAGCCATAAGAAGCTTTCGCTGGAACTGGGCGGGAAGTCGCCGTTTGTGGTGTTTGAAGATGCCGATCTCGATAGCGCTGTGGAAGGTTTGGTCGACGGGATTTGGTTCAACCAGGGACAGGTGTGCTGCGCGGGCTCGCGTCTTTTGATGCAGGAGAGCATTGCCGAGGCGCTCATTTCGAAGTTGCAGCAGCGCATGAGCACCTTGCGGGTTGGCGCTCCGCTGGATAAGGCGATAGACATTGGCGCAATCGTGGCGCGCGTGCAGTTGGACCGGATTCGCAAGTTGGTCGATCAGGGGGTAGCTGAAGGTGCAACGTGCTGGCAGCCACAAATGGCCTTGCCTTCGCGCGGATTTTTTTATCCACCTACCTTGTTGAGTAACGTGCAGCCGACTTCGATTGTGGCGCAACAGGAAATTTTTGGTCCGGTGCTGGCCGCGATGACGTTCCGCACGCCGAGCGAGGCCGTGGAACTGGCGAACAACACCGCGTATGGGCTCGCGGCTTGCGTGTGGAGCGAGAGTATTAACGTCGCGTTGCATGTGGCGGCGCAGATCAAAGCCGGAGTGGTTTGGGTGAACTGCACAAATATGTTCGACGCGGCCTGTGGTTTTGGCGGGTATCGCGAGAGCGGGTATGGGCGCGAAGGCGGGCGCGAGGGGTTGCGCGAGTATCTGGAGCCTGCATGGTTCAAACAGCTGTCGGCTCTCAGGTCTCAGGTCTCAGGAAAAGCCCTTGATGGAGATGGTTCGGGCGAGGCACGGCATTCGCATGGCCCGGACGATGGTTCGCCGAGTATCGACCGCACCGTAAAGCTCTACATTGGCGGAAAGCAGGCTAGGCCGGATTCTGGTTACAGCATGGAAGTGCGGGCTTCGGATGGGCGGCTTTTGGGCGAGGCTCCACTGGGGAATCGGAAAGATATTCGGAATGCGGTCGAGGCCGCGCGCAAGGCTTCGGGATGGGCTAAGGCTACGGCTCATACTCGCGCGCAGGTGCTTTATTACTGCGCGGAGAATTTGTCGCAGCGGCGGGCGGAGATTGCCGGGCGGCTGGCTCAACTCGTGGGAGAGAAGCAGGCGGCGGTAGAAGTTGAGTTGGGTATTCAGCGGATTTTTTCTTATGCGGCTTGGGCGGATAAGTTTGATGGCGCGGTGCACAATCCTCCGTTTCGGAACATTGCGATTGCCATGAATGAGGCGGTTGGAACGGTGGCCGTGATTTGTCCCCGAGAGGCGCCCCTGCTGGGATTTATTTCTACTGTCATGCCCCTGCTCGCGATGGGGAACACGGTGATCGCTGTGCCTTCGGAGGCCTATCCACTTCTTGCTGGCGATTTGTATCAGGTATTCGATACCAGTGATCTGCCCGGCGGAGCGGTGAACATTGTTACGGGATATGTGTCGCAGCTTCTGAAGACTTTGGCCGAGCATGATGATGTGGACGCGATCTGGTCGTTTGGAGATGAGGCTACCGCGGCTGCCGCGAAGGCGATGTCTGTGGGGAATTTGAAGCAGGTGTTCACCAATGAAGGGCGCGCGATTGACTGGTTCGATGCGAAAGTCGGCGAGGGACGGTGGTTCCTTGAGCATGCTGTGCAGGTGAAGAATATCTGGGTGCCGTACGGAGAGTAGTTCTCAGCTGTCGGTTCTCAGTTCTCAGTAAAATCTCTCATAGAACATGAAGGCTGCTGTTACTCCTCGCGTCAAAATCTGCTGCATCTCCAGCGTTGAAGAGGCGGCTTTGGCTGTCGAGGCTGGAGCCTCGGCTTTGGGACTTGTTTCGCGAATGCCGAGCGGGCCGGGCGTGATCGGGGATGAGTTGATTGCCGAAATTGCCGCCACTGTGCCTCCGACGATTGGTACCTTTCTTCTTACTTCGCGGCAGAGTGTCGAGGAGATTGTCGCGCAGCAGCGGTTTTGCCGGACTAACACCATTCAGATTTGCGATCACCTGGTGCGGGGAACCCATCGCGAGTTGAAGCTTGCTATGCCGGGGATTTCAATTGTGCAGGTAGTGCACGTGACCGGGCCGGAGTCGGTAGATGAGGCTGCGGCGCTCACCGATGTGGATGCGATTCTGCTTGACTCCGGAAATCAGAAGCTGGCGGTGAAGGAGCTTGGCGGGACGGGGCGGACGCATGACTGGAGTCTGAGCCAGGCAATTCGGGAGCGGGTGAAGGTTCCCTTGTTTCTGGCGGGCGGACTTACTCCGGAGAATGTCGGGCAAGCGGTTCGCGAGGTGGGACCGTTTGGCGTCGATGTTTGCTCGGGCGTGCGGACGGACGGAAAGCTGGATGCCGAGAAGTTGAAGCGGTTCATCAGATTGGCTCGCGCCGTGGACTTAGTTTTAGCCGCTCGTGATTGACACTCCGACATCGAACTGAATAGACTCAGCCTTCCGCGCGCTTTCTTCCACGCACGGAATTCTTCGTCAAACGCGAACTTCATTCTGAAAACATTTATGGCGAAACGTCCTCGAATTGCGGTTGTGGGTAGTGCGAACGTCGATCTGACCACGTTTTCGAACCGGTTTCCCAAGCCGGGCGAGACGATTTTTGGGGAGAAGTTTGACCTTGGGTTCGGCGGCAAGGGCGCGAATCAGGCGGTGGCGGCCAAGCTTTGCGGAGCCGAGGTCTTCATGGTGGCCCGGGTCGGGGACGATTTGTTTGGGCCGGCTACGATTAAGAATTTTGAGAAGCTGGGCATCGATGCTTCTCATGTGCGGATTGTGCCGGGAGTTTCCAGTGGTGTGGCGCCCATTTTTGTGGAATCGTCGGGGCAGAACCGGATCATTGTGGTGAAGGGCGCGAACGACAAGTTGAAGCCCGCGGACGTAGACGCAGCGGCGGATGTTTTGAAGAGCGCGGACTGCATTGTGCTGCAGTTTGAGATTCCGCTGGAGACGGTCTATTACACGATTCATTTCGCGCGCAAGAATGGCATCCGGTGC
>Ga0335071_10004219_pt1 | contig 15021 bp, 14 predicted proteins | sample Lox_Sample_15_FD_206724 | JGI IMG/M metagenome (GOLD analysis project Ga0335071, IMG submission 206724) | Soil microbial communities from Loxahatchee National Wildlife Refuge, Florida, United States - Lox_Sample_1.5 | ecosystem: Environmental > Terrestrial > Soil > Wetlands | place: USA... | reverse complement strand
TCGTTTGGATCGTAAGGGATTTCAGAATCTGGAATCGCTGGATATTTGCTAAGGGTTCGAGAAGTTCCTTTACCACCGATTCATCAGCGATTTCCGGAGGCTCACCAGTATTATCCCTGATTTTTTGATAAATCCCGAGCGACTGCATCAGGTCTACCTGCTTTTCAAAGAGGCGGTGGACTTCCGAAAAACAGGTATCACATCGGTCAAACTTCCCCTTGCTCCGCATAGCCTTCATCTGCTCCCGATAGGACTTGATCATCTCATCTGATACCTGCCCCTCCTTGATGTGCTGCGATGTATTTTGTAAAAAGGTCATGAACGTTTCATAACATTTCTCGCGCATTTTACAATTGTCAACCATATGTGCAGAGAGATCAGATTTTGCATTTTCGACCTGGTGGTTCGTGAATGTATCCGCATAATTTTTCTTCAGGTCCCCAAGTACAACAGCAATATGTTGTTGGTTTGCGTGCTCGATAAACCGCTTGAGTTCAGTCCGGAGCCCGGAAATCTCTGTTTTGAGCTCACGGATTTCTGTCATCGTTCCTAATGCTGCTTCCATCCAGATCTCTCCTTATGAAATATAATGCAGTACACCCTCATTACTCAACGGGTCATTTTTGTATACTTGATTTCTTTTGTATATTTTTATGACGCTCATGTATATTATCATATCAGACAATGCATATCTGGTGAAAAAAACCATGACAAAATCAGTAAAAGAACAAATCCATGATCAGATCTCAGGAGCACTCGCGGGAGCAAAGTTCCCGATCGCCACACCTAACGACCTCATCGCTGCATTCCCGAATGGAGCAGCTACAACATGCCAGGTTGGAGATGTGAAGATGACAGCGGGCGAGGCAGGAAAATTGCTCAAGGCATCAGATTTCCCGTTCAAAAGTGCAAAGGCTGTTGCTGATATTATTGTGGACCGGGCAGGCCTGTAATCCAGATAACAAAATTTATCGCAGGTGATAATATTATGGCCAAATTGACTTCAGAAATGAAAGATGCGTTCAATAAGATGAAAATCTTCCCAGTCGCGACTGCATCAAAAGATGGTACGCCAAATGTGATTCCTATAGGAGTCGTAGAGCTTATTAACGATGATACAGTCTGGATCACAGACAATTTCATGAACAAGTCGCTTGAAAATCTTAAGTTGAACCCGAAGATCGCCTTCTATGTCTGGGGCCCTGAGATTAAGGGCTGCTTTCAGATCAAAGGTCATGCAACAGTTAAGACCAGCGGTAAAGAATTTGATGAGATGAAGGCTAAGATCAACCAGAAGAATCCGGCCCTGCCTGCACGGTCTCTCATAATCGTGAAGATCACTGACGTCTTCGAATGCCAGCCGGGCCCGAATGCCGGCAAAAAAATTCTTTAATTTTTCTCTTTTTTTAGTATCTCGCATTACGATGCGACGGCTCTCGATTTGAGAAAGTAATGGCAGCCATGCTCTTGTATGCGAGGATGATGCCGATATGACACTCGCTTATAACAGGTTCGGTTACCGGACCACAGGATTGGCAGGGGGCTTTGTCGGGTGATTATCATCAATGAGGATAGATTTAATTTAAGGAGTGAAAACTGATGGCCGATAAAGAGATGTTTCTGTGTCAAATTTGCAAAGAACACAAGAACCGGGACGAACTCGTGCCTGCCCAATTAGTTCCAAAACAAATCGCCGATTTGATCCTGAAAAACAACCCCGGTTGGTCATCCAACGGATACATTTGCCATGATGATCTTGACCGTTTCAGAGCACAATATATTGAGGAAGTATTAGAAAAAGAGAGGAAGGATTTGGTCTTATTGGAAGAGGCTGTCAGTCAAACGATGAAAGACCACGAGCTCCCTGCCAAAAATACCAATATCGAGTTTGAACGACAGCTGAGTTTCGGTGAGCGACTTTCCGATCGTATCGCCGACTTCGCAGGGAGCTGGACATTTGTAATTATTTTTACAGGAATAATGACCCTTTGGATCGTTGTAAACTCCTTCATTATTGTTACGAGACCATTCGACCCGTATCCCTATATCCTGCTCAACCTTGTCCTATCGACAGTTGCTGCCTTGCAGGCTCCCATCATTATAATGAGCCAAAACCGACATGAGTCCCGCGATCGCTTCAATGCTGAACAAGATTACATGCTAAATCAGCATGCTGAAATGGAAATCCATCAATTGCACAAGAAAATTGATCATCTCCTTTTCAACCAATTGCAGAGACTTCTGGAGATCCAAAAGATCCAAGTTGAACTTGTGCAAAGTATCAGTCGAAAATCGAAGGATAAACGAGATAACTATAATATTATTGTCGAATGCCCCGCATGCGAGTAATGGTTATCTGACCTTTGCCTCGACAAGGCACTTAACTGCGAGTTAATCCCTACAGGATCTCCGCATACAACAGGCAAAGAAGAATTCAATCATCCAACAGGCACTATCGTAACCTCCCCTGTCCCATCCTGATAATTTATCACACACTACAACACAGGACGGATCAATGGGGATAGTGAATGTCTATAAGGAATCATTCAATCACATCAATCTGTATTGTGATGATCACCATCGGCCTATTGCTGATTCCTATAGTTTCTTCAAGCAGTAATATTGTAACCTCATCAACGGGGAAATTCATATTCAAATCGATGGATTATTCGAACATAGTACTCCCTACAAATCCCAAAGAAATATTCTTTTTCATCAACTATGTTCCATCAAAAACTCCGCACTATGACGAAAATGCTACTGCATGTGGCGCTAATGGGTGTAATTGGGATGGAAATTACCCGAATTATAATGTCATTATGAATATTCCGATTCAACCACATTACAATATGACGATTAAATTACCCCCTGCAACAGATCCTCTTGTAATTGCAGATACATCAACAGCATGTGGAATGTGTGGGGGGAATCCGTTCATTAAATCTTTTACAAATCCATGGTGAAAACCCAACAATCTACCATTATTTTATTTGAAATAAGCACATTATCAACAGTTATCCATGAGAAATATCTTCGTTCTGGTTGGGGTACTGGTTATCTTCTTAATTTTTTGTGGGTGCATATCAACTCCAAAGTCCGATAATTTATCGAATCAGACATCTTATCAATCCTTAATCCCCTCTATAGTTCCTTTATCGGTATCAACGACATCCACTCCAGTAGTTGGTCAACGAGAGTTGATAACTCCTACATCAATTTGTATGCAATTGTCAATGTCCAGTGGATCTGTGATTATTGATGAACAGCAAAACAATAGCATAGTTTGCTTACCTAACGGCAGTAATTTCACGCTTAAACTTACTGATTATAGCAGACTAGGCGTTTCATGGAATCTGACGATGAGCCCAGGGCTTAAAGTCACCAACTATGATCTTCATTGGGTTAACGATAAAGGAGATACAGTACCAGCAGGAACGGGGTATCAGGGTTGGGAACTATGGGATATAACCATAATGAATTCTGGGAATCAGACAATTTATGGAGATACAATGGGCGCTTCGCCATTGAAGAAAATATTTAATCTAACAATTCTGGTCAGATAATGGAATATATGTTTCAAATGGAATTTTTATCAAATGTTCCTGAAAGACCGCTGCCTCGACCCGGCGTGGATCACATCCTAGTTATTGATAACCCTAAATTTTCAACATTAATTTTTTAAAAAATGCACAGCCAACTTGAATTATTTTATTCGTAACTTGATCGGTATAGAGGATGCATTTTCTCTTCTTTCAATGAGGTAATTGTTAGTGATTTGAACATTCGTGACACAAATCACGGCTGAGGCTTCGTTTCGCATTTTAAGTCTATTTTGATGTTATTTTTGTATTTAAACCTTAAATTATGTCTATTTAGAGATTCTCAACTTCTTTATTCTTCGCATTTGAACTCGATCTCGTCCCCCATATGCTCGGATCCCCAGTCGCATAGGGCATCGAGAATCGGCATGAGGGATTTGGCTTTTTCCGTGAGTGAGTACTCCACTTTTGGCGGGACTTGGGGGTAGACCTTTCTGATAATGAGCCCATCGCGTTCCATTTCCCTGAGTTCCTTGGTCAGCATCCTCTGCGTGATCTTTGGCTGCACCCGTTCCATTATCTGGCTGAATCGTAATGTCCCTTCCATAAGGTTGTAGATGATCAGCGGCTTCCACTTTCCCCCGATAATATCCATTGTTGCCTCGATTGGCCAGCTATATTTGAATTTCTTAGGCGTCTTTTGCATCAGTATCAAACCTGTGCGTATGTCACAACTTTGTTTGTATGCATTATATTTGTTATACATACCAGATATAACCTACAGGAACACGGGCGATACTGACCGGTGCTCGTATCTTTATGCCTGTATTCATTTTCGCCCCATATAGGGGACTCTGAAGGAAGGGCAGAAAAACGAGATGAGGATGTACCGTGGAGAAAAAAGTATTCTTTATTACAGAAGAGGAGAGGGAATCGACATGGTGACCGGATTTGCTGACTGGAGTAACTTCTATGTCATGGTAGGGTCGGCATCGGGAGCCCTCATAGGGCTGCAGTTCGTTGTCATCACCCTGATCGCCCAGAAACAGGAGCTGAGGGTCGCCGGGGATACGGCGGCCGCTTTCCTGACGCCATCAATCCTGCAGTTCGGAACAACACTGTTTGTCTCGGCAGTATTTCTCGCGCCATGGTTTACGGCGGGTATCCCCTCTGGACTGGTATGCGTCGCTGGCATCAGTGGGATTGCATATACCGCGATGGTAGCGCTCCGCATGCGGAGGCAGATGTTCTATCTCCCCAATTCCGGGGACTGGATCTTCCATATCGTCCTTCCAATGGCTGCCTTCACTGTGCTCGTTATGGCATTTCCTGCCATTCACGTCTATCTCCGGGAAACGATGTTCGGGATCGCTTCGGCTGCACTGCTGCTGCTCTTTATCGGAATCCGTAATGCTTGGGACAATATTTCGTACATGGTCTTTGTCCACGGGGCAGAAAGCGAATGAAACAAGGTTCAATGAACAGCGGGTCGGATGAAGGATTTGCTGGGGGAGATGAAAAAATGAAAATGACACATTCAAAGGGAAATATAAAAGGAGAAGGAAGGTGCTTGATTGCATACTTTTCTCGCTCAGGAAATAACTACGTCGGGGGGTCCATTATGAACCTGTCGGTCGGCAACACCGAAGTTATTGCAAAAATGATACAAGGGATGACCGGGGGCGACCTCTTCCGGATCGAACCAGTGAAACCATATCCTGCGGATTATACAGCGACTACCGATGTGGCAAAGGAAGAACTTCGGACAAAAGCCCGACCGGAACTTACCGATAACGTCGATAACATAGCATATTATGAGCTAATTTTCCTCGGTTATCCCGACTGGTGGGGAACCATGCCAATGCCTGTCTTCACGTTCCTGGAAGGATACGATCTTTCCGGAAAGACGATTGCACCATTCTGCACCCATGAGGGAAGCGGCCTGGGACACAGCATTGCAGACATCGAAAAAGCATGCCCGCATTCAACCGTACTTAATGGCATAGCCATACGGGGTGGTGAGGTGAAGAATGCACAGGATGTGGTTGCTGGGTGGCTACGTACTGTCGGAGTTATATGAAACCGGCGACTCTGTTGACCTCCACGATTACAGATTACACAAGTTTGGAAATCAGGTGAAAGATTATGTTGTATCGGAAAATGCCGAAGAACGGCGACGAACTCTCCATCCTCGGATTCGGATGCATGCGTCTCCCTGAAAAAGAGGATGGCTCAATCGATGAAGAAAGGGCGACGAAACAGGTGCGTTACGCAATTGATAATGGCATTAACTATGTCGACACAGCCTGGCCCTATCACATGGGGCAGAGCGAGCCTTTCGTGGGACGTGCCCTTTCCGAAGGGTACCGTGAGAAAGTTAAACTGGCGACTAAGCTCCCATCATGGTTGATCGAGAAGCGGGAGGATATGGACATATATCTTGGCGCCCAGTTGGAAAAGTTGCAGACGAATTATATCGATTATTATCTTGTGCATGCCCTCGTTGGCGAACTGTGGGACAATGTTTTCGGACTTGGCGTCGCAGAATTCCTCGATCAGGCCAAAGCCGATGGTCGTATCATGAATGCAGGTTTTTCCTTCCACGGTGCCTCGGAGGATTTCAACCGGATCGTAGATGCGTACGACTGGGATTTCTGTCAGATACAGTATAACTTCTTAGACGAGAAGAACCAGGCCGGCACGGCAGGTCTTGAGTACGCTGCCTCGAAAGGCCTCGGCGTCGTGATCATGGAACCTCTCAGGGGAGGTAACCTGACGAAGACCGTCCCACAGGCAGTGAAAGAGATCTGGGACGAAGCCCTGGTAAAGAGAACGCCGGCAGAATGGGCCTTTCGCTGGGTATGGAACCATGCCGAAGTGACGGTTGTCCTATCAGGCATGAATGACGAGGCACATATCCGTGAGAATCTCAAGGTAGCAGGCCAGGCTTACCCTCATTCGCTCAAAGACGCAGAGCTATCGCTCGTCAAGAGGGTGGAGCAGAAATACCGCGAGCTTATGAAAGTCGCCTGTACCGGATGCCAATATTGTATGCCCTGTCCTTCTGGAGTCAACATCCCGCTCTGTTTCGAACATTACAATAACCTGACTCTGGCCGACAATCCGTCTGGGGAGAAATTCATGTACGCAGCACGGCTTGGAGGAGCTGTGGCTCTTGGGCAACCTGAGTTTGCATCGCTGTGCGTCCAATGTGGGCAGTGCGCTGAAAAATGCCCGCAGCATATCGATATTCCAGGGGTGCTAGAATCTGTGGTTGAAGAACTTGAAGGACCCGATTTTGAGCAGAGAGTTACTATGGCAAAACAGGCCTTCAAAAAGATTTAATATTGCAATAATATACTATTTTTAACTGGAAATATTAGTGATTTGAACATTCGTGACACAAATCACGGCTGAGGCTTAAAAGAGACTGTGTTCCAATCTGATGGCTAATCGGAGCCTTTTTTTTGCAACATTTTTCTGACTACAGATACAACAATATGACCTTACCCAATAAGCTATACTAGTCGTTTTTTCAGATCGAACCCCTAGCGCCCAAAATCCCCCAGGAGATTAACTCACCCCTCACTTCACACATCATACGAATGCATCTCCGATATCGTGCCATCTCCAGGTAATCATGAAATACATGATCGCGCCACGGTTTCCATAGAATCCATTTTAGGGCAACCTAAAATTTATTATTTAGGTCTACCTAATACCTGTTGCAATGCCCAGGGAACAGCTGGAGGAATACATCGAGACCATATGGGATCTTGAATCGAGGGACGGCTCTGCAAAAACGACGTCGATTGCGAAATGCCTCAAAGTCGCCCCGGCCAGTGTGACGGAAGTACTGAGAAGTCTTTCGGAAAAGGGACTTATCAGGTATGAACCGTACCATGGAGCGACTCTTACGGAAGGAGGGAAAAAAATTGCCAGTTCGATAAAACGCAGGCACCGGCTCCTTGAGGTATTTTTAACCGATGTGCTCAGGCTGAACCAGGAAAAAGTTCACGAAGAGGCATGCAGGATGGAGCATACAATCTCCGAAGAAACCGAAAATGCCCTCTGTCGGATGATGAAAGCCCCGGCCCGGTGCCCGCATGGAAGTCCCATCGGTCCCTGCAGCCAGGGTGTGGGGAGCTGTACAGAATGCACCGCGGTGGCAGGGGATTCAATCCTTTCTATTCCCACGCCACGGGATGGAACAATCATTCCATTAACCGACCTGGATAAGGGCCAGAGTGGTGAGATCGCCTTCATCCGGGGGGATAATAAAATTGTGCAGCGGCTCTGCGATCTCGGGCTCACACTCGGAAGTAGCGTCTCCATATCAAGGAAAGTCCCGCTCAGGGGCCCGGTTGAGATATCCGTACGACGCACAAAACTGGCCATCGACCACCGGATCGCTGAGAATATCTTCGTGAAAATATCCTAGGACGTTTCGACATGGACACCGGTACGGGGTATAAAAAGCCTGGAAGTAAGAAAGCCCTCCCGGTCACGGACGAAGAATATACCGTGGCCCTGGCCGGGAATGCCAATGTCGGAAAGAGTGCGACGTTCAACCAGCTCACCGGGGTAGACCAGATTATCGGGAACTGGCCGGGCAAGACCGTGGAGCGTGCTGAAGGGGTGCTGCTCCACAAAGGGCACCGGATTCGGGTGATCGACCTCCCCGGGATCTATTCATTCTCGACGTATTCGATGGAGGAGATCGTATCCCGGGATTATATTGCCCTTGAACACCCGGATGCGGTAATCAATGTCGTGGATGCATCCGCACTCGAAAGGAACCTCTTCTTTACTATCCAGCTGATGGAGCTTGCCACTCCGATGCTCATCGCTGTGAACCAGGTCGACCTCGCGGAAAAAAAAGGAATCACGGTGGATACGGGGAAACTTTCTGAGTTGCTTGGTGTTCCCGTCTATTCCACGGTGGCGACCCGGGGAAAAGGAATCGACCTGTTAAGCGATGGGATACTCGACCTGGCCCAAACCCGGGCGAGGCCGCCCGTGATAGCATATGGGAAGGAAATCGAGGAGCGGATCACCCGGATGGTATCCCGGCTGTCTGATATCGCCCTCGAATACCCGGCCCGGTGGACGGCAATCAAGCTCCTCGAACGGGACCCGGTCGTAAGCGAAATGATCCGGTCAAAAAATCCTGCCGTCCTTGCGGCCGCCGCCGAATTTTCTGACGAGATCGAGGCCATGCACGGTGAACCTGTGAGTGTCGTCATGAGTGCAGAACGGTACCAGACCGCCGATCGGATCGCGGCTGAAGTGACCACATTCCGGGCCCCGGGGAAGTACCCTGCAGGGAAGAGCATGACTGAAAGGATTGATGATATCGTTCTTCACCCCATATTCGGGTATATTTCGGTCATTGCCATCATCGGTGGGCTGTTGATCTGGACCTTTGTAATCGGGGCAGAGATATCGGGTATTCTGGCAGGGTACTTATCGCAATTCGAACAGTATGAACCGGTGGTGTCCGGCCCTGTCTGGGAGGTCCTTTGGAATGGGGCCTTTTCGGGGTTTGTTGCGGGGATAACCCTGGTAATCCCGTATGTGTTACCTTTCTACCTCCTTCTGGCGGTAATCGAAGATTCCGGGTACCTTACGAGGATTGCCATGATGCTTGACAAGGGGATGCACAAGATTGGGCTGCATGGGAAGGCAATTATCCCGTTGATCCTCGGATATGGCTGCAACGTCCCGGCCTGTTATTCCTGCAGGATCATGGAGACCCCAAAGCAGAAATACCTGAGTGCATTTCTTGTGACCCTGATACCCTGCACGGCAAGGACCGTCGTTATTCTCGGGCTCGTTGCGGTATTTGTCAATATCTGGTGGGCTCTTGCGCTGTATGCCTTCGATATACTCCTAATTATCGTGCTCGGGAGAATTGTCTATAAGGCGATGCCCGGGGAATCGGCAGGGCTCATAATGGAAATGCCCGATTACCATATCCCTTCCCTCTCCGTGATCCTGAAACAGACCTGGGCCCGGACAAAAACCCTTATATGGATCGTGTTTCCTGCCTACATTATCGGCAGCGCATTCCTCCAGATGCTCTATATCTACGGTATACTCGAGCCGGTGAATGCCCTGCTCTCCCCTATCACCGTATTATGGCTCGGGCTCCCGGCTGCGGTCGGCATTACACTCATCTTCGGGATCGTGAGAAAGGAGCTGACGATCCTGATGCTTGCCGTGATTTTCGGCACGGTGAATTTCGCGGCGGTTCTCACACCGGTGCAACTAATCGTCCTTGCACTGGTCACGATGCTCTATATCCCCTGTATTTCGGTAATACTTGTCCTTGCATCCGAGTTCGGTTGGAAGAGGGCGCTCACGATTTCAGCTGCAGAGGTGATCATGGCAATCGCCATCGGGGGAATCGCTTACCGGCTGCTTGCTCCGTTGATGGGATGATGGTTTCCATTCATTTACGCCAGCTGACCCGTAAGTTAATTAACCATGGATTCAATTTACCAGATTGTAAAGGACTATGGCCAAATAATCCTTGTTGCAGAACAGGATATTCCGATTTCCGGCAGGGGGACATAATCTGACCGGGGACGTTGGGCGATCCTTCTCAAGGATGTTCGCCTGATCGAAAAATAGGAGGTTGATGTATGACTAACGATAGAAAGAGCCCGTTAATGGGCGATGGAGATAAACAGATTATCGGTCGGGGTTCGTCGATCCGGGACTGGTGGCCCAACCAGCCGGACCTGAAAATCCTGCACCAGCATTCCTCCCTGTCCAACCCGATGGATAAGGATTTCAACTACGCCAAAGAGTTCAATAGTCTCGACTTTGAGGCCTTAAAGGCCGATTTGCGGGCTGCCATGACGGATTCAAAGGACTGGTGGCCCGCGGACTTCGGCCACTACGGCCCCCTGTTCATCCGCATGGCCTGGCATTCTGCCGGCACGTACCGCGTGGGTGACGGCCGGGGGGGTGCCGGGGCCGGCCAGCAGCGTTTCCCGCCCCTCAGCAGCTGGCCTGACAACGTGAACCTCGACAAGGCGCGACGGCTGCTTTGGCCGATCAAGCAGAAGTACGGCCGGAAGATCTCGTGGGCCGACCTGATAATCCTGGCGGGCAATGTCGCCCTGGAGTCTATGGGGTTCAGGACATTCGGGTTTGCTGGCGGCCGCGAAGATGTCTGGGAGCCCGAAGAGGACGTATACTGGGGTTCGGAGAACAAGTGGCTGGAGGATAAGCGCTACTCCGGAGACCGGGAACTCGAAAGTCCGCTCGCGGCCGTGCAGATGGGCCTGATCTACGTCAATCCGGAAGGCCCGAACGGCAAACCTGACCCGGTCGCAGCCGCGAAGGACATCCGCGAGACATTCGCCCGCATGGCCATGAACGACGAGGAGACGGTCGCACTTATCGCAGGAGGGCATTCCTTTGGCAAGACCCACGGTGCCGGTCCTGCGACCCATGTAGGGCCTGAGCCCGAAGCAGCCCCCATCGAACAACAGGGTCTTGGCTGGAAGAGCAGTTTCGGCACCGGTAAGGGAGGTGATGCAATCGGCAGCGGCCTCGAGGTCACCTGGACCCACACCCCCACACGCTGGAGCAATAACTTCCTCCGGGTTTTATTCGAGAACGAGTGGGAACTGACAAAGAGCCCGGCCGGGGCATACCAATGGAAGCCGAAAGGCGAGCCGGTCACCGGAACCGTGCCTGATGCCCACGACAAGACGAAACGCCGCCCGCCGGGAATGCTGACCACTGACCTCTCTCTCCGGTTCGACCCGGCCTACGAGAAGATCTCGCGGCGTTTCTACGAGCACCCCGACCAGCTTGCCGACGCATTTGCCCGTGCATGGTTCAAGCTGACGCACCGCGATATGGGTCCACGGTCACGATATCTCGGCCCGGAGGTTCCAAAGGAAGAGCTTATCTGGCAGGACCCTATTCCTGCCGTCAATCATCCCCTCGTGGATGCAAAGGATATCACCTCACTCAAGGCAAAGATCCTTGAATCCGGTTTGTCAGTCCCCGAGCTGGTCTCGACTGCATGGGCGTCGGCGTCCACCTTTCGTGGATCCGATAAGCGTGGCGGTGCAAATGGTGCCCGCATATGCCTGGCGCCGCAGAAAGACTGGGAAGTTAATCAGCCCGCCCGGCTGGCGGAGGTGCTTAAGACTCTTGAGGGCATTCGGTCTGAGTTTAACCGCACGGCATCCGGGGGTAAGAAGGTATCCATGGCGGATATGATCGTCCTCGCCGGGTGTGCAGGCATCGAGAAGGCGGCAGGGAATGCTGGCCACAACGTGGTGGTCCCCTTCACGCCGGGACGCATGGATGCTTCACAGGAGCAGACTGATATAACCTCATTCGCCGTGCTCGAGCCGAAAGCGGACGGCTTCCGCAATTACCAGAAGGCCCATTACGCAGCATCGGCCGAGCAACTGCTGGTCGACAAGGCACAACTACTGAAACTGACGGCCCCCGGGATGACGGTGCTTTTCGGCGGCATGAGGGTGCTGAACACGAATTACGGGCAGACAAAGCACGGCGTGTTAACAAAGAGGTCGGAGACGCTCACGAACGATTTCTTTGTGAACCTGCTTGACATGGGTACAGAATGGAAACCAGCGTCAAACGATGCCGATGTGTTTGAGGGGCGAGACCGGAAAACCGGCGAACTGAAATGGACCGGCACACGTGTCGACCTCATCTTTGGTTCGAATTCCCAACTCCGGGCCCTTGCCGAGGTGTACGCAAGCGCAGACGCAGAAACGAAGTTTGTCCGGGACTTCATAACGGCCTGGACAAAGGTAATGGACCTCGATCGCTTCGATCTTGCACGATCGTAGCGTCCCTATTTTTTGCGGTGTATCCCGGTGATTGCGGACCAAAAAGCGAAGAAATTTTTTTATTGAAAAATAACGTGATTTAAAATTTCGTATCCCACATTACGGGCGAAGGCTCCTTTTGACATTTTAATGCTTGTTGAAGGCGATTTATCACTATAGGGGATATTTTGCGTTTTCTCGGACCATCGACCTAGATGTTATCCTGGCAGATGAACTATCAGATAGTTAATTATCAATTATAACATTCGGACTATTATCCTGTGACCGAGAGGCCATAAATTCATGACTTCTGTGCTATATGTGGATGATGAAGAATCGTTACTGGAGGTAGGCAAGAGATTTCTTGAAAAAATTGGAAAATTTAACGTTACCACCGAATCGTCTGTAGCAGGCGCGATAAAATTAATTAAACAATCAAATTTCGATGCAATTGTATCCGATTACCAGATGCCGGAATACGATGGCATCCAACTATTAAAAATAGTTCGCTCAGAATTTGGCGATATCCCGTTTATCCTTTTTACCGGCCGCGGACGGGAAGAAGTTGTAATTGATGCGATCAACAACGGTGCTGACTTCTATCTGCAAAAAGGGGGTGATCCTACCTCTCAATTTGCTGAACTGACACATAAAATCAGGATAGCTATTGAACGCCGTCAATCAGTTGAGGCAGTAAAGGATTCCGAGCAGCGCCTGACTGATCTCATCAACTTCCTTCCTGATGCAACGTTTGCCATCAACAACACCGGCCATGTTATCATCTGGAACCGTGCGATGGAAGAGATGACCGGTATTCCTGCGATCAGAATGCTCGGGAAAGGGGATCACGAATACGCAATCCCGTTCTATGGTACCAGGCGTAAGATACTCATCGATCTCATTTTTGAAACAGATGAAACCATTGCAAAGGATTACGATAATGTCGTCCGTAAAAATAAGATCCTTACTGCTGACACATTGATTCCGGACCTGAAAGGGAAACCGGTGTATCTTATGGGAACGGCAAGTTCACTCTACAACCGGCAGGGTGAGATTGTCGGTTCCATCGAGTCGATCCGGGACATCACTGACCGCAGAGCCGCAGAAACAGAACTGCATGCCGCATACGAGCAGATCGCCGCTACAGAAGAGGAACTCCAGGGCCAGTTTGACGGACTCGTGAAGGGCGAAGCACGTATTCGTGAGAGTGAGTTGCGGTTCCGTTCCATCGTTGAGGCGAGTCCCCATCCGATCGCTATCAGCGACACGAATACGGGTAAATATCTTCTTGTCAATGAGGCATTCCAGCATATGACCGGGTATCAGGAAGATGAGATTATTGGAAAGGATGCCATCGAGCTTGGGCTTATGACCCGGGAGGATCAAAGGCGGCGAAAAGAACTATACATTTCACAGAAAAAAATAGAAAATGAACGTTTCACGATTATTTCCCGGGATGGTAAAAGATCGGTAGTACTCCTTTCGTTTCTCCCGATTGGCTTTGATGATCGGATTGCCACGCTGACAATGGCAGTTGATATTACCAAACTTGTCCAGACAGAAGCCGCCCTTCACCGTCAGGAGCGGATCCTCGAAGATACATTTACCAGCATTAAAGATGGCATTTCCATTCTCGATACAACGATGACTGTCATCCGTGTCAACAAAACCATGGAGGAATGGTACTCTCATGAAATGCCAATTGTCGGCCGCAAGTGTTGGGAGGTGTATCACGGCAGAAAAGAGCGGTGTGAGATTTGCCCGTCGATCCAGACACTCAGGAATGGTAAACTTGCCAAGGAACGTGTTCCGCTGGTTGATGCAGGGCAGGCCGTCGGCAGTCTTGATCTGTATAGTTTCCCCTTGATCGATTCGGTAACCGGAGAGATGACCGGAGTCATTGAATATGTCCGGAATGTCACCAAAGAAATCGAAGCCCAGTACGAGCTGGAGAAATACCGGCAACAACTGGACGAAATCACCAGAACCCTCCCTGGCCTGGTATACCAGTTTTATGCACGGCCTGATGGGTCTATGGGATTATATTATGTAAGCAACCGTGCAGAAGAAATATTCGGCATCAGTCACACCACGAATGATTTATTTGAACGTTTCGTAGAAAATGTGGACTCCCGCGATCGGGAAGCATTTCTTTCGTCAATTACCGGTGCAATAAAAACTGGTCAGCCATGGAGATTTGAAGGCCGTTTTATCAAACCAGCCGGAGAGATAATCTGGTTTTCAGGTGCATCCCAGCCGGTCAGGCATGGAGAGGAGCTCGTATATAGCGGTATTCTCATGGATATCACAAGCCAGAAAAATGCACAAAATGAATTGTTAAAAAGAGAAGAACTCTACCGGAAATTGGTGACAACCGTACCCGATGTCATTGTCCATACTGACCTGGCCGGTAATATCGAATACATTAACGAAACGGGCTATTCGATTGCCGGATTTTCATCAGGAGAGGAAATGACAGGGCTACCGGTGTTTCAACTCTTTTCGCCTGACGAACTACCCCGGGTACAGAGTAATATAGAACTAATGTTCCGGCAACAAGCAGGCCCTGTGGAATATGAATTTGTTGCAAAAGACAATCACCGGTACACTCTTGAAATCAACGGCGATGTTCTCAGGAATCCTGACGGCACCCC
>Ga0335071_10004218_pt1 | contig 15023 bp, 11 predicted proteins | sample Lox_Sample_15_FD_206724 | JGI IMG/M metagenome (GOLD analysis project Ga0335071, IMG submission 206724) | Soil microbial communities from Loxahatchee National Wildlife Refuge, Florida, United States - Lox_Sample_1.5 | ecosystem: Environmental > Terrestrial > Soil > Wetlands | place: USA... | reverse complement strand
GAAGACATTGATCCCGCGGATGATGAGCATGTCGTCGACCCTCCCCGTGATGCGGCTGATCCTCGGGTGGGTCCTCCCGCAGGCGCAGACCTCGTGTGTCATGCTCGTGATGTCCCCGATCCGGTAGCGGATGATAGGGAGTGCCTCCTTCTTGAGGATGGTCATGGTGAGTTCGCCCTTCTCACCGTCGGCGACCTGCTCCCCGGTCTTCGGGTCCACGATCTCGGTGTAGGCGAAGTCCCCCCAGATGTGGATCCCGTTCTGCTCGGTGCACTCGGTGAAGAGGGGCCCCGAGAGCTCGCTCGTCCCGTAGATGTCGTATGCCTTGATCCCGAGCCAGTCCTGGATCCGGACCCGCATCTCGGCGGTCCAGGGTTCGGCTCCGAGGATCCCGACCCTCAGCTTCGTGTCCTTCTTTATGGAAACGCCCATCTTCTCAGCCACCTCGCCCATGTGGAGGAGGTACGAGGGGGTGCAGCAGATGGCCGTTGCCCCGAGGTCCTGCATGAGCTCGATCTGACGCTCGGTCCCGCCAACGGAGGTCGGGATGACCGTCGCGCCGATCCGCTCGGCCCCGTAGTGGAGCCCGAGGCCGCCCGTGAAGAGGCCGTACCCGTAGCTCACCTGGATAACGTCCTTCGTCCCGAGGCCGCACGAGGTGAGGGCGCGGGCGAGCGAGACGGTCCACTCCTCGAGGTCGTTCTCGGTGTAGCCCACGACCGTCGGCTTACCCGTCGTCCCCGAGGAGACGTGGTACCGCACGAGCTCCTCCTTCGTTGCCGTGAAGAGCTTGTCAGGGTAGTTGTCCCGGAGGTCCCGCTTGAACATGAACGGGAGCTTCGTCACGTCCCCGAGAGTCTTCACGTCGTCCGGGTGCACCTTCGCCTCCTCCATCCGCCGGTGGTAAAACGGCGAGAAGCTGTAAAGCCGGTACACGAGGGTCTTCAACAGCCGGTACTGGAGGCGCTCGAGCTCCTCCCTCTCCATCGTCTCGATCTTGGAATCCCAGTACATCAGAACAACACCCCTCTCCTGTCCACCACCCGCTTCGCCTTCCCCTCGAACCGCGGGAGCTTGCCGGGCTCGACGAGTTTCACGTCGGTCCGGATCCCGAGCGATTCGCGGAGGGCCGCCGCGATCTTCGACTGGACCCGGTGGAGGTCCTTCAGTTCGCCCGAGAAGGCAGCCCGGTTCAATTCCACCTCGATGGTCATCTCGTCCAGCTGGTGGATCCGGTCGAGGTAGACCATGAACTGCTCACCGACCTCAGGGAGGGAGAAGAGGGCATGCTCGATCTGGGAGGGGAAGACATTGATCCCCCGCACGACGAGCATGTCGTCGGACCTCCCCAGGATCCGGCTGATCTTCTGCCCCCGGCCGCAGGAACAGCCGTCCTCGTCCATGAGCGTGGCGATGTCCCCCGTCCGGTACCGGAGGAGGGGCATCGCCTCCTTCACGAGCGGGGTGATCACCATCTCGCCCTTCTCACCCGGGCCGAGGATCTCCCCCGTCGCAGGGTCGATGATCTCCACGAAATAGCTGTCGTGCCAGGGATGGAGCCCGTCCTTCTCGGGGCACTCCATCGCGACCCCCGGCCCGTACATCTCCGAGAGCCCGTACGAATCGAAGGCCGAGACCCCGAGCCTGCCCTCCAGCTCCCGCCGGGTCGCCTCCGACCAGGGCTCGGCCCCGAAGCAGCCGATCCTGAGGGTCTCGAGATCGGCGCCCGTCTCCTCCGCCACCTCGGAGAGGTGCATGGCATAGCTCGGGGTGCAGTGGACGCCGTTCACCCCGAAGTCCCCGATCATCTCGATCTGCCGGCGGGTGTTTCCCGTCGCCGAGGGGACGACGGTGAGGCCCATGAGCTCGGCCCCGTAGTGGAACCCGAGCCCGCCGGTGAAGAGGCCGTAGTTCACCATGTTCTGGAAGACGTCGCCCTCGGAGAGGCCGACCATGGTAAGGTTCCTCGCGATGAGCCCTGCCCAGTTCGAGAGGTCCTTCCCCGTGTAGGCGACGACCGTGGGCTTCCCCGTGGTCCCCGACGTGGTGTGGATCCGCCGGACCTCCTTTTTCGGGACCGCGAGAAAGCCGAAGGGGTAGCCGCCTCTCAGGTCCTTCTTCGAGGTGAACGGGAGCCTCGTTACGTCCGAAAGGGTCCTGATGTCGCCGGGTTCGATCGAGGCGTCGGCGAGGAGCCTCTGGTAGAACGGGACCTTTACCGCCTGGTTCACCGTCCACCGGAGCCTCCTCTCCTGGAGCGCCCTGAGATTCTTCCCCTTCAGGGTCTCCATCCGCTCGTCCCAGAACATCCGGTATCCCTGATAAGCGGTTGCATGGCATGCTATTTATGGTGCATGTTTTGGCACGGATTGTGTCGGAAGTCCGCCGGACGCCGGGCCAGGTAAGAAAAAGGAAGGGAACTTTAGATCTTCAGCGCAGCCTCGTACCGGCGGTTCACCGCGTCCCAGTTCACGATGTTCCAGAAGGATTCCACGAACTTCGCCCGGTCATTCCTGTAGTCCAGGTAATAGGCATGCTCCCAGACGTCGAGGACGAGGAGGATCGGGCTCCCCGGCGGGACGTTCACGTTGTGCTTCTCGATCTGGACGAGGAGGAGCCGGCCCGTCGTCCGGGAAAAGGTGAGGGCGGCCCAGCCGGAGCCCTCCACCGAGGTCGCCGTGGCCGTGAACTCCTTCCTGAACCGGGCGAAGGAACCGAAATCGGCATTGATGGCCTTCGCGAGGGCCCCTTTCGGCTCGCCGCCTCCGCCCTTTCCGGCAGGGGCAAGGTTCTCCCAGAATGCCGTGTGGAGCCGGTGGCCGCCCACGTGGAAGGAGAGCTCCTTCAAGGCCGCCTTCAGGTCGAGGTCTGATCCCTCCTTCCTGGCCTTGTCGAACTTCTCGAAGAGGGCGTTCGCCCCCGTGACGTACGCCTGGTGGTGCTTCTGGTAATGAAGGGTGAGCTGCGCCTCCGAGATGTACGGGGCGAGTGCCTTCAGGTCGTAGCCGAGCTCGGGCAAAGTGTAGGTTCCAGCCATGTCCTGTTCCTCCGAAACTGACGTTTTCCAGTGTTTATCCATTGACGTATTATGCTTTTGCAGGCGTGGCACGCAGCGGCCGACCCATTCCCTTAAGTCTCCGGAAGACCCCGGATCACCCATGCGACTCGTGGTCGCTCTCGGGGGGAATGCCATCCTCCGGCGGGGTGAAAAGGGAACGGCGGAGGAGCAGCTCGGGCACGTCCGGTACGCGGCACGGAACCTCACCGCCCTCGTGAAGGAGGGGCACCTCATCGCCATCACCCACGGGAACGGCCCCCAGGTAGGCGACATCCTCCTCAAGAACGAGTGCGCAAAGGACACCCTGCCCCGGATGCCCCTCGATATCTGCGGGGCCGAGAGCCAGGGGATGCTCGGGTACCTGATCCAGCAGAGCCTCGAGAATGCCCTCCGGGACGCGGGCATCGACCGGCGGGTGATCACCGTCGTGACCCAGACCGTCGTCGATCCCGATGATCCTGCATTTTCCAATCCGACCAAACCCATCGGGCCGTTCTACCAGGAGGCAGAGGCGAAACACCTCGAAGAAACCGAGGGATGGGCTGTCCATGCCGTCGAGGGAGGCATGTATCGCCGGGTGGTCCCGTCGCCTGCGCCGGTGAGGGTCGTCGAGGAGTCCTCCATCCGGATCCTCGTAGATGAGGGGTTCATCGTCATCGCCGCGGGCGGGGGAGGGATACCGGTGGTTGATGACGGGTCGGGGAACCTCTCCGGGGTCGAGGCGGTCATCGACAAGGACCTCACCGCCGAGCGCCTCGCGGCCCACATCGGGGCAGAGGTGCTCCTCATCCTCACCGACGTACACCAGGTGTACCTGAAGTTCGGCACGCCGTGCGCGGAACCGGTCCGCGAGGCCCGGGCATCCGAGGTCCGGAGATGGCTTGCAGAAGGACAGTTCCCCGGGGGATCGATGGGACCGAAGATGGAGGCCTGCGCCCGGTTCGTCGAGGAGGGGGGACAGGTGGCCATCGTTACATCCCTCGAGAAGGCAGTCGACGCGATGGAAGGAAGGGCGGGGACCCGGGTCCTGCCCTGAATTACCGCGATATCACGCAGGTCATGCAGTGGGCCCCGCCGTACCCGCCGGTGGCATTCGTGAGGATGGCGGTCGTCATCTCGAGGCCGTGGGCATAGACCTCCCTCTTGTGCGGGAAAAACTCGGACTCGCTCTTCAGGGCCCCGTAGTCATGCTCCGCCTGCGCAAGGAGCCTCCCGTACTTCGCCGGGTTTGCGCCGGCCTTCTCCTGGAGCCTTCTCAGCACGATGGGGGCAAGGACGCTCGCATCGGGAGTGATGCAGGCCCCGTCCTTCACGCAGAGGAAGTTCGTGCTGTAGCAGAGCTGTTCGAGGGTGCTGATCCCGATGAGGTCGAACCCCTTCCCCCTGAGATACTCCGGGAGGGTTCCCCCGCTGCCTGCCTTTTCATACCCGTCCCCTGACCGGTGGTACACGGTGACCTTCGATGCCCGGAGCAGGTCCGGGCTCCCCACCGCTACCCCTTCCTTCGGGATATTCATGTACGTATCGAGGTGCATGTTCACCATCGGGTCGCGGCCGTCGACGAGGGGATGCCGGGGCTCGCGGACCACCGCGACCTCGTCGAATCCCGCTCCCCCGGAGAGCAGGTCGCGGACCCCGTCAGGGTTCGTCCTCGACCCGCAGCCGACCAGGGCGAACTCGCCGGCGGGCATGAAGTCTCCTCCCTCAAACCGGCCATTCCCGACCCGGTGGACCGGTTCCACGCCGAGCGCGGCAAGGCCGAGGGAGGTGACCCCCACCTCCTCAGAGCGTTCGGGGGTCGCCATCCTCGCCATGCACATGCCCCGGTCGGTCGCCGCCTGCTGGTCGCGCATGAAGTAGAGGTTGTGGAGGGGGTTCCCGAGCCTGAGGTGACTCCCCCTGCCATGGCCGATGGCCGGGTTGAGGACCGCGATCCTGAAGAGGTGCTCGGGGTCCCGTTCCGGGAGGGAAACCGACGGCCCGGCACCCCCTTCGCCGAGGCGCCTTTGCGCGAGCGAGACGAGGCGGTCCCGGACCGGGCCCGGCCCCGCAGCCTCCTCCATGAGCGTGGTCTTCAGGTGGTGGACCCGGACCCCGAAGCTGTTGTGCAGGAGGTCACAGAGCTGCCGGTGCTCCCACCGGGCCTCGTGGTGGTTGAAAAACCGCTCGTACAGGTGGGCACCGGGGTCGAGGAGGGCAAAAAAGACCTCGATCCCGGGTTCGTGGACGAGGACGTGCCTGAGCTGGTCCCACTCGGCCCGGGCCCCCGGTTCCATGCATCAGGTGAGGGGCGTCCCGGTTGAAGAGGATTTCCACCGGACCGGCAAGAAACGATGAGTTAATGTGAACGGAAAAGCCATCTTTCTTCGCTGAAAAACCGGTTTCTGCAGGTAAAGAATGGTTTTACAGAAAGTCCCCTGGCTCACCGTGTCAGGGTACGGTGCGCACATCAAGTCCACCCCCACGACGCTCGTCATCCAGAGGAAGGGCGAGGAGAAGAATTACCCCCTGAGGGGCGTCCACCACCTGGTTATCGCCGGAGGCCACACCATCCATACCTCGGTCATCACGAACCTCCTGAAGGCGGGGGGCTCCATCAGTTTCCTCGACATGGACAGCACCCCGGTCGGCTTCCTCAGCCCCCCGCTCCGGCACCCCGACGAGGAGGTGAAGGCGGTCCAGAAGCTCGCCCAGCCCCACCGGTACGCCCTTGCCATCGCCACGGCGGCCACACGCGAGCGGATCGGCCGGATCGCCCGGCTCGGCGGGGAAACGGGGCGGGACATCCTGTACAAGGGGGAGCTCGAGTTCCTCGACAGTTCCCTGAAAGAGATGGAGTTCCTCGTGAAGCTGGAGGAGGTGCGGCGGCTCTTCTCCCTTGCGGGAGACATGTACTACGAGATCCTTTCCCGCACCCTGCCGCCCGACCTTGGCTTCCGGAGGAGGACCCGCCGCCCCCACCAGGACCCGGTGAATGCCATGCTCTCATTCGGGTACGCCATGCTCTTCTCCCAGTGCATGCGGGCGGTCCTCGGGGCGAACCTGGACCCCGACCTCGGGATGCTCCACGAGGGCACGGGGTCCTTTGTCTACGACCTGATCGAGCCCCTGAAGCCCCGCATGGTCGACGACGCGGTCTTTGCCATCGCGCGGAAGGGGCTCCTCGAGGGTGACTACGAGTTCGGCGACCGGCGCTGCCACCTCTCCGAGGGGCTCGTCGAGCGGCTCCTCGCCAGGCTGTACGGGACGGTGAAGAGCGACGAGATCGACGACATGGTTGTGCAGTTCCGGGAATCGCTCGTCACGGGCCGGCCTTTCTCACCCCGGGCGGCACCGGCGCCCGGACCTGAGCCGGAGCCCGGGCACTCCTGACCTTACTCCGTGGACCGGCGGATCGAGAAATCTGAATAGGCGACCGGGTCCCGGTCCCTGACCTCCAGGTTCCGGATGACGACCCGGGGGCAGCTGTAGAGCATAGAGACGAACTTTTCGAGGATGACCTCCTCGGCGGTGGCGGTGATCCTCACCCTCCCGTCGGAGAGGTTCATCACCTCGCCGAGGATCCCGAGATTACCGGCAACCCTCTTCACGCAGGCCCGGAACCCGACGCTCTGGACGCGGCCTGAGGCGTAGAGCTCGATGGTCTTCACGCAAGGCGCTCCTCGATGATCCGGAGGGCGACGTCCAGCTCGTAGAAGACCTCGTCACGGAGGCCTTCGTCCCGGATGTTCATGGCGGCATAGACCGCCATGCCGAGGATGTCCTTACTCCGTTCCTCGAAGCCGGCGTTATAGACGTTGAGGGCGAGGTCGCCGAGCACGTACGCCCGCCGGGAGAGGGGCCGGATTATGGCAGCCTCGTCGATGGCCGCCGAGAGCATCCGCTCGGCCATCTTCTCCTCCTTGCTCTCGGTAAAGATCCGGAAGAGGTCGATATAGTAGGCCGCCCGCTTCGCCCGGTCGGGGAGAGTGTTGATCTGGTGGGTGATGGAGGAGAGCTCGTTCAGCGGGTTCCGGCCCTCCTTGATCTTCTCGCGGAGCACGTGGAGGGAGGTGAAGACCGGGCTCACCTGGGCGTCGGCCCTGTCATAGCCGGTCTGGGACAGGAGCTGGGACCGGGACTCCTCGTCCTCGATCCGCATGGTGACCTCCTTGGCCTTGCGGCGGATGGCCTCGTCGCCCCGCTTGTGGTAGACCATGAGCATCACCTGCACGAGCCCCTTCTTGATCATCGTCGCGATGTAGGGGATGGAGATGGACTCCACCTCTGCCCGGGCCTCCTCGAGGAGCCGGAGGGCGTCGTCGGGATCCCCGTACTGCTCTGCGAGGGGGACGACGTCAAGGAGCATCGCCACCCGCTCGTACGTGGACGGGATGGCCGCGATGGCGTCGTAGATGGAGGCGAGGATCTCCTTTGCCTTCTCGCCCGTGATCACCATCGAGAGGATGGCGATGAGGGCATTCACGTACTCGGTCGGGTCCTCGATCTGCTTCACGAGGTCGAGGGCCGTCTCCAGGTTCTCCTCCTGGGTCTTTAACGTGTGGAGGGAGAGGATGGCAAAGACGATGTGCTTCCTGAGGAGCGAGCCCTTCTCGTCCTTCACCTGGTTGAGGAGGGCAATTGCCGCCTCCAGGCAGTCGCGGGCAAGGGCCTCGTCAACCCGGGCGAGCATCCCTGCGAGATCTGCGAGGATCCTGGCCCGCTCGTAGGGGTCGGTGAGGGCGGAGAGGTTGCTGTACACCTTCTTCAGGATGTCCGTGCCCTTCTCCCGCTCCTGGATGGAGTAGTATGAGTCGGCGAGGTTGCAGAGGCCCGCGAACTTCTTGTACGAGTCGGGGGTCTGCTCCAGGAGCCGGTGGATCAGGTCCAGCACGAGGGGCGAGATGTTCCCGCTCTGGAGCCGCTGGAGCACCGCTGCGACGATTTCATAGGGATCGGTGGACTCGAGGTCCTCCATCACGTCCCGGAAGTTCCCCGAGATCCGGTAGAACATCGCGTTCCGCTCGAGCCGGTCCTCGATGTTCAGGATAAACATCGTGAGCGGGATCAGGAACTCCTGCCGGTTCGCTGCCTGCGCGTATTCGAGGATGATGTCGATGAACTTCGAGATCTTGAGCGAGAGCTGGGACCTGTTCACGCTTTCGAGGAGGAGGGAGAGGGCCCGGTCGAAGGGCTCGATCTCGAACTTCAGGGCCTCGGGGGTGATGGGCGTGACCGCGTTCGTGAGCCGGATGCAGCCGACCCGGACGAGCCCCTCGATGATGGCCTCCCGCTGCTGCTGCTGGAGCGACGGGTCGTCCACCGTATGGGTGATCAGGTAGGCCTCGTCGAGTGCCTTCGGGGACTGGTGGTGGATCCCGTAGGTGATCATCCCCTTGATCACGCTGTCGATGGCGTAGAGCTTGAAGTCCCGCTCGAGGAGGGACCCCGTCCACTTCATCATCCGGTGCAGGAGGTCGAGGTCACCCTGTTCGACGGCGAGGAGGGTGGCCTGGTCGATGATGTGCCCGAGGGCCTCGGACCGGGGCCGCTGCTCCTTGATCTCGCAGGAGAGCCCGACGGCCCGCTGGAGGAGGTCCCGGTTCTTGTGGGCGACCCCGACCCGGGCGATCCCGATGACGATGGCCGACACGATCTGCTCCTTCTCTGCCCGGTTCGGGATCTGGTTCGCGAGAGAGAGGAGGGCAGAAGGGTCCTGGAACTCGATAAAGTTCCGTTCGATCAGGATCCGGATGCACTCCGGGATGATGACCCCCGGCGTCTGGTGGACGAGGGTGAGAGACTGGAGCGACGGGAGGTGGGCGATGATGTCCTCGAACTCGGCATCGGTGCAGAACTCGGTGACCGCCCGGGTGATCACGAAGTCCCGGGTGCCCGCGTCCATCGGCGAGAGGATTTTCTCCTTCAGGAGCTCCGTCTCGTCCCGGAAGATCCCATCCCTGAGGATCCGGACGCAGGTGTCCATGGCCACCTTGTTCCCGCTCTCGAGCGGCCCGCCGATGCGGGCGAAGATCTCGACCGCGTTCTGGAGGTTCCCCCGCTTGAGCAGGGTGTCGGCGACCGTCAGGTACTGGGGGAGGTAGGACTCCTCGGAGGTCTTTGCCACCATATCGAGGAGGGGGACGGTCTTCATGAGGAGGCTCACGTCCCCGGTCTTTTCCACGACCGAGCTCGACGACGAGATGATGTCCTTGATGGGCGTCCGGGAGGGGTCGGATATTTTCTCGTTGAACTCGAGGGCCCGCTCGAAGTACCACTTGTCCCCCGACGCCTCGGCCTTCTTCACGAGCTTGAGGACGATGCACTCCCGCGAAGCAGGGATCTTCTCGACCAGGTTCTGGAGGGTATAGTTGATCTGCTTCTTGTCCTTCATCCGGTTCAGCAGGTGCTCGATGAGGACCGAGAGGATCTCGTACTTCCTCGGGGCGGGGATCTCGCCCATGAGCTGCATGAAGCTGACCACGTCCTCGAGCTGCTTCCCGAGGGGCGATGACCAGCCCCGCTCGAGGATGTGGGAGACGCAGGTGATCCGCCGCTGCTTCTGCTTGATGATGATCGCGATCTTCACCGCCTCGCGGACCCCCTTGATGTCCCGCTGGAGGATCCCGATCATCCCGATGGCCTTTGCGATCTCGGAGTGGAGGATGGATCGCTTGGAGACGTCCCCGATGACGTCGATGAGCTGGAGCGAGGTATACAGGTGCCGGTCGTCCTCGGTCGAGACGCTCCAGACGATGATCATCGGGATGATGTCCATCATGATGCTCGACCGGTGCTTCCGGAAGGAGATCATGTGGATGGTGGACATCCCCCGTTCCATGAGCTGCCGGTCCTTCTGGGCGACGCCCGCCTCGATGAGTTCCTTGCTTACCACCGAGAATATCTTGGACTGGTAGTTCTTACGGTCGAGGCCGTGGCAGAGCTCGATGGTCTTCTGGAGCCACTTCTCGTTCCGGGAGGCGATGTAGGCCTTGATGGCCCGGTCGGCAACCTCCTGGATTTCGGCGAAGGGGAGGTCGCCTAAGAAGACCAGGAACTCGGGGGTCTCCTCCTTGAAAATGGCCTCCTTGATGGCCTCGTGGATAACGGCAAGGATGGCCCGGCGCTCCTTCCTCTTCTGGATGGTCCGGACATCTTCGAGGATGGCCCGGATGCCATCGAGATCTTTATGTAGGAGAGCCTGGTGGATCTTTTTCTTTATATGGGTCGTATTGGGGGCTGCGGGCACGGGGATCTCCTCAACACATGATATACCTTGATTTTATATATAATACTTGCGAACAAAAACTATCGGTTTAAGCAAATAAAAAACATATCCACACAAATTACAAAGGAAAAACAGTTTCCTGACCTTTTCATGAGTATTATAGACAAAAACGTGAATTTTGGAAAATGTTTTCCTCTTAAAACCTCATAAACAGCGTATTTATACCGAATATTTTATCAAAAGAAAGGATGGAGTTCATGGATCAGAAAAATAATTCATGATCAGGGCATCCCGGCCCGGGATTCCGTCCCCTTCACGGCATCCATGATCTCGGCAAGCAGGTCCTGCGCCACGTCCTTTTTCCGTGACTCGACCGTGATCCGGAGGAGGGGCTCGGTGCCCGATGCGCGGACGAGCGCCCAGGACTCGTCCCGGTTGAGGCGCATGCCGTCGGTGAGGTCGGGCTTTTCCGAAGTGTACCGGCGGACGAGGCCCGGGACGATGGCCCGGGGGTCGCTGACCCGGATTTTCTCCTTGATCAGGTGATACTTCGGGAGCGAGTCGGCCATCGCCGAGAGGGGTTCTCCCGAGGCGGCGACGAGGGAAACCACCGTTGCCGCGGTCATGGCCCCGTCCCGGCAGAACTGGTGGCCGGGATAGACGAGCCCGCCGTTCCCCTCGCCCCCCATGACGACGGGGGTGCCCTTCGCGATGAGCTCCATCATACGGCGGGCGACGTAGATGGAACCGACGGCGGTATAGTCCACGGTGCAGCCGGCATCGTGGGCCACATCCTCGACCATGCGCGAGGTGCTCACGGGCATCACGATCACTCCTTTCCTCTCCCGGCACATGGCCCGGGCGACGAGCGCGAACTCACGGTTTTCCTCGATAAACCGGCCCTTCTCATCCACGAACACGGTCCGGTCGGCATCCCCGTCGTGGGCAAGGCCCATCGCCGCCCGGGTCGCGGTCACCATCTGCAAAAGGGGCTCGAGGCCACCGGGGGAGGGCTCGGGTGCGCGGCCCGGGAAGGTACCGTCGGGCACCGCGTTCAGGGTGTGGACCCGGCACCCCATCCGGCCGAGGATCTCCGGGGTGGTACGGCACCCTGCCCCGGATCCCGGGTCGACCACGACGGTTATCCCGTTTCCCGTCCCGGCAGGGAACCGGGCCGGGACGGCGGCGAGGTATTCCTCGACGAGGTCAGGGGCGGGGAACTGCCTCCCGACCCGGTCCCACGGGGCAAGCTCGAACCGGTTCGAGAAGAGCCGGTCCTCGAGCAGGACCACCTCCTCGTCTCCCATCTCGGTCCCGTCGGTGTCGATGATCTTGATCCCGTTGTACTCCGGGGGGTTGTGCGAGGCGGTGACCATCGCCCCCCCCGCGAACCTCCCCCGGACGATGTACTGGAGGGCGGGCGTCGGGAGTACCCCGGTATCGACGACGTCGCACCCGGTGGCCATGAGCCCTGCCATGAGGCCGCTCGCCATGGCGGGACCGGATGTCCTCGTGTCCCGTCCCACGGCGATCTTCCCCTTCCGCATGGACCCGAGGGCAGCCCCGATCCTGAGCGCAAGGCCGGGGGTCATGTCCTCCCCGACGATACCACGCACGCCGTTCGTGCCGAAGAGCCGCTTCTTCACCCCCGCTCCGGCCATGCTTCACGCTCCCGTATCGGTCCCGGGGTCCCCGGGTTGGCCATCATCCTGGCGGCCCGCCGCCTCTCCGGGCACTTCCATGGGCTCCTCCGGAGGTTTGGCCGGCTCCGGGCTGCCCTCGGGTACCTCTTCCCCCGCTTCTCTCGCCCTGAGAACCCGCGCCGCCGACTCCGCGACGTTCCTCATCACGTGGGTGATCCGGTCCTCCACCGAGATCTCCTCGTCGATGTCCAGGCTCGTACCCTCGACTTCGAGGAGGAACTTCGCCACCTCGCTTGCCTCGAAGAGGATGTCGTCCAGCTCCTCGGCGGTGAAGAAGCCGCACATCGCCCCGTAGAAGAAGGTGGCCCCCGCCTTCTTCACCTTCCGCTTGAACGCGCTCCGCGCCTGGTTGACGGCCTGGGGGGTGTAGGTATCGGTCATGAACGGGACGAGCTCGGGAAGGTGCTCGCCGATGAAGGTCATCTCCGAGCCACCCGTGGTCTTGAAGTCGGCGCAGAGCCGGGCGATGGCCCATTCCCGGGCGGTGACATACGTCCGCTTCCGCAGGAAGGCGTTCACCTTGTCATAGGTCGCGCCGTCCACCTTCTTGAATTTCCGGTATTTCTGGGCATCCGCCTGCGCGTCGGGCCCGGCCTCTTCTCCAGGCATGCACTGTACTTGTAAACGGGTGCCCTTAATGAATCCCGCGGTCGGGCTTCCATAGAGCATCCCGCGGTTTATGGCCCCCCCGGAAAGGGGGTGGCCGGCCTCCCTGATCAGGTAGTAAACATATAAATGAGCAGGTACACCTGTACTGGATCAGGCATCCCGCCCCCCAGGGGCCAGGAGGAGTCCAATCCATGCTCAAGGGATCACCCCGGCGGCATCTCCGCCCCATCGTTCTCGCGTTCCTCGTCCTCGTATCGGGAGCGGGCCTGGCCCGCGGGGCTGATACCGGGGCCACCATCTACTCCACGGACTTCTCGTCGAACCCCGACTGGGTGACGAACAACCCCTACACGAACCACTGGGACGACGTCACGGGGATGTTCCACTACGAACTCAGGGATTCCACCAATACCTTCGTGTACAAGCGGGTCCCGTATAACAGCGGGTCGTTTGAAATATCCTACGACCTGTTCCCCCTGAGGACCGAGTACCAGTCCTCGTTCCGGTTCGGCCTCGGGAACCGGGACATGTATATCAACCAGGGGACCACCATCTTCTCCGAGTTCGAGAACGGGCCGTACGGGGACATCATGTGGCTCCGGGTCATCGACCAGCAGAACCAGAGGAGGGAGGTCTCCTCGTACAGCCAGTCCTACGGCGGCCCGTCAGTGCGGTTCGCCGACGGCATCCCCTACCACGTGGTCATCGGGTACGACCAGGAACACCGGACCGCGGGAATCGCGATTTCCTTCCTCTCGAACGGGAGCTCTCTCTGGGGCTACACCCTGTCGAGCGTCTCGAACCTCGGGTACATGGACCGGCTCTACATGTCGACCATCGGTGATTTCGAGAACCCGAACACGGTTGCCGAGGGCAATATCGACAATGTGTCCATGCAGCTCGCCGCCCCACCGGCCCCGACGACCGAATCCCCGACCGCCACCTCCCTCACGACCACCCTCACGGGCGGGGAGACCCCGGTCGGGACCACGACGCGGCCACCCACGTCGCCGCCAACCGCCACGACCCCCGAAAATACTCCAATCCCGTCCCTGCTTGCAATCCTCGCCGCGGGAATCGGGGTATTCCTCCTTCTCGCCCGGAAACGGTGAAGGGTCCCCGCCGGTGAACCGGACCGGCCGTCCCATCGTCGTGGGACCCCGCAGCTGTTCTGCCATCAGCCTTTCGGAACCGGTATCAGCCCATGGCCTGACCCGGTGAGGGAGAGCCCGCCGCTCCCCGTGACGAGGAAGGTGTTCTCGATGCCGACCATCCCGATACCCGGTATGCCTTTCTTGGGCTCAAGGGCGATGGTCATTCCCTCCTCCAGCGGTTCGTCGAAGCCCGGGGCGATGACCGGCGGCTCGTCCACGACGAGACCCACGCCGTGGCCGAGGAAGGCCGCCCGCCGGCTGCCGAACCCCATGAAGTTCGCGAGGAAGCCCGGCTCCAGTCCGCCCATGACCTCGGCATATATCGAGGAGGGGGTGGTCCCGGGCATGAGCATACCGGCCATCCGGTCCTGGAGTTCGACGCACCGCTCGTTGATCCCTGTCACATCTTCGGGGAGCGATCCCCCGAACACGTAGGTCATCGTCTTGTCGGTCTGGTACCCGTCGACCCCGCAGGCATTGTCGATGAAGACGAGATCGCCCTTCGCGAGCCTCCGCTCCCGGCTCCCGAGCACGGGCGCAGCAGGGCAGAGGCCGACGCACCCTCCCGGGCCGTCGAAGCAGGTAGGGTAGAGCGAGTTCGTGCCAAAGCCGATCTGGCCCACCTCGATCTCGGTGTTGAAGCCCCCGAACCTGACGATCCCCTGGTGCCCTTCGTCGACCATGACCGAGTAGAGCCCGCTCGCGAGGGCCGCCTCCGTTATGCCCTCCTCGAGCATGCCCGGCACGCGCTCCTCGAGCACCCGGCGGTGTATCTCCCCTGCCCGTTTCATGAGGTCGATCTCATAGGGGCTCTTCACGGCCCGTATCCCCATGACCTGCCGGTCGAGGGAACAAACCCCCTTCACGGGGAAGTGCTTCCTGAACCGCTCGAGGAGGGCGACCGGGACGAGCTCGGTCTCGAGGTAGACCTGCTCCGGGACCCTGCCGGTCTCCCGGGCGGCGTCCCGGAACCCTGACATCGGCCGGATCGAGGGGAAAGAGGACTCGGTAAGGGCCCGCTCGTGGCTCCGGCGGACCCAGAAGACGGGCTCACCGTCGGAGGGGATTATGAGGAGCCCGTCCTGGAGCGTGCCGGTGAAGTAATAGAGGTTGACCCTGCCGAATATCGCGGCGAGATCCCAGCCGGGGTGGTCCCTGTCCATCCGGGCCCGGAACCGGGCAAGGCGTCCCCCGAGTTCGGCTGCCGGAACCTTCGCATCCATACCTCTCACCCCTCGATCTGCTCGTTCTCGTGAGAATCGGCGTATTGCCGTTTAAATCCTTCATTTCCG
>Ga0335071_10004217_pt1 | contig 15025 bp, 16 predicted proteins | sample Lox_Sample_15_FD_206724 | JGI IMG/M metagenome (GOLD analysis project Ga0335071, IMG submission 206724) | Soil microbial communities from Loxahatchee National Wildlife Refuge, Florida, United States - Lox_Sample_1.5 | ecosystem: Environmental > Terrestrial > Soil > Wetlands | place: USA... | reverse complement strand
GTCGGCGGTGTCGACCGCGCCCCCATTCCTGCACGGTCTGGCCGAAGTGCTCGGAGTCGGGGACGGCTTTGGCGGGGACGTTCCGACCGTACCAGCGCGGGGACAGCGTCCACTGCAGGTCGCGGGCGAGCTTCTCCGCCCGCGCGCGAGCGAGCCCGCGCTGGTACGGCACCCACTCGCCGTTCTGCGCGGGGTCGAGCCAGAGGACGGCCCACGCGGCTCTCCGGTTCGCCTCGGCCACGAGCGGCTTGACCGCGACCGTCCCGACGATCCGGACCTGGTCCGGGTCGAACGCGACGACCTCTTGGTGCCGGTAGCCGACGGGGCTGTAGTCGAGCACGACTCCGTCGTAGCCCTGGCGGACGGCCTCGGCCGTGATGGCCGCCCCGCGGAGCCCGTGCGTGCCCAGCGCGTCGTTGACGAGCTTGGACTTGTTGGCGCTCCACGAGGGGTACTCGATCCGCAGCGGTCGCTCGAGGCGGACCGAGACCTCCAGCGTCGTCTTGGACGATCGGCCGACCTGGGGGTCGGTGGACGCGTAGAAGCCCGCCCCGAGTAACCCCTCGTCGGTCGCGGAGCCGCGCCGGGCGGGGTCGAACCGCGTGAACGGTCCGCTGTTGGTACCGTGGTATGCGGTGACGGTGATCGGCCCTGCGTCGTTCAACGCCGTCAATAGCGCGGGGACGTCCCGGACGGACGGGAGGTCGCCGCGCTTCGCCTCCGCGCGGACGAGCGCGTCGAAGTGCTTGGCGCAGCGCGGGCACGTGGGGCGCGCGGAGACGTCCCCGCCGTAGGCGTCGACGACGTTGTCGAGCGCGACGCGCCCGCAGAAGACGCGGAGCTCGTTGCCGCGCGAGTCAACCTCGACCGAGTGGGTGAGCAGCGACTTCGGGCTCCGGCTCGCGTACGCACCGGCCAACACCCCGCGGGTCTCCCAGTGTGTATCCTCTGTCTCTGCCTCGCCGAGCCGCGCACCGCTCCGGAAGGATGCTCCCTCGGGCGTCAGTGAGGCGGGGGCGAGGTCCCTCGCCGTGATCCCCTCGTCGTCGAAGAGCTTCTTGTACAGCCGGGTCGCGATGCCCCGCCGGCGGAGGTCCGGGCGGACCTCGACGAACTTGACCCGGAAGCGTGTTGCGCCCCGCTCCTCCCAGGACTGCCAGTCGAGCCGGCCGAGCGGGTGCTCGCGCCGTGCGTCGCGCGCGTCGTACGCGACGACGTACCCGTCCCACTGCCCGCGGTACAGCTCCTCGCCACCGGTCGAGAACTTCAGCTCGCGCCCCAGGTCGTTGGGCGGGTCGGTCGCTGCGGTCATGGCGGTCGTCACCCCGTTTTCAAGGGATCAAGGGATCAGGCACGCTCAACCTGACTCGGATGAACCACGAACAGGGAGCCGTTGTCCTGTTCTACGAGTAAGGCTCCTTCGTGGAGCAGTCTCCGCTCGTGGTTTCCGAGGTGGACTGTGCGGTTCGAGCTAGACGGGACGATCGTACCCACCCATCCGCGGTACATCGAACCGTTGTCCGCGACGCGCACTCGCGTCCCGGGTGTGGCTGAAGCTCGCGTGAGGCGCGGGTGGAGCGCTCGGCCGCGAGCACGTCCGCGCGCATGGCCGGCCGCGCACGTGCAGGCTTGGCTCGACTCCGTCATCCGGTGCGTGGCGCCCCACGCCAGGGGGACCTCGACGGACAGCGGTTCGTCGGCGGGGCGGACCGCGTCCTCCCAGGTGAGTCGCTCACGAAGCCACCACGCGGGGACCCCCGAGAGCCACGATTCGCCGCGCGGGCTGACCCGGACGAGCAGGTCGACGATCTTGTCGCCGACCCGGTTCACCTTCGCTTCCAACCGTTCGAGCTTGTCGCGGTCCCCCTTGGACAGCCACGTTCGCCAGCCAAGGTTGCTGTCGCTGCCGTACTTGCGGTTCAGTTGCAGCCGGAAAGCGTCGGCTTCGGTGCGTGCGACGGCGTACGCGGCGTGCAGCTCGTCCCACCGACGCCGGTCCGCTGCTGGAGACTCCACGAGCGGCGACTCGCTGACGGCGCCGGCCCCACCGTTACGGGCCGTTGCGACCCGTTGCGCGAGCTCGCGGTCGCGCGCCCGCGTGAACGACCCCGTCCACGCGGTCCACGGTCGCCCCACCTCCTTGTAGAGGTCCGCCTGCAGCACGGGCTCGCCAGGGTCGCCGTGCGGGTGCACGACCCAAGTCTCCGTCGTAGCCCCCTGCAGCGTCCGACTGGTGCCGGTCGTGATCCGGCGGGCCGCGAGGCCGTCACCGAGGTCAAGCGACTCGGGTCCAGACGGTCCCCGCCCTCGTCGTTCGTACGCGATGTGGTTGCGCATAGGACTTCTACACCCCGCTTCAAGGGATCAAGGGATCCAAGGGATCAAGCGAACGCGATGGCGACGGACTTGACCGGCACGGCCAGCGCCAGCTGGAGCGTCCGCGCGTAGATCCCGGACAGGAGCGTCGGCGCGGGGATGGTCGCGGGGGGCAGCGGCGGGTTCGGCGGCGCGGTGGCGGTCGTCGCGTCCGTGAACTCCGCGAGGAGCGTCGCCAGCTGCGCGTTGGTCGGGGGCGTCGCGGTCGGCGGGAAGAGCGTGGCGGCGGTCGGCAAGTTCTGGACCGCGACCGACTTGAGCCCCTTGGTGCCCGGGTTCGGCAGCGCGTTGTTCGGCCCCATACCGGTGAACGCGCTCGCGAGCGTGAGGATCTTCGGGGTGCACTTCGCCACCTCGTAGAACACGGGGATGCGGCCGAACGGCGAGTCGACGTCCGGCTGGGCCGCGAACTGGAGGACGCTGCCCGTCGCCACGAGCCCCGTCAGGTCCTCCGACGTGGGGACGTCCCGCGATCCGGTCGTGACGGTGCAGACGCCGGGGAGCGCCTGCGCGGCCGCGCCGGGTTGGGCGAGCGCGAAGAAGCTCGGCGGCAGGTAAGCGATGGCCGGGCCCAGCAAGAGTTGCGCTTGGTCGGTGAGCGGGCCGAGGTAGGTGCCGAGCGGCGTGTTCGGCTGGATCGTGGCGATCGTCCCCGTGAGGCTCGCCAGCGTGATCTGCCCGACGTTGTTGCCGAAAGCGCCGTAACTGGCGTTCTTGAATGCGGTGATGACGGCGATGTCCACGCTGCCCGCGTGCAGCGTGACGGGGACGGGGCGCTTGCCGGTCAGCGAGACGGTGACGGTGAACGGTCCGGCGCCCGTCGAGTCCATGTACGAGAAGCTCACCGTGCGCACGCCGCTGCCAGCGGGGACGTTCGGGGTCGTGCTCGTGACGGCGTCCGTGTCGAGCGGCGACGACGAGAAGATCGCGACCTTCTTGACCGGCGCGTTGACCAGCTTGGACGCGCCGGTATTGCCGGAGACGCCCGTGTACGGTACGGACAGCGTGACCTCCGACGAGTCGAGCGTGGCCACCGGGTAGTAGACGCCGAGCTGCGCGTCGAATTGGATCGACGTCGATCCGCCGCCGACGATCGACGGGACCTGCGACGCGGTCGTCTCCACCACCGCGTTACCGTTGCTCGGCGCGAACGAGCCTGGCAGCCGCACGGACCGGGTCAGCGTGTACGGCAGGCCGGGCGGGCCGGCCGTGTTGGGCTGGCAGGGGAACGGGGGCGGCGCCGTCGGGCTGTCCGCGTTCGTCATGTTGAGCGTGAGCGTCCGCGTGGCGGTCGATCCGGACGTCCCGGTGGTGTCGTCCGCGACGGTGAGCCCGAAGAACTGCCCGAGGATCGGGTCGGTGTCGGTGCTCGCGTAGAGCCGGACCGCCGCGAGGGCCGTCGCGGCGTCGGCGGCCCCGATCGAGCTGCCCGCGGTGTCCACGGTCCAGGCCAGGATGATCTGGTTCGGCATGCCAGCGAGAGTACGCTACCGGTCCCGTCGCGCAATCGACCTTTTTCCGGGGTCTCAGGTCGGCCCGGTCGCCGTCACCGGGGCGCACCGTCGGTATCCCGTATTTTGGCCGTGCAAGGGTACGTACCCTTCTTTGAACCTTGCGAGAGCCTCGCGAGAGCCTTGCGAGACCCTTCCAAAGAGCCTGGCATGTCCCATCCGCGCGCGCGGTGCGGACCGGGCTCGCGCGCGCTCCCGCGGACCCGCGGCGGCCGCCGGCGGGGGCTCCTGGGACCCCGGAGATGTCCGTGGCGCCGCAATCCTTATCGGGATAAGATTAGCGCGTGAGTTCGGAAGTGTCAGACGATGTAGTATTGAGTGCGCAGCCAAGCGGCGACGCGACAGCGATCGAGCTCGTCGACGCGGGGGACGTCGCCGCGCGCGTCGTCCGCCAGTACGTGGAGTCGCAGCTGTCCCCCCGCAGCCGGGACAACGCGCGGGACGCCCTGCGCCGGATCGCCCGGATGGTCCTGGGGCCGGGGGCGACCGCAGAGGCGTTCCCCTGGCCGGCACTCTCCTACGAGTGGGCGATGCGCTTGCGGCGGGGACTCTTCGACCTGACCACCGAAGAGAAGATCAAGCCAGGGACTGCGAACCTCACGCTGTCGCACCTGCGCGGGGTCATTCGGACGATGTACGGGATGAAGATCGTCTCGAACGACGTGCTCGCCGTCGCCCACCCCGGGATGCTCAAGAACGTCCCCGGATCGCGCGATACCCGGGGCCGGATGCTGAGCCCCGACGACGAGAAGCGCCTGCGCGCGGCCGCCATCGAGCTCGACGGTTACCGCGGGCCGATGCTGGACGCCGCTATCGTCCTCGCGATCGGCGGTGGGCTGCGCCGGGAGGAGCTCGCTGCGGCCACCGTCGAACGCTTGCGGCCGGGGCAACTGTCGATCATCGGCAAGGGCAACAAGGAACGGCAGGTCGTCGTCGACGACGGGATGGGGCGCGTGCTCGATGGCTGGCTCCGCGAGCGAAAGCGGCTGCTACCCGCGCACGACGGGATCTTCTGCGCGCCCTGGAACCCGAGTCGCCCGCTCTCCGCCTGGAGCTTCTGGACGCTCGTCCGCGAGGCCGCGCACGGGGCGTTCGGGAACGCGGAGGCATGCGACGACGGGTGCCGGTGCCTCGAAGTGGTGACCGGCCCACACGACTTTCGGCGCACGTTCGCATCGCGACTCCTCGAACAGGGGTTCGACATCCGCGAGGTGCAGGTCCTCATGGGCCACCAGTCCCCAGAGACGACGGCTCGGTACGACAAGCGCGGCGTTGAAGCGCTCTACACCAAACGGCGCAATGTCAGGGTGATCGAGTCCAGCGAGGCAGCATGACGACGATCTCGATCGACGACTTCACGCCCGAAGAGTTCAACCAATTCCGCTACCTGATCGGTTGCATGCTGTTCAAGTTGCCTGCGGTCAGCGTGTGGGCGGGACACGTAAAGCCATTGGACACTGTCCGTGACTACCTCGATCTCGAAGAGGACCGGGTCGATAAAGTGCGTGTGGCAGCTAGGCGGTATCTCGTGGAGTTTTCACGCGCGACCACGCGCGAGGAAACGATGGCGCTCGCTGTTCGGTGGCACGGTCCTAACCCACGCAGCCAAGTCGCCAACGAACTGGCGAACAGCATACCGAGCCTCAACAAGGAGCAATGATGAATGGCGGTAAGAGCGGACATCTACTGGCGAGAACCGGGGATCGCGATGCCCGGTGACGACTACAAGCGGCGCGAGACGTCGCCCGGGGTCTACCAGTGCGGGTGTCGCTGGGAACGGCGATCGGGATGGGGCGACGTCCTCGTCGAGTGCCCGATCCACAAGGCGGCGACGCAGGCGTCGGTCGATAAGTTCGAGCGTGAGACCATTCGCTGTCAGAAAGCGTGACGTTCGCGCGTCGCCCTCTCAGAGAGCGCGGGAGGCCCACGCGAGGGAACTGCCGCCGTAGCGCCCCGACAGGCTCTGGCAAGGCTGACTCGGGAGAAAGCGGACGGCCCACCGAACGATCCCCTTCGGGGCACCCTCGCGAGTCAACGGTGGCGCATGCGGACCGAGAGCCCGATACCCGGCCGACCGCGCTCTCGTTTTTTTCGGTGATGGCCGCGAGGGATCCCGCCTCGGACATCACATAGGCTGCTCTAAGACCGTTCGCTCCCGGGCTGCGTGTCGAAGACGACGACGAGCTGCGCGTCCTCCGGTAGGCACAGCGGCCCGCGGAGCGTGTCCAGCGCCCGCTGGACGCCTTCGGCGACGGTCGGGCACGGGTCGGCGACGATGCCCAGCACGGGGACGTCGAAGAGCACGCCGCGCTCGAGAGAGCCGCAGAACTGCACGAAGCGCCGGGTCACAGTGTCCTGCACGACGACGAAGGGCCGCAGGGGCTCCGGCGTCGCGGTCATGCTCTCGAGGGCGTACTGGATGAGCGGGGCGACGTCGCGCAGCGCGGTCCGCGGCAGCTCCCTCTCGCTCCGGATCTTCGCCATCCCGATCGATAGGATACCCTAATCAGGCCCTACTTAGGCCCCACTTAGACCGTCCGGCCGGGAGACCGCGTCGCGCAGCCCAGCCTCCAATGGCCAAAACGGTCTCCACCCCAGGCCGCGCAGGCGCGTCGCGTCTCCCGCGAGGAACATCGGTTCCCCAGGGCGGTGTGGTAAAGCCCCGAAGCGGACCCCGTCGGGTCGCCCCACCGCGTCAGCCACGACCTCGGCGACGCGACGCAGCGTCACGGGCTCGCCCGAGCACACGTTGACCGCGCCCTCCACCTCGCTCTCCGCGATCGCCGCCATCGCGGCGCCGACGTCGCTCACGTGCAGGTGGTCTCGGACCTGCGTTCCGTCGGTCAGGTCGACCGTCGCTCCGTCGCGGAGCTTGCGGGCGATCGATGGGACGAGCCGTACCGGGGCGTCTCCGGGCCCGTGCAGGTGGAAGATCCGGCCCCACGCGAAGCCCACCCGCTCCTCAGCCGCGAGCGCAGCGATCGCGCCGTACGCCGCGAGCTTGGCTGCGCCGTAGACGCTGCACGGAGCGCATGGGTCCGTCTCCACCAGGGGGGCGCTCTTGGCCGCGTACTCGACGCACGATCCGGCACCGACGAAGCGGCGGCACCCGGCGTCGAACAGGGCGCGCGCGAGCCGCACGGTCACCCCGAGGGCGTCCATGTTGTACGGCGATCGCGAGTACGTCGCGGGCTCGACGTACCACGCCATGTGCACCGCGATGTCCGGGCGGAGCACGCTCGCGAGCGCGTCCACCTCCCGCGGCTCACCGAGGTCGACCGCGACGGAGCGGAAGCGATGGTGCTGGACCAGGTCCTCGGGCAGGGTGCGCGCGCCGCGGTACGTCCCCACGACGTCGTGACCGCTCGCTAGGAGAGCCCTGGCGACCCACGGGCCGATGAAGCCGGCGACGCCCGTGACGAGGACCATCACCGCGCCGTCGCGCGCGTGCCGCGCGCCCTCGACCATTCGGCGACGGTGGGGAGCGCAGCGTCGCGCTCCGACAGGGACGGGCTGGGGAGCGGCCACGCGATGCCCACGTCGGGGTCGTCCCACCGGATCCCGGCCGCCGCCTCGGGCCTGTACGGTTCGCTCATCGCGTAGGAGACGACGGAGTCCGGCGCGAGGGTTTGGAACCCGTGGGCGAACCCCCTCGGCACGTAGATCGACAGGAACGCGTCCGGCGTCAGCTCCTTCGCGAAGGGCTTACCGAACGTCGGCGACCCCTCTCGCAGGTCGACGATCGCGTCGAAGATCGCGCCCCGCGTGCACGCGACGATCTTGTCCTCAGCGTAGGGGTCCTCCTGGAAGTGCATGCCTCGCAGCGTCCCGATCCGCGGGTTGTGGGAGACGCTGCACTGGGCGATCGCGCGAAAGAGGCCGGCGGCGACGAACTCTTCCTGACAGAAGGTGCGGGCGAACGCGCCGCGCGCGTCGCGCAGCGGATCTCCCGCGATGAGGAACGCTCCAGCGAGCGGCGTCTCGATGAACTCCATCGGTGGTGACCCCTCAGACGATGCGCGGTGTCGGTACCGGGATGATGAACCGTCCGCCGGCTCGGCGATAGTCGGCTTGCTGGGCGAGGACCTCGTCGGCGAAGTTCCACACGAGCAGCAGCAGGTAATCCGGACGCTCGCGCGCGAGGCGATCCGGCCCGACGATGGGCAGGTGCGTGCCCGGGGTGTAGCGGCCCTGCTTGACCGGGCTGCGGTCCACGACGCAGTCGAGGAGCTCGCGCCCGATCCCGAACGCGTTGAGGAGCGTGCTGCCCTTCGCCGAGGCTCCGTAGGCTGAGATCGAGCACCCCTTCGCCTTGAGCCCCGTCAGCATCGCGACGAGGTCCGTCCGGAGCCGCTCCACTCGCCTGGAGAAGTCCGCGTAGAAAGCGAGCGCGTCGACGCCCCGCGCGCGCTCGTCAGCCAGCATCGCAGCGACGGTGGGCGAGGGCGACCGGTGCCCTGCGTGGCGCACGTGGATCCGGAGCGTGCCGCCGTGGATCGGCAGGTGCGCTACGTCGGTGACCGCGAGGGCGTGCCGCTCGAAGAGCCGGCAGAGGGCCGTCAGCGAGAAGTACGAGAGGTGCTCGTGGTAGATCGTGTCGAACTCGACGCGGTCGACGAGGTCGACGACGTAGGGCACCTCGACGATCCCGAGTCCTGACGGCTTCAACGCGACGCCGATGCCCGCGACGAAGTCGTTCACCGCGGGGACGTGCGCGAGCACGTTGTGGGCGTGGAACACGTCGGCCTGGTGCTCGCGCGCCTTCGCGGTGGCGGACCCAAAGAACGCGCACTCCGTCTCGACGCCCTTCTCCCTCGCGACGGCGGCGACGTTCCTCGCCGGCTCGATCCCGAGCACGCTGATGCCGCGCGCACGGTACCACTGCAGCAGGTACCCGTCGTTGCTCGCCGCCTCGACGACGAGGCTGGCCGGCCCGAGCCGCTCGTCCGCGATCGTCCGCTCCGCGAGCGCGCGCGCGTGCGCCACCATCGTCGTCGAGACCGACGAGAGGTACGGGTACTCCGAGAACATCACCTCCGGCGGCACCGTGTCGAGGATCTGCACGAGCGAGCAATCGGCGCACAAGGCGACGTCGAGGGGGAACCGCGCCTCCGGCCGAGCGAGGTCCTCCTGGCGGAGCAGCGCGTTCGCGAGCGGAGTCTCCCCGAGGGTCAGGAAGACCGCGAGGGACTCGCTGCCGCACGATCGGCACGCGTCGACCCTCACGCGCCCACCGCCATCGCCGCCATGTAATCGCGGATCTGCCCGTAAGTGCGGTCGCGCACCGCTTCCACGCGGGCCTCGGACGGGCTCGAGTAGAGGGTGCGGTACCACTCCACCGTCCGCTCGACAGCCTCGGCGAGCGGCCAGCGCGGCCGCCAACCGAGGTGGGTCATCGCCTTGTCGATCGAGAGCGCGAGGAGGGTCGACTCGTGGAGGGCGTCCGGTTCGTGCCCGTCGACCCGAGAGCCGCTCCCCCACGCCTCGATGATCCGGCCCACCAGGCCCGCTACGGTGCTGTGCGAAGCGGGCGACGGGCCGAAGTTGTAGGCGCCGCAGGCCTCACCGCGCTCGACGTTCCCCCCTCGGGCGAGCGTCGCCGCGAGCGTCAAGTAGCCGGAGAGCGGCTCGAGGACGTGCTGCCAGGGCCGCACCGCACGGGGGTTCCGCACCGCGATGGGCCGCCCCTCGCGGAGCGCGGTCACCGCGTCGGGCACGATGCGGTCCGCGGACCAGTCACCGCCCCCGATCACGTTGCCGGCGCGCGCGGTGGCGAGGGCGACCCCGTGGCGGTCGAGGTCCGCGGGCGGGAAGAAGCTTTGCCGGTAGCTCGCTGCGACGATCTCGGTCGCTGCCTTGCTCGCCGAGTAGGGGTCGTGCCCCCCGAGCCTGTCGTCTTCCCGGTAGCCGTGGACCCGCTCCTCGTTCTGGTAACACTTGTCGCTGCTCACGACGACGACGTTGCACGGGCGACCGTTGAGGCGGAGCGCTTCGAGGACCGTGGCCGTCCCGCGGACGTTGACGTCGAACGTCTCGAGCGGCTCCCTGTAGCTGCGCCGCACGAGTGGCTGCGCGGCGAGGTGGAACAGGAACGACGGCCGGTCGCGCGCCAGGATCGCTCTCACGCGGCCGAGGTCTCGGACGTCGCCGATCTCGGAGCGACAGACCCCGTCGACACCGAGCGCCGCGAACAGCGAGGGGTCCGTGTCGGGAGCGAGCCCGAGGCCCGTGACCTCGGCGCCGAGAGCGTGGAGCCAGGCGACGAGCCAGCCGCCCTTGAACCCCGTGTGCCCGGTGACGAGCACCCGTTCGCCGCGGAACGCATCGATCAGGTCGTAGCCACCCATCGCGATCAGTCACTCCAGACTTTCCACGGCGCGCGTCCGGACGCCCAGAGCTCGTTCAGTCCGTTGAACTCGCGGAGCGTGTCCATCGGCTGCCAGAAGCCGTCGTGCTCGAAGACCATCAGCTCGCCGGCGCGCGCGAGCGACTGCAGTGGGGCGTCTTCGAGGACCGTCGACGCGCCAGCGCCCAAGTAGTCCCAGAAGCGGTGCGCGTCGAAGGCGAAGAAGCCGCCGTTGATGAGCCCATCGCTGACCTGCGGCTTCTCGTTGAACTCGGTCACGCGGCCGCCCGCGACGCGGAGCTCTCCGAAGCGCGAGGGCGGCCGCACGCCCGTGACGGTCGCGATGCGGCCGTGCGACCGGTGGAACGCGAGCAGCGCCCTCAGGTCGACGTCGGCGAGCCCGTCCCCGTACGTGAGGAGGAAGTGCTCGCACCCGTCGAGGTACTGGCGGACCGCGGCGACGCGCCCACCCGTCATCGTCGCCTCGCCCGTGTCGGCGAGGGTGACGCGCCAGTCCTCGCGGCGCCGCTGCACGTACTCGACCGCTCCAGGAATGGCGAGGTCGACGCGCAGGTCGGATCCCATCGCCTGGTAGTTCAGGAAGAACTCCTTGAAGAGCCAACTCTTGTAACCGAGGCAGAGCACGAAGTCGCGGAAACCGTGCTCCGCGTAGCCCTTCATGATGTGCCAGACGATCGGCCGGTTGCCGATCGGCAAGAGCGGCTTCGGGATCTGCTCGTTCGCGTCTCGGATGCGCGTCCCCATGCCCCCACACAGGATGACCGTCTTGATGGGCACTCGGGGCTAACCTTTCTGGCGCGTCGTCCGGAAGCGCTTGTGCAGGGTCGGCGGCATGCGCTTCGACTTCAACTTCGGCGCGGGCATGTCGACGATGACCTTTGGGGGCGCCGTCACGGTGATGCGCGGGCTCGGCAGGGTAGTCGCCACCTTCTTGAGGGCGCGGACCAGTCGCTGCGCCGTCGACCGGTCAGGCATGCGCCAGTCGTGGTCCCGATCCCCGAAGCCGGCGCCAGAACCGTGCGAGTACCCTCTCCCGCCCACCACGGTAGCCGCCGCAGGGAAGATGATCTCGCGGTCCAGGATCGCGAAGTTGGGGACCAACCGGTACGTGAGCTCGACGACCCACTCGGTGCATACGGGGAGCCGCTTACCGTTGAATGTGCGCAGTCTGCGACTCTTTCGCTTCGCCGTCATCAGGCACCCTCTCTCGCTGTTCGATCGAGCCGTCTCGCGTTGTCGCGCTCCGCGCAGTGCGGGCACGGTTCCGGGACACCGCACAGCTCGCAGAACTTCGCGAGCGAGGGGTCGCTGGCGACGCCGTCCCACCCCGGGCACGGCGCTCCCTTGCAGTATTCCTCTCCGCAGCCCGGGCAGTAGAGCGGTTCGTCGCTCATGGGTTCTCGAAGAAGAGCGTGGCCGGCGTGATGCTATTGAGGATCCGGCGGTACGAGAGCGCCTCGCGGGTCGGGTCCGAACCGAGGATCGCCTGGAGCGCTACGCGCTCGATCTCCGTGACCTCCCGGTCAAGCGTGACGACGATGTGGTGTCGGCCCGGCCTGCCGCTGGGGGATGGGCGGACATCCACTTTGAGGGGCAGGAAGCTCTCGACGGTCGCGCGGAGCCGCTTGAACCGCTCCATATCCGCCTCGCTGTCGATGTCCACGAACAGCTCGTTCGCCTTCGGGACGACGACCACGCGCCCATTCGCCTTGGCGAGCGCCGTCGCCTCCTCCAGCCGGTCCGGTCCCTCGCTCATCGTCGTGACTCCCACGCGTCGCGCACGATGCGTTGCAGTGAGGAGCGGATCGGTACCCAACCGAGCCAGTCTTGCGCGCGTTGGATATCGGCGACCAGGGCAGGCGGATCCCCTTCTCGGCGTGAGCTGTAGACAGTCTTGATGTACTTGCCAGTGACGTGACCGCACATATCGACCACGTCCTGGACGGAGCACCCGACTCCGCTCCCGATGTTGACTATCCCACTCTCGCCTTCCGCTCGCAGGTGCGCGAGGGCCGCCAGGTGCGCGTCGGCGACGTCCATGACGTGGACGTAGTCGCGCACGGCCGTCCCGTCGGGCGTCGGGAAGTCGTCCCCGAAGACGGTGAAGTACGGGGCGTCGCGCTCGATGGCCGCCAGCACGAGCGGGATGAGGTGCGTCTCGGGGTCGTGCCGCTCGGCGAGCCCCGGTTCCGCGCCCGCGACGTTGAAGCAGCGGAGTGCGGCGTAGCGGAGCCCGTACGCGCGCCGGTAGTCCGCGAGCATCTGCTCGACCGCGAGCTTGGTCTCGCCGTAGGGGTTCAACGGGTGGGGCGAGTCACCCTCCTCGCTGCACCCGTGGAACCCTTGGGATGGTCTATCGGTCCCCTCGTACCGGCTCCAGGCTGTCCGACCGCGGTACACGGCGGCGCTCGACGTCGCGACGATCGTGCGCACGCCGGAGTCCAGCATCGCCTCGAGCAGCGCCATCGTGCCGCGCAGGTTCTCGCGGTAGTACCGGCGCGGGTCGCGCACGGACTCGGCGACCTGGGTGCGCGCCGCGAAGTGCGCGACGGCGTCGACCTGGTGCTCCGCGATCACGTCCCGGATGAAGTTCTCATTCTCTATGCTGCCCTGGCGGAAGGCGCCGTCCGCGGGGACCGCGTCGCGGTGCCCGGTCGCCAGGTTGTCGACGACGATGGGGACGTGGCCGGCCCGCTGGAGCGCCTGTACGAAGTGCGACCCGACGTAGCCGGCACCGCCCGTCACCATCACGCGCATCGGGGTCGTCGTCATGAGTTGTTCGCTCGCGGGTACGCGCAGTCGGGGATCGGTTTGCGGAGGAACCCGCAGAGCTCGTACCAGCCGGCCCCTTTGCTCATGTCCATCACGAGCAGGTCGCGCGGCCGGTCCTTGAAGTACGCGAGCACCTCGGCGTTGTGTCTGCGGTAGCGTTCCCTCATGACGGTCTCGTCGAACCGCACGCGCCCGTAGATCTCGCGGTGGACGATGTGCGTGAACGGGTCGGTGTCCCACTGCCCGCGGAACGGGTTCTTGTCCGACCAGTGAGTGCGGACGCTCTCGACCCACTCGTCCTCGTCGCGGACCGTCAGGATGAACTTCGACCCTGGGTACGCGGCGTCGAGCTCGCGGAAGAGGAGCGGGATCGGCAGGTCGCAGAGCGCGTAGTTCCGCTCGAGGGTCTTTGACCGCCCGTGCGCGCGCATCTCGTCCCAGATCGCCTTCGCCCAGTGCGCGCTCTTCCAGTGCGCGCTGTCGATGCGGAGCCTACGGAGGGCCTTATGCAGGCTCGTCGTCGCCGTCTTGTGCATGCCGATCCCGAAGATGCGGGTGGGCACCGGCAGGACCTCGACGGGGTCTCGCCCGAAGTTCTTGTACACGACGCCGAGCCCGAAGCACCCGACGTTGACGACGCGCAGGTCTTCGCGACCCGGCAGGTTGAAGTCCTCGGCGACGATGGCGTCTGCGACGTGCGGGTACTCGCGGAACCGCATCTTGTCGTTGTGGCTGACCGCGTTGAGGAACCGCGGGTCGATCTCCTGGGCCAGGAAGCCGAGCCGGCGGAGGCGCACGTTGAAGTCCTTGTCGTCGGGCCCCCAGGTGGCGAAGGCCTCGTCGTAGCCGCCCGCGGCGAGGAACGCGTGGGCGGTGACGGCGATGCGACCGGAGATCCCTCGGCGCATCTCGCCCTTCCTCATGTGCGCCCATAGGAACGCGTCGCCGCCGGCGAGCTCCCGCACCACGTACTCGTCGAAGTCGGGGCCGGCGAAGTTGTCGGCGTCGACGTTCACGAGCGCGTCCGCACCCTCGAGCAGCGCGAGCCGGTGCGCGAGGTTCTTCGCGTGGGCCATTCGGAACGGCCCCGGTTCCGTGAAGCGGTAGACGACGAGCCGGCCCGACTCGACGTCGCGCATGTGGTTTTTGCGGACGAAGTCGTCGAGGTGGTCCGGACTGTTGTAGTTCACGAGCACGACGGTGGCGTGCTGGTTGTCACGGAGGTTCGCAGGGAGCGTCTCCTCGACGTGCTGCGTCCTCCCCTTGCAAGTCGTGCAGAAAGCGACCCTCTGAATCGGAAAGCCGTGGTCATCCATGAGACTCTGAGGCAGAGACGCTACCCGCGAGGTCGCTTCGCGCGCAACTGTTTGCGGGCGGATCGCGGCGTCCGGTGGGATGCCGTCGGGGGCACCGACACGCGACCGTCGTTTTTATCGGCAGAGACCGGTCAAAAGACCAGGAAAGTGGCGTCGTTGCAGGCTGATCCTGTCAAGTGATACGTTCCAGTCATGGCTCACATCGCTCGCGGCCGCAGGGGCGCCATCGGCGAAGCGTACCCCGAGCGCGCTACCACTGGCGGAGGCTCGACGGGGGCGACCGGCGCTACGGGGGCGACGGGGGCCTTCGGCGGCCCGACGGGTCCGACGGGGGGGACTGGCGCGACCGGCGCCACGGGCGCGACTGGCGCCACGGGTCACACGGGCGTCACCGGGAGTACCGGTGCCACCGGGGGCACCGGCGCGGCGGGGTCCACGGGCTCCACCGGGAGCACCGGTGCGACGGGAGCGACGGGCGCGGGAGCGACTGGCGCCACAGGAGCCACCGGCGCCACGGGATCGCAGGGCGCTACGGGGCCCGGCTCGGGCGCCACGGGCGCGACTGGCCCCACGGGCGCGACTGGGTCAGCGGGTGCCACGGGGGCGACGGGGGGCACGGGCGCGACGGGGGCGGGGGCGCCGGGCGCCACCGGGGCCACCGGGTCAGCGGGCGTCACGGGCGC
>Ga0335071_10004216_pt1 | contig 15026 bp, 9 predicted proteins | sample Lox_Sample_15_FD_206724 | JGI IMG/M metagenome (GOLD analysis project Ga0335071, IMG submission 206724) | Soil microbial communities from Loxahatchee National Wildlife Refuge, Florida, United States - Lox_Sample_1.5 | ecosystem: Environmental > Terrestrial > Soil > Wetlands | place: USA: Florida... | reverse complement strand
AGAGGATCCCAGCCCCCAATGATCTCCGCAGCCTGCTCCGCCAGGCGTACGTATTCATCCCCGCCTATAAAAAACGTTGATCCGATCAATGCCAACGCATCCGTTCCGCTCATGCGAGGCCCTTGCCGACGCAGGGACAGTAATTTCCGGATTGTCTTGCGCGCGGCGTTGGTTTCGTCGATCGCATGCAGGAGGGCCACATGATCTATCATGACGCCGGTCAGCTCTTCGAGCCGTTTCTTCAGACACTGTGTACGCTCCAATCCATAAGAATAGGATTCTGAGGAGCGCGTATGGAGCATGTCATAAAAGTACATGGGCGGGATGCGGCGCATGGGATCCCGGCGTGCAACTTCCCGGAGATAGAGATACAGTTTGTATTCCTGCTCTGATGTCCGAGGTATCAGCAGAAGGCTGAGGTACTGCAGATCGCCGGATATTGCAGCGCCAAATATGGCCCGAATGCGCTCCTCAAAAACGCCCTCTTCCATAAAATTGCCGACGTCCGGGTGATTCGCATTTCCGGGATTGATCACGCAGGGGAAAGTCCCGGCAGCCCGGATCAGTTCCCAGGGCACTGTATTGGAAGTGATCCCCACCACCGGGACGCCACTGGCAGCTGCGGATATGGCCTCTGCCGCCGGGTTTTTGTAATGCCACGTCAGCCGCGCTATCGGATCCGCTTCATTCCGGGGCTTTGCCGTCAAATCAGGACTCGTCATATTGGATGTCCGCATCTGCAAACATCATTCGTAATCACAGGCTTATTCCATAACTCCCGTTCGGTGTCAACGGTTCAATGCATATATTATGTTATATGCATGCATAATGCATTTTCATTTTTGTTTTATCCCGCAATCCGATGCGCTAAAGTAGGCTCTGACAGATCAGACGTCGTATGGTCAGCACCCGTCCGGCGCAAAATCGAAATCAAAGGCAGGTATATGGCTGAAGCAACGAAAGCAAATGACGCAGGAGCCACGGCCCCAAAGCCGTTGGATGATATTACCGTTCTGGATATGACGGTTGCATTGGCCGGGCCGTTCGCAACACTCTTGCTCGCAGGACTCGGCGCTCACGTCATCAAAGTAGAAAATCCGGCCGGCGGAGATACCTGTCGAGAAAACGCTCCTTATCTCGGTGCGGGAGGTGCAAGCCTGGTCCGCCGAAGCCCGGACGACGTGTCCGTTTCAGCCATTAACCGGCTGCGCAACAAACTCGGTATTACGCTCAACCTCAAGCATCCCGAGGCGCGTGCCGTCTTCGCCGACCTTGTGAAGAAGTGCGATGTATTGGTCGAAAACTACAGCCGTGGGACCCTCGATCGCCTTGGAGTAGGCTATGGTTGGTTGCACGCAGTGAATCCGCGGCTGGTTTATTGCTCCATTACGGGTTTTGGCAGTGAAGATGATTCGAGCCCCGCGAAGGCTATGGACACGATCATTCAGGCTCAAAGCGGAATGATGTACACCTCCGGCGAACCACAGGACCCGCCGATTCGCGTTGGAATTCCCCTGGCCGATCTGTGTGCTCCAATGTTTGGCGTTATCGGTGTAATGGCGGCCATACACCAGGCGCAGCGCACAGGCGTTGGCCAGCACATCGATGTATCCATGCTCGGGGCTTTGACAATGATGGTTTCGGTGGAACCTTTTGATCTTCTGGAACGCTGCGGCATTCCGCAGCGGACAGGACAAACGCTTCCGCGCCTGGCACCGTTCGGCATTTACCCGACCAAGGACGGCTTTATCGCCATTTGCGCGCCGACCGAAGCGATGGCTCGCGCTTTTTTTAAGGCTGCCGGCCATCCGGAACTGGCTGACGATGAGAGATTTGCTACCCGCAATGCGCGGGTCAAAAACTTTCAGGAATTGAATCGCTTCATTGAACAGTTCACCCGTTCGCTGACTTCATCGGAAGCAGTAGCTCGATTGGAGCATGCGGGCGCACCGGCAGCGGAGGTGCGTCCTCCCTACTCAGCGACGCGCGATCCCAGAGTTGTACAACGCGGCGAAGCGGTTCCGCTCCTTCATCCAAAGTATGGCGCCGTGGAGGATGTCTACGGCATGGGCATGCCATTCACGTTCTCCGGTTCAAAGGTCGGCTTTGACCAACCGCCTCCGGCGTTGGGGGAACATAATGATATGGTTTATGGCCGGGTTTTGGGCTATTCGTCGGAGAGAATCGCGGAACTGAGAGCGCAAAAGGTGATCTGATGCCATGAGGAATACTTCCACCCTGAAGTTGATGCTGGTGGGCGATTTGATTCTGGATGAACCCGAGCCCGACTCATTTTTCGATTTCACCCGCAGCACCCTGCAGGAAGCTGATGTGCTGGTTGGACACGTGGAAGTGCCGCATACGCGCCGGGGGCGTGAAAATACCTCTGACGTCCCGGCGCCACCCAGCAACCCGGACAATCTGGCGGCTTTGAAGCGCGCCGGATTCCATGTCGCCACGCTGGCCGGAAACCATATTCACGATGCCGGCCCCGATGGGATCGAGGATACCACCACAGCCCTGCAGCAATTGGGTATAGTCACGACGGGAGCGGGGATGTGTCTCGCAGAGGCACGCAGGCCGGCAATCGTGGCACTCCAGGGATTGAGCGTGGGGACTCTCAGCTACAACTGTGTGGGTCCGAAAGATTCGTGGGCAAATGAAAAAAAGGCAGGTTGCGCCTACATTCAGGTAATCACTCATTATGAACTCGATCACGCTTCTCCGGGAGGACCTCCACGAATATACACTTTCGCCGAACCTGAGAGCACGGATGCCATGCTGGCGGATGTAGAGAAGTTGCGTCCGGAGGTGAATGTGCTCATCGTGGCTCTTCACAAGGGAATCGGGCACACTCCTGCCGCACTGGCTATGTACGAACGTCCTTTGGCCAAGGCGGCAATCGATGCGGGCGCGGATATCGTCGTCGGGCACCATGCCCATATTTTGCGCGGCGTTGAAATGTATAAAGGCCGGCCGATCTATCACGGATTGGGCAACTTTGTTACCGTGACCCGGGCGTTGAATTTAGAAGCAAATCCGAGTCCCAAACGCCTCGAATGGGCGCGCCGCCGAAGGGAATTGTTTGGCTTTGAACCGGATCCCGCATACCCGACATACCCCTTTCATCCTGATGCGCGAAATGCAATGATTGCGGTTTGTGAGATTGGCGCTGAGGGCGTGCGCAAAGCGGGGTTCATCCCGTGCTGGGTGAATCCAAAGGGGCAGCCTGAAATCTGCAGTGATGATGAACGCGGCCGGGCGGTTGCCTCCTATGTCGAGCAGATCACCAGGAAAGCCGGGCTTCGTGCCAATTTCGAGTGGGATGGAGATTGGGTTCACTGTTGGTGATTTGATCCGGAGTCTTCTATGCCAAAACTGCTGAAAACAAAGTCTCGAAAGGGCAACCCTAAATCAGCTCGCGAAAGAGCCTATCTTTGCATCCAACAAAAAATAGCGGACCGGGAGATTTCGGCCGGCAATGCAATTTCCGAAGTTGCTTTGGCAGCCGAGCTTGGTCTCAGCCGCACACCGGTGCACGAAGCCATCAGACAGTTGCTCGGCGAGGGGTTGTTGGAGGAAGACTCCAACGGAAGCATTGTAGTAGTACGCTTATCCCGGCAGGACTTCGTAGAGCTATACGAATTGCGCGAGGTGCTCGAATCACATGCCGTTTCAAAAATAGCCAAAGGCCGGTTGGATGGGAAGGACCTCGAGAGGCTTCATACGCTTGCGGGAGAAATCAAGGCTTTGCGGAATCAACTGACCAGGTCCGGGAAAAAGACGCTGAATGATGCGCAGATGCGGCAATTCGAGATGGCTGACATCAGCTTCCATACTTTCCTTATGAGCATTGCTGAGAATGCAGCGGCGCTGAAATTTTTCAGCAAAGTGAGATATTTGATCCGAGTTTTTGCCGCGCGTCATGCCGGTCATGATGCTGAAGCCCTGGCGAGAGTGCACAAAGAGCATTTGGACATGATTCACGCCATGGTTGAGGGAGATGTCCATAAAGCCGTGCAAGCCGTCTCCCAACACGTTCAGGCAAGCCAGCAGGAAAGACTGAGAGAATACTCCTACTGGGAGCGTGAAGCTCTTCTGCGAAGTCAAATCCAGGACATCTTCCATGATGAGCATGGAGAAGCGGTCAGCCGCAATTGACGATTGACGGAGGGGATAGTTCTCAACGGTCAATCGTCAATCCCGTGGGCCAGGGAGGATTCATGAATCCAAGGATTCAATCGTTGATCGCTGCGCTACGAAACGATCACCTCCCGATATGTGTGGGTAGCATGTGCAGTTTAATGTCGTGTCTAAAGAAATGCTGCTGAAGGCTCAAAAGAATCCCGCACATTATCGGGATCTTGTGGTACGCGTGGCCGGATACAGTGCGTATTTTACGCAACTTAACAGCGCGATGCAGGATGAAGTGATCGCGCGGACCGAATTGAGTCTTTCCGGGATGTAGCTGGTGTTGCTCAGTCGGTCACGAGCTTTCGGGCGCGAAGCCAGTCATAAAACCGGTCGGTCCAGCTCGCCACCGGCATTCCCGATGCGGGACCGTACGCATGATCATAAACATGAATCTCAACCGGGCGTCCGGCTTCCTTCCAGAGTGTGAACAGCGCCGCACATCCATTGGTCACATTGAAATGACCGTCCATGACGGCGATAAACAGCGGAGCCCCCAGCTTTGGAACGGAAACGTCCACAAGCGACGGTCCATAGATGGTGGCCACGAAATCCGGATACCCATCCGAAGATTCCGTCACAGCGGTCCCGATCGCAACGCCTCCCCCCGCCGAGAATCCCAGGATGCCAATGCGCTTCGGGTCAATGTGGTACTTGGCGGCGTCACGCCTGAGGATACGAATAGCCTGCTGGCCGTCGGATATCGCCATCGCAATGACTTTGAGATGCTCCTGATTATCGGGTGCGGGATTGGCATTGCCACGCCTGTTCAGAATTTCTTTGAATGACAGTTCACTCCCCATCCCTTGAAATCCCGACCGGGAAGGGCCGGCAGGCCGCGGGGCGCCAGCCGTCGACGGTGTATCCGGGACTACTCTATACTTGAGGATGAAAGCGGAGATGCCCTTGGAGTTGAGCCATTCGGCGGTTCGTTCCGTCTCGGCGAAGCCCAGCATTCGCATGGCACCGCCCGGGCAGAGGATGACCGCGGCTCCATTCGCTTTGGCCGGATCAGCCAGATAAACCGTAAGGGTGGGATTAACGACATTGGAATAGGTTTTCGACCCACCAGGGCCTTCCATAACCCTTTCGCTAAAAGTCCAGTCCTCTGAACCGGGCGCCTTGCCGGGCCAGATAGAAATCGTGGGTTTAGGCTGAACGTCCGAGTGGCTAATCGCTTGAGAATAAACCGATGACAATGCAAGAGCAGTCCACAAAACCGAGATGGTTGAAGACAGCAACTTTTTCATTATGCGAGCCTCCTAAAGCTGCCCCATTCATAGTAGAAAGCATGGAATCGCCTGTTTTACATATCCGGCCTTTCTCAAAAACGAGCGGACGCGGAGCACGCAGGCGATGCAGAAGAACGCGGAAGCTTTATCCGCGTAAATCCGCGCAGTCCGCTCATTCCGCGTCCTTTATGCCAATGGAAGGCGCTCGGATCCCGTTAGCTATTCCATCTTCTTTTTTTCAAACTTCCACTTGTCGTCTTTGCACAGGCCGCAGGATTGGCCGGAGAACATCTTCCCTGCGGTTTCATCCTTTTTTAGTTGCCATTTCAGCCATGCCACGGCAACTCTCCCGAATTCGCCGCCATTAGGCTGGTTATAGGTGCCTCCATGGCCGACATCGAGGTTTGCCATCGCAACTGGAACTTTATCAATCTTCGCAAAGTCGTCGACAGCTTGCGGGTAAGCAATATCCTTCTCTCCGCCGATGATGTATATGACAGGCGAGTGCAATTTCTGGAGAGCATCCTTCCCGATCGCCATTGCTCCTCCCATCGCGGGCATTTTGGGAGCTCCTCCCTGCGGAGTTCCTCCCGGCATCATGCCTCTCTGCGGCATCCCGGCCTGCGGTGCTTCTCCCTGCGGTGCTCCCGATTTCGGCGCTCCTCCGGGCGGCATTCCTATCTTCGGCGCTGCTCCTGGCCCGAAAATGCCGCTATCCATGACAAGAACCGTCGTGACGCGAGGATCGGACGATACTTCCAATGCCTGCAATCCTCCGCAGCTGTGGCCGAATACGGCAAACTTTGACGGATCCAGTTTCTGGTAATACTTGCTGTCCTGGCGCTTATTCTCGGCTGAGGCCCAATCGAGTGCTTCCAGCAATTGAGCAGATTTCGTCGAACTGCCCATGCCCATGCCACCGCCCATACCACCGCCACGGTTGGATGTATTTCCAGGCGTGAACGGGCCGATGGCAACAACCAGGAAACCCTGGGAGGCAATTTCCGCCAGGAAGGGGGCATAAAATGTAGATGAGTTGGCACAGCCCCCGTTGCCCCAAGCCACAACCGGCAAAGAGTTCTTTTGACTGAAGGCACTCAAGTTTTCGGGACGATAAATTGTATGTCCCGGCACTCCGGGATCTCCTTCGATGACCGCCGGGTAAGGCCCGGAACCAGTGGGCGGCGGACCCGGGGCGGGCGCCGGTTGGGCGAGCGCGGCGGTCGCGATTAGACTAATCGCACATATCAGAATGCAAACCCGTTGAAGCATATTGATCTCCTCCTGTTTGGACAATTGTGTAGAGATAGCCGACGTCTTGAGATTGTGGGACGAATGACACGATACGCTGTAATTGAATGGCGGAAACGCTGCACCTATTCTTCTCCACTTTTATGATCACGAACATTTTTCAGATTGATCACGGGCAGACTGACGTAAGAGGGATTGGACGGCGTGTTGAAAATCGTCACAATCGGGGCCGGCGATACCGGCGCGCGATCGCGCTCACGATAATCCGACCCGGCAACGGATATCCGGATACGGTGGCCTGCCTTGAAAATATGTGAGGCCGGAAGAAACGCGAATTCGAGTTGTGCTGGTTCGCCGGGTTTCAATGGCTGGGCGTCTTCTCTATAGCTGCGATGATAGGGCAGGCCGTAGTTTTCATACTTGGGCTTGCTCATCTTTCGAAGCGAGGCTTTCAGTCTCGCATCGGTGACTTGCGTAACCTTCCCATCCGGCGCTACGTCCTCCAGGTAAACGAAAATATTCCCATCGCTTGCGCTTGAAGACATCCAGAGGTCGACGACAGCGTCGCCAGTGACCTCCGTGTCCGATTCGAGCGGAGATGTAATAAACTGTGGACCACCGTGTCGCACGGGACATGGGGGTGCGCCGGTAAGCAAACCGCCAGGTTGTCTGGCCAAGGTAGGACAATCGACGTCATACCGAACCGTGAATGTTGTTTGAGAGCCAGCTCCGGCCGGCGCCTGGAAGCTCAGCTCTCCTTCCGCAGGTGAACTGCCAGCCAGAAACAATTTCGTCAACTGAGTTCCGGCGATCGGCCAGGTTTTCGATGAACGCCATTCAGTTCCTACCGAGGCATTGACGGTAAAGTAGTGGATCGGATCCTCGGTAAGAATGTTGGTTTCGATCCCCTTCAAGTGCTGATCGAAAAACCGATGCATCTCGGCCAGCATATTAAAGTCGCTATTTTGGCAGTGGCCCCACGGACCGATAACCAGATGTCTGTCATTCTTCAAGTTGGCGTAAGCTAGTAATCCCTGTCCACGAAGATCGTCGCGCCAGCCGCCCTGGACGTAAATGGCGGTGCCGGATGCATTGATCTGCGGCAAATAACTGGCGATGCTGCCTTCATACCAGAACCGGCTGCCAACTCCGGGCGCATAATCATCGCGGTATGGCATTGCAGACCACATTTGGGTGAGCACCGTACTGCCCTGATGTTCTTCGGCTGCCTGGCGTAGCAACACCTTTGTCTCATCGCCTTGCACTGGTGTATTGGCCATGTCCTGTTCCATCGTGCGCTCGGGCCCAGTCCCCCAATTGGCGTAAATGCCGCCGCGCCAGAAGCCGTCGTATTTTTCCCAGGAGAAGCATCCAGCCCAGGCCGCCTTCAGGTGCGGATTCGCTGCCGTAACCGCATGAATGGACGCATCGCCCGTATTCGAACAACCGTAGACGCCTACGGCACCTGTTGACCAGGGTTGAGAGGCAAGCCAGTCGATCACCTCATACGCATCATAGGCTTCGGAGCGATCGTTGTATCCGCGACGTTTCCCGAACGAGGGCCCCTGACCTCGTCTCGCCACCTGGACAACCACGTAGCCGTGGTAAACCAGGCTCGGCACGGCGTTGTAACCGCCGCGCATCGCATTCTCGGGATTTGATGCCGAGATACCAGGCGATGCAATCGCCAGCGTATGCTGCCAAAGGACGGGGAAGCGTCCTTCAACGGGTTTACCATTTTGAGAAGGACGCGTAATGCTGATCGCCAGCCGTACACCATCACGCATGGTCAGGTACTGCGACGTCGTCACGGCTTCGGCATATAGCGGCGCAGGTTGATATCGCCCGAAAGAGGACACCGTTTGCCCTGCCGGCGCCATTTCAGCAAAGCCTGCGCAATACAAGAGCATGAAGATGGCAATCCCGCAGACAGATTTCACGATATTGATCTCTTCATTGGGCAACTGGGTTTGTTCCACAGGTGCGCATCGGTCAGGCCAATATCACCTGACGCCCTTCCTTTCAATTAAGCATATAGCGCATATAATATGCTATATGCATGCATAATGCATTTATATTTTCCGGAACCCGAGCTGAGGCAATACAATTATGGTAAAGCTTGTTGTCACATATTTGTGATAAGTTCAAAATGATGCGTCGGCGAAGCTCATATTGCTTTTTGGTGGAACCGATCGCTCAGGCGCGGCAAGCCTGAGTCAATCCATCCATATCGGTATCGTGCAAAGGAGAATTTCTATGTCCGATGAAAAAGAATTATCGCGCCGTAAATTCATCAAATCCGCCGCGGCCGATGCGGCGGCAGTGGCTGGCGCGAGTGCCCTTGCCGGACTGGGGACATTGCCTGCGACGGCAAAGACGAAGTGCTCTTCTGATATTCCTGCTAAGTGGGAGTATGCGGCGGACCTTGTGATTGTGGGAACCGGCATGGCCGGGCTTTCGACAGCTGTCACGGCGGCTGATGTCGGCGCCAAGGTGCTGATCCTGGAAAAGCTGTCCCAACAGTACGAGGGCGGAAACAGCAAGGTATGCATGCAGTTTATTTGGGCGCCCAACGATATCGCAAAAGGTATTGCCTATATCAAAGCCATGGATTGCGGAATGACGGGAGACGAGGAAATTTATAAGGTCATGTCAGAAGGACTGGCGGAAAATCTTAAGGTCCTTAAAAACCTGGGCGCAACTCTGGCACCTTTGCCGCTCGCCATGGCGGATATCGCTTTTCCGGAACTGCCGGGCAGTGACTGCTATCAGGCTTATGCCTGGTCGGTAAATGGAGCCAGCCGGGGGACAACGGGCGATGGGCGACTGTGGCAATTCATGCGCGACCAGGTGCAAAAGCGCGGCATCCAGGTTTTGTACGAAACCCCTGCAAAAGAACTGATTCAGGACGCTGGCTCAAAGGAGATCGTTGGTGTGATCGCCGAAAGGAAAGGCATGAAAGTCGCAATCAAGGCGAAGAAAGCGGTCGTACTTGCCTGCGGCGGTCTCGAATTTGACTATGCCCTGCAGAAGCAGTACTTCTGGGGTTCGCCTGTCATGGGCGTGGGAACGCCGGGGAATACCGGAGATGGAATCAGAATGGCCCAGAAGGTGGGCGCGGATCTTTGGCACATGAACGAGATCAACGGTGGTCACCCGGGCTGCTTCGCAGTCCCGGGAACAGATCCGAATGTCGTAGGACTCGCTCCTGCCGGCCCCAGGGGCAATAGTTCCATCCTGGTCAACAAACTGGGTAGGCGCTATATGAACGAAAGAGGCGGCACGCGTTCCCACAGCCTGGGAACCCGCAATCTGGACTTCAACGCCGCGGCCATGGATTGGTCCAGCGTCCCCTGCTGGGCAATCTTCGATGAGGCGTCACGAAAAGCGGGTTGCATGCTTTCGTCGCGTGCAATCGGTGGGGGAGGAAAATGGACCTGGTTTGTGTGGCATTCAGGTATTCCCTGGAGCGTTGACAACAGCGAAGAGGTTGCAAAGGGCTGGATACTGAAAGCCGACTCGCTTGCCGAACTGGCAGAAAAAATTAGAACGGACACCGACAATCGCAATTTAATGGATGCAAAAAACCTGGAATCGACTGTGGCCCAATACAACCAATACTGCGCAGATAAAAAGGACGCGGAATTCGGCAGGTTTCCGAGCTCTCTGGTGCCGCTCAGCGGACCTCCTTTCTATGCGATGAAGCAGTGGCCGAACACCGCCAATACGATGGGCGGCCCTAGACGCAATAAGCTATGTCAGATTGTGGATCCATATAAGAAACCGATCGCAAGATTATATGGAACCGGCGAACTCGGCTCTTTCTGGGGATGGGGATACAACTCGGGCGGGAACATTGGAGAATGCTTATTCTCCGGCCGCATTGCAGCAGAACATGCGGTGGCGCTCAAACCATGGGATGCCGGTGCATAGAGCCTCCGCATGGTTTCCACGGCCATGCACACGAGTTGCCGGCCGCAAACCAACTCCTGTACTACTTCACCGCAATTTCATACACGCTGATGCTGGCAGGCGGCAGGGTGATTCTGGCTGGTGCTTTAGACAGGGAACTCTCTGCCGCCTTCGCCGGAGGACCACCAAAAATTCCCGGCCCAAATCCGGCTGGCGTGGCAGGCTGTCCCGGCGGGGACGTCAATTGCCAGAGTTTGGCACCGCCGAAAGGCTGCACGCCCGTAAGCGTCAGATCGCAATCCTGCGCTGTCTCTGTGGGATTAACTACGGAAATGGCAAGCGTCTTTCTATCCGCGCTCAGTGCCGCAAAAATGTCCAATGGGTAGGTTGGACTTCCGGACGGACGCAAAGAGAGGTCCACCGCGACAGTCCCCTTAATTGTTTGCTGCGGGGAATTACCGGCAACGGCGACCGGAAGTGCGCCTGAAAAGCGGTCGTGCATGAGTTTGATCAAAAGTCCGTCCAGCCGGAATCCAACAGCGTCGCCATGGACATCGTTTGCCAATGTCATCATTCCTCCCGTGGCGACGGCCAGGGCTACCATATCCGAATGCCGGAAAAATTCATGGTAGACCAGGGCATCCGTCAGCGTATTCAGCATCGGGTTGCTCGGAGCGGCAGTAGCGGTTTGATTTATCCTTGCATTCCTGGGAGCCCACTCATCGAAAGCAAACTTGATGTTTTTATCCTTCAGGTAAGGCATTCTTTTCAAATATTCTTCCCAGGCCTCGAACTTGAACTGCACCTTGTTGGACATGCGGCGAACCCTGTGTTCCAGAGGATCCGTGGCTTCCACGAATGCCTGTTTATCCGCGTCGATCACCAGATTGGGATAGCCATAGAAGTGCTCTCCCAGGTAATCGATGTAGTCAACACAATGCGCCAGCAACGCTCCTGTCCAGTCATACCTGCTGCCAAAGGCGAACGGCACTTTGTCGTCCACTTTTTCCCGTCCGGGGAAGGAGCTCAACTGCCGGTTTTCGATATAGGTCCACGACATTTCCTCGGGCGTGGCGCCGGAGGCAATCACCTTGATGGTCGGATCGATTGCTCTCATCGCCTTCACAATCCGGTTGTGCTTTTCAGGGTACTGCGTAACGGCGATGTGCCCCCACTGCCATTCGCCGTACATTTCATTACCGATTCCCCAGATCTTCACGCCATAAGGAGCAGGATGTCCGTTAGCCGCACGCAGCCGCCCCAGCCGACTCGTAGCAGGTCCGTTGACGTACTCGACTTCCTCGGCGGCCGAATGGTCGTCGCCGAGCCCCGAATTCACGGCAATGTACGGCTCCGCGCCAATAAAGCGGCAGAAGGTCATGAAATCGTCGATGCCCATATCGTTTGATTCCGTACCGTCCCATGCCACCTCGCGCCGGGGGGGCCGCTTGTCGTGGTCACCGATCCCGTCACGCCAGTCGTATGCCGAAACAAAGTTTCCCCCGGGCCAACGCGCTATGGAGATACCCTGCTCTTTCAAATAACGGATGGTGGCAGCCTTGAAGCCCGAGACGTTATCTGCGGGCATCAGGGATGCGGCCCCAATATGAAACGAGCCCTGGCCGGTTCCTGCGATCTCAAAGCGGCCCTCGCTACTATCCGACTTGGATGTGAACATCAAAGGAAACTTGGCGTATGCGGTAGTAAGCTTGTCGACGGTAATCGTCTGGCGATCGCCGGCATTCGGCCCCCAGATCAAACTGATATTCACTTTGACACCAGGCGTTCCCGCCAGTATGACGCGCCCGGTATATGTTCTGCCGCCCACCAGCACAATCCGGGATTGGCTTATACCGTGCGGTTTTCCGGCTTCCAGCCGGACAAGCGGGCTCCACTCCCCCACATAGGGATTCTTTTTGTCCATGGTTATAAAGGAATCGGGGCCGATGGGCACCCACCGGCGTTGCGACCCCATGAAGCTAAGCCATCCGGTCCGCACGGCGGGCGCTTTCGAGGTGATTTCGTCCAGGAATTTCCGGTCGGTTAGTATTTCGGCCCAGACGCCAGTCGTGGCGGGCTCCATGAAGCCGCCAAATATCAGCCTGGTAATGGGCTGTCCCGTGCGCGTTGCGTCGATGGTTGCCGCCACGGGCTGCGCTGCTGCAGTCCCGGCGACGACGAGGATTAGTTGTGACAAGAGGTAAAGCAGCCTGCCATAATGCATGTCCGATCTCCAGAAACCACTGATAGGTTTATCTGTCGAAATTCAGAAGGATCCGGCGTATCTCCGAATATGCTCGCATTGCCTGCATTGCGCCGAATACTCTGCTCCATCCAGCAGCGGCCTGCCGCTTAGTCGATCTTCTTCTTACGGATGACCCATTGCGGATCCGTGCAGAGACCGCACGTGTCACCCTGGAACATCTTTGCGGCTTTCTTGTTTCCCTTCAATTGCCAGTCAAGCCATGCCAGTGATACTTTTCCAAAAGCGCCGCCATCCGGATCGTGATACGTGCCTCCGTGACCGATTCCCTTCTCAAAGGCGCGAAATACAGGGATGTGATTGATTTTTTCAAAGTCGTCATTTGCATTCGCGTACGCGATGTCCGACTCATCACCGCTCATATAGAGCACCGGCGCGTGCATCAAACTCAGAGATTCCTTGGGAATGGGTCTGCCGCTGCCAGACATAGTTGTCGGCACCGTCATCAAACCGCTGTTGGCCACGATCGTGGTCTTTACGCGTGGATCTACTGAGGCTTCGATCGCCTGCACACCACCGCAGGACATGCCTGCCACCGCGATCTTTGCGGTGTCGAGCTTGCCGTAGTACCTGCTTCCCTGACGGCTGTTCTCACCGATTGCCCAATCGATGGCCTCGATGAGCTGCGCCGTCGTGGTTGGAGGAGTCGACGTTATGCCGGGCGGGACGCCGGGTTTCGCTGCTGCACCCGGCTGAGGAGCACGGCCCTCCGGGGCGCCCGGTCCTCGAGCGCCAGCCGGAGCAGCGCCACGATTGGGCGGCATTGCAGGCGGAAACTGTGCTCGATCCGGGCCGATCGGGCCGTTCGCAATGACCAGGTAGCCGTGACTTGCAATTTCGGTCAGGAACAGACGGAAGGCGTTGCCGTCGGCAGCGCAGGCGCCGTTGCCCCACGCCATGATCGGCAGCTTGGCTGAACCAACAGCGCTTATGTCATTGGGTCGATAAACGGTGTGTTTTGCCAAGGTCGGATCAACTTCCATGATCGCCTTGAATGGTCCCGTGCCCAGGGGCGTCGTGGCAGGAAGCACCTGCGGCGCATTTAATGCAGGCTGCTCTGCCGGCGGTGTTTGAGCAGAGCCGGCACTACACAAGAGCGCCACTGCAGCAACGCAGTGGATAATTCTTTTCATATATTTCTCCTCAGTGTGTGGTTTTCTGCACTCCACAGATGTGCATCGATCGGCCTCCAGCGAACATTCCATCGATAGATCAGGATTAGCCAACGGATGTCTGCATTTGCAAGTCATCCTTTTGCGTGCGCTGACTTATTGAACTACCGCATTCTGTCAAAGCAATAACGCATATATTATTCTATATGCATGCATAATGCATTTATTTTCTGCCAGCCTGACATCATTCGCACTGTTCTTTTGACACATACGAAAGCTATCGAATAAGCCCGTGACCGCCCGATCAACCGGATCAGTAGCAGAAGTTCTGGAGTAGCACGCTAAATCTCCCTAGCTTTGGCTCCACTCACAAATATGAGATCAAGAGGAAAGGAAGCGCGATGAATTCCATCAAAGCATTGGGCACACTCTCAGATCCTGCGGGGTTTTCTGCACATCCATCGATGCCGCGATGGTTGAAATTTGGTTTTACATCCAATAGAATTGCCTCCTCTCGAATTAGTTGCCTCATTCTGCATAGCATCGGATAGCTTTCTTTGAATGGAGCGGTAGTGCATTGGCCAATGCGAGTAATATGAAAGCACGAAAAAGAGAAGATAGGGAATACGATTTGTGGATCCTCCTCAGTCGCGTATACCATATGGTAGCCAAGCTCAGGAATATGGAAATGAACAAGCAGGGCATTTTGCCCGTTCAAGCCTATATGCTGTTCATTATTCATTCCATGGGCAATGAGACCACCCCGGCAGAACTGGCTCGCTTTGTCTACCAACAAAGAAACTCCGTTTCCGATATTCTCAAACGGATGGAAAAACAAGGCTTGATAACCAAAGAAAAGGCATCCAAAGGGACCGGCAGAATTCTGATCAAGATCACTGAAAAGGGTAAAAAGATCCTTCAATTATCCAGGCAGAGAGAGCACCTTCAAAACGTTATGTCTGTTTTAAACGAGGAAAAAAGAAGGCACCTAGAGTCACTGCTGGAATTGATGAGGGATAGAGCCATTGAGGAGCTCTCTGTCTATCAGAAGACCGTGCTTCCACC
>Ga0335071_10004215_pt1 | contig 15027 bp, 8 predicted proteins | sample Lox_Sample_15_FD_206724 | JGI IMG/M metagenome (GOLD analysis project Ga0335071, IMG submission 206724) | Soil microbial communities from Loxahatchee National Wildlife Refuge, Florida, United States - Lox_Sample_1.5 | ecosystem: Environmental > Terrestrial > Soil > Wetlands | place: USA: Florida... | reverse complement strand
CGCCGATCATTGCTCGAACATCGCCATCACGGGCGAGGGAACGCTCAACGGCCAGGGAAAGCCATGGTGGGAATGGAAAACGTCGAAGAGGTCGTGCGAGGAAGAGCTTGAGGCGATGGGAGCGAAGGGTGTCCCCGTGACCGAGCGGGTCTTCGACGGAAGCAATGGCCGCGTCCTTCGGCCGGCATTCTTCCAGCCGATGAATTGCACCAATGTTCTTGTCGAAGGGGTGACCTTTCTCTATGGCGCCTTCTGGACGATCACACCCACGTACTGCGACAAGGTCATCATCCGGGGAGTCACCGTCAGGACAGAGGGCTCGTACGGCCATACGCCGAACGGAGACGGCATCGATCCCTCCTCCTCGACAAATGTTCTCATCGAAGAGTGCACGTTTGACACCGGCGACGATTGCATCGCCATCAAGTCGGGGAGGGACGCGGACGGGCTGCGGGTTCATGCACCGACTGCGAATGTCGTCATCCGTCATTGCGTCGGGCTTGCCGGTCATGGAGGGATTGTCGTCGGGAGCGAAACGTCCGGGGGAATCCGTAATGTCTATGCAACAGATTGTACCTTCCACGGCACCGAGAGGATCGTGCGGATAAAGACGGCTCGTGGCCGTGGCGGAGCGATCGAACATATGTGGTTTCGAAACCTTACAGCCGATACGATCACCCAGGAAGTCATCCACATCAACATGCTCTATACCGGCAATCGCCTTCCTGCCGAGAGGGTAACGCCGACAACGCCGACGATCAGCGACCTTCACTTCGCGAAGATATCGTGCGGCTGGGGAAAAAGGAGCGCGATACAGATTACCGGGATTCCTGAGATGCCGGTTTCACACATCACCTTCGATTCCATAACGATCGGTTCGGCAGAAGGAGTTGTCTGCAGCGACGCGGACAACATCACGTTCAGAGATCTGTCCGTTCACCCTCAGTCGGGTCCGCTTCTTTCTTTTGTCGATTGCGTAAAAGTGACCGTCACCCGGATCGTCATTCCGGAAGGTCACGAATCAATTGTGCTTGCCGAGGGTCCAAAGACGGGAGCGGTGACGATCTCTCCAGCCGGGGGAACGGGAAGGAATATCGCTGTGCACTATGGCCCCGACGCTTCTCATGATGCCGTGAAAATCGAATGAGCTCACGCCCGACAGACCGGAAGAATGACTTTCGACGCCAGGGCGCATCGGCAACTGTGGTCGATGTGAGGGCATACGAAGGGGAGACGCTTCGCGCGATTCTGATCTTAGTTGCGGTCATTCTGTTTTTCGTGAATGCCGGGCCTCTGGTTGGTCAGACCATGGGGAAGGTCTCCGGGACGATCGTCGACAGGGACACCAAGGAACCGCTTGTCGGATGCAACGTCGTCATCCTCGGAACAAGGCTTGGAGCGACGACCGACATCGACGGCTCGTTCTTCATTCTCAACGTCCTCCCCGGCGAGTACAACCTTGAAGCATCGATGATCGGCTACCAGAAGGTGATGCTCGAAGAGGTGATCGTCAATTCAGGAAGGACGACGACGGCGAACTTCGTCCTGACGTCGACAACCCTTGTGCAGGGGGAGGTGGAGGTCGTGGCGAAAAGGCCCGATGTTCAGCCGGAGAAAACCTCGACGAGCGAAATTGTCAGATCGGACGACGTGAAGATGGTCGCGGGGATGCGGGATGTCACCGATGTCATCTCTCTTGCGGCCGACGTCACCGACGGTCACTTCCGCGGCGGTCGGACGGGGGAGGAGCTCTATACGCTCCAGGGGATGGGGATCGTGAATCCCCTCGACGCGACGAGCGCTTTCGTTCCGATCCTCAGCGCCGTCGAGGAAGTCGAGGTGTCAACGAGCGGGTTTGGAGCGCAATACGGGAACGCCCAGTCTGGTGTTGTTAACATCACCATGAAGGAGGGGAAGTCGGATAAATGGAACACGAGCTTCGATGCACGCCTCCGGCTGCCCGGGAGAAAGACCTTTGGACCGAGTGTCTACGATCCGACCGCGAATCCGTACCTGGCGAAGCTCCTGAACATAAATTTCTGGCTCACGGGAGATGCCGAAACGAGCAATCAGCCCCTCTATTCAAGCATGGGTTCGGGCCTCTCCAACAGGTACGGGGGCGACACCGCAGTGATCCAACAGGTCGCCTACACCTTGTGGAGGATGCAGACGAAGAGGGATCTCGACCTGAGCTACGGCAAGAGCATCGACTATGCCGTCGAAGGGGGAACGGGGGGACCGATCAACGATATGATGAGGATGTTCGTCGCATTGCGGTCGAACGTCGTCAACCCGGAGTTTCCGACGCAGGATCCTGACGTCGACCGCCAGCTCATGGCGAATGTCGCGACCGACTTCGGGAAGGGGGCGACGCTCCTCGTCAGCGGCGGATATTCACAGAGCTTCTCCAACGTCTTTCCGAGCTCCGACGGCCTCGGATTCTACAAATGGCTCTGGGACAGAAACCTGGACATCGAGTATCAGAACACCATCAACGCGGAGTTCGGCGCGAGGTTTTCCAAAGCTCTCAGCGCGAGCACCTTCTACGAGGTGAAGCTCAACGCCCTGTCGACAAAGCTGAACCTCGGCTCCTCTCCGTGGCCGAGCGCTCTCCCCGATTCGCTCATCATCAAGCCCGAAAACACCAACACCGTTCTTACCGCGCCGGTCACCGGTCCCGATCTCTTCACCTACCTGGCCGGCAACGACGATTTCAGGCTCGAGAAGACTCTCACCGTTTCGTTCGAGGCGTCGATGACGAGCCAGGTGACCAAATCCCATCTCATCAACGGCGGCGTCCAGGTCAACGGTTATCAGATCGAGTCGGACGATGAGCTGAGCACAAGCGGCACGGTCCAGACCCGCGACTACACCGCAAAGCCGATCGAGGCGGGATTCTACCTTCAGGACAAAATGGAATTCGAAGGGATGATCGCGAACGTCGGACTTCGGCTCGACCTGTGGAATTCCAACAAGGACTATTACGTCAACACCTTCGACCCGTTCGCGGTCATCAACGACTCGGGAAAAGTCGTTCGGAGCATCGCGTCGGCCGAATACGCGCGGACTCCGCTCATCGGCCGGTTACAGCCGAGGGCGGGAATTTCCTTCCCGGTTTCCGTGAACACGGTCTTCCATCTCAACTACGGCGCGTACATGCAGCGGCCGTCGTTCCAGTACATCGTGACGACGAGCGTTCAGCCCCAGTACAACGAACCGGTGACGCTCGGCAACCCGCGCCTCGAGCCGGAGACGACGAACAGCTACGACGTGGGGATCATGCAGGGACTCGGAGAGGGGATGACGCTTGACATCAGCGGATACTACAAGGATGTGAAGAACCTTATCGAACAGGCGACCTTCACCGATGTCGTCAGTGCAGTGACCTACAACACCTACTACAACAGAGACTACGCCGACATCCGGGGTTTCAGAGCGACCCTTGCCAAACGGAGCGGAGAGATCGCGGCCTCGATCAGCTACCAGTACAGCGTGGCGACGGGGAAGAGTGCGACCGTTTCCGAAGCGCCGCCGCTCTTCAGGCGGGATTCGACGGGGACGGTGACGACGGATCTCGGAGGCGTGCCGAACAGGGATATTCTCCTTGACTTCGACCGGACGCACAACCTCGTCATCACGCTTGCCTATTCCACCCCGAAGGAATTCGGTCCGATGATTGCCGAGGCGTATCCGCTGGAGAACTTCACCTTCTCGGTGAACGCGTTTGCGAGAAGCGGGCGTCCCTACACTTCCTCGAAAGATCCGACGAACATCAATGCTGCCCGCACTCCCGCGGAATACAACACGAATATCCGTCTGACGAGAACATTCGACGACCTTGCAGGGGTTAAGACGTCAGTCTACGCCGAGGTGTTCAACCTCTTCAACAACAAGATTTTGAACTATACGTACCTGTTTGCCGCGACGACCGCGAACCAGGCCAATCCCAACATCCAGCCGTACGAGAACTACGCGTTCAACGACCCGCAGCGTGGAGTTCTTTACTGGAATACTTCGAACTCGGCGAGGCCGATTGCGTTCCCGGTCGACCAGTCGTTCCTCATTTACGACAACCAGCCACGATCGTATAACGTCGGAGTCAGCGTTGAATTCTAGAAGGTTTGCCATGCGCATCGCACGGTTCGTAGTGAGAGGAGCTTCGACGGAATTGCTCCTCTGCTGCATGCTCTTCGCCTTCTCAAATGCGCAGACGCGGGCGCCGCAGACGCACACGAGGGGGATGCTTCACCAGACGGTCTATAATACGGGAGAGCTCGGCCGCGCGTTCGACGGCGGGCAGACCGGGATGACGGCGGGGTACTCGTCGATGGAGTGGCCGCCGAACTCTCACATCATTCTCGACGGCAGGGACTACCCCGGACAGCACAACTCGATGGGAGGCGGAGTCTACCTTGCGGGGGTGCTCAACGGGACGCGCCAGACCGTTGCCTGCGGCGCCATCGCGACGGCGGGAAATGGTCAGACGGTTCCCATAGAAGGTGTCTACAGTTTCCCGATATCAAACTCCCGGACCGAGAACTACCCCGTGTTGAGCAACGGAGATCTCAACCCGTCATACAATCCCAACGAAGCCGAGGAGACGATTGTTGCGACATGGAACACGCCGCTCAACATCACCGTCACGCGAACGAGCCGCGCGTGGAGTTACCCGGGTTACAATTGCTTCATCATCTACGAGTACGATTTCGTCAACGCAAACCCAACCCCCATTACCGATGCGTTTGTCGGATGGGGATACGGGCTCTGTCCCTCGATGTTCGGCTACCAGCGGTTGTACAACGAGTGGTCCGAGAGCGCCGATATGCGCTCGAAGGACATGTATGCGCGTTTTGACCTCAAGCGCTGGATGTCGTACAACCAGGAGCGCATCGGCAAACCGGACGCGACGTACTTCGACTATTGGTCGGGCCCCGGGGACAGAGGAGGGCTCGATTCGCCGCAAGCCGTGGGTTTCCTTCCTCTCTATTATGATCACGACCACCTCGCCGTGAAGGGACAGACGAATTACCCTGTTGCCTCAGACAGCGCCTACGTCTGGGACGAAACGAACAGGATCAAACAGCCCTACACGAACCGGTACGAAAACAGGAACGTCGACATCACGAAAATCCAAAGCTGGACCGATATCACGACACGAAAGACCCAGGCTTTCGGCGGGTCGTCCGACTCGACAAGTTTCCTTGCAACAAACGCGGGAGACTGGGCCTATTGGAAGGGAAGGGCAAAGCCGACGTCGAACCTTGGATGGAAGCAGCCGGTGGTGCACGGGTACGTGTTCGGACCGTATACGTTCCCTCCAAACGAGCATGTCCGATTTTCGATCGCTGAAGTTGTCGGGTACGGCGCCGGCGACGCAGGCGACACGGTCTATGACGACCTCGGTGGCGGAATCGAGACGACCGGGAATGTCTTTCATCAGGTCGACAGCTGGTACAACGAACTCCACTATTCGACCGCCGGAGGTTCACCGTCCGCAATCGGAAGCTCGTATCTCCGGACCCACGAGCTTCCGTGGTACGTGACGCCCGGCGTAGTATCGATACGCGACGTTGCCGACAGAGCCATCCAGATGTACACCGGTGCGGCGGCTCCCATCAAACACGATTCGGTGCAATTCGATCCCCGGTACACCCCCCAGACCGGAAATTACGCCAACACGATCCCGATCCCTATTCCGGCGCCGGTCTTCACCGTCCAGAACACAAGCGCGGGGGTGAATCAAATTACCTGGGGTTCGCAGGTGGAGTCGTTCTCGACGCCGAGGCTCCATGCCCCGTTCAGCTACTACATGGCGTACCGATCGACGAGCGCGCTCGGACCATGGAAGCTCATGGACAGCATCGGGAAGGAAGACCCCCGGTACTGGCGCGATACCTCCTACGTCCTCTACGATCACGACAGCAACGCGGGCGAGGATGCGTACTATATCATCTACTCGGTCGACGGGCTCGGCATGAGGAGTGGCGTCACCAACCTTACGGCGCACAACACGCAGGCGCCGGCCTCCCTGACGCTTAACAAGGTCTGGGTAGTGCCGAATCCGTTCATCGTGTCGTATGGCGGGAACGCGACGTCGACGGCCGGGGACGTGACGGACAAGATCGGCTTTTTCGGACTTACGAAGAAATGCACGATCCGGATCTTTTCCTACAGCGGTGCGCTCGTCCAGACCATCGATCACGATACTCCGCCGACCTCCGGCTACTCGCAGGAGTGGTTCCAGATCTCCCGGAACAATCAACTGATGGCCTCCGGGGTCTACTTCTTCACGGTGGACGATGCCGCGACCGGAAAACGGGTCACGGGAAAGTTTGTCGTTATTCATTGAGCGAGAGATCGATTCCATGAACATGACGAGGCGATTTGGAGTCTTCCTGGCGGCGATGATGCTGGCCTCCGTAAGCGCGGATGCGCAGAAGGTCGGAAGCACGTCGATGGAATTCCTCGAGGTGATGCCGGTCGCCCGGGCGACCGCCCTCGGCGACGCCTACAGCGTCTGGGCGACGGGTGCGGACGCCGTTTTCTGGAACCCGAGCGGGCTCGCCGTCATAGAGCATCAGGAGCTCTCCTCGACCTTCGTGAAATGGATCTTCGATACGCGACAGGGAGCTCTTTCGTACGCCACACCGCTCGGGGCACTCGGCGCCGTCGGCCTTCAGATCCAGTATGTCGACTACGGCGAATTTGAGGAAGCTGTTGCGACCCGGCCGTATATCGACCAGATTGAGAACCAGGGACTCACGGGAAACACCTTCCATCCATTCAGCTATCTCGTCGGACTCAGTTACGCCCGGAGCCTGACGGACAAGTTTTCGACGGGGCTTTCGGTGAAGTTTGCTCACGAGTCGCTCTACAACGGTCAGATGGTCCTTGCGCAGGTGAGTCCGATCGCGACGGAGGAAGTGAAGACATGGGCGAGTGGGGTGATGTTCGATTTCGGGATGCGCTACAACACCGGCTATCACACGGTCCAGATCGGAGCATCGGTGCAGAATTTTGGACCCAATGTGACCTACGCAATTCAGTCGAGCCCGGTGCCGTTGTTGTTCCGATGGGGCATCGCCGCGGATGTCATCGGAAAGGATGCTCTCCTTCTCGAGGACGGCGAGAACCGCGTGGGCATCGCCTTCGATCTCTACCAGCCGAACGACTACGCACAACAGGAACATCTGGGTGTTGAGTATGAGTACGCGGGGGTGCTCGCCCTCCGGGTCGGGTACAAGTTTAACTACGACTATGAGGGGCTCACCCTCGGAGCGGGAGTTCAGCAACCGATCGGGTCCGTGCTCCTTGCTTTTGACTACAGTTACGGTTCAATCGGTCCTTACCTCGGCAATGTTCAGCGAATAAGCCTCGGAGCGAGAATTCAATGAAACCATTGACGGCTATTCTTGCTCTTCTCACGACCGCGGCGCTGCTCGGGGACGAAGCGCGGGGGCAGGGCTTTGGCAGACCGTTGACGACCCAGGGGATTGACCAGGCCTCATCTCAGTCGGTTCGGTCGGCGGGTGAAGGAAATATTTTTGTCGGGCTGGACGGGGATCCCAGTCTCATGTTCGAGAATCCGGCATCCCTGCAATCGATCAAAGAGATCGAGGTGACGCTCAACGGACAATCGCTGAGAAGCTCGTTCAATCAGACTCAGCAGTATGCGCCGCTGAAGTACTACTCAAATTTCAGCCTCCTCATGGAGGGGCTTACCGGATACATCGGCAATCCGGATACGAACATTGCCGGCGTGAAGCTCACGAACGCCGGCGACACTGTTCAGCGACCCTACGACAATTACACGCCGGGTTGGACCCACTCTTCGACGAAAGGGAAGCCTGTCCAGGGCTATCTTGCCGTGCCGTTCAGGGTGAACGACATGGCGTGTGCGATCGGCATCGGTTCGGTCGAGTACGCAAACCTCGACTGGTATTTTGAAAACAACAACGTGCTCTCTCCGTCGATCCTTTCGGTGAAGCAATCGACGATCACGATCCCGGCGAACAACACCGATTCGCTCGCGATCCCGGTCCAATGGTATCTCTCCTCTCAGTCACGGCTCGGGACGCTCTACGGATATGGGGCGGCCTTCTCGGCGGGACTTTCGGACAACATCGCCCTCGGCGTCAGCGCGCTCATCCTGAGCGGGAGAAGCGACGACTTTGAATCGCGGATCGACCGCGGGAAGCTTCTTTTCTATAATTCCTTTTTCAGGCTCGACTCGGTCTACAACAGGATCTCGGCCTATGGCACGTCGAATTACAGCGGAGCAGAGCTGAACCTCAGCGGCTCATACAGAGGGCGTTACGTTGCGCTCGGCTTCTCGGTAAAACCTCCGACGACTATCACGCGAAAATTCACCACGAACTCCGCGATTGACACCACCGGCTTCTTCTCGACGAGCTCGGTCAGCGGAGAGGACAAGACGATGCTTCCATGGCGGGGAACGGTCGGGCTCTCGCTCTCCCTGCGACCGAACCTCCGGCTGGGGCTTTCCTACGAGATGCGCCCCTACGTGTCGACAAAATTTACCGCTTCCGACGGCTCCGTCTCCTACCCGTGGCTCTCGGCAAATTTGTTTCACATCGGCGCTGAGTTCATTCCGGCTCCGTGGTTGGCACTTCGGGCGGGGGCTAGGCAGGAGGCGGAGGTATTCGAACCAGTCGACAACCCCCTTGAAGGAACGCCGGTTGGATTTACGGTCTATTCGCTCGGAGTCGGGTTTGTCGTAGAGGAGATGACGGTGGATGTCGCCTACGAGTATTCCTCCTACAAGTACAGCGACACGTGGGCCGATGCGGTAAGTATCAACGGCGCCATCCGCCACTCGGTTATGGCCGATGTTTCGTACCGGATCCCGTGGTAAGCCCGCCTGCTTTGCGAGCGCGATGAATATATCAACACCAATTGTTTTATCCAATTCTACGGAAGGAGATTGACCATGAGACGGATGTACATACTTGTCGGGATCATCCTGATCGCGGGATGGCTTGGCGTTCAGGCTCAGACGAGCAACGGGACGGGAGGTGGGAAGTGGAGTGCTTCTGCCACCTGGCAGGGAGGGAACGTGCCGACCGGGTCCGGGACCATCGTCATTCAGGCCGCCGACTCGGTCTACATCGATGTTCCCGTCACGATCACTGGGACCCTTCGATCGTTCAGCGGAAAGATTGGCGTCTATGATTCGACGAAGATCGTCTTCGGGAACGGAGGAATCTACGAGCACGACATCAACGGCGGAATGCTGCCGAAAGCGGTGTGGAATGCCGGCTCGACATGTCTCATCGACAGTCTCGTAGGGAATGCACCGGCGAACGGGAACCAAAACTTCTACAACCTTACGTGGAATTGCCCCCGTCAAAGCGCCGGTCTCAACCTTGCCATGAATGGCAACACGATCGGCGGCACTGTGCGGGTGATACAATCAAACCTCCAGGCGTTCCGATTGACTGCGAGCGGGGTGTCGACGACGCGAAAGACGGTCTCAATCAACGGGGACGTCATCATCGATGACTCGACGGGTTTTTTCACCGCGACGGGGTCAAGCGGTGTCGACACGATCACCGTCAACCTCAAGGGGAGCCTCACCTCGTACGGAAAATTCCAGCTTGCGAACGGGAGCGGGGCATCGTGCACCTGGCGAGTGGGAGGAGACGTCAAGGCGCTGGGTGGAACCTTTACAACCCACTCCGACTCGACGAAACCCGATTCTCTTATCTTTGTGGGAACCACCAAGCAGTCGCTCGTGAAGGCGGGAACGGTCGGCTCAATGTCGAACATCTACTTCGCGGTTCAAAGCGGCTCGACGCTCGATCTTGACACCAATGAGCTCGGTGCCACCGCGACGATCAAGTTCAGTCTCCAGCCGGGAGCGACGCTCTTCACAGGCCATCCGAACGGCTTCGAAGGGAACCTCAACAACACCGGCACCATCCTCCTGAGTCCCGCCGCCAATTATGGTTTCGACGGAAAAGTCGCGCAAACAACCGGCTTCCTCATGCCGGGCACGGTGAACAACCTCACCATCAACAACGCGAGCGGCGTAACGCTGGCGCAGTCGACAACGATCAACGGAGTGCTGACGCTCACGGCGGGGTTGTTCGACAACACGATCCCATTCACGCTGGGGCCCGGTGGTTCCATTGTCAATGGTGGAGGGACGCTCAAGATTCCCGTGACCCTCGTCCCGAAAGAATCGTCCGGTGTTCCGCGCAAGTTTTTTGTCGAGCAGAACTATCCCAATCCGTTCAACCCGACGACGCTGATCTCCTATGGAATTCCGAAGGATGAATATGTTTCAGTGAAGGTCTTCAACATCCTCGGTCAGGAGGTGAGGACGATCGTGGCGGAGAAACAGAGCGCCGGCGTCTATTCGTTCTCGTTCGACGGCTCCGGGCTCAGCTCGGGCGTCTATCTTTACAGGATTCAGGCCGGCAGTTCGGTTGATATCAAACGAATGATGCTCCTCAAGTAGTTTGCCGCACGAAGAACAGGCCGGGGACGCAGACCGACTGCGGCCCTGAAGGGAAGGATTTCATGCGTAGAAGATCGATTTCGATGACACTCTGGTTCTTGCTCTCTGCCGCACTCCCGGCCTCGGTACCAGGTCAGCAGCTTGCTTTTCCGGGAGCCGAAGGAGGGGGGATGTACACGTGGGGTGGACGCGGCGGTAAGGTGATCGAGGTGACGAACCTCAACGACGACGGTCTGCAAGGAAGTCTCCGGTACGCGATCAATCAGACGGGGGCCAGAACCGTCATCTTCCGGGTTTCGGGGACGATCAATCTCGTCCAGCCGCTGAAGATCACCAAAGACTCGATTACCATCGCCGGCCAGACTGCGCCGGGGGACGGCATCTGTCTCCGGAATTTTACCTTCAACGTGAGCGCGAACCAGGTCATCATCAGGTTCATCCGGTCGAGGTTTGGCGACCAGGGAGCCGGCAAGCCGGTGGACGACGCAATGAACGGATACAGCAGTACGCCCCACGCAAAAAAGAACATCATCGTGGACCATTGCTCGGCGAGCTGGAGCCTCGACGAATCGCTCTCATTCTACGGGTATGACAGTCTCACGATCCAATGGTGCCTCGTAAGCGAGAGCCTCTACAACAGCTACGACCCGAAAGGGACGCATGGCTATGGCGGCATCTGGGGAGGATTCAATTCCACATTTCACCATAACCTTCTCGCGCACCACTCGAGCAGAAATCCCCGATTCTCCGGCCCGACTCCGGCCGGATCCGGGACGACCTACTCGCAGAACCTCGACTTCCGGAACAACGTGATCTACAACTGGGGATTCAACAGCTCCTACGGCGGAGAAGAGAGCGAGATCAACATCGTCAACAACTACTACAAGTACGGGCCCGCGACAAAGTCGAGCGTGAAGAACAGGATCTTCAACCCGTACGGAGCCGGCGACTCGACCGGAACGTTCTATATCTCCGGCAATTATATGGACGGCGATACGTCGGTGACGAACAACAACTGGAAAGGGGTTGTCCCCGAGTATTCAGGGTTCAGGATGAGCAGCGCGATTGCGTTGACTCCATTCCCGTTCCCGGATGTCACCACGGACACTCCGCAGGATGCGTATACGAAGGTGCTCGCCGGTGCGGGGGCCACGCTGCCGAGGCGCGACACCGTAGATAGCCGCATCCTCTACGAGGTGGCGCACCGCACGGCCACGTATAAAGGACACACCGACCTCTTCGAAAGGACATACGGACTCGATACGACGGTCCCCCACGGCATCATCGATTCTCAGAACGATGTCGGAGGATGGCCTGCGCTTGCGTCGGTGCCGGCTCCGGCGGATTCAGACCACGACGGGATGCCGGATGCGTGGGAGATCGCCCACGGGCTGAATCCTTACGACCCGTCCGACCGGAACGTCGTCGATGCGAGCGGGTACACCAAACTCGAAGAGTATCTGAACGAGTTGGCCGGCACGCCGACTTCCGTCCCCCAAAGCCGGGCTTTGGCTCCGAGTTCCCTCGAGCTTTCGCAGAACTATCCCAATCCTTTCAATCCTTCGACGACGATACGATTCCGACTCCCTGCGAGGCTCCATGCGATCCTCACGATTTCCGATATGGCCGGAAGAAGAGTCGCGGTACTGGACGAGGGAACGCGTGAAGCGGGAGAGTATTCCGTGGTCATCGACGCTTCGCATTGGGCGAGCGGCGTTTATCTTTGCGCCCTTCGTGCCGGATACCAGGTGCGGACGATCAAGCTTCTGCTCGTCAGATAAATCTGCTTGACAACTTTGAAGAACAGATTTCTCCTCATATTCTTGCTCCTGCCGCTCTTCGTCGCGGCCGCCGGTGCGGGAGCGCCCGGGGAAGTGAGTCAGTGGTCGGCAAGGATGGCGGGAACATTCCTGAAACGTCATCCCGGCGGAGTGACCTTTGACTCACTCTCCCCAAGTCAGAAATGGAACTACGAGCAGGGATTAATGCTGGAGGCACTCCATCAGATGTGGGTTTGTAGCGGAGATCCGAAATATCTCGACTTCATCAAGGCCAACATCGACCGGTATGTCGGGGAAGACGGTCGCATCCGGACCTACGCTTACGATGAATTCACCCTCGACAATATCGCGCCGGGTCGCGCGCTCCTTTTCCTTTACGATCAGACTCACGATCGGCGCTATATGATCGCCGCCGACACATTGAGGAGCCAATTAAGACATCAGCCCCGGACCGCCGAAAGGGGATTCTGGCACAAGAAGATCTATCCGAACCAGATGTGGCTGGACGGACTCTACATGGCGGAGCCGTTCTATGCGCAATACGCCCGCGAAACGGGTGAGCAGGCGGATTTCGGAGATATCATCGATCAGTTTGTTCTCATCGCAAGGCACACGACCGATTCGGTCACCGGCCTCCTATATCATGGATGGGACGCGACCCGGACACAGCAGTGGGCCGACCCGGAGACCGGATGCTCACCATGTTTCTGGGGAAGAGCGATGGGATGGTACTCCATGGGACTTGTGGACGTGCTTGGTATAATCCCGGATGGCTATCCTCGGAGAGACACGCTGGTGACAATCCTCCGGAATCTCACCGCGGCCCTCCTGAAGCGCCGCGATCCTGCCACGGGACTCTGGTATCAGATTGTCGATCAGAGGGGGAAGGATGGAAATTACCTTGAGGCGTCTGCTTCGTGCATGTTCACGTACACATTGGCCAAGGGCGCCTCGCGGGGTTATCTTCCCCGCGAAGACTTGGCAGCGGCTGAATCGACCTTTGCATCGATCACGCGGCAGTTCGTCATCGCAGACGACAAGGGGGACGTCAACTTGTTGCACACGTGTCAAAGTGCGGGGCTGGGAGGGCATCCTTATCGGGATGGAAGCTTTGACTATTACATCAGGGAACCGCAGCGAACGAACGACCTGAAAGGACTCGGATCCTTTTTGCTCGCTGCCATCGAAATCGAACAAGGAAGGGCGGGGACGATCCGCTAGTATCCCGCGGAAGTCGGAGCGATGGGAGAAAATTTCGAACGGAGGTCTGCAGTGAAACATACCAGTCATGTAACGCTCGAGGACATAGCGAAGAAGCTCCGTGTCTCCAGGGTAACGGTATCAAAGGCGCTGCGCGGGCACAGCGATATCTCGGATGAGACGGCACGCAAGGTCAGGAGAGTGGCGAAAGAGCTCGGGTACAGCCCGAACTATATGGCGCGAAACCTCTCCTCTCGCCGGTCGAACATGCTCGGGTTCGTGGTGCCGAAGATTGCCCACTTCTTCTTCGGCTCGATGATCGAGGCGGTCTACAACACCGCGTTCGAAAACAACTACGAGACGATCCTCACGGTTTCACAGGAGAATGAAGAGCGCGAGCGGAAGCATATCGAAACCCTCATCTCGATGCGCGTTGATGGGATCATCATCTCGATCTCGCAGGAGACTCGAAACCTGGAGATCTTCCAGTGGGTGAAAAAGATGGGGGTTCCTCTCCTCTTCGTCGACCGGACGCCGGAACCTCTCCTCCCAGGCTTCAGCACCGTCCTCATCGACGACCGCCAGGGGACCCGGAACGCCGTCGAGCACGCGATCGTCAACGCCGGGCATACCAAGCTCGGCTTCATCGGCGGCGGGAATCCCTGGATCAACATCGGAAAGAACAGGCTCCTTGGGTTTCAGGAGGCTCTGAAGGCTCACGGCGTCACCATCAATCCCGAATGGATCGTTCCCGGAGGATTTGGTACGAAAGACGGGTACGAAGGATTCATGCAACTCCAGAAGAAAGGGCCGCTCCCGGAATTCATCTTTGCCGCAACCTACCCGGTCGCACTCGGCGTCTACGAAGCCGTCAAGAAACTCGGATTGCGAATCCCGGACAACATCGACCTGATGTGTTTCGGGGACAGCGACATGGCACACCTCCTATCTCCATCACTGAGCTGCGTGAATCAGCCGACGCGCGAATTGGGCATGACGGCGGTGCACACGATCCTTGATGTGATCAAGAGTCATGAAAAACAGCGGGAGCGTCATATCATCATCCCTGCAGGGCTCACGTTGAGGGAAACCTGCCGGGCGCGTCCATCGGTGAAGAAGACAACGTTGGAGGCAGTGTAGGAATGCGAACGCGATCGCTGAAGAGCGGATTGATGAAGGTTGGAATGACGTACGTTCGCCGGAGAGGCACCATCGGCCTCGTCGCTTTTCTTGCGTTCTTCGGCGCTGTGCTCCCCGATCGGGGAGTCGCACATGCGCCGATCGGGAAGGGAGCGGCAGGTGACGCCGACACCGGGGTGATCCAAACGAAGGTTGTCTTGCTCGACTACTATTTCAATAACGAGTGGAAAGCGGGCCCAGGCGGCCGTCCTGTGCGCTACCATTATGTCTGGGAAGACACTGCGAACTCGGGATACTCGGAGTTCGGAATTTCAATCAGGTCACTCGGGGCGGTGACCGATAGCTCGCCGGTCGCACCCACTGAGGAGAACCTTGCCGGGGCAAGCATCTATATTATTGTCGATCCCGACACACCCCTGGAAT
>Ga0335071_10004214_pt1 | contig 15027 bp, 11 predicted proteins | sample Lox_Sample_15_FD_206724 | JGI IMG/M metagenome (GOLD analysis project Ga0335071, IMG submission 206724) | Soil microbial communities from Loxahatchee National Wildlife Refuge, Florida, United States - Lox_Sample_1.5 | ecosystem: Environmental > Terrestrial > Soil > Wetlands | place: USA... | reverse complement strand
GTCCGTTCCTGCACTGAACTGGCAGCCCAGGGGCATTCATACGGCAACTCCAGGCGCGTGGGCCACCTTCCTTCCTTGCCGGAGACTTATGAAATCGGGGCAGACGTGAATGCTTGTATGGTTCTTGCATAATTTCAGGCGAGCCTTCATTGAGAAGAGCGCATTCCTCGTTTTTTAGCATGTCAGGGCACTGCATCGGGAGCTGGAATAGAGAACCATGGTACGTTATGTCGATTTGATCAAGGATGTGGAGGAAACGACCGCTGATCCGGCGGTCCTTCATCCTCCTGCCGCCAAGATTGCCTGGGAAAGCCGCCGGAAGCCGGCGCAGCGGATAGCAGAAAGTCAGGCCGCATCCGACAAGGAAACGTACCTCTCCCTACGTCAGCATCTTTTAATGATCAAGGCGAGCCTCCTGGACAAGAGAAATTTTGACGTCGAGCCTCTCAAGGAGCTGGTCCGTAACATCGTGGGCGAGTGGGACATGGTGGACCGGCTGTATCACTACACGATCCGGTTCGGTCACGAGGAGGATTTCACGGCATCCCACTCCATCAACACGATGATCTACGCCCTGAAGATGGGCCGGGGCCTGGATTATCCCAGGGAGGACCTCGAGGCGCTCGGGCTGGCGGCCCTCCTGCACGATGTCGGCATGTTCACCGTTCCCGAGTCCATCGTGAAGAAACCGGGCAGCCTCACTGGCGAGGAAACGGACAGGATCCGGGAGCACACGGACATCGGTCGGGAGTGCCTGTCGGCCTGGATGCGGGAAATGCCCTTTCTTTCCCGCGTGGCCCATGAGCACCACGAACGCGAGGACGGCAGCGGATACCCCCGGGGCATGAAAGGCGATGAGATCTCCGAATACGCAAAGATTGTCGGGTTGGCCGACACCTACGACGCCATGACCCACGACCGCCCCCACCGGCGTGCCATCTCGGTCCGGGAGCTGATCGACACGAAAAACCGGTCTTTTCCCTCGCGGGTGATGAAAGCGTTTCTCGAACAGATCTCGTTCTACCCGGTGGGAAGCGTGATCAAGCTGAACAACCGTATGGTGGGAAGGGTCGTGGCGACAAACACCGGACAGCCGCTGAGGCCCGTCGTGAAGATCCTGATCGATGCCGACGGGAACCCCGTCACGGATGAAAAAACCGTCAATCTCCTCGGAAACCCCATCGTCTGGGTCGCCGGGCCGGTCCCCGAAAAGGAAATGCCCCGGCTCGAGCCTTGAAAATCGACGCCTGCCGGCAGAACCGCTAGCTCATCTCCGTTGGCACTGACTTCAGGGACACCTCATCCCCGTTTTCACGGGGTTCTCCGGAATCCGAGCCGGGAACCGATACATCGTCCACCGCCTCCCGAATGATCTCGGCATTGACCCTGTCCGCCTTCCTGCTGTAGCCGATCAGAAGGCACATGTCACAGAGGTTGTTGACCCTTCGCGGCACCCCCTTCGTCTGCCGATGGATCTCCTCGAAGGCATCGCTCGTGAAGATTTCCCGTTGGGCGCCGGCACGAGTGAGGCGGAAATTGATGTAATTCATCGTGTCCTGAAGTCCGAGCGGGCCGAGATGGTAGCGGATGGCGATGCGAGAGTCGAGCTGTTCGATCCTATGGATGGTCCTCCGCAGCTCCGGCTGTCCGATGAGCAGCAGGTTGAGGAGAAACCGGTCGTTGAACTGGTAATTGAGCAGCAGGCGCACTTCTTCGAAGTTCGTCGGTGAGAGCAGCTGCGCCTCGTCGATAACAAGGATCGTTGTCCGGTTCTCCCCGAAGTCCTTCATCATCATCTCGCCGAGCGCATTGAGCAGATCGTGTTTGGAGTGCGATGTCGAGTCGAAACCGAATTGATAGAGGATCTCCCGGATGAACTCGATCGGTTCGAGCATCGGGTTCGTGATGAGACCAATGTGGTATTCCCTCTGGGAAAGATGCTGAATCAGGGCCCGGCTCAGGGTCGTCTTCCCGCAGCCGACATCTCCCGTCAGGAGCGCCGCCCCCTTGCGCCGCGTGATGGCGTAAAGCAGGCGGGCCATCGCTTCCCGGTAATGATCGGAGGAGTAGACGAACTTTAAATCCGGCACAATCTCATACGGGTAGGTTTCGAATCCCCAGTAGTCTAGATACATCGAAGCAGCCCTTCCAACGAAAAGTAGATATCGGAAAAACAGGTCCTGTAATCATACGATGAGCGGCCGTGAGGGTCTTCGATATCGAGATCGGTCTGGCCGGCATCCGCGGAAAACGACTTCAGTAGCCGAATCTTCCCGACGGCCTCGGGATACTGCCGCATGATCTTTTCCATCTGTTCGCGCTCCATGACGACGATGAGATCCGCGTTTGCCACCAGGTCCTTCGTCAGGGTCCTGGAGCGATGCATCGAGTCATCGAACCCTTTCTCGCGCAGCAATGCGACGGCCTGGGGATCCGCATCGGCACCTCCGAGATCGAGAAGGCCTGCGGATTCCGCCTGCACATACGGGAGGGCCCTTTGTCTCAGTTGCTTCCTGAAGATTCTCTCTGCCATGAAGCTCCGGCACAGGTTGCCCGCACACACAAAGAGGATTTTTTTTTCGCTTGCTCCGGCCACCATGAAATCACACGATCGGCTGCGAGTCATAATACTTCGTGAAGAAGTGCTGCAAAACCCATGCCTTAAGCCGGACCGCCCTGCTCAGCGCTCTTGCCGTCGACCCCGACTTTTTCTCAAGGAATGATTGGCACATTTCCTGTATTAAAGTAGGCAGAAAAATGACCGATCGTAGAACTGTAAAAAAACCGCAAGGAGCGGACCCCGCGATGGATACGGCAAGAATGATGGAGAGGCTGGATATGTCATCCATCACAGCCCTCTCGGAAAAGCTCAACCAGCGAAAGAAGCTGCTGGATATCACGAACCAGATTCATGCTGCTCAGAACATCAAGGACATCCTCGTCGAACACAAGGATGGTCTACTGTCGCTCTTCAATGCCCTTCTCATCACGATCTACGTGGCCGACAAGCCCCGCAATGAACTCTACTCGCTCTACCTTGCTGGCTCTCAGCTCAAGGAGCTGCGCCTGCCCATCAACAACCGTAGCATCGCAGGATTTGTGGCTGCCGCGGGCCGCAGTGTCAGCATCGCCGATGCGTACGACAAGGAAGAAATCAAAAGAATCGATAAGAGCCTGTTCTTCGACGAGGCCTGGGACAAGCAGTCCGGATACCGGACAACCCAGGTGCTCGCCGTCCCCATCTTTCACGAGAATACGCTCATGGGGGTCATCCAGATCGTCAACCGCAAGGGAGGCGGCAAGTTCACCGCCGACGAGGAGACCCTCCTGGAGGAAATCGCAGAGGTCCTGGGAATTGCCTTCTACAATCAGCACCGCGTCTCCTCGAGGCGCAAGACCCGCTTCGACTACCTCGTGAATCACAACATCATGAAAGATTCCGAGCTGGAAGCCGCCTTTACCGAATCGCGGAGGAACAACGAGCCGATCGACGAGCTCCTCATGAAGAAATTCCGGATCTCCCGTGAGGACATCGGCCGCTCCATGGAGGATTTCCACCATTGCCGCTTCATCCATTACAATCCGAAGCATCCCATCCCTGACGAGTTGCTGAAAAACCTCAAGCGTGAGTTTCTCCGCCGCGAGCTCTGGGTTCCCTTCGAGAGAGGCGCCGACGGCAAGATCCGCGTCATCGTCGACGACCCGAATAACATTCTGAAAAAGGACATGATCGAGAACCTTCTGAAAACGAAGGCCGTGGAGTACTGCGTCTCGCTCAAGGACGACATCATCAAGTTCATCAACCATTTCTACCAGACGCAGGAAAGTGAAAAGTCCTTCCACGAGATTCTGGGCGGCGAGGCACAACTGGTCGAGGATCAGGAAGAAGCAGACGAAAACGGCGTGTCCGAATCGGACAGCATTATCATGCAGCTCGTCAACCGCATCATCAACGACGGCATTGCCCAGCGGGCCTCCGACATCCATATCGAGCCTAACTTGAGCCGGAAGAATGTCGAAATCCGCTACCGGGTCGACGGCGCCTGCAACGTATACCAGACGGTGCCTTACAGCTACCGGGCGGCCATCGTTTCCCGCATCAAGATCATGTCCAATCTCGACATCACGGAACGCAGGCTCCCCCAGGACGGTAAAATCAAGTTCAAGCGCTCGAACAACGATGAAATCGAACTGCGCGTGGCCACCCTGCCGACGGCGGGAAACCTGGAGGACGTGGTGCTTCGTATCCTCCAGAAGGGTGAAATGATGCACCTCGAGGAGATGTCCTTGTCGCCATGGAATTACCAGAACCTCCTCAAGCTCCTGCAGAAGCCCTACGGGATCATCCTGTGCGTGGGTCCCACGGGCTCCGGCAAGACGACGACGCTCCATGCAGGAATACACCAGATCAATACGCCCGACAGAAAGATCTGGACCATTGAGGATCCAGTCGAAATCACGCAGTACGGGATCCGCCAGGTCCAGGTGAACCCCAAGATCGGCCTCGACTTTGCCCGGGCGCTCAGGGCTTTCCTGCGCGCCGACCCGGACGTGATCATGGTCGGCGAGATGCGCGATTTCGAAACGGCCAAAATCGGCGTCGAGGCCTCCCTCACAGGACACCTGGTTCTCACAACGCTTCACACCAACAGCGCGCCGGAGACCATTGTTCGCCTGCTCGACATGGGTATCGACCCCCTGAACTTCGCCGATTCGCTGCTGGGAATCCTGGCACAGCGTCTCGCCCGGACCCTTTGCCGGCACTGCAAGCAGGCCTATACGCCGGACAAAGACGAATATGAATACATCTCGTTCACGTACGGTGAGGAGCAGTTCGCCAAGCTCAACATCCCCTATTCGAAGGACCTCAAGTTCTACCAGCCCGGGGGGTGCAACGACTGCAATCAGACGGGATATCGGGGACGCGTGGGCATCCACGAACTCCTCGTGGCCACCGACAATGTCAAGCGGCTTATCGCCCGTAAGGCAAGCGTCGAGGAGCTGAGAAATGCGGCCATCAGCGAGGGAATGTCGACTCTGCTGCAGGACGGCATCAAGAAAGTGGTTGAAGGCATCACGGACTTCGAGCAGGTCCGGAGGGTCTGTATCAAATAGGGCTTCAGGAATAAGGCTTCCGGACTCAGGAAAAAAAGAAGGACAGAAGAGTTTCTCTTCTTTCCTTTCCTTCATCCCGAATCCTGAAGCCCGATGCCGGAATCCGGACGCCTATTTTTTGTTCTTGATCCGTTCCTGCCATTCCGCAATCCGGTTCATGGCCTCGATAGGCGTGAGGGTATGGATGTCCGTAGCCGCAATCTCGCCCAGAACGAGGCTTTCGTCATCGGCGAAAAGGCTGAGTTGACCGGGCTTCGCGCGCTTTTCCCCCTTCTTTCGGCGTGCCAGCGTGGGCATGCCGACCTCGTCGAGCTCCCCTTTCTCGAGGTTTTCCAGCACTTCCTTCGCCCGCCCAATGACCTCGTCGGGCACGCCGGCAAGACGTGCCACCTGGATGCCATAGCTGCGGTTCATCGCCCCCTTCATGATCTTTCGCAGGAAGATGATCCTATCGCCCCACTCCTTGACGGCGATGTAGTAGTTTGCAACCCCCTCTCGCGTGAGCGCGAGATCGGTGAGCTGGTGGTAGTGCGTGGCAAAGAGCGCCCGTGCCCCGAGATGGGCTGCGTCGTGGATGTGCTCGGCAACGGCCCAGGCAATGCTCAGGCCGTCGAAGGTGCTCGTCCCGCGCCCCACCTCGTCCAGCAGGATGAGGCTCCGGGGGGTTGCGTTTTTCAGAATGCTGGCAACTTCCATCATCTCTACCATGAAGGTGCTCTGCCCTTTTGCCAGGATATCGGCAGCGCCCACTCGAGTGAAAACCCGGTCGACAAGACCGATCCGGGCCTCGGCGGCCGGGACAAAGCTTCCCATCTGGGCCATGATGACGATGTGCGCCGCTTGACGGATAAAGGTGGATTTCCCTGCCATATTGGGTCCGGTGATGACGAGCAGACGGTTTGCGCTGCGATCGAGGAGAAGATCGTTGGGGACGAAGCCCTCGGAGAGAGGCATCCGTTCCACCACGGGATGCCGGCCGTCTCGGATTTCGATCCGGTCGTCTTCGTCGACGGCGGGACGGCAGTAGTTGTAGGCTTCGGCCACCTCGGCCAGTGAGGCGACGGCGTCGAGATCGGCCAGCATCGAGGCGCTTTTCTGGATGCGCCGGATCTCGTTGGCAATGCGCTCTCGAATCCCGGCAAAAAGTTCATATTCCCGCTGCCGCCGCTTCTCCTCGGCATGGAGTACGGTCTGCTCGTATTCCTTGAGTTCTTCGTTGATATACCGCTCGGCGTTCACCAGGGTCTGCTTGCGGACATATTCGGCAGGAACAGACTCGGTTTGCGACTTCGTCACCTCGATGTAATAGCCGAAGACGTTGTTGAAGCCGACACGAAGGTTGGCGATGCCTGTTCGCTGCCGTTCCTTTTCCTCGAGGGCGGCAATCCACGACTTACCGTCGCGAGCCACGGAGAGGATCCGGTCCAGCTCGGCATCGTAGCCCTCGCGGATGATGCCGCCCTCGCGCACTGTCAGCGGGGGATCGTCGACAACGGAGCGTTCGAGAAGATCCAGGATCTCCGGCATCTCGTCGATCCCGTCCCGGATGGCGGCAATCATGGGGGCCTCGAGGCTGGCGAGCAGCCGTTTCAGCCCCGGCAGTGCACGCAGCGAGCTGCGCAGGGCCACGAGGTCGCGTCCGTTGGCTACCCCAATCGAAATGCGTGCCCCCAATCGCTCCATGTCATAGAGCCCCGACAGGGTTTTGCGCAGGTCCTGGCGCAGCAGATGCCCCTCGCGGATCTCACCCACGGCCGAAAGGCGCTCGCGGATCTTCGCCACATCGAGGAGGGGGTGAGAGAGCCACCACCGCAGCCTGCGGCCCCCCATGGCGGTCAGGGTCTCGTCGAGGACGTGGAAGAGGGTCCCCTCGCGAGTCCCGCCCTGGGTCGTTACGAAGAGCTCCAGGTTGCGCTTTGCCGTGTCGTCGAGGACCAGAAAGCTCTCCGCCTGGTACCAGGTCATGTCATTGATGTGGCCAAGGTACTCCTTCTGTGTTTCCTTGACATATCTCAGAACGGCCCCCGCGGCAGCGATCATGGCGGTATGCCGCCCCGGTTCGAGCCTCGCTAGGGTTTCGGCGGGAAAGTGCTCGCCGAGAATGCTGAGCGCGGCAGCGGGATCGAACCAGTCCCTGGGGAAGCGGTTGATCACACAATCTCCGAGCTCCCTCGTGAGGATCGTCTCCAGCAAGGCATCTTTGAGAGATTCCTCGAGGACCATCTCCCGAAAGCCGTGGCGGATCACCTCGTCAATGAAGAAATTGCGGTCCGTGATTTCCGTCACGCGGAACTCGCCCGTGGAGATGTCCAGGAAGGCCAGGCCGAAGCTCTCGCCCCGCAAGGCGATGCCCGCAAGAAAGTTGTTTTCCTTGGCTTCCAGGTTGTCCGGGTCGACGACCAGCCCCGGGGTGATCACGCGGACCACCTCTCGCTTCACGATGCCCTTTGCGAGGCGCGGATCTTCCATCTGCTCGCAGATTGCAACCTTGTATCCCTTTGAGATGAGCTTCGCGATATAGGACGACGCCGCATGCCAGGGGAATCCGCAGAGCGGGACACTGTCCTCCCTGCCCTTGTCACGGGACGTGAGGGTGATCTCGAGAAGTTTCGAGGCCAGGACGGCATCCTCAAAAAACATCTCGTAGAAATCGCCCATGCGGAAAAAGAGGATGCAGTCGGGAACCTGGGCCTTGATCTCCAGGTATTGACGCATCGCCGGCGTGAGATGACTCATTCCCAGCGATCCCCTTTCTTCTCAAGCTCAATTTCATCGGGGCGGGAGTTGCGGATGCTGCCGGGGCGGCCGGCGCTTTCGCCTCCCCCGGGATGGTCCCCACCGGAGAGGAGTGTGCCGAGCAGCCAGTTCACGGAACTGATGATAACGGCACCCAAAATAGCGGGCCAGAAGCCGTGGATATCGAAGCCCGTGATGAGGGCCGAAGCCATCTTGAGCAGAACGGCATTGATCACGACGGTAAACAGGCCGAGAGTCAATATATTGACAGGCAGGGTCAGGAGGATCAGGAGGGGTTTGAAGAAGACATTAAGGATCCCCAGGATCGCCGCCGCGAAGAAAGCAGCCCAGAAACCGGTCACGACGATGCCGTCGACCAGGTAGGCTGCCGCGAGGATCGCGGCCGTAAGGATCAGCCATCGGATCAGGATACCCGCCATGATTACCCCTCCTGTTCGAAATACCACGGATGAATCATTGAGCAGGATTCTTCCTGCGAATAGACAATCTTCGACCGCTCTAGGACTCGCTTCGCTGTAGACGCATGGTCCGACAAGCTCACCATGACGACAAGATCGAGGTTGCGTCATCCCGAGCCTGTCGAGGGACGCCAAAAGCGGTTACCGAAGATCGCCTAACTTCGCATCCACCCTGCTTAACGGCTATGAGACACCCTGTATTTCTGTCTGACTCTCACGCTTTTAACACGCTTCCGTATTTTTTTCATCCCCTGTGCGGGACCGCAAATAAATATCAGAAAAGAAGCAAGAAAGCACCGGGTTACACATATTTCACCGTTGCACAATTGAGCGCCGGGCTATATGATAACTCGGCCCTATGGCATAGGGCGAAAAGGGAGGCGACGTGGGAAAAACCCTGACCCAAAAACTCATTGAAGACCACCTCGTCTCGGGACGCATCGAGCCCGGCGGCGAGATCGGCATCCGAATCGACCAGACGCTCACCCAGGACGCCACAGGCACCATGGCTTACCTGCAGTTCGAGGCCCTGGGGATCGATCGCGTGCGCACCGAGCTCTCGATGAGCTATATCGACCACAATACGATCCAGATCGGCTTCGAGAGCGCCGATGATCACCGCTACCTCCAGACCGTGGCGCGGCGGTACGGTATCCGGCTGTCGCGGGCCGGAAACGGCATCAGCCACCAAGTCCATCTAGAACGATTCGCAAAGCCAGGGAAAACACTTCTCGGCTCCGACAGCCATACCTCCACCTGCGGGGCGATGGGGATGCTTGCCATCGGGGCGGGCGGTCTCGACGTGGCCCTGGCTATGGCCGGCGAGCCCTTTTTCCTGACCTGCCCGAGAGTAGTTCGGGTCAACCTCACGGGAAAACTCCTGCCCTGGGTATCAGCCAAGGACGTCATTCTGAAGCTCCTGGAGATTTTCACAACGAAGGGCAATGTAGGCCATATCTTCGAATACGGCGGCGATGGCCTCGGCGGCCTTGCGGTACCCGAGAGGGCCACCATTGCCAACATGGGAGCGGAGCTGGGATTGACGACTTCTGTGTTTCCCAGTGACTCGATGACGCGTCTCTTCCTTGCCGCCGAGCAGAGAGAAGCCGACTGGGCCGAGCTTGCGGCCGACCCCGATGCGGACTACGCGAAGGTCATCAATATCAACCTCGCGGAGCTCGTCCCCCTTGCCGCCAAGCCCCACAGCCCGGACAACATCGGAGCGGTCAGGGAGCTTGCAGGCCTGCCCGTCGACCAGGTCTGCATCGGCAGCTGCACGAACTCTTCTTACCGAGAACTCGCGACAGTGGCCCGCATCCTTCGAGGCAGGGTCGCACACCCCCGAGTGAGCTTCATCGTGACACCCGGCTCCCGGCAGGTGCTGGAGAACATTTCCCGGGAGGGATATCTCGCCGATTTGCTCTGCTCGGGCGCACGGCTCACCGAGAGCAGCTGCGGCTTCTGCATCGGCGGCAGTCACAGCCCCGGATCTCAGGGCGTGTCGCTTCGCACCTCGAACAGAAATTTTCATGGTCGCTCGGGAACAGAGGATGCCCAGGTTTACCTGGTGAGCCCCGAGACGGCGGCTGCAGCAGTCCTGACGGGAGTCTTCACGGATCCGCGGGATCTAGGCATGGATTACCCCTCCGTCCCCTTCCCCGAAACCTTTCACGTCGACGACTGCATGATTCTCGAGCCCGCCCCGCAGGAAAAGGCAGCTGCCCTCGAAATCCTGCGGGGACCCAACATCGGCGACCCGCCCCAAAACGCACCCTTGCCGGAGCCGCTTCACGGAGAGGTGACCATCAAGGTGGGCGACAAGATCACTACGGACCACATCATGCCCGCCGGAATCAGGATGAAGTACCGCTCGAATATCCGAAAATACGCCGATTTTGTTTTCGAGGGTCTGGACCCCACATTTTCGGCTAGGGCATCGAAGATCCGGGACAACGGAAACCACAACTTCATCGTGGCGGGCCTCTCCTACGGCCAAGGATCCTCGCGGGAGCACGCAGCTCTTTGCCCTATGTACCTTGGTGTCAAGGCTGTCATTGCGAAGAGCTTCGAGCGAATCCACACGGCAAACCTGATCAACTTCGGGATCCTCCCGCTGCATTTCGAAAATGAATCGGAATACAATCTCCTCGACCAGGGAGACAGCCTCGAGATCCCCAACGTTCGGCAGGCCCTCCTGTTGAACAAGCCTCTGACGGTCAGCAACCTTACCAAGGGCCGCAGCTTCAGCGTTCTTTACGCGCTCTCCGAAAGGCAGAGAAAGATCCTGCTGGCCGGCGGGGCACTCAACCTGGTAAAACGAAAAGGTGACAGGTGAAAGGTGTCAGGTGTCAGGAATCATCGCCTGGTACCTGTTACCTGTCACCTGATACCTGTCGACTTCGCTAAATGAAAGTTAGCACCGAATAAGAAAGTCGAAAAGAGAATGGTAAAAGGCAAGATCAAGGTGGATACCCCCCTCGTCGAGATGGACGGCGATGAGATGACTCGCATGATGTGGGCCCTGGTGAAGAAGAAGCTCCTGCTGCCCCATCTCAACATGACGCTGGAGTATTATGACCTGCACGTGAAGCATCGCGACGACACGGACGACCGGGTCACGGTCGATGCGGCGAAAGCCATCATGAAATACGGCGTGGGCGTCAAGTGCGCAACCATCACCCCTACGCCGGATCGTGTCGCCGAGTACAAGCTCAAGAAGATGTGGAAGAGCCCCAATGCAACCATCCGGGCCATTCTCGATGGCACCGTATTCCGCAAGCCCATCTTCGTGAAGAACATCCGTCCCTTCGTAACCACCTGGAAGCGGCCGATCATCATTGGTCGGCACGCCTACGGCGATGTCTACGACAACTCGGAGATGCCCATCCCCTGCCCCGGAACGGCTGTGCTCATGTTCACACCCGCCCCGGGGGGAGCGTCGGCCTGGCAGAAAATCGCCGAATTCAAGGGGCCGGGAATCCTGCAGGGCATCCACAACACCGATGAATCGATCCTGAACTTCGCCCGTGCCTGTTTCACGTATGCCTTCGACGAGAAGATCGACCTGTGGTTCAGCACGAAAGACACCATCTCCAAGGTATACGATGCGCGGTTCAGGGACATCTTCCAGGAGGAGTATGCCACCCACTGGAAATCGAAGTTCGAGGCAGCCGGGATCGAGTATTTTTTCACGCTCATCGACGACGCGGCGGCTCGGGTCATCCGCTCCGAGGGGGGGTTCCTCTGGGCCCTCAAGAACTACGACGGCGACGTCATGTCGGATCTCGTCGCAGCGGCAAGCGGCAGCCTCGCCATGATGACCTCGGTGCTTGTCTCACCGAAGGGATATTTCGAATACGAGGCCGCCCACGGCACCGTGCAGCGTCACTACTACAAGTACCTCAAGGGCGAGAAGACCTCGACCAATTCCATGGCCCTGATCTTTGCCTGGACGGGAGGCCTGCGTAAACGGGGAGAAATGGACGGCTCACCGGATGTCATCCGCTTCGCCGATGCCCTCGAGCAGGCGGCTCTCGGCACGGTGGAGGCAGGCATCATGACGGGCGATCTGCTGGTTGTCGCCGGCAAGAGCGCGAAGAACCGGAAGGTAACGACGGAGGGTTTCATCGACGCGATCGCCAAGCGGCTGGAGCAGAAGCTCCGCCGGTGAAGGACTGAGGTTCGAGGATCGAAGACCGAAGAAAAGAATCAGAATGGCCATTCCTCACGCCTTGCGGCTTGAGGCTTGTGGCTCGCGGCTCGTGACTGATGACAAAACCTGATTTGAAAAACTTCACCCTCGCTGAGATCGAGTCCTTCATGGTCGGTCTCGGGAAAGAGAAGTTCCGCGCCCGACAGATCATGAAATGGATCTACCAGCAGGGCGCGTCCTCCTTTGCCGAGATGTCGAATCTCTCGAAGGAATTTCGGGCCGAGATGGAAGAACGGGCCCGGATCAGCAACCTCGAGATCATTCGGACGGAGATTTCCGAAGACACGACGAAAAAGATTTTATTCCGCCTCGAGGATGGCCTCTTCATCGAGAGTGTCCTCATCCCCGGCGCCAGCCACTGGACACTCTGCCTTTCCACGCAGGCGGGCTGCAAGATGGGCTGCGCCTTCTGCTATACTGCAAAATCGGGGTTTACACGCAATCTGACGGCCGCCGAGATCGTCGACCAGATCGTCCAGTCAAAGTTCCGCACCGAGGAAGGGCCTGGGATCAACAACCTTGTCTTCATGGGAATGGGCGAACCCCTGGACAACTACGATAACGTCCTGAAAGCAATCGCCATCATCAACTCGGATTACGGGCTTGCGCTCTCGGCTCGAAAGATCACCCTGTCCACCTGCGGCCTCGCCCCCGCAATCGAGCGGCTCGGCCGTGATTCCGCCGTCAATCTTGCCGTCTCCCTCAATGCGCCCGATGACCGCAGGCGCAACGAGCTCATGCCGATCAACCGGAAATACCCCATCGCGGCCATGATCAAGGCCTGCAAGAGCTACCCCATGCCGAGGCGGCGGCGCATCACCTTCGAGTACATCCTCATCGCCGGGGTGAATGACTCGCCTGCCGACGCGAAGCTGCTCGTTCGGACCTTCGGGAACTTGCGCTGCAAGTTCAACCTGATCCTCTTCAACGAGTTCCCCGGCTCCCCCTTCAAGGCGCCCACGGCCAAGGCCGTCGAGGCTTTCCAGAAGGTTCTCGTGGATCATCACTTCACGGCCGTCATCCGTCAGAGCCGCGGCAAGGACATCCTCGCCGCCTGCGGGCAGCTCTCGGGCAGACACAGGGAAGAGCAGGAAAGTGGCTAGTGGCTTGAAGGCGCATTGATCCAACTCGATAATGTTAGGAGTTTTATATGTACGTAGAAATAGAAGATTTTAAAACAGGATGGTACGGGATTACTGTCGGATTATCCAAGGCTGAAATTAATAAATTAATTGAACGATTAGAATTTCTCCGAGACAACAACGATCAACACTTTCATATAAGAAGTAATTACGAGGGTATCGGTGGCGTTGGGGATATTGAGATCTATTTCCAGAAGAATGCAATAGACAACATGATCTTAGAATAAATAATGAGTCCCATGACCTTGGTGGTAAGTGAAAATAAAGTGAAAGAGAGCTTCGGGACTCCGGATGCCGGATGCCCCATTTCCCAATGACCCAATATCCCAGTACCCAATTCCTGCCGTCGCAGGCGGAATAGACTGAACAGACGCATTTCACCCTCACCTCGATCCTCTCCCCTCAAGGGAGAGGAAGATTAAGGTAGGGGGCTTTATGGGGAGGAATGACATGCCCTATCAGAATCTGGAAATCGAGATCAAAGACCGCGTTGCGACCCTGACCCTGGCACGAACGGAATACATGAATGCCCTGAGCCTCGCATTCGCGGCAGAGATCACGGAAGCCTTTCGGGAACTCGGCGAGAACGACGAAGTGCGGGTGATCGTTCTGGCCAGCAAGGCGAAGGCCTTCTGCGCAGGCTTGGACCTCAAGGAGTTCGCTGCCATCGGGCTGAAGGGATCGGCCAAGTCCAGCCTGGAATTCCCCGAGAAGCTCCGCACCCTCTTTGACTGCTGCGACGGCATCGAGGCCTGCCCCAAACCTGTCATCGCCGCCGTGAACGGCCTATGCATCGGCGGGGGCCTGGACATCATCTCGGCCTGCGATATCCGCCTCTGCTCAGAGGATGCATCCTTCTCCCTGCGCGAAGCGGCCATCGGGCTCGTGGCCGACATGGGCGTGCTGCAGAGGCTCCCCCACGTGATCGGCCAGGGGTTCACGCGGGAGATGGCCTTCACGGCACGCTTCTACAAAGCAAGGGAGGCGCAGAGGATGGGCCTCGTCAACGCCCTTTACCCGGATCTGCCCACCATGATGGAAGCGGCCGTTAAACTTGCCCGGGAAATCGCCGCCAATGCCCCTCTGGCTGTCCAGGCGACCAAAGAGGTCCTCAATGTGAGCAGGCACCTGCCGGTCCAGGACGGGATGTCGCTCGCCAAGCACAAGAACATGGTTTTGATGCTCTCGCAGGATCTGAAGGAGGCCTTTGTTTCCTTCATGGAAAAGCGCAAACCGGATTTCAAGGGGAAATGAAAATCCCGGCCAGGGGCATGTCTCCACGAGAGGCCGTGGGATGAGGAGAGGAACAGGATGGACAAGAAGAAAATACTCGTGACGGGAAGGCTTCCCGATGAGGTCATGGCGCGACTCTCCGCCGCCTGCGATATGGAGGCAAACCGGGAAGACAGGCCCATGGAGAGAAGGCGGATATTGGAAAGGGTAGAAGACAAGGAAGGTCTGATCTCCATGATCACCGATCAGGTCGACGAGGAGCTTCTGGGCCGGGCGCCCAACCTGAAGATCGTCTCCAATCTGGCCGTGGGATACAACAACATCGATATGGCGGCCGCCACAGCCCGGGGCATCCTCGTGACCAACACGCCGGGCGTGACGACAGAACCCACGGCGGATCTGACGTTGGGGCTCATCCTCGCTGTGGCACGCCGGATCGTGGAAGAAGACAAGTTGACCCGGGAGGGGAAATTCCAGTACTGGGCACCGATGCTGTTTCTCGGCCGATCGGTCGCGGGGAAGACACTCGGGATCATTGGTTTCGGCGCAATCGGTCAGGCCGTGGCAAAACGGGCACGGGGTTTTGACATGCGCATCCTCTATCACCAGA
>Ga0335071_10004213_pt1 | contig 15027 bp, 16 predicted proteins | sample Lox_Sample_15_FD_206724 | JGI IMG/M metagenome (GOLD analysis project Ga0335071, IMG submission 206724) | Soil microbial communities from Loxahatchee National Wildlife Refuge, Florida, United States - Lox_Sample_1.5 | ecosystem: Environmental > Terrestrial > Soil > Wetlands | place: USA... | reverse complement strand
CGCCGGGATATTTCGAGAAGCTCAAGGCGGTCCTGGACCAGCGCAAGATCCTCCTCGTCGACGACGAGATCCAGATGGGATTCTTCCGCGCCGGCAGACTGTGGGCGATCGAGAATTTCAACGTGAAGCCCGACATCGTGGTGTTCGGCAAGGCGATGACCAACGGACTCAACCCGCTGGCCGGGCTGTGGGCGCGCGAGGACCTGATCTCGCCGGAGGCCTTCCCGCCCGGCTCGACCCATTCGACCTTCGCCAGCAATCCGTTGGGGACGGCGGTCGGGCTCGAGACGATGCGCATGCTGGACGAGGCCGATTACGGCACCATGACCATGGCCAAGGGCGCCTATTTCCTCCAGGGCCTGCGCGATCTCCAGAAGCGCCACAAGGTCATCGGCGATGTCGACGGGCTGGGCCTGGCGCTGCGGGCCGAGATCTGCGGCGAGGACGGCTTCACGCCCAACCGGGCGCTGGTCGACCGCATGTGCGAGGTGGCGCTGAGCGGCACGCTCGAGGCAAAAGGCAAGCGCTACGGCCTCGTCCTCGACATCGGCGGCTACTACAAGAACGTGATCACCCTGGCGCCGTCGCTGACGATCACGACCGAGGAGATGGACCTGGCGCTGAGCCTGCTGGACCAGCTCTTCACTCGCTGCGCGGGTTGATTCATAATCCAGGGATGCAGCGGCGTTCGTTTCTGGCCGGCGCGTCGGCCGCCCTGATCATTCCGCGGATCGCCACGGCCGCCGAGCGCGTCGAGCCCGTGCTGATGGAGGACGGGCGGTATACGCAGCCCTGGTTCCTCACCAGCTTTCTGGTCCTGAAGGACGACCTCGCCGAGAGTGCGGCGCAGAACAAGCGCCTGGCGCTGTTCTGGGACCAGGTCGGCTGCCCCTATTGCAAGCAGATGCAGCGCGTGAACCTCGCCGATCCGGAGGTCAACGCGTTTATCCGCGAGCGCTTCAACGTCCTGCAGCTCGACCTCAATGGCGCGCGCGAGGTGACCGATTTCGACGGGGAGGTCCTGGCGGAGAAGGACCTCGCACGCAAGAACGGCGTCATCGGCACGCCGACCATCCAGTTCATGCCGCCCGTGCCGGCGGACGCCGACGGCAAGAGCGGCCGCGCGGTCGAGATCGCGCGCATGCCGGGCTACCTGCAGCCGGGCCTGTTCGAGACGATGTTCGCCTTCGTCTACGACCGCGCCTACGAGCGCGAAACGTTCCGCAAATACGTCGAGGAACGCGGCGGCGCCGCAGCGGCCCACAAGGCCGAGTGAGCCGCTCAACTCCGCATCCGTCATGCCCGGACTTGTTCCGGGCATCCACGTCGTGCCGCACGTGTCAGTGCGTGCGCGTTTGCACGCCGACGTGAATCGCCGGGACAAGCCCGGCGATGACGATCAGCCTCAGGCGGTCTGGTCGACGAGGGCCTTCTGGGCGCCGCCCGTGGACGGTGGCGTGCCGACGTCGTTCGCCGGTGCCGGCGGTGTCCGGCTGGCCTTGCCGGCCGCGATGGCGGCCAATTCTTCGCGCTGGCGGCGCTCGCGGTCCAGGCGGACCTCATCCATCGTGCGCAGCGGCTGCTGGAGATAAGGGCTGACGTTGGTTTCGACGGGTTTCATCCAATGGCCAGTCGCGCGCCGGGGATATCTCTGTTGATAGTCCTGTGGATAGTTCGCCGATCTCTTTGAAAGCACATCGCACCTACAAAGTGTAGAGAAGTTTTAACCAAGGTCAACCACATCTATGGTCGACTTGAATCTACGACGATTTATCTAAAATTTTCCTAATATCCGGGGCGATACCCCGGGCCTCCGCCCCCCCAGGCCCGACTTACGCCCGACCTTACGCGTCGGTGACCTTGACGGCGCGGTTGGGGGCGAGGCGTACGGTCTTGCGGCGCTCGATATGCCTCGTCACGACGTCCCAGATCGCGGGACCCTGGGTGCCTTCGTTCACCGACGCCCAGCCGGCGACCACGTAGCTCTTCGCGGGATCGATCGGCTGGCCGGTGCGCAACAGGCGCATGTCGGAGATGCGGTGTCCGATGTTGGCGCGCACGTCGATCGTGTAGGAGAGGCCGCCGACCCGGACCATGTCGCCGCCCTGCTGATAGTAGGGATCGGGGTTGAAGAGATTGTCGGCCACGTCCTCCAGCACGGTCTTGAGATAGGCGCCGGTCATCTCCTGGCGGTAGGCGTTGGGGTACGTGATCGCGGTCTGGTCGTAGATGCTCTCGACCGTGATCGGATCGCCGGGCAGGAGTGACGCGCCCCAGCGGAAGCCCGGCGAGAGTGCGATCTCCGCGTCGCGTTCGGCGAGCAGGGCGTCGCAGATCAGGTCGTCGAACGTGCCGGCGAAATTGCCGCGCCGATACAACAGGCTCTCGGTGCGGCCGACCACGCGCGACAATTCTTTTTCGTGGGGTGCCCGGATCTCGCGCACGAGGGCCGCCATCTGCGGGTCGGGCGCGATCGCGTCGGCGAAGATCGGGATGAGCCGGTAGCGCCAGTCCGTCACGCGCTTGCCCGTCACCTCGAGGTCGAGCCGCGACAGGAACTTGCCGTGGCTGCCCGATGCCACGAGCAGGGTCTGCCCGACCTGGACCACCTGCGGCAGCGCATCGTGCGTATGGCCGGTGAGGATCACGTCGATGCCGGGCACGCGCGCGGCCAGCTTGCGGTCGACGTCGAAGCCGTTGTGCGACAGGAGCACGATGAGCTCGGCCCCCTTGTCCCGCGCCTCGGCCACGCGCGCGCGCACCCGGTCCTCGTTGATGCCGAACGACCAGTCCGGGATCATCCAGCGCGGATTGGCGATCGGCGTGTACGGAAACGCCTGGCCGATCACCGCGATGCGGGTGCCGCCGCGCTCGAATTCCGCGGTCGCGGGGAACACGTCCTCGTCCCAGGTGGTGTCGCGGACGTTGCCGGCGAGGAAGGGGAAGCGGAGCTTCTGGATCAGCTCCTTCACCCGGTCCTCGCCCTGGGTAAATTCCCAGTGGCCGGTCATGGCCTCGACGCCGAGCGCGTTCATGACCCGCACCATGTCCTCGCCGCGTGTCTTGAGCGCCGTGTAGGAGCCCTGCCAGTCGTCGCCGCCATCGAGCAGCAGCACGTTGTCGGCGCGCTCGGCGCGGATGGCCTTGACCAGGGTTGCGAGCCGGTCGACGCCGCCGAGGCGGCCATAGCTGCGCGCCAGCCCGACGAATTCGTCCGAGGACAGCGCGTACGCTTCGGGCGTGCCCGGCGCCAAATCGTACCGCTTGAGAAACGCCTTGCCGGTCAGGTGAGGGACCTTGCCGCGGTCCTCGCCCACGCCGAGGTTCCAGCTGGGCTCGCGGAAATAGACGGGATTGAGCTGCGCGTGCGTGTCGGTGAAGTGCAGGAGCGTCACCTGCCCCACGGGTGCGAAGCGGAGGAGGTCGTCCTGGGTGAGGCGCTGCTGAGCTGCCGCGCGCGCCAGCCGGCCGGGACCGAGCAGCACCGCTGCCGCGGAGGCTGCCTGCAGGAGGTGCCGCCGCGTCAGCATCGAAGCGGTTGCGGCCGGGTGCGGTCTATCTGCGCACCGCCGGCGTCTCGACCGGCAGGCCGTTCGAGCGCCAGGCGACGTAGAGCTGCAGCTTCTTCAGCTCCTCCGAGCCGAACGGCTCCGGCGTCGCGCGCACCTGGGCATAGCATTGCTGCATCCGGAAATCGAACGAGCCGGCCTTCTGCCAGGCCAGGCGGTAGAGCGGAAAGCCGTTGCTGTAGCCCCCCGACAAGGGGTCGGCGCGCAGCATGCCGCCCGCGTGGTCTTCGTGGCACTGGTTGCAGGCGAGGTTGAGCTGGCCGCGGCGCGTGTAATAGAGCGTCTTGCCGGCGTCGAAGTACGGCTTGGCCGCACCGTCGACCGCAACGCTCATCGGCAGGCCGCGCGACTGGAACATCACGAACATCGAGAGGGCGACCATGTCCTGCGTTTCGAGCTTCAGGGCCGGCGCCTTCATCCGCTCGGTGCGGCAGTAATTGATCTGGTCCTCGATGGTCGCGAGCTTGCCCGTGTCCTTGCTGATCTTGGGGTAGGTGTTCCCCACGCCGCGCAGATTGGCAGCGGCCCCATGGCACGAGCCGCATGACTTGCCGGCCCCGCCCTCGACCTTCGTCCACAGCTTGTCGCCCTCGTCGAGCCACAGCGAGGCCGGGTTCGAGAAATCGTCGTCCTGCATCGCCTTGGTCTCGGGCGCCAGATACGCATAGGCCGATTTCTTGTCCTTGTACTCGGACTTGGTGACCGGCTCGGTCTTGTAGCTGCCCGCACTGCCGTCGGCCGGCAGCGGGATCTTCGGCGTGGGCAGGTCGGCCGCGTCGGCGGCGCACACCACCGCCAATGCAGCGGCGGCGATCGTCCAAACTCGCGTCTGGATCATGCGACGTGGATCTCCTCGCTGTGCTCGATCGTCGATCCGTCGTCGTCGGTCCAGGTGAATTTCAGGCTGCCCGAATCGCCCGCGACCAGGAAGAAGGTGATGAACGGATTGGCGGAGATGGCCGGCCACAGCTCGGCGCGGAACACCTCCCTGCCGTTGTACGCGCACACGAACTTGTTGAGGATCTTGCGCGGGATGATCTGCCCGTTGGCGTCCTTGCGCTGGCCGGACTCCATCGGGTGGGTGACGAGCGTCTTCACTTCGACGACGTCGCCCTTCTTGATGTTGGGCGGCAGCCGGACGCGGGCGATGGCCATGGGACTCTCCTCGAACTCTCGTTTCAGCCGCCGCGGCTCAACCGCCGCAGCCCCCGATGGTGACCTTGGCTTCGGCCTGGTCGGACCACACCGAGCCGTCGCTGAGCTCGGCATAGGCGATCACGTGCATCGTCTCGGCGAGGCGGATGCGCGTCTGGATTTCGGCCTTGCCGTTGGCCGGGCTCAGGTAGAACGACGCGACCTGCGGCTGCGGGTTGTTGTCGGTGACGACGTGGATGGCCTTCACGTAGGCGGCGGCCGTCATCGGGTTGTCGACCGATACGGTCATCGGCACGGTGTTGCCGTTCTCGGCGATCTCGGGGATGTGCAGCTTGACCTTGCCCGGCGTCGCCTTCTTGCCGCCGACCAGCTTGTTGAGCCACTCGACATGCGCGCCCGGATGGACGGCTTGCGCGGCCACCTTGCGGATGGTCACGAAACCGGTCGCAACTCCGGCGGCGCCGATCAGCACCAGGCGCCGGGAGATCTGGTCGCGGGCGAAACTCCGGTCCATCGGAACTCCTTTGCGTCTCGGTCCTATTTGAGCGTCTCGAGGAAGGCGACCACGTCTTCCACCTGCTCGGCGGTCAGGATCGGCTTGCCTTGGAACTGGTGCAGGACGCGGTTGAGGCCGTCGACCCGGTAGAAGGACGGCATCATCGTGTCGGGATTGAGCGTGGTCGGATCGACGATGCGCAGGCGGATCTGCGCCTCGGACACCTGGCTTGCCACGCCGTCGAGGCTCGGTCCCACGTTGCCGTGATAGGGCTCGCTCTTGAGTGCGCTGACTTCGTGGCAGGCGAGGCAGTTGCCCAGCTTCTGGTCGACGATGACGGCGCGGCCCTTCTGCGGATCGCCGGGCCGGCCGGTCAGCGATGCCGGAATGCCCCCGTCCTTGATCTGGAACTTGACCAGCGGCTGTGCCGCGCCCTGCGCCCAGGCGGCGCTTACGGCGGCGGCAGCGGTCAGGCTCACCGCGAGAATTGCGGCGATGGTTCTCGTCATCGATGGCACCTCACTCGCCGGCCGTGCATCTCCGGCGAGGCGGGCAACCTATCAAGGCAGTCTTCAGGCCGCAATATTTATGTGCTGAATCACTAACATAGCAAAATGCGGCGGGCGCCCTTGCGGGGTGGCCGCGGGTCCGATTGACTTGGAACGCCAAACCGACTTTGACTAGGATTAACAAGCCGGAGGAGTCTGATGAAGCTGCTCAGCCCTGACGAACTGGCGCGTTTGAGCCCGGCTGAGACGGACTCCTATCCTTCTCCGATACCGACCCAGATCGTCGCGAGCGAGGAGTTCTTTCCGGTACCGCAAACCGCCCGGCAGAAGCAGGTCGAACAGCGGCTGAATGCGCGCGCCGACGCGCACGGCCGCAAGAACGGCCTGAACCGCCGGCAGTTTTTCAAGACCGCCGCCGGCATGGCCACCGCGTTCATGGCGATGAACGACGTCTACGGTCCGCTTTACGGTGTGTCCGAGGCCGAAGCGGCGAGCGTGGAGACGGCGGCCGAGCGCGCGGCCGCGCTCTCGGGCCAGTTCGTCTTCGACGGCCACACGCATTTCCTGCGCGACGACACGCGCATCACGGCGTTCCTCGACATGCGCAAGGCGGTCGGCAAGGCGAAATGGAACCCGGAGCTCGCCGGCAAGCCGCAGACCCTCGACGACCTCAAATACGAGAACTGGAAGAAAGAGATCTTCCTCGACAGCGACACCAAGGTGGCGATCATCACCAACGCGCCCTCCGACGTCCCGCGCGACTGGTTCATCACCAACGAGGATGCGGCGGCGGCGCGCCGGAAGATCAACGACGAGGCGGGCTCGAAGCGCCTCCTGGCGCACGCGGTGTTCACCCCCGGTGCGCCGGGCTGGCTCGACCGCGTCGATCACGACATCGCGGTGAACAAGCCCGATTCGTGGAAGGGATACACGATCGGCGACAACACCCACAAGGACACCAGCAAATATCCGTGGCGGATGGACGACGAGAAGCTGGTCTATCCGTTCTACGAGAAGATCCAGAAGGCCGGCTACGACATCGTCTGCGTCCACAAGGGGCTGTTCCCGCCGTCGGCCGAGCGCGCCTTCGACCGCCTGAGGCCCTATGTCGACGTGTCCGATGTCGGCCAGGCGGCCAAGGACTTTCCGAAGATCCGCTTCGTCGTCTACCACGCCGGCTATCGCTGGGCGGGCGGGCCGGTTGCCGACGCGTGGAAGCAGTTCGAGGAAACGGGGCGCGTCGACTGGGTGACCGACCTCGCCGGGATCCCGGAGAAATACGCGGTGACGAATGTCTACGCCGATCTCGGCCAGATCTTCGCGCTCACCACGGTCGCCGAGCCGCGCATCTGTGCCGCGATGATGGGCCAGCTCGTCAAAGGGCTCGGCGCCGATCACATCGTCTGGGGCACGGATGCCGTGTGGACCGGGGCGCCACAATGGCAGATCGAGGCGCTGCGCCGGCTCGAGATTCCCAAGGACATGCAGCTGAAATACGGGTTCAAGCCGCTGGGCGCCGCCGACGGGCCGGTCAAGACGGCAATCCTCGGCGGAACTTCCGCGAAGCTGTACAATTACAGCCCGCAGCATGCAGGGCTCGAGTCGGACCGCTTCGCGGCCCTCAAGGCCGAGTACGAGCGGAACGGGCGGGACCCCAGCAATCTGCGCTATGGCTACGTGTTGAACGGATAGCCGGCCGAACGGATAGCTGGCTGAACGGAAAGGGTAGGGGCGCATCCGGCGTGGGGCAGACCATCGCCTCGCCACGGATCATCCGAATGTCCGATCAATCGCAAGCTCCGGGCGTGCCGGCGGTCCAGGCGGCGCGCCAGGCCGAGCGTCTGGCACCACGGCGCGGCGAGCCGGCGCCAGCCGACCGCCGCGCGGAAGACGTGTTCTACCGGCTGGCCGCCTATATCCGCGAGTTCGAGGCCAATCTCGACCACGACCACGAGCTCGGCGCGCGCATGGTGTCGTTCGGCACCACCGTGCAGTTCCACATCGTCGACATGGGCTATTGGAACCCCGACATCGTGACCTTCGACGGCGTCGACGAGGCGGGCCATCATATGAAGCTGATCCAGAACGTCTCTCAGCTCAACGTGCTGCTGGTCGCCATGCCCAAGCGCGAGGAGAACGAGGAGCCGCGCCGGATCGGCTTCGAGCTGGAGGCGCGCGACAAGTCGGCCGCCGCGGGGCGTTCATGAGCCCGCGCGCGCCGCAGCCGCTGGCCGACATCGGCGAGCGGGTCGAGCTGCTCAAGAGCACGCTCGGCATGTTCCCGCCGGGCGAGCCGGTGCCGATCGCGCGCGAGCTGTATCAGCTCGGCGAGGAGGTTCTTCTGCACTGGCTCCTCGCCCGCGGTCACGCGTTGGCCGAGGATCTGTCGCTGCTGGGGCTTGCGGACGAGGTCGCCCAGCTCGACTGCGGGCTCGAGGCGGCGAGCGACATGTGCCGGGAGATCTCGCGGCTCGAGGAATCGGTGGTGCACGACGCCGACGCGCCGGAGACGGGCTCGCGCCTTGCGGCTCTGTCGGCGCTGGTGGGAGATCTCTACGCGCTGGTGGCGCCCAAAGTCGCGGCGGCCAAGTCTTGATCGCCCTGCGGCCGGCGCTCCTGGCGTTTCTCCTCGTCGTCTCGGGTCTGCCCCTCTCCGTCTCTGCGGGAGCGGCCGAGGTGAGCACGCCCTTTCACGGGCTCACCTTGCTTGGAAATCTCGAGCTCGCGGACGGCAAAACCGCGAAGGACGGCGTCGCCCTGATTGTCCACGGGACCCTGGCGCACGCCCGCATGGAGACGATCGCGAGCCTGCAGGCCAATCTCAAGGAGCGCCATCTCTCCAGCCTGGCGATCACGCTCAGCCTCGGCGAGGACCGCCGCACCGGCTTCTTCGACTGCGGCAAGCTGCAGACCCACCGGCCCTACGACGCGCTCGACGAGATCGCCGCCTGGATCGGATGGCTGAAGGGCCAGGGCGTGCCCGGCATCACCCTGATCGGCCACAGCCAGGGCGGCAACCAGGCCGCGGTGTACGCGGTCGAACGGCACGATCCTGATGTGACCGGCCTCGTCCTGCTGGCGCCGGCGACGTTCGACTTCGGCAAGACCGCCCAGGCGTATCAGGCGCGCTATGGCGCGCCGTTGCAGCCGCTTCTCGACAAGGCCGAGGCGCTGGTCCGCGCCGGCCGCGGCGCCGCGCCGCTCGGGCGGGTCGGCTTCCTGAACTGTCCGGACGCGGCCGTCACCGCCGACAGTTTCGTCGCTTGGTACGCGGCCGAGCCGCGGCGCGACACGCCCCGGATCCTGCCGCGGGTCGCGGTGCGCACTTTGGTCATCGTCGCAGGAGCGGACGAGGTGGTGCCCGATCTCGCGGCCGAGGCCAAGGCGCTGCCGCGGCCCGCCAGCGCCGGCCAAGGCGAGATCACCGTGCGCACCGTCGAGGGCTCCGGTCACTTCTTCCGCGACCTCTACAACGAGGACGCGGCCGACCTGATCGCCGCCTGGACGAAGGGCTAGCCGCGGGCGAGGAGGGCGCGGAGCGCGCCGCCCAGGGTCCCCTCTTCGAGGTATTTGAACCCGGCGACCGCACCGGCCAGGATCGACAGGAACGCCAGGACCGATCCGGCGGCCAGGGTGGAGAGCCCGGTGATGCCCTGGCCGATCGTGCAGCCCAGCGCCAGCACGCCGCCGATGCCCATCAACGCGCCGCCGCCCAGATGCCGCAGCAGGTCGTTCGCGTCGGTGAACGCCTCGATGCGGAACGAGTTCGTCGCGAGCGCCATCAGGCACGCGCCGGCGATCACCCCGCCCACCGAGGCGATGCCGAAATTGATCGAGGCGCCCGTGAACGCCATCAGGTACATCAGGCTGTCGCCGATGGGCGCCACGAAGCTGAAGGACGCAAGCGCCGTGGGCTCGAACGGATCGTTGCCGGCGATGCCGGTGATCAGCCAGCCCGCGGGGATCAACAGGCCGATGACCAGTCCGGCCACGATGTCGGCCGGGCTGCGCCGGAACGCCTGGTCTTTGAAGCAGTAGACCAGGAGCGCCAGCACGGCCGCCGCGGTGAGCAGCGCGCGGACGAGCGGGCTCGCGAGACCGGTGAGCATCGCCAGCATCTCGGGTACACCCTGGCCCGCGAGGCCGCTGCGCGTCAGATCGAGATTCGTCGGCTCGACCAGCCGGGTGCGGGCGACCGCAAACAGGCCGCGCACCGTCATGTACGCGCACACGCCCAGCACCAGCACGACCACCGCGGATTTGAGGTTGCCCGCACCCAGGCGGACTAGGGTGCGCACGCCGCAGCCGCCGCCCAAGGTCATGCCGAAGCCGAACAACAGGCCGCCGGTCACGGCACCCAGCCACCCCAGCGCTGGCGTGAGGTAGATCGAGTTGCCGAGATCGACGATCCTGGCGAGGTACAGGGCTTCGCTGCCCGCCATGGCGACCGCGATCGCCAGCAGCCAGGCGCGGAACCGGCGATAGTCCTGCAGGTTCACCATGTCGGACACCGCACCCATGGTGCAGAAGTTCGTCCGCTGGCTGGTGGCGCCGAACAGCGCCCCGGCGGCGAAGCCGAGCGTGGCGACCAGGGTCGTGACCGGAATGTCGGACATGTCGGTGAGGGTCAATGCGTTGTGATATATGCGGAATTACTAATATATGGCTTGCTGCGCGTGCGGGACAAGCAGTAAGGTCGCGCGCGTTTCACACGACGTGAGCGGGCAGGAACTAGCGAATGTCGATCACCACGCTCGATACCAAGGGACTGAATTGTCCGCTGCCGGTGCTGCGCGCCAAGAAGGCCATCCGCGATGTCCCGCCGGACGGCATCCTGCAGGTGCTGGCGACGGACCCCGGTGCGCCGAAAGATTTCGAGGCGTTCTGCCGTGCGACGGGCAATCAGCTCGTCGAGTCCAAAGAGGAGAACGGCGTCTTTGTCCTGAATATCAGGAAGAAGGCGTCCTGACGATCGACCGGGGCCGCGCGGCTGAGCGGCGCCGCGGTACCGTCAGTCGGATCCGGCCGTCGGCTGTGTGCTGGCGGATGCGGACGGCGGCGGGCTGCGGCGGCGGCGGTGGATGTAGGTGCCGACCGAGATCGCGACGATGAAGATGCCAAGGGTGACGAAGCTGAAGATCTGCGCCACGTCGCCCAGCATGTGTTTGAACACGCGGCCGAAGACGAAGCCGAAGCCGGAGAACGCCAGCGCCCAGACGAACGCAGCACCCAGGTTCAAGGACGCGAAGCGGGCGGGTGCCAGGCCGCTCATGCCCATCGCGAACGAGGCGAAGTTGCGCACGCCATAGATGAAGCGGAAGCTGAGGATGAACCAGGTGTCGTACCGCTTGAGCCACTCGAGCGACGATTGCACGCTCCCCTGCCACCGCGGGACGCGTCCGAGCAGGGCCGTTCCCCAGCGCCGCCCGATCCAGAAATAAAGCTGATCACCGGCGAAGCTGCCCAGCCACGCCGCGAAGAACACCCCACCCCAGTCGAGATAACCCTTGCTCGCCGCGAGCCCGGCGAACAGCACGAAGGTCTCGCCTTCGAAAAACGTCCACGCGAAAATCAGCGCGTAGATCCACGCACCGTAGTCGTTAACGAGTTGATGCACGTGGCTCAATGATTGAACAACTGGTCAGAGGATGCGCTTGACACTATCATGATCGTTGCAGCTTCAATAGAGTTTCGCCGCAATTTTCCACGAATCCCGCATCATCGAAAGTAGGTGGTGCGCGGTGCGTGGCGCGTTCCAGAAAATAAACTCTCCGGGTGAACAATTTGTTTCGATAAGGAGCCGGGCGCTATGAGGGGAACCACGTATATTTTTCGCACCTGCGGTATGGCGGGAGTCCTCGCGGGAGCACTGGCCCTGACCGTCCCCGCCGTGTGCGCTGCGGAAGAAGGCGGCGCGGCACCGCCGCCGGTCGACACCTCGACCAACCCCAAGGCGCTCATCCTCAACGCGCGCAATCCGCTGGCCGTGCACGCCGGACCGGGCGAGCCCAATGTCGGCTCGATCTATATCCCGCCAACGCCCTCGGGGAAGGAGAAGAAGGCCAAGGAAGGACAGACGCAGGACAAGGTGATGGGGGCCGAGACCGGCGAGAAGTGACGCGCTCCTCGTCGCGGTTGCTCCCCGAACTTATCCCGTCCAATTTAGCTAAAATCACCGCCTTAATTTGGTGTTAAGCGGCGTATGTGCTATTGTTCCCGTCGCTCGCTGGCTCCATAGAATGTGGTGCCCGGCGGGCATCGAACGTTCGCCCAGAGGACCAGAATGGTCGACATCGGCGTCACCAGTAGCCTCAATAGCAACAGCCAGTTGCTCTCGCTGTTCGGCGCGAGCGCGAGCTCGTCAACTCCGACGATGTCGGCGGAGACCGGGTTTTCGATCTACGTCCAGAACGAAAACCAGCAGGTCGCGAAGTTCGCGCAAGAGGCCTCCGTCCAGCAGACGGTGAACTACTTCAAAAGCCACATCACGCAGATCAAGAGCGTCGACGATCTGATCAAGGATCCGAAGCTCCTGAACGTCATCCTCACGGCGTTCGGCCTGCAGGACGCCGCCAACGAGCCGGCGCTGATCGCGGGCGTGCTGAAGAGCGATCTCTCGAAATCGAATTCGCTCGCCAACGAGCTGGCCGATCCGCGCTTTCAGCAGCTCGCCCAGGAATTCAACGTCGCGATTTTCGGGACCACGAACTTCCAGAACTCCAACGTCATCGCCGACGTCGTCAACAAGTATCTCACCAATGCCTACGAGGTCTCGCTCGACAGCACGAACTCGGCGCTGCACAGCGCCGCGTATTTCCTGCGCAACATCGGCAACGTGACCAGCGCCTACAACATCCTGGCCGACCCCGTGCTGCGCAACGTGGTCGAGACCGCGACCGGCTTGCCGCAGGAGATCGCCAACCTGCCGATCCAGGACGAGGCGCGCCTGATCAACTCGAAGGTCAATCTCAAGGCCTTCGAGACGTCGTCCTCGTCGTCCTCGGGCAGCTCGAGCTCGTCCGCCTCCAGCACGACCACGGCCCTGTCGACCGACCAGAGCCAGCTCTCGGCGTTGAGCAGTGCAACGGCCGTGGTCACGGCCGCGCAGACCGCGGTGCAGAACATCGTCAACCAGATCACTGCGGTCACCCAGGCGCAGGCGAACCTGTCGAATATCCAGAGTGCGACCGGCCCGTTCGCCGCGGAGATCCCGGTTCAGGAGGCCGCGGCCCCCAAACTCATCGAGCAGCAGGGTCTGCTCGCCGCGGCGCAGAAGGCGACCGGTTCCGTCACGAGCAACCTCGCGCAGCTCCAGAGCCTCGTGACCCAGGCCGGCGATCCCAACAATACGACCCCCATCAGCACGTTGCAGTCGGAGTTCACGACGCTGGTGTCGAGCATCACCAGCGCCATCTCCGGCGCCACCTACCAGTTCGACAACAACACCGGCGGCACCACTTACACGACGCAGAACCTGGTCGACGGCTCGCTCGGCTCGGCGATCACCGTGCAGTACGACTCCGCGGGCGACACGGTCACGGTCAATCCGCAGAACCTCGGCTCCGGCTCGTCGTTCCAGACCGCCCTCAATGCGGCCAAGGCGGCCTTCACCTCGGGCACTCCCAATTTCACCACGGCCGCAGCGCAGCTCACCACGGCGCAGAACGCGGCCAACGTCGTAAGCACGCAGGTCAACAGCGACGCGACCAGTTTCGCGAGCGCGATTTCCTCCGTCTCGGCGCCGTACAGCAAGTGGGCGGGGACCTACAACACGGCCAGCGTCTATCTCGGCTCGCAGTCGGTGGTGGACGCGGGCGCCCGCCTCACCACGATCAATCTCCTCATCTCGCAGATCCAGAACGTGGCGCAGACGTCGGCCCAGGCCTCGACGACCGCCGACCGCACGACGGTTCAGAACCAGTTCACGAGCGTGCTCAGCCAGTTGAGCACCGCCATCAACTCGACCAACACGTCGGGCGTGGACAATCTCCTGAACAGCGCCACCAACCGGTCCTACAACGTGATCGGCAACTACGACATCCAGGCGCAGGGCCAGGATCTCGTCACGAACGTGCTCAACCAGCTGAGCTCGCTCGACGTGAGCACGCAGTCCGATGCGAACGCGGTGCTCGCGGCCATCGCCTCGGGCTCGACCGTCCAGAACGCGCTCGCCCAGGCGTCGACGCAGATCGGCGTCGACTCCCAGTTTTTCGCCACCGCCAGCACGATCGACCCCGCGTCGACCGTCTACAGCCAGTACGCGACCCTGGCGAGCCAGGTGCCGGTGCTGGTCAGCCAGGCGCAGTCGGGGAGCACCAATCTGCTCTCGGTCAACCAGGTGCTGCCGATCACGGTCACGGCGAACGCGGCCAACCAGGTGATCACGATCAACCCTGAATCCAGCTTCAATTCGGGCGTGCAGCAAAACCTGACCACCGGCGCCTCGCAGCTCCTGACCAACCCGACGCAGGCCTTCTCGACGCTCAACACCGCGAGCTTCAACGCCAACAATGTCCTCAACGACCTCAACGGCGAGCTGAACCAGCTCCAGTACGCGACGAGCGTGACCAGCGCTGCGATCAAGAACCTCAAGACCCAGCAGGCCGCGACGCCGGCGACCGTCGGCGTGCCGGTGCACGCGACCGCGTACGCGATGAGCTTCGTCAAGCAGTACCTGGCACAGGTCGATGCGGCGGCGGCCGCCAACGGCACGGGTGCGGCGTCCGGGGCGACCTCGCTCCTGTCGCTGTTCCAAGGTGCCGGGACCGGCGGCAACACGAGCGCCATCAGCAGCAGCCTCAACACCATCGCGAGCCTGGGCTCGAAGCTCAGCATCCTCGTCTGATCTCGGGCGCTGGCGGTTCGGCCGCCGGTGCCCTAAGAGTCCCCGCTGGCCGGGGGATCGCATGCGAGTCTGGGCAACCCTCTTCGACGTTCTGTTTCACGCGACCATGCAGGCCGCCGACCGCGTGTTCGACTGGCGCTACGGAATCGACACCGCGGTCGAGCGCCGCTACGGCACGGACGAGGGGGCGGGCACGCGCTTCGGCGACCCCGAGACCAACATGCCGTCTTATTATCTGCGGCTGTGGGCGTTGCGCCGCGTCCTGGCTCCGGGCCCCGACGACGTGTTCGCGGATATCGGCTGCGGCAGCGGCCGGGCGCTGTTCGTGTTCGCGCGCGCCGGCGTGCGCTGCTGCCGCGGCATCGAATTCTACGGCCCGGCGTGCCGGCTCGCGGCCAGGAACGCCGCGCGCTTCGGCGGCCGGGGCGCGCCGGTCGAGATCATCCACGCGGA
>Ga0335071_10004212_pt1 | contig 15028 bp, 9 predicted proteins | sample Lox_Sample_15_FD_206724 | JGI IMG/M metagenome (GOLD analysis project Ga0335071, IMG submission 206724) | Soil microbial communities from Loxahatchee National Wildlife Refuge, Florida, United States - Lox_Sample_1.5 | ecosystem: Environmental > Terrestrial > Soil > Wetlands | place: USA: Florida... | reverse complement strand
CGAGGCCGTGGAGCGGGCCAACGGCACCGAGTTCGGTTTGAGCGCCAGCGTATGGACCCGGAACCGGCGGAGGGCGATGCGCGTTGCCCGTTCGATCCGCTCCGGCAGCGTCAATGTGAACGAGCCGTACGCGGCGGCCTGGGCCTCAGTCGATTCACCGGTGGGCGGGATGAGGCAATCGGGTCTGCACCCGCGGCACGGGGCCGAGGGCATCCTGAAGTTCACCGAACCGCGGACGATCGCGGTCGAGCGATGGCTCCCGATCGCGCCATCGCACGGCATGACGCAGCAGTTCTGGGCGCGCTGGATGACGCGGCTGGTGAAGGCCGTGCGCTGGCTCCCCGGTTTGAGATAACGCGCACCCGATCGTCGGCGCGCCTCCCTTCAAGCGCACTACCATAGTCATTCATGACCCACCTCTGGTTGTTCCTTCCGGGCCTGCTCGCGCTGAGCGCAGGCGCTGCTCTGGCGGGAGATCCGCCGCGGATCCTCACCAATCACCTCGGCTACGACAGCTTCCTCCCTAAACGCGCGGTCATTCAAGGCTCCGCTTCGAATGCTCTCTCAATCTTCGAGGTGCGTACTTACCCGGAGGGCGCGCTCGCGTTCCGCGGCACGGCCGCAGCCGGGACGCCGGTCGACCGGTGGCGGGAATGGAAATTCTGGAGCCTCGATTTCAGCGATCTCCAGCGGGAAGGAACGTACGTCATCGAAGCCCGGGATGGCGATCGCGTCGCGCGGTCATTTCCCTTTCGGATCGAGAAGAACATCCTCGAACGCCACACGCTCTCCGACGTCCTCTACTATTTCAAAACCCAGCGGAGTTCCGGCGAGTACGACAAAGCCGACCGCAAGCTCGCATTCCGCGGGTCCAGCCGCGCGCCGGTGGATGTCCACGGCGGTTGGTACGACGCCACCGGCGATTATGGAATGCACCTCTCGCATCTCGATGCGACCACCTACTTCAATCCCCAGCAGGAGCCCCTGGTCGCGTTGAGCCTGGGCAAAACTCTGGCTCTGCTCGGGGCGCGCCACGACGCAAATTACCGGCAAATCGCAATCCGTCTGGCCGACGAGCTGGCTTGGGGAGCGGATTTCCTGGTGCGCATGCACGTGCCGCAGCAGTCGTTTTATGAAACCATCGACGCCTATGCCGGCGACAAGGACCCAGCCGCACGCCGGATCGTGCCTTCCGCCGGCGGCCAGTTCGAGGTAGGATTCCGAAATGGCGGGGGAGTTGCCGTGGCGGCGCTGGCGCTGGCGGCCCGCTCTGCCACCGGCGGCGAATTCGATCGCGCAACCTATCTGCGGACCGCGGAAGAGGCGTTCGGATTCCTACAGTCGCACAACGCGGAGTTGCTAAGCGACGGAAAGGAGAACATCCTCGACGACTACTGCGCGCTGATGGCCGCGAGCGAGCTGTATCGCTCGACGAGGAAGGCGCCATACGCGGCGGCCGCCAAACACCGCGCCGCGAAACTCATCGCCCGGCTGACCGAGAGCGGCGGATACAAGGACTACTGGCGAGCGGACGATCACGATCGTCCGTTCTTCCATGCGGCCGATGTGGGCGCCCCGGTGGTTGCTCTGCTCGACTATTACGAGGTCGCGCCGCAGGACGACCGACAGTCCATTCGCGACGCTGTGCGGCGTTCGCTCGAGTTCGAGCTGCGAGTGACGAATGAAACGGCCAATCCGTTCGGCCTGGCGCGGCAATATGTGCAGTCCAAGAGCGGGGCGCGACGAACATCGTTTTTCTTTCCGCACGATACCGAAGCCGCCCCTTGGTGGCAGGGCGAAAACGCCCGGTTGGCATCGCTGGCCGCTGCCGCACGCTTGGCTGCGCCCCTGTTCGAAGGCGATCCCGCGTTTCAGACTCGGCTCGAAGCGTTCGCGGCCGACCAGTTGAACTGGATCCTGGGGCTGAATCCCTTCGACACCAGCATGCTGCAAGGAACGGGAAGGAACAACCCCGAGTACATGTTCTATGCGAGCTGGCAATATAAAAGCGCGCCGGGCGGAATCTGCAACGGCATCACCGCCGGGCTGGCCGATGAACACGATATCGATTTCAACGTACCCTATGCGGTCAGCGGACAGGACGCGGACTGGCGCTGGACCGAGCAGTGGCTGCCGCATGCCTCCTGGTATCTGCTGGCGGCGGCCGCCGGCCCATACTCGCCGCGCACGGATAAGGTGCTGATTGGCTACGTGTTTCCGCAAGATCGTGTGCTGGCGCCTGCAGAGGTGATGGCCGAGAAGCTCACGCACATCAATTACGCGTTCGCCAACATACGCGACGGCGAGATGGTGGAAGGCTTCGCGCACGACACGGAGAACTTCCAGATCCTCAACGCCATGAAGTCACGAAACCCGAAGCTGCAGATCCTGGTCTCAGTGGGTGGGTGGACGTGGTCGGGCGGTTTCTCAGACGTGGCGCTGACCGCGGAATCGCGCAAGAAATTCATCGACAGCGCGACGCGTTTCCTGACCCGTCACGGCTTGGACGGGCTCGATATCGACTGGGAATACCCCGGGCAGAAAGGCGTGGGCAACCCGTACCGGGCGGAGGACAAGGAGAATTGCACGGCACTCGTCGCCGAGCTGCGCGCGGCGCTCGACCGCCTGGGCGCTCCACAGGGGAAGCATTACCTGTTGACCATGGCGACGCAGGCGGCCGACGTGTGGCTCGCACACACGGAGATGGACCAGCTGCAACGCGACCTGGATTTCGTGAACCTGATGGCTTACGACCAGACCGGCGATTGGGACGCCGTCACGGGGCATCACGCGCCGCTCTTCAGCAACCCGGAGAGTTCCAATCCAAACTCCGCGGCTTTGGTCGTAACGCACTACCTCTCGGCTGGCGTACCGGCCCGCAAGCTCGTGCTCGGCGTGCCGTTCTATGGCCACGCATGGGGTGAGGTCCCCGCCACCGGCCACGGCCTTTTCCAAATCGGCAAGAAGGCGCCGGAAGGCCTTGCAACGGCCTTCAAGGATATCCGAACACTGCTGGCAGGGCCAAGCGGTTACACACGGTATTGGGACGATATCTCAATGGCTCCGTATCTGTATGACGCCGCCGGGCGGACGTTCATCTCCTACGAGGACGAGCAATCGGTGCGCGAGAAGGCCCGGTTTGTGGTGGATCGGGGACTGGCGGGCATCATGTTTTGGGCGCACGGCAACGACCCCGACGGCACGCTGCAAACGGCGGTCGATGAGGCGCTGAAGGGCGGCCGCTAGGGTTGCGACCGCTGGCCTCAGAAACGGAACCCGAAGCCGCCGTTGAAGACGACGTGATTGCGGGACGGGGCATCCGTCGCGCAGTTGACGAAGTCGCGCACTTCGGCGCGGAAGACGAATCCCCGCGCGATGCGGATTTGCAGGCCGCCGCCGAACGCAGCCGCGGGTTTGAACCCTTCCAGGGCCCTGGCGGAGAACGGGCCGTCGAAACTCACGTGGACCGAATCGAACCAGCCGAACCCGAATCCGGCCACACCATACGGTGAAACAACGGACTTCGGCGCGATCACATAGCGCAGTCCGGGAGTGAAGAAGAACTGGCTCTGCGTGACATCCACGTGGCTGCTGGTGACGCCCACGGAGGCTTTGAACGCGCGCGTCAGCGGAAGCTCCAGAAACAGGTCGCCGCCGGAGGTTTGTTTGAGCCGCTGCGCGTAATCCACCTGAACCGCGGCGGTCACGCCGGCGGTGATGGAAGAACCGCCGATCCCCACGCTCGCGCTGGGATTGGCCGCGCCCGCCAGAATGCCCAGTTGGTGCGACTGGGCGAAGCTCGCCGGAGACAGAGCGAATCCGGCGAGCAGAAGGGAGATGAGAAGAGCAGATTTCGTTTGCATGAGAGCCTCACTCAACGGGCAATTGCCGCAGGTGGATACTGCCGTTGACGGTGGTCAGCAGCAGGCGCGGACCGCCTCCGTTGAGGCTGCCTTCGAACCAACTACCCACCAGGTTGCGATGCACGGGGATGCTGAAATCGTTGGTCAGAGATCCCCAGATGTTGCTGGCCCGCACGCTGGCGTGGAGTGAAGCGGGCACTTCAAGATCGATCGTGCCGTTGACGGCGGAGAACGCGCGGGAGTCCTCCCACGCGGTATCGCCGAGCGTGGCCAGGATGGTTCCATTGACCAGGTGAGCATCGGTCGGCTGCGTGGTGGAGAGAACGATTCGGCCGTTGACGGTGGTGGCCGAGATCGCGGAATCGGGCAGACCGGCCGTGACGTTGCCGTTGACCGTCTTGGGCACGAAGAGTACGCCTGCGGGCACGCGCACGCTGTAGATGACGCGAATGTTGTTGTTGGTGAGAGTGAAGGTCTTGGAGATGCTACCGATGCGGCAGAGCGAATCGGGTTGAAAGGCCTGGCTGGTTGCGGATTCGGCGTAGCCGTAGCCGCGGGCGAAGACGAGGCGGCCGTCTTTGACGATGGCGACCGCGCCGCCGGGGATGTGGTTCGCCGAGAGAAGCGCCGGAATATCGCGGTCGAGCGAGGCCAACTCCGGAACGGCGAGGCCGGTTTGCGCGAAGAGCGCCGGCGTGGCGGCGAGCGCGAGAAAAAGTGCAAGAGTGAGGAACGATCGCATGGGGTTGCTCCGCGATCGTTAGGGCACGCGGTGCGCCGGGCAGGCCGCGTTGATTTGTTTGAGGTAAGAAGGGGCGGGCTATCCGAGATCTATCCGATCGGATAGCCCGGGCTCACCGGTTGGATTGAGCGGCGCGCGCGGCGGGCGTGGAGCGAAGCGCCTCGGCGACCGCTTGCGCCATCTCCATGGTCCCGGTCTTGCCGCCCATGTCGTAGGTGCGGGCTTCACCGCGCTCGATCACGGCTTCCACGGCGGCTTCGATGCGTGCCGCGATTTCCGCTTCGCCAACCCAATCGACCATCATCTTGGCGGCGAGGATCGAAGCCAGCGGGTTCACTTTGTTCTGGCCGGCGTACTTGGGGGCGGAGCCGTGGGTGGGCTCGAAGACGGCGTACGTCTGGCCGATGTTGCCGCTATAAGCGAAGCCCATGCCGCCGATCAATTGAGCGCAGAGGTCGGAGAGAATATCGCCAAACAGGTTGGTGGTGACGATGACGTCGTAGTCGCGCGGATTCTTGATCAGCCACATGCACATGGCATCGACATTGGCGGTATCGAACTGGATTTGCGGATAGCGCGCGGCCACTTCGCGGGCGGCTTCGAGAAAGACTCCGCAGGTGGCGCGGAGCACGTTGGCCTTGTGGACGGCGGTCACTTTGCGGCGGCCGTGCTTGACGGCGTATTGGAACGCCGCTTCCACGATGCGGCGGGATGAGCGCGGCGTAATGCTGCGGATGGAGATGGCGGCATCCGCGGGCAGCGCGCCGATGGAAGGCACCTGGCGGCAGGTTTCGGGCACTTTGGGGAATTCGACGCCGATATACATGCCCTCGGTGTTTTCGCGGAAGACCACCAGGTCGATGCCTTCGCGATAATTGAGCGGATTGCCGCGGAAGGCGCGGCAGGGGCGGAGGCAGACGTAGAGGTCGAGCAGCTGGCGCATGCGCACGATGGGGCTGCGGTAGGTGAAGCCGCGGTCGCGGAGCTCGGGCGCGAGTTCGCGAACGGCATCGCCGGAAGGTTTGGAGGTGATGGCGCCGAAGAAGGCGCAATCGGTCTTCGCGAGCAGGTCGAGGGTGCGCTGCGGAAGGGCATCGCCCTCCTCGCACCAGAACTGCCAGCCGATGTCGCCGTGGAGATAGGTCGCGTCGAAACCGGCGGCGTCGAGAACCAGGCGCGTGGCGGCGCACACTTCCGGGCCGATGCCGTCACCGGGCAGCCAGGCGATGCGATGTTGGGCCATGATTACCTCCCGGCGGCTGCCGGATTGGCGGCGGCCGCGGCGTACTTGCGCTTCAGATAGGGGATGAGACCGCCTCCAGAGAGCAGTTCGACGGCGCGCGGATCGAGCGGCGCGGCCGAGAGCACAGATTGGCGGGTGAGGTTGCGAATCTCGCCGCGAGCGAGGTCGAGTTCGAGTTCGTCGCCGGCGCCGCATTCGGCAAACGCGCTGGAGGAAACCACGGCGGGCAGACCGAGGTTGATGGCGTTGCGGTAGAAGATGCGCGCGAAGGAGCCGGCGAGCACGGCGCCGACGCCGGCGAACTTGAGGGCGGCGGCGGCCTGTTCGCGGCTCGATCCGCAGCCGAAGTTCTTGCCGGCGACGATGAAATCGCCGGGCTGGAGCGCGGGGCGCAGATCGGGATAGGCCAGCTCGAAGAGGTGTTCGGCGGTCTTTTCGCGATCGGTGATGTTGAGGTAGCGGCCGGGGTAGATGAGATCGGTATCGATGTTTTCGCCGAGCACCGCGCGAACGCGGCCGCGCAGGATCAAACTTCCACTGGCCATGGCTCGGTCTCCTTGACGATGGATTCGGGATGCGCCAATTTCCCGGCTACGGCGGAGGCGGCCACCACGGCGGGGCTGGCCAGATAAACGAGGGAATCCTTGCTTCCCATGCGGCCGAGGAAGTTGCGGTTGGTGGAAGACACGCAGGTTTCGCCGGCGGCGAGGATGCCCTGATGCACGCCCACGCACGGGCCGCAGCCGGGCGGCTCGATCATGGCGCCGGCGGCGACCAGTGCGTCGAGATAGCCGAGGTGCATAGCCTGACGGTAGATCTGTTGGGACGCCGGGATAATGAGCAAGCGGGTGTGCGGGTGCACGGTTTGCCCTGTGAGGATGCGGGCGGCGATGGCCAGATCCTCAAGGCGGCCATTGGTGCAAGAGCCGAGTACGGCCTGATCGACGGGCACTTCGCCGAGCATCGAAAGCGGCTGCACATGATCGACGGAGTGCGGGCAGGCGATCTGCGGCTCCCAGAGATCTTCCTCGGCATCCACTTCGAGCGTCTGCTCGTAGTGGGCGTCGGGATCGGGCGCGATGGGTTCGAGCTTCTCGGCGGTGCGCGGGCGGAGGTATTCGAGCAGCACGGAATCCACCGGAGTGAAGGCGACCTTGGCGCCCATCTCCATGGCGAGGTTGGCGAGCACCATGCGCGAGGCCACGCTCATGCGGCGGATGGCCGGCCCGTCGAATTCGACGGCGCGATAATCGGCGCCGGCCGCGCCGAGTTTGCCGATCAGGTAGAGAATGAGATCCTTGGCGGAGATCCAGGGGCGGAATTCGCCATCCACTTCGATGCGGATGGTGGAGGGCACCTTGAACCAGAGCTTGCCTTCGGTCCAGACACCGGACATTTCGGTGGCGCCGATGCCGGTGGCGAAGGCGCCGAACGCGCCGTGCGTGGTGGTGTGGGAGTCTGTTCCGACCACCACCATGCCCGGGCGGACGTGGCCGTTTTCGGGGAGCACCTGGTGGCAGATGCCGCCGCGGCCGACATCGTAAAAGTGCTGGATGCCCTGGGCGGTGACGAATTCGCGAATGGCCTTGTGAGTGGTGGCCGTCTTTTCCGATTCGGCGGGGACGCGGTGATCGAAGATGATCACGATCTTGGACGCATCCCAGACGCGCGGCACGCCGATTTCGAGGAAGCTCTTGCGCACAAGATCGGCGTTTTCGTGGCTCATGGCGAGATCGACTTCGGCGACCACGATCTGGTCGGGCGCCACGCGTTCGTGCCCGGAGGCGCGGGCGAGAATCTTCTCGGCCAGGGTCATACGGAAGCCACCGCCTTGGGCAGGTACTCATTTTCCTGTGCGCGATATTGGGGCAGACCAACGAAGCCGGTGTAGTCCTTGAAGCTGCTGATCCACTGGTGCTGGCCGGCGAGGATGCCGGTGGGCGAAGCGTGGAGGGCGGCGAAGAAATCGGTGAGCGCGCGGTGCATGACCATGATGGACGCCACGGGGATGCTGACGCGGGCCACGCCCATGGCGGCGAGTTCGGGGATGGGGATGAGCTCGGTTTTCACGCCGGTGACCGCATCCATGAGGTTGACGGAGAGCAGGCCGCGGATATCGCGGACGGCGCGCTCGATATCGGCGCGGGTGGCGATGCCATCGATGAAGACGAGGTCGGCGCCGGCTTCGAGGTAGAGATTGGCGCGGAAGACGGCTTCGCGCAGGCCGGCGGTGGCGAAGGAATCGGTGCGGGCGTTGATGACGATATCCCTGCCGGCGCGGCGGCGGGTTTCCACCATGGCGCGGATCTTGCCGGCCATTTCATCGGCGGGGATCACCTGCTTGCCTTCCATGTGGCCGCACCGCTTGGGGAAGACCTGATCTTCGATGTTGACACCGGCGATATCCATTTCGAGGAGGCGTGCGGTGATGGCGGCGGCGTTGATGGCATTGCCGCCTCCGGTGTCGATATCGGCCATGACGGGGATGGCGACGGCGCGCGCGATGTGGCCGGTGATATCGACGACATCTTTCATGTCGACGAGGCCGACATCGGGCTTGCCGAGAAGACTCCCGGCGAGACCGAAACCGCTGACCTGGATAGCTTGGAAACCGGCGTTTTCGACGATTTTGGCGCTGAGGGCGTCGTGGCAACCTGGGACTACCAGGGCCTGGCGCCGTTCGAGCGCGGAACGGAGAACCGAGGCTCGATCATTCACTGCGAGGCCGCTCCTGGGCAGCCGACTCCATTCATAACAAATTTCGGAGGGGGCGCGGAAAGCGGGGCGCCGAGAACGATTCCCTTACTGCTGCACCGTGACAAACACCCCGGCCTGCGTCGAGGCGCCGTTGTAGGTGCACAGCAGCGGGTTGTCTCCGCTTTTCGCGTCGGGCGGAACGGTCACGTTCAGTTGGTAGAGCCCCGGCGAAATCAATGCCGAAGCCACCGGCGCGGTCAGGCCGCCCACGGTGCATACCGGGGTGGCCGGCAGAGTGCCCTGTTGGATTGCCGAGCCGTTCACCAGCGCGGTGGTGGGCAGTCCGAATCCCACGCCGAAAAGGATCACGATCTCGCCGGGCTTCGCGGGTGTGGAATAACCGGCGTAGAGCGCCTTGGAGCCCAGCAGGCTGGCGTCGGTGTGCACGCCCACCACCGGGCCGAGCGCGTTGAAGAGCAGAAATGTGGGCGCGACGGCATTCATACTGACGGGGAACCCGGCGGTGGAGGACGACCCGTTGGTCACGGCCACCTGCACCGTCCCGGTGGTGTTGTCGAGCGGCGTGAGCACGTTGATTTGATCGCTGTTGCAGGCTGGGTTGGTGGCGGCGCTGCAATAGTAATAGACGAACGCGGGCTTGCCGTTCACCGTCACGCCGATGCCGTTGAGCTGGGTCGGCATCTTGCCCTGCGCGAAATCCGGCGCATTGCTCCAGATCACGCCCGCCGCCGGCGTGGTGGCCGGCACCAGGTTGACGCCCTTGACCACGATGTAGGTGTTCTGCGCGATGCTGGTTCCGCCCCACGCCACGCTGACATCGGTGATGGCGCTGGTGGCCCGCGCCGCCGTGCGCAGGGTGTTCATCACGGAGGTGTAGGCGGGCTTGGGGGTGAACGGCGGAGTGAACATGGTCGCGGCGCCATAGCCGGAGAAAAAGGCGGGGATCCAGGAGATTTCGTCGTTCACGCCGAACGCGGTGATCTCGACGCAGTTCGGGCTGTCCAGGCAGGCGCGCACCGTATCGTTGAAGTAGGTCGCCTGCGCCGCCAGGTCCGATGCGGAGGCCGGCGTTTTGATCCTCACGTCCAACTCCGAGATCCGCGCCAGCATGCCCAGGTTGGCGAGGCTGGCCATGGTGCTCTTCATCAGCGTGTAATCCGGAGCGAAGCCCGGCTCCATCCAGTGGCACTGCAAGCCGACTCCATCGATCGGCACACCGCGCTGCTTCATGCCCATCACGAGCTGGTAGACGCCGGCCGACTTGGCGGTCTGGTTCTCGATATTGTACTCGTTGTAGTAGAGCTTGGCCTGCGGATCGGCGGCACGCGCGGCCTGGAAGGCCAGGTCGATATACGACGCGCCGATGGTCTTCGCCCAGACGTTGTTGGTCTTCACGGCGCCGGTCGAGTCATCGAGCGCCTCGTTCACCACGTCCCAGCTTCGGCACTGGCCTTTGTAGTGGCTGACCACGGTCTTGACGTGATTCTGCAAGATCGCCGTGAGCTGGTCTTTGGTGAAGTTGCCGTTGACCACCCACTGCGGCGTGTAGCTCGAGTCCGTGCCGCCGATCAAGTGGTGGCAGTGCACCGGACGCCCGTTGGCTCGCGCGGTGGCCATGATGGCGTCGCCCTCGTCGAACACGAATTGCCCCTGGATCGGTTCGGTGAGCGGATAGTACATGCCGCCGTTCCAGATCCCGCTGAATTGCGAGATCGCCTTCGTCGCCAGCGTCGGGTCCGGCGCGTTACTGCCGGTGTCGGATACGGAATTGCGCCCCAGCGCCAGTTGCTCGGCGGTGACGGCCACGCTGAACGTCCGCCCGGCGGCGGCTGCCAGCGAGGCCAGCGAGTCTCCCGTGCGCGCGATGGGAAGCACGCTCGCCTGGTCGATCAGTTTCGCGCCGGTGTCGCTCTGCGGCACCTCGAAGGCGAATTGCGAGATGTTGAGCGCCAGGTTGGGCAAGCCAACGAAGCCCGGCATGATGTAGTTCGTCGACGAGAGGCCGGGATCGGGAATGGGGCCGAACTGCGCGCCGTTGAAATACCACGTCAGCTGGCCGTTCTGCCGCAACAGCTCGATCGTAATCTGGCCCGGGGCCGGCGACCCCGAGTTGGATTGCAGCGTGTGGTACGTGGCCGGGCTCGAGTGGTTTCCATCCCAGAACTCGTAAATATAGCTGCCGCTGGCGTCCAGGCCGTAGTCGATCCGGGTCTGGCCCTGCCAGTATTGGGAACCGTTAGTCAGCGAGCCGTACACGCTGAGGAAGCCACCTTTCCCAGGGCCGGTCTCGATGGTGGCGATGACGCCGAAGTCGCCGTTCGTGTATAGAAACGGTCCGATGGCGTCCTGGCCGCCCGTGTAACCGTTAACCGCGGGAACCTGAAGAACACCGTTGGCTTCGGTGACGACGCCCTGTAACTGCATGCTGATCGTGGACCACAAGTTGTTGGTTGCCTCCCAATAGCCGCTGGCGACGAGGTTCTCGCCGCCCGGGACCAGCTTCCAGCCGGAGTGCGGTTGCGGCCACTGCGCGTGGAGCGCGCCGGCGAACAGCAGGATCGAGATCAGTAGAGTGTTATGCATGCGCATGTCTGGCTCCTATGATGTTTCTACAACCTGGTATTCGTCTTTCGCAAGACGAAGAAAGTGCTGTGCTTCTGGTTTCCGTCGGAGCCGCCCGTCGCAATTCCTCGTGTCTGCAGAACGGCGCGCAGGAGGCAAGGGCGCGGCGGTGTTTGCCGCGGCGGAGCGAACCCTTGCCGCCGAGCACCGTTCTGCTATCCACCCAAATCGACGGGCGGCGGAACACGCCGCTTTTGGTCGCCGTCACCGTGTCGCCATTGCTGTTCTTCAGCACCATCGGGTCGCCGCCGGTCAAACCCGACACCGTTCCCGAGACGAAGAACGTGTTAGCCGATCCGGTCGGAACCGTCGCCAGCGGGGTGCTGCTCTGCTGGTTCTGCGTCAATACCAGCGGCGTGTTCAGCGACCCCGCCACTCCCGCCGGCACCGTCACGTTGATCTGGTCAAGCCCGGACCACCCTGGCGCCGCGCCATAGAACGCCACATTCGGCGCCGCCACGCCGCCGATGGTGACGCTCACCGGGTTCTTGGCCCACGCCAGTGTATTGAGCGGCGCCGCCGCGCCCGCCGTCACGGCCGGCGTCTTCGCTCCCAGGCCCGTGCCATAGATCACCAGCACGTCGCCGGGCTTCGCCACGTTGTTGCCGCCCGCCAACGCCTGAGTGCCGTCCGCATGCACGATTTCCACAATGCCGGTTCCCCGCTCGTTTTGCGTCAAAGCGAAGATGCCCGGCTCGGCCGGCTCGACAATCACCGCCACGCCTGCCGACGCAACGCCGTCGTAGGTGACCACCAGCGAGAGCGTGGTGTTCACCGCGGCATCGTAAGGAATCATGGCGTTGATCTGCCCCGGCGTCACGACGTACAGCGGCATTGGCTCGCCGCCGATGGTCACGGAGGTCTTGCCTAAGGTGGTCGGCCAGGGAAGCGCCGACGCCGTGTAGACCTGCCCGGCCGCTGTGAAACCGCTGCCGAAGATGGCCACGAGCATTCCCGGCGCCACCGGCATCTTGAGGCTGTACGTGGCCGCGCTCAACACGCCACCCGCCGCCACGGCCGGCTGCACTGCCTGCGTGAGGTCAGCCCGCGCAGAGGGGAGCATCGCTCCGCGCCGCGCTTGGATTGCCTGCCGCACTCTCGCCAGAGACTCGAACGGGCTTTGGCCCCAGGCAGCCCTGCGCCTGGCCAACCGACGCGAGCGGATCGCCCGTGTCCGCAGGGTCCGTGGTGTGGCCATAGGTTCCTCCTCTTTCTCCTGGAAATCCGCACCCACCGGCGCACAGCGGCGCCCAGACGGAAGTCTCCTCGGACTTCGTTCGAGCGCTTGAAAGGGCGCTCATCCAAGACGGCGCAATCGCGCGGAGAATCCGGACACCGAAGTCTGAGTCTTTGGCGGCCGTGGGGACCGAGCCCATGGTGACACTCGCTGAAGTTGTGGGGCAGACGCCCTCGTCTGCGGCCGGCCCCCCGGCCGGCTAGGCTGCAGGGCGGGCCCAGGGGGGCCCGCGCAGACCGGGGGGTCTGCCCGACAAAAAGTGGCATTGGGCAATCCTGCCCCACAGGGAGCAGTCCCCAGCTTATTGCCCCACCGCCAGCACCACCCCATCGGGCGAACTCGCGCTATCCACCATGACCTTCAGCGCGTAGTCTCCCGCCGCCAGCGATTTGGGAACTTGAATCGCCACCTGATATAGCCCCGCCCAACCCGGTGACAGCGCGCAGCCATAGACGGTCACGGCCGCGCCTCCGAGGGTCGCTGTCACCGGGTCGCAGTTGTACAACTTGTCGCTGGGAGTCACGATTCCGGGCGCGACCGCCGGCGTAGTGGCGCCGAAACCCGTGCCCCAGAGGATGATCACGTCGCCGGGATGCGCCGCCGCGGTGGTAGCGCCGCTCCAGGTGCCGGCCTTGGCTGCGTAGCTGCCATCCTGCCGCGTGGCCACCGCCTGGTTCCCGGGCCACAGGAAGAACGCGGGCGCCTGCGCCGCCACGTTTACCGTCGCCGCCTGCGAGTTGCCCGCCTGCGTGGTTACCGTGAGCGTGGTCTGCCCCGCGGACACGTTCGGAACGACGGCGTTGATCTGGCTGGGGCTGACGTAGTACACGTACGCGGGCTGGCCGCCGATGCTGACGCTGACGTCATCGAGCGACGCGGGCAGCTTGCCGTTGACAATCGAGTTGTTCCAGGTGTCGGAAGCGACCGGCGACAGGTTAGCGCCCATCAGCGCCACCCAGCCTCCGGGGGCGATGGAGGGCAGATAGCTGGCGCCGCTCATCACGCCCGAGGACAGCAGGTTCGGAGGCGGGTTCGACCCATTGCCGGACTCGGTCACCGATATGTCGTCCAGCCAGAGCGTCGGGCTGCCGATGTCATCCACGTAAAACGCGATGATCACCTGTTGCGACGCGGTCGCCGTGAATGAGTAGGTGAACGCCGCCGCGCTCGTGCCCGCCGTGAAGCTATTCCAGAGGTAAACGGTGCTGGGGCCGCCGTTTTCCTGGATCACCACCGGTAGCGTCACCGGCGCGCTGGCGCGTGCCTTGAAGCTGATGGTGTAGTTCCGCCCTTGCGTCATCTCGAAGATCTGGCGCAGTTGCAGATTCCAGTTGGTGCCAGTGGTTCCGGTGACGTTGATCTTGATCGCAGCCGCGCCGTCGATCGGATTGGCGGTGTCGATCACGGCCGTACCGGTGGCTCCGCTGGCGTAGCTCGGGAACTGCCAGGCGAAGAGTCCGTTTTCAAAATCGCCGTTGACGATGCGCTGGACCGATTGGCTCAACGTGACGCTCTGCGCGGAGGAAACCGCGCTCATATTGCCCGCGCGGTCCATCACGGCGATCGCGTAGCTGGACGTCCCCAGCGACGGGTTGGTGTCGGTGTAGACCGACCCGAGCGAATAGTCGAGCAGCGTGTTGTTGCGGTATATGTAATACCGCGCGATGCCGTTAACGGACGTGACTGGCGTCCAGGTGAGCACCGGGTTGCTTCCCACCAGACTCACGCTCAGTCCCGTGACTGCCGGCGGCGGCGTGGTGTTGTTGTAGCCGAGCAGTTTGCGGAAGGCGCTTTCGCTCGCCCCGCTGAGCACCGTCGGGTCGCCCAACTGCTGGACGTAGCGCGTGGCCGCGTACGCCGCGGTGCTGAGCTGCAACCGCGAATCGCCCCAGGTGGGCCATTGCGTGGCGCTCCAGTCGCAATCGATATAGTTGAATTCCTTGATTTCCGGCGTGGCCTTCAGGTAATTGAAGAACGGCACGAACCATTGCGTCCAGCTCGTCGAGCCCTGTTGCGCGCCGATGCCGAGCGGCGTGGTTTCCCCGATCATCACCGGCTTCTTGTGCGTGTCGGCGAGACTCATAAAAGCGGGCAGATTCGCATTGGAAAAATCGCCGGCATTGAAAATGTTCATGCCGAACCAGTCGACGTACTGGTCGCCCGGATAGTAATCCGCGTAATCGGTGGCGCCGCTGATCGACGCGTCCCAAACCGTGGCCACTTCGATATCGGTGGCGGCGTGCACCGCGGTGGCGACGCGGGCGAAGGCCTGCGCGTAGGGCGCCGGCTGGTAGCCGTTCCAGGTGATTCCGTTGAATTCGTAGCCGATCCGCAGATAAACCGGGGTTGCCAACTCGCGCAGGCCGCTCACCAGGTAGCCGATCTGCGTGTCGTACTTGCCCGCCGCCACGGCCGCTTCGTAGTCCGCCGTAGCGCCGTAGGTCAGGCTGAGACCGATTTGCGGAATCAGGAAACTGCCCGGATATGCCTGCAACTGCGCCTTCAGGTCATTCGACCATCCGGGGGCGAGCGTGTCGAGTTCCATGTAGTACATATACACTTGCGGCTGGCGGCCGACTGGCATGGTGTTCCAGTAGGCGGCG
>Ga0335071_10004211_pt1 | contig 15028 bp, 13 predicted proteins | sample Lox_Sample_15_FD_206724 | JGI IMG/M metagenome (GOLD analysis project Ga0335071, IMG submission 206724) | Soil microbial communities from Loxahatchee National Wildlife Refuge, Florida, United States - Lox_Sample_1.5 | ecosystem: Environmental > Terrestrial > Soil > Wetlands | place: USA... | reverse complement strand
GCCGACGACCGGCGGGCCCTGTCCCAGGTTCCCATCGAGATCCGGGATCTGCCCGACTCGTCGGACCTTCTGGCCGTCGATCCCCCTCTCTCCCCCTCCATCCTCGGGCTCTACCGCGGCCCGCCAGAGGACGAGCCCTGCCCGCCGGCCGAGGGCCCTCGCTGCCGCTCCATCGTCTTCTACCGGAAGAACCTCGCCCGCTTCGCCCACAGCCGCGAGGAGCTCGACACCCAGGTGCGCATCACCCTGCTCCACGAGCTCGGCCACCTCCACGGCGAGGACGACGACGAGCTGCGCGACCGCGGCCTGGAATGACGGACGAGCCCGTCAGCCGAGGAGCCGGCGGTATACCGCCTCGTACCCGGCCGCGCTCCTGTCCCAGCTGTTGTCCTGGGCCATGCCCCGGCGCATGAGCCCCCGCCAGGCGGCTCGATCGCCGAACGCCAACAGGGCCCGGGAGAGCGCAGTGAAGAGCGCGGCCGGGTGGTACTCCCGGAACTGGAAGCCGGTGCCACGCTCGGCGCCGTCCTGGTCCTCCACCGTGTCGGCGAGCCCCCCCACCGCCCGCACCACCGGCACCGTTCCGTAACGAAGCGAGTACATCTGGTTGAGCCCGCAGGGCTCGAAACGCGAGGGCATGAGGAACAGGTCCGCCCCGGCCTCGATGCGGTGGGCGAGCCCCTCGTCGAAGCCGATGCGGGCCGCCACCCGGCTGGGGTTGGTCCGCGAGGCGCGCACCAACACGCTCTCCAGCGCCCGCTCGCCGCTGCCGAGGACCACGAGCTGGATGTCGAGCATGCTGAGCCGCGGCAGCACCGCCGCGACGAGGTCGATGCCCTTCTGCTCGGCGAGCCGCCCCACCATGCCGATGAGCGGGACCTCCGGCCGAACCGGTAGCTTGAGCTCGCGCTGCAACTCCGCCTTGCAGACCGCCTTCCCCTCGAGATGGTCGACGTCGAAGTGCGCGGGCAGGTGAGGGTCCTTCGACGGGTCCCACTCCTCGACGTCGATGCCGTTCAAGATGCCGGTGAGGTCGCCCTGGCGGTGACGGAGCACCGGGTCGAGCCGGGCGCCGCCCTCGGGGGTGAGGATCTCCCGGGCGTAGGTGGGGGAAACGGTGGTGAGCGCGTCGGAGAAGGTCAGTGCCGCCTTCATGAAAGACAGGTGGTCGTAGAACTCCATGGCGTCGTAACGGAAGGCGCTCCAGGGAAGCCCCAGCAGGGGGACGACGTGCTTGGGGAAGAGCCCCTGATAGGCCAGGTTGTGGATCGTGAAGACCGTCCGGGCCCGGGCCACCGCCGGATCCTGGTCGTGCTCGTGGCGGAGAAGGAAGGGCAGAAGCCCCGTTTGCCAGTCGTTGAGGTGGAGGATGCGCGGCCTCAGCCCCAACGCCGCCGGAGCGGCCAGGCCGGCCCGGGAAAGGTAGGCGAATCGCTCGGCGTTGTCGCCGAAGTCCCCATGGGCGTCGCCGTAGAGGCCACGGCGGGAGGCGAAGTAGCGGTCGTTCTCCACGAAGTAGAAGCTGACCCCGCCCGCCTGGTGCAGCCAGAGAGTGGTGGGTTCGCCACGCACGCTCACCGCGCGGTGCAGAGGGGTGAAGGTGGGCTGGCGGACGTCGATCGAGTAGTAGCGCGGGCTCACCACCGAGACGGCGTGACCCCGCGCCGCGAGGGCCCGGGGCAGAGCGCCGACCACGTCCCCGAGCCCTCCGGTCTTGGACCAGGGCGCGACCTCGGAGGCGACGAACAGGATCTCCACCTCCGCCTCCGAAGCCCTAGCCGCTCACCTTGCGCAAGAAATCCGCCGCCTCCTCGGGCGGGACCGGATTGATGTAGAAGCCGGACCCCCACTCGAACCCGGCCACCGCCGTCAACGCCGGCACCACCTCGATGTGCCAGTGATAGCTGGGGCTCGGGGCGTCGCGGAGCGGGTTGGAGTGGATCATGAAGTTGTAAGGCGGGTTTCCCAGCGCGTTCGCGATCCGCCGGAGAGTGGTGCCGAGCGCCTGGGCGCACAGGCCGAGCCGCTCCCGCGGCTCCGCCTCGAAGATCGACTCGTGCCGGCGGGGGACGATCCAGGTCTCGAAGGGGCTGCGCGGCGCCCAGGGGGCCAGCACCGCGAACTCGTCGTTCTCGTACACCAGCCGGGCCCGGTCCTTCCGCTCCTGTCCCACGATGTCGCAGTAGATGCAGCGCTCCTTGAGCTCGTAGTGGCGACGGGCGCCTTCGATCTCGTTCTGCACCTGGCGGGGCACGACCGGCAGGGCGATGAGCTGGGAGTGGGGGTGCTCCAGCGAGGCTCCCGCCGCCGCACCGTGGTTCTTGAAGAGCACGATGTAGCGGAAGCGGAGGTCGTTGCGCAGATCGAGGATGCGCGCCTTGTAGGCGAGCAACACCTCGGTCACCTCCGCCTGGCCGAGCGTCTCCAGCGTCCGACCATGGTCCGGCGTCTCGATCACCACCTCGTGGGCACCGATACCGTTCATCCGGTCGTAGATGCCCTCCGCCTGCCGGTCCAGCTCCCCCTCGATCTTCAGCGCCGGGAAACGATTGGGCACCACCCGCACCTTCCAGCCCGCCCCGTTGCCGGGCGCGCCGTGAGGACGGCCGGCCGCATAGACCTCTCGCGGAGTCTTGTCCTCGTGGCCGGGGCAGAAGGGGCACAGCCCATCGGGGCGGGCGGCGGAGGGGACCGAGGTGAAGGCCGAGGGTCGCCGGGCCCGCTCGGTGGCGATGATCACCCAGCGGCCGACGACGGGATCCCTGCGGAGCTCGGGCATGTGCGACCCCTCCTCACGACGTTTGCCGCGCGTCGAGCGTGCCGACCGCCGCGCCGCGCCGCAGCGTCGAGCCGATCCCCGCGGCCACTACCATCAGAGCCCCACCGGCCAGGTAGGGGAAGGCCTGCGCCCACCGGCCGAAGGTGAAGGTACCCGCCTCCGGACCCAGAATCCTCCCGAAGGCCGCCGCCGACTCGCCCAGCCCCAGAGTACCCCCTTGCTCGTCCGTGCGGGCCAGCCTCGAGAGCAGCGAGGACAAGGACGGCTGAGATAGACCCGAACCGATGGCCAGCGGGGCGGTGGCCACCCAGAGCCCGGCCGTGCTGCCGCCAAAGGGCAGCGCGGCCAGCGCGATCGCCTGGAGGATGGTGCCCGCCACGAGCAGGGCCACCTCGCCGAAGCGCCGGGTCAGGCGCCCGATGAGCAGGCCCTGCACCAGCACGACCAGCACCCCGATGTAGGCGAACAGGAAGTTCACGTGCGCCTTGTCGATCCCGTAGCGCCTGGTGGCCAGAAAGGCGTAGGTGTTCTCCATCGCGCTGAAGGCCAGCACCGTGATGAAGTAGATGAGCACCACCCGGCGGATGCCGGGAAGCCCCATCTCCCGGAAGAAGGCGGCGAAGCGCTGGCGCCCGGGGGCGCGGGCGCTGTGCCGGACGGGCTCGGGCAAAACGAAGAGGGCGGCGAGGCCGTTCAGGGCGGCCAGGGCCGCGGCCGCCAGACCGGGGGCGGCCAGGGAGAGGTGGGAGAGGAACCCCCCGGCCACCGGTCCGAGCACGAAACCCAGCCCGAAGGCGGCGCCGATGAGCCCCATCCCCCGGGCCCGGTCCTGGGGGGTGGTCACGTCTGCGACGTAGGCCCGGGCAATGGCGATGTTGGCAGTGGCGGCCCCGGCGAAGAGCCGGGAGGCGAGCAGCACCGCGAACGAGCCGGCCAGCCCGTAGACGAGGAAGGCCGCAGCAGTCCCGAAGATGGAGACGAGCAGCACCGGCCGCCGGCCCACCCGGTCGGAGAGCCGTCCCCAGATCGGCGCGAACACGAATTGCATGAGCGAGTAGCCGGTGGAGAGCAGGCCCGTCGCGGCGATCGAAGCCCCGAGCTGCTGCGCGTAGAGCGCCATCACCGGGATGACCATCCCGAACCCGAGAAGATCGACGAACACGATTACGAAGAGGATGGCCAGGGCGGAGCGGCGGCGCAGCACGTGGGCTGGCAGCATAACCCGCCTCGACCCTCAAAGCAGTTCAAAGCAGAGGCTCAGCCGCCGCCTCGGGCCGGCGCCGGGGCCCAGACCACCCGGTTCCGCCCCGCCCGCTTGGCGTCGTAAAGCCGGGCGTCGGCACGGGCCAGCAGGGCGGCCGCCTCGCGCTCGTCGGCGTTCATGGCGGCGCAACCCAGTGACACGCTCAGGTCGAGCGCGGCCGAGCCGACGGCGATGGCGCTGTCGCACACGGCGTGCCGGATCCGCTCCGCCACCTCCGCCGCGGCGGCCAGGGTGGCCCCGGGCAGGAGCGCCGCCAGCTCCTCCCCGCCGATCCGCGCCAGGAGGTCCTCGGCGCGCAAGGCCCGCTGGGCGCGGCTCGCCACCTCCGCCAAGACGACGTCGCCAGCGGCGTGACCATGGGTGTCGTTCACTCGCTTGAAGTGGTCGATGTCCAGCGAGACCACCGCCAGGGCGTTGCCGCTGCGCCGGGCCCGGGCCACCTCGCGCTGCAGGGCCTCCTCGAAGGCCCGCCGGTTGGCCAGACCGGTCAAAGCGTCGCGGCGGGCCAGGTCGGCCAGGGCCGAGAGGTCCTCGGCATCGGCTTCGCCCTGGCGGAGGTAGCGAAGCACGCAGGAGCCGAGCTCGATGCGATCGCCGGGGGTGAGCTTGCGGGAGGTGACCGGCCGGCCGTTCACCCAGGTGCCGTTCGTCGAACCGAGGTCCACCACCCGGTGTCCGTCGTCCTCCGGAACGATCCGGGCGTGGCGCCTCGAGACATCCGCCGCCCCGATGGGCAGCTCGCAGCGCGGGTCCCGGCCGATGACCACCTCCCGCTCCAGGGCCACCCGCGCGCCCGCCGCCGGCCCCTGCACCACCACCACCGAGAACACAATGGGCCGCTCGGCGTGGTCCTCCATCCGCGGCTGCGCCGGAGCGGTCGGAGCCGGGACCCGGGCCCTGGTGTTCTCCTCGCTCATGTGGACCGGTCGAGGATACACGAGGCGGGCGGGATGGGCACATCCGCTCGACCCCCGGAGACAGGCACCGCTGCCTGCGCCCGAGTCAGACCCGCCAATTCACATGCTCGAAGTCCCGATCGGGGACGGCGAAGGCGACGTACCCGTAGCGCGGCAGGCGTTCCACCTCCACCTCGTCCTGGAGGGCATGTACGCACAGGGCCACCTTGGCGCCGGCCGACAAACGCAACTCCTGGAACGGCAGGCGGATCTCCACGATGGAGGAAAAGGCGATCTGGCCCACCGCCCGCCCTTGGTGCTGCCCGGGCCTCACCTTCCCGTCCGCGCCGAGCTCGAACTCGACCCAGGACGGACCGGCCGGGGTGAGCAAGGCCACCTTCAGCCGGGAGGCGACCTCCGCGGAGCGCTCCGCCGACTCCGCCGGGTCGAGCCGCAGGTAGAGCGCCTCGAGGTCGAAGCCGTAACGCAGCACGTGGAAGCTCTGGGCGCCGCCATACATCGACCCGCGGTGCTGGCCGGGGCGGTACAGGCCGGAGCCCTGCCACTCGAAGTAGGTCGTCTCCCGGCCGTCCAGGGAGGGGGTGAGAAGCAGGGTCGGCTCGCGGAGCGGCTTGGCTTCGATGCTCATCGCCTGCTGGTCGCCGGCGCGCTTTATGGGGGTGAGCGCCTCGGGAGGCGGGCTCGCTCCAGCGAGGAGCGAGGCGCGGATCACGTGACCGCGAAAGAGGCCGTCGAACTCCGCCGCCAGCTCCGTCGTGAAGTCCTCGCCATACCACCAGTACCAGTCGGACCCCTCGGCGGCGTAGAGGTGACGCCGGGCGCGCTCGAGCCGCTCCCCGTCCAGGCCGGCCCGGGCGGCGGCCTCGACCTGCTCGCGCGCTCGCCCCAGCGCCGTCCACGCCAACCGATCCTCGGAATGACCGATCCAGATCCGGAAGGACGCCTCGATCCAGGAGCCGGAGTGGATCCGCTGGATGGGAGGCCCGGGGACCTCGGCCACCGCCTCGGAGAGAGTCACCGTCTCGATCTGATCGCTCGCCTCCAGCGCCCCGTACAGCCGGTCCAGGAACTCCCGGCCCGACTCGGGGTAATGCTCCCACGCGTTCTCGCCGTCGAGGAAGACCCCCACCGTGGCCGGGCCGGGCTGGCGCTCGGCTCGCCATGCCTCGCCCACCGCCTGGATGTGGGCGGTGAAGTCCTGGGCGGCGTGGCGCGCGGCCACCTTGGCGTAGGTGAAGCCGATGACGTCGGAGAGGGAGCGGTCTCGAAAGAGCATCCGCAACTCGCCGGCCCCCCCGGCCTCCACGCGCCAGGGCCGGTAAAGCGAGCGGAGCCTCGAGGCGCCCTCGGGGAGCGAACGAAGCAGCACCCCCTCGTCGCTCGCCGCCCAGCGCACGCCCTCCGAGGCCAGGATCTCGAGCGCCTCCGGCGAGACCGAGCCCTCGGCCGGCCACATGCCGACCGGAGGAGAGCCGAACCGGCCGGCGTGCGCCTCGCGGGCGGCCCGCACCTGCCACCTCGCGTCGCCGGGGTGGGCGAAGCGCGGCGGCAGCGGAAGGTCCGGCAGCGCGCGACGGGCGAGGTCGGTGTCGCAGACCAGGGGGAGGATGGGGTGATAGTACGGGGTGGCCGAGAGCTCCACCTGACCGCGATCCTGGAGCGCCCGCCAGCGGGGGACGATGCCCTTCAGGATGCGCTGCTGCGCCGCCACCAGATCCTCGACGTCCCTGCGGGAGAAGTCGCGCCCCTTCTTTCTGAGCTCGCCCACCACCGGCTCGTCGGCCAGCGCCCCGAACCCCATCCAGCTCAGGTTGAAGAGGACCTGCAAGTCGGTGAGCTCCTCCTCGGAGAAGCCCGCCGCCAACCGGCCCAGGTCCGCGTGGCGGACGTCCCGCCCCCGCTTCTGGAGCAGCTCCCAGTAGCGCGGCAGGGGCTGGATGTTCGTCTCCCAGTCGACCATGAAGAAGGAGCGGAGCAGCGCCTGCCGCTCCTCGGGAGCGAGGTCGGGTGCGGGCCGCAGGGTGAGATCGAGGAAGCGATCGCGCGCCCGCCCGGCCACGTAGTCCTCGAGCTGTTCCAGGAGCACCGGGACGAAGTTCACGGTGCAACGCATCCGCGGATGGCGCTCCAGGATCCAGGCCATGTCGTGGTAGGCGCGAGTGGCGTGGAGCCGCACCCAGGGCATGAGGTACTCGCCGGTCTCCGGTTCGCGGTAGAGCGGCTGGTGCATGTGCCAGAGCAACGCCAGGCGGACGGGCTTCATCGGAGGTGACCCTACCATATGGCCGCACGCCGCCCCCTCGCCCGGCCCTCACCAGTGGATCACCTGCACCAGGATCCCCTCCGGTCCCTCCACGTAGAGCGATCGCGAGCCGTCGCGATGGGTGCGCGGACGAGCGTGAATGTGCGCCCCCGCGGCCTCGAGATGGCGCTCCCAAGCGTCGACGTCCTCGGCGTGCGGCACCCGGATGCCGAGATGATCGAGCAGACCGGGGCAAGGTGCTCCGCCTTCCGGGCCGGGAGGGCCGCGGTGCAGGGCGACGTTGTCGCCGTCGCCGACCAGGTACACGTTGTCGGGATCGGGACGCCAGGCCACCCGGTAGCCGAGGGGGCCGGTGAAGAAAGCCTCGGCGGCGGCCAGGTCCCGCACCCGCAGCGCCGCATGGCGCAGGCCCAGCGAGGGCGGTCTCGATGTATCCACCGGGCTCGACTAACCGCCCCGGCGCGGGGTCGCAACCGCCGACGTCAGCTCTTCCGGGAACGCGCCGGCCGGCCGGCGCTCAGCCGGCCGGCCCGCGGCGGCGGCTCCGGCGCACCGGAGGCGGTCGAACTCGGCCCGCCCTCGTTGCGGATCTTCCATTCCTCCCAGAGGTTCAGGACGAGAGAGACGTCCCGCACCGGCACCGACTTCTTGAGGTGCGGGAACTCGTGAACAAAGCCCTCGTAGAACCTCTGGTAGCGGACGGGAGTGAAGTAGCGGAGCAGGGTCTCACGCCCGTGGGCATCGACGTCGAGGAACTCGATCCCCATCCCGGTGGTGAACTGGGGGTCGTCGATGTCCACGGTGTGGGCCACTCGAGACCTTATCGGCAGCGGTCCCTCCGGCAGGCCCAGCTCGATGATGAGCTCCAGCCCGCGCTTCAGGAGGAAGTTCGAGGCCACGAAGGTCCCACCCAGCCCGAGGTTACGGGAAGTGCAGAAGGCCTCGAACTTGAGCCCCTCCGGCCCGCCGGGGATGAAGAGACGACAGGGGAGCTCGATCTCGATCCGCTCGTAGCGCCGTATCTCGCTCACAGGCGAGACGATAGACCGAACGGGGGCGGCCAGGGAAGCGCGAGCGTACCCGTCCGGTAGGCCTATGGCTTACCGGAAGATCTTGCCCAGCCCCTTGGCCTTCATCTCCCCGAGTTCCTTGGCGAGTCGCCCGAGGCGCTCGGTCTTGTCGGCCACCTCCCGCTGCAGCCTGGCGATCTTGGCGTCGCGCTCCGACAGCTGGCCCGCCATGGCCTCGCGCTCCAGGACCGCCTTGCGCAGGGTGTCGCCCTGCTCGCCGGACACCCCGGCCCGGGCCGCCCCGAGCGCCGCCTCGGCGTCGGCAGCCCGCTGGAGCGCCTGGGTGAGCTGCTCCTCCAGTTCCGGCGCCGAGGACGGCGGCGCGGCCTCGGTCCGCACCGAGAGCGAGGCCACCACCGCCTCGAGGCGCTCCACCTCGCGCCGCTGCAGCGCCAGCTCCGCCATCCGGGCGGCCAGCTCGTCGCGAAGTCGGGTAGCGTCCGTGGTGCCGGCAGCGCCCACCTGGGAGGTCTTGAGCCGCTGCTCCACGTCGTCCTTCTCCCAGCGTACCGCCTGGAGCTCGGCGGCGATCTCCGCCACCTGTGCCGCCGCGGCATCGGCCGCGCTCTGGGCCTCGGAAAGCTCCTTCTCCAGGGCCGCCCGGCCCTCGCGGAGCACCGCGAGCTCTCTCTTCAGCTCCGCCTCGGGGCCCGATTCCTCCCCGCCCCGGGCCGCCACCGCGTCCAGCTCCCGCGCCCGGGCCTCGGCCACCACCGCCCGCTGAGCGAGGTCCTCCACCCTCGCCTCCGCCGCCTGGGACTCCCCGTCGCCCGGCGCCGCCCGCTCCTCGACCGTCTCGAGCTGGGCCCGCGCCTCGGCAGCCTGGGCCGAGAGGATCCCGGCTCGCTCCGCTTCCGCCTCGAGCCGCGCCTCGAGCTCCGCCACCCGAGCCTCGAGCGCCTCCCGGAGCTGGGCCCACTCCCGGGCGGTCTCGGCGGCGCCCTCGGCCCCCGCCTGGACGGTCTTCAGCTCCTCGCGAGCGGCCTCGGCGTCGGTGCGTGCCGCCTCGGCCTTGGCCGCGGCCTCGTAGGCGGCGCGGCGCGCCTCGGCCACCTTGCGCTCGGCACCGTCCCGGAGCTCGTCCATCCTCTTCTGCAGGGCCTCGCGCGCCGACACCGCCTCGGCCAGCTGGGCGGAGAGCGCCTCCGCCGCCGCCACCCGCGCCTCGAGCTCGCCGGCGATGGCCGCCCGGGCGCGCAGCGCCTCGAGCTCCTCGGCCGGCGGGCCGACCCGCTCGGAACGAAGCCGCTCCAGCTCCTCCCGGAGCCCAAGCAGCTCGCCCTCGGCCACCGCCGCCCGTTCCACCACGCCCTCCGCTGCCGGGGGCTCAAGCCCGGGCGGGGCCTTCTCCAGCGCATCCTCGAGCTCGGCGGCGCGAGCCTCGGCCCGGGTGGCCCGGTCCAGAGCGGCCTCCAGCGCCGCCCGGGCCGCCTGGGCCTCGGAGCGCGAGGCCTGGAGCCCGGCCTCCGCCTCCAGGGCGCTCGTCCGACGCGCGGCCAGGGCCGCCTCGAGGCGGGCCCGCTCCTCCTCGGCAGCCGAGAGGGCGCTCCGGGTGGCGGCGAGCTCCTCTTCCTTGCCGGCCGCCTCGGCCCGTACCTCTTCCAGCGCCTTGCGCAGCTCCTCTCCCTGGCGCTCCGCCTCGGCCCGCGCCCGAGCGACCCCAATCTCCTCCAACTCCTGCGCCTTGCCGGCGAGGCGCGCGGCCTCGCCGTGGGCCTTTACCAGCTGCGCCTCCAGCGAGCCCTGCGCCAGCCGGGCCTCGTCCACGGTCATGCGCAGCTCGGCAGCTTCTGCGGCGACCTTGTCGCGGGCCTGCACCGCCGCTTCTCGGTCGCTGGCGAGCTCGTGCACCAAGGCCTCGGACCGGGCCAGCGACTCGCCCAGCGCAACCGCCTCGGCCACCGCCAGCTCGCGGGCCCGCTGGGCCTCCTGCTCCCGCGCCCGAGCCGCCTCCCGCTCCTCGCGGAGCGAGGCCTGCTCGGCCTCGAGCCGCGCCGCCACCTCGACGGCCCGGTCCCGCTCGACTGCGGCCGCGGCCAGCTCCGACAGGGCGGCCTCGCGGGCACGGATGGCCTCCTCCCGCTGCGCCCGGAGGGCCTCCGCCTCCTCGATGGCGGCCTCGCGAGCGCTCCTCGCCGCGTCCCGCTCCACCTCCACCGCGGCGAGCGCCGCCGCCTGCTCGGCGGAGCGCGCTCGCTCCGCCGCCAGCACCTCGGCCTTCGCCCTCGCGCTGGCCTCGACCTCGGCCAGGTGTTCCCGGGCGGCCTTCTCCTGCTGGGACTTCTCCCGGACCGTCTCGAGAAAGGGGGCGACCGGCAGGGCTACCACCGTGAACCCGGAAAGCCCCGAGGGCTCGTCGCCGGCGATGGCCAGGTAGCGGGTGGTCTCGGCGGTTCCGGCCAGCGTCCCGTCCATGGCGATCTCGGGCTCCTGGCTCGAGGGCAGCCCGAAGACCCAGCCCGCCGTGGCGCTCTGGGCGGCCACCTCCACCACGCCGAAGTGGTCGGAGAGGGCGTTCACGAAGGTCTCGTAGGCGGGCGGCTCGGCCTGGGCCGGATCGCCGACCAGGTCCCACAGCCCCACCCCGCCGGCCGCGACCGCGGTCACGAGCCGCCCCCCGGGCGCCAAGAGCCGGCGCAGCCCGGCCACCCAGTCCGGGGCAACGGCGGCAGCATCGGCCAGAAGGACGAGGTCGAAGGCGCCGGGGCGCAGGGCATCGACCCCCATGGCCTGGAACTGGACGAAGGGGTGGTGGCCGGCGCCCCGGGCCGCCTCCAGATCGGCCTCGGACGGCTCGATGGAGAGCACCGCGGCGGCACCGCGTTCCGCGAGGAAGAGGGCCGAGGCGCCTCCCGTGTCGCGGGCCGCGCCGATCTCCAGCACCCGCCGGCCGTCGAGGAGCGGCTCGATGAAGCTGTAACGGGCCAGAAGTTCGCCCGGCCCGTTCCGCGCGTGGAAGGAGGCCATGGCCCCGATGTTACACCGTCGGAGCGGATTTCCCGTCCGCGCGGCCACCGGAACGGCGAGCGCTATCACCGGGACCGGGTAGGCACTAGGATCACAGCCGGATCATGCGCCCCCCGGGCGTGCCGGCCGGCGGAGATCTAGGGCGTCTTGACGTCCTGGGAACGGCCATCCTGCGGGTGGCCATCCGGGGGAGGCGACGACGGCTCGGGAACCGGGGCCGGGGCCGAGCCCGCGGCCCGGACGGCGGCAGCGGTGGCGTCGATGGCCGGAGCGAGCTCGTTCAGCAGGGCCTGCGCGTCGCTCGCGTGCGCGGAGCGCGACCCGGCGGCCAGCCGAAGCTTGTCGGCGGCCTCGGCGAGTTCGGCGCGCGCCTTCTCGAGCAGCCGTCGCGCCTCGTAGTAGCCGGACTCGGCCCGCAGCGCGGCAAGGTCGTCATGCTGCGAGGCGGAGATGGCGGGCAGCTCCATGGCCCGCTCCAGGTAGCCGAGGCCGCGCTCGAGCCGTGCTGGGTCGCCGCTCGCGACGTCCTCGCGCGCCCAGGAGGCGAGAAGCTGGTAGAGTGCCCGGTCCAGCTCGGCCTGCTCGGTGAAGGTGCGCTCCGCCGGCAACCCCTTCCCGGGCGGCGGCACCAGCGGGCCGTACACCTTCGCCTGGACCGGGTCGGTCGTCTTGAACTCCGTCCGGCCCACCGGCAGGAGCAGGCCCTTCTTCACGACGAGCCGGCCTTCCTCCGGCACGAGCGCCCATGTACGGGCGTTCTGCTGCGAGACGAGGTAGACCACCGCCGCGAGCAGGGCCAGGATGACGACCCAGGCCAGGAAGGACCGCCCCGCCACTCCGGCGCTGCTCCTCGCTCCCGCCCTCATGCCCCCTCCTGGTTCGCCCGGGGCACACCCACGTAAGGCAGGTTGCGCAGCTTCCCGTCCCAGTCCAGGCCGTACCCGACCACGAACTCGTCGGCGATGACGAACCCGCGGTAGTCGATGGGGATCTTGATCTGGGCGCGGGCCGGCTTCTCCAGGAGCGCGGCGATGCGGACGCTCTCGGGCCGGCGGGTGGCCAGGTTGTCGAGGAGGTACCGCATGGTGAGACCGGTGTCGACGATGTCCTCGACCAGGAGGACGTGCTTGCCCTCGATGGGCCGGGTGAGATCACTCGTGATCTGGACCACCCCGCTCGTGCGCGTGCCCTGGTAGGAGCTGATGCCGATGAAGTCGACCGTCACCGGGAGGTCGATGGCCCGGATGAGATCGGCGAGGAAGACAAAGCTGCCCTTCAGCACGCCGATGAGGACGAGCGGCTTGCCCTGGTAATCGCGAGTGATCTCCGCCCCCATCGCGGCGATGCGCGAGCGCAGGTCCTGTTCGGGGATGAGGACGTCGACCACGGCCCTGCCGGCCGCACCACCGCTAGACATAGGCGTTGTTCATGATCTCGCCGAACCCGCCCCCGCCCGGCACAATGTACTGGTGGTCGTCCAGCCCCCGCTCCTCGTCCCAGCGGGTGCCCGGAATGGTGGCGAGGACGTCGGGCGCGGAGAGGCCGCGGTCGAGCCGGATGGCGTAGACGGCCACGTCGGGATGGGCCTTCGTCATGTTGCGCAGGTACTCGGGAGTGACGATGAGGTGGATGTTGACGATCCGCCGTGGCTTCCCGGGCACCTTCTTCTTGTAAGTCTCGATGGCCGTGGCTAGCGACGACCCGGTTGCGCCCATGGGGTCCGGGAAGAGCAAGAAGGCGTCATCGACGTCGCCGCCGATCTTCATCCCACCGATGCCCGCCCCCACCACCTCCTCGTGGTCGCCCAGCATCCGGCTCATGATGATGTGGTCCTGCCGGACCAGCGCCGGATCGAGCGTCTCGTTCAGCAGGTCGTAGACCAGCTGCGAGGGAACCGCCCCCGCGCGGGCGATGTTCACCGTCACGGCCCGGACGGCCCGGTCGACCACCTCGCCCTCGAAGATGGCCTGGGGCGAGCTGTCGATCATCCGGGTGGGCACAGCTACCCGGCGCCTCGGGAACTCGTTGTTGAGCACGGTGCGGATTAGGTCCGCGTAACACAGCCGCACGAGCCGGTTGATGTCCGGCTGCAGCGTCCCCTTGGCGCAAAGCGATGCCAGCTGCCCGAGGAGGAAGGGGTTGGCGATGATGTGGACGCTCTCGCCGTACCGGTGCTCGATCTCGCTTATCCGGTAGGGCACGTGGTCATAGCTTCGGTCGCGCACGAAGCGGGAGTCTAGACCGTCGGCCCGGCAACCGTCCTGCAAAATGAACCGTCCGGGGATGCCCCCCCCCCCGCAGGCGGGGTCAGCCGACGGCGAACTGCCAGGGCGAGCGTCTCGACGGGTCGAATCCGTTCGCCCTTTGTCCTGAACCGTCACCTGCTGGGGGCGAGCAGGCCGGAGCCGGGGAAGCGAGGCGCGGACCAGGATCTCGGACGGGGGAACTCGTCCGGAGTTGCCGGCGGCGCTTTCCCGGGACTCACGCGTGGTAGACCAAGCCGGTGCGCTTGCTGACCTTCGCCCCCGCCAAAGTGAACCTCGTGCTGCAAGTCGGCCCTCTGCGGCCAGACGGTTACCACGAGCTCCGCACGCTCATGGTCCCGCTCGACCTTTGCGACAGGGTGGAGGTCCGGGTGTCGCGCCGGCCCGGATCGGTCAGCTGCCGGGTGCCGGGCCTTCCCGAACTGTCCAGGCCCGCGAACCTCGCCGCTCGCGCCGCCGCCGCCTTTCGCAAGCGGTTTGGGACCCCGAACGGCGTCGCCGTCCGGATCGACAAGCGAATCCCCGTGACGGCCGGGCTCGGGGGCGGCTCCTCCGATGCCGCCGCGGTGCTGCGCTGCCTGGCGCGCGCATTTGCGGTGGAGGACCCTGAGGCACTCAGGCAGATCGCGCTCTCGGTGGGATCGGACGTGCCCTTCTTTCTGGGCTCGGGTCCTGCCTGGGCGGCCGGTCGGGGCGAGCTGCTTACGCCCTTCGATCTCGACCCGCTCGACCTCGTTCTGGTGTTCCCGGAGGATCCGGCGCTGGCCATCCGCTCCGGCGACGCCTACCGATGGCTCGACAAGCTGCGTACCCGGCGGGGCAGCAGGCGGAGGTTCAGCCGGCCGCACGCCTTCACGCTGTCCCGGGTGGGGAATGACCTGCAAACACCCTGTTTGGCGCACCGTCCTGCCCTGGCATCGCTCATGGGCCTGCTCCGGGGCGCCGGAGCGCGGGTCGTCATGTTGTCGGGGAGTGGGCCGACCGTCTTCGGGATCTTTTCGGGCATGGGCGCGGCGCGAAGCGCCGCATTATCGATCCAGGCCGAAGAGGGCCGCGGAGCCGGGCTCCGCGTGATCGCCGTGCGGACGGTGCAACGGCTGCCGAGGGTTACGTCATGGAGATCACCGAGGTCCGCGTCTTCCCCGTCAACGAGGAGAAGCTCAAGGCGTACGTGACCATCACGCTCGATGGCTGCTTCGTGGTCCGCGATCTGAAGGTGATCAACGGCAACACGGGCCTGTTCATCGCCATGCCGGCCAAGCGGCGCAAGGACGGCACGTTCAAGGACATCGCGCACCCGCTCAACTCGGAGACGCGCGATCGCATGGAGAAGGCGATCCTGGCCGAGTACGACCGCGAGATCCGGAAGGGAGCGGCGCCACGCCCGACCGGTACGGACCCCAGCAGCGACTGATCGGCCGCCGGGCGCGGGCTTACCCGCCTGCCGCCACGCCAGCCTGCCGCGCGACGATCGCCACCGGTCGCGAACGTCGGAGGGTTCCGG
>Ga0335071_10004210_pt1 | contig 15031 bp, 14 predicted proteins | sample Lox_Sample_15_FD_206724 | JGI IMG/M metagenome (GOLD analysis project Ga0335071, IMG submission 206724) | Soil microbial communities from Loxahatchee National Wildlife Refuge, Florida, United States - Lox_Sample_1.5 | ecosystem: Environmental > Terrestrial > Soil > Wetlands | place: USA... | reverse complement strand
GCTCAAGGCGGTGCTCGAAGGCGGGCTGGAAACAAAACCCGGCAATATGATCATCTATGCCACGTCCAATCGCAGACACCTGATGCCCGAAAGGAGCGAGGACAATCTGCCGGTCTATAAGGGCGGGGAATTGCACCCGGCCGATGCGCTGGAAGAAAAAATGTCCCTGAGCGACCGTTTCGGGCTGAGACTCGGTTTCTTTAACTTCGACAGGGACACCTATCTGCGCATTGTTCATAACTACTGCTCCCTCAGGAAGATCGAGGTTGAAGAGGATGCGCTCGAAACGGAGGCCATGCAATGGTCCATCGAACATGGAAGCTATTCCGGAAGGACTGCGCGTCAGTTCATCGACGATTTGGAAGGAAGAGTCGCCCTGAGGATAATCCGTGAAGGAAAGCGGAGAACCTGAGACCGCAGTATGGATAATAAATTCTCATCAGAGGGTAATATAAAGGCATGATCAAAAAGATCAAGTCAAAAGACCTCAAGCCCGGCATGCATGTCATAATTCCCTCATCATGGCTGAACCATCCATTTGCAAAGGGCCGGTTTAATATCAGGTCCGAAGACCAGATAAAAAAGATCATCGAAAGCGGGTTTGACGAGGTGAAGATAGATACGGATCAGGAAATTGTGATCGCCGCGATCGAACCTCAAGTCAGCGGGTATAAGGAAATTGCGCCCCCGTCGAAATGGAACCCGGCTACATTGGTGCCGCCGGTCCTGCGTGAGGCAATTCACGACAAGCATCTTGCTGCCGAAAAAAAAGCATCGGTTGTTTATGAGTCATCGGTCGAACTGATGGGCAGACTGCTGGAGGACCCGAAGGCCGAAAATATCGGTGCAGCCAAAGAGTGCATATCCGACATTGTCGACATGGTCCTTTCCCAGGACGATACCTCTTATCACTTGCTCAGGATAACTTCACACGACTTTTACACATATACCCATTCGGTCAACGTGGGAGTTTTTTCCATATTGCTTGCAAAGAGTCTGTTCAGGGGCAATGATGCCCACAACATGCACGAACTCGGTGCAGGTTTCTTCCTGCATGATCTCGGCAAAGTGCAGATAGAAGCAGCAATCATCAACAAACCCGGAAAACTGACCGACGATGAGATGAAACAAATGAAGGCCCACCCGTACCAAGGGTATAAGCTGTTGCGTGAGACCAAGCAGCTTTCCGAGGAATGCGGAATAATTGCACTGCAGCACCATGAAAGAGAGGACGGGACCGGGTACCCCAGAGGGCTGCGTGGCAACGAGATCCACAATTATGGCCGCATCTGCTGTATCGCCGACGTATATGATGCACTTACCGCTGAGCGTTCTTACAAAGCCAAACTATCTTCCTTTGAGGCTCTGAACATGATGAAAAACCAGATGCTGCACTTCTTCCCGAAAAGCATGTTCGAGAAATTCGTCCTGCTATTCACCGACAGCCAGCCCAAGTGCTTGTGACCCAAAAGCCTTGGCCAGTCCTTCATGTGCGATCTTTCCGCCATAAGTATTTAGAGAAGTCTTTATACCAGAGTCTTCGATGACCGCCCGTTCGACGCCCATAGAAGCCAGGATTTTGACATAAGGCAAAGTTGCTTCACTCAGGGCCAGGGTCGAAGTGCGGGGATAGGCACCCGGCATGTTTGCAACCATATAGTGTATAATACCTTCCACATCGTAAACGGGCTGATCGTGTGTGGTCGGCCTGGATGTTTCTGCACAGCCGCCCTGATCGACAGAAACATCCACGATTACGGCCCCTTTCTTCATACTCCCGAGCATCTCACGGGTGATAAGTACAGGGGTTTTGCCGCCAGGCACAAGCACTGCCCCGATCACGATATCAGCACCCCTTATCTCTTCCCGGACATTATTAGCGTTGAGCAGTAAAGTCCTTATCCTGCCCCTCAGGATTTCGTCGAGCTTCTCCAATCTTTCTATGCTTCTGTTGATGACCACGGTCTCCATCTCCAACCCCGCACATACGCGTGCTGCATTGGCCCCCACTACTCCGGCACCGAGGATTACGACCTTTGCCGGTTGGACCCCAGTTGTGCCTGTTGGCAGGACGCCATCGCCGCCGAGCGGTCTCTGAAGGTAGAAGGCACCCATAAGTGGCGCCATCCTCCCTGCTATCGCGCTCATCGGAACAAGCAGCGGAAGGCTGTCGTTCTTACGGAGGGTCTCATATGCGAGAGCGGTGATTTTTCTCTTCAGCAGCACATCGGTCAGTTCCGGGTTTGCCGCCAGGTGAAGGTATGTGAAAATTGCGCCTCCTTCTTTCAGCAGCTTGTATTCTGAAGACAAAGGCTCTTTGACCTTGACGACAAGTTCGGCACTGGCAAATGTGGTATTTCTGTCTGCTATGTCCGCGTCCGCGTTCAAATATTCATCATCCGCAAATCCGCTGCCTTCACCAGCCCCGCTTTCAACGATGACGGTGTGTCCTTCGCATCTCAGCTCCCCCACACCTGACGGTGTCATTGCGACCCTGTATTCATGTTTCTTTATCTCTTTTGGGACCCCGATAATCATGGCCATTCTCCTTTCCCCGGATCTTAAATTAATTATACATGTAAAATCGGCACCCAAAGAAAATTTCTGATATAATAGCAAAGCGTGCGACCGCCGAAGGACGACGCCTTTTTTTAATGTCGGTGCCGGATGCAGCCGCAATCAAGATGCGTAAGGAAGGACAATTATGCTGAAGAACTTTGTTTCGAGGGTGGACTTCTCTTCCTATGAAGATTTTATAAGCGACTTCCGCATAATAGTCCCGGAGAATTTCAATTTTGCCTATGATATTGTCGATGAAACAGCTGCGCGCAACCCCGATAAGACCGCTCTGGTCTGGTGTAACGATAAGGGCGAAGAGGCGAGTTTCACCTTCGGAGAGCTGAAAACATACAGTGACAAGGCCGCAAACTTCTTCGTATCCCACGGCATTAAACGCGGCGACCCTGTGATGTTGGTCCTCAAAAGGCGATATGAATTCTGGTTCTGTATCCTGGCGCTGCATAAGATCGGCGCCATAGCCATACCTGCGACGCATCTGCTGACTGCCAAAGACATAATTTACCGCAATAACGCGGCAAGCATCAAGATGATCGTCAGCGTGGCAGATGCTGAGGTCATCAAACATATTGAGGATTCCGAAGCCATGTCTCCGACTTTAGGCATGAAGACGCTTGTCGGGGGCAACCGCAAGGGGTGGCTCGACTTCAGCGAAGAGATGAAGAGTTTGCCCGGAACTTTTTCCCGCCCGGGGCCGGCCGATGCCACCGTCAACAGCGATACCCTGCTTCTGTATTTTACGTCAGGCACCACCGGCATGCCCAAGATGGTGCAGCACGATTTCACATATCCGCTCGGGCATATTGTGACAGCAAAATACTGGCAGAATGTGCAGGACGAAGGCCTGCATCTCACAGTGGCAGATACCGGCTGGGCTAAGGCCGCCTGGGGGAAAATATACGGCCAGTGGATTGCCGGCTGTGCCATATTCGTGTATGACTTCGACAAATTCGCCCCGGGAAAGCTCCTTGATGTCATGGTAAAGTATGGGGTCACCTCTTTTTGCGCCCCTCCCACCGTTTTCAGGTTCCTGATAAGGGAAAACCTTGGGGCATACCGTTTTGATAAGCTGAAGTATTGCTCAGTGGCCGGGGAACCGTTGAACCCTGAAGTCTATACCCAGTTTCTCAATGCAACCGGGATCAGACTCATGGAAGGTTACGGGCAGACGGAAACGACCGTGGCGATCGGCACCTTCCCCTGGATGGAACCAAAACCGGGATCTATGGGCAGACCGTCTCCCTGGTACGACATCGATATTCTTGACGACAAGGGCAACCCATGTGCGGCAGGCGAGGAAGGACAGATAGTGATCCGTACCGGCAAAAGATCGCCGGTGGGCATGTTCCTCGGTTATTATCGTGAACCGGACCTCACATCGAGGCTGTGGCACGATGATATCTATTACACGGGAGACGTGGCCCGGCGCGATGAGGATGGCTATTACTGGTTTGTCGGAAGGGTAGATGATCTTATCAAGAGTTCAGGGTACAGAATCGGTCCCTTCGAGGTTGAAAGCGCTCTTGTGGAACATCCCGCGGTGCTCGAATGCGCGGTAACATCCGTACCGGATGCAGTGCGCGGGCAGATTGTCAAGGCCTCGGTGGTTTTAACCAAAGGGTACATTGCGAGCAGCGGTCTGGCGCACGAGCTTCAGGACCATGTGAAACATGTAACGGCCCCTTACAAATATCCCAGGATAATCGAATTTGTGACCGAACTTCCAAAGACGATCAGCGGCAAGATAAGAAGGGTCGAAATCCGGCAGAAAGACGGGGGCTAACTGTACCTTTGTCCTGCGGGGAATTGCTGATAAACTTATCTAAAAGACAGTAAAGAATGTGAAGGGCCCACAATGTAGTTACTCAGTCCGAAGGGATGGTTGCCCAAAGTCTTTATAATGGGATCCCTTCAGGATCCATCGACACAATTATGAGGTGCATATGAAGGTTGCAACGGCTTCCCGGATGAAAGAAATCGACAGAGCCGCTATTGAAGATTACGGGATCCCTGCGGTCGTCCTTATGGAGAGGGCCGGGCTTGCAGTTGCCAAAAAGACGCAGGAAGTACTCTCGGGCAAAAAGGTGCTTGTCGTCTGCGGCAGCGGCAACAACGGCGGCGACGGCCTTGTCGCTGCGCGCAATCTTCATAACTGGGGATATCATGTAAGAGTTGTATTGCCATCAAGGGCTGATTCCCTCGGCGCGGATTGCAGGGCGCAGTATCTGATTGCAAAGAAGACGGGCGTGCCGGTCGAGTTCCGCAAGAGTCTGATCGCTTCTGATTTTCATGGCGCATTCATTATCGATGCCATCTTCGGGACGGGACTGAGCAGGCATGTCTCCGGGGATTTGGTGCGCCTCTTCCGGTCCGTGAATGATTCCGGCGCCCCGGTCCTGAGCGTGGACATCCCCTCCGGCATTTCATCGGATACGGGTGAAATACTCGGCGAAGCTGTGAGGGCAGATTATACCGTGACTTTCGGCTTGCCCAAGATAGGGCACTTTCTCTATCCCGGCGCTGCCTGTTCAGGACATCTTACGGTTGAAGACATCGGCTTTCCGGCGAAATTGATTCAGGCGAGTGATATCAGGACTGAATTGACCGACCCTCAAAGAATGTCGGTTATTTTGCCTGAAAGAAATCGCAATTCCTACAAGGGAGATTACGGTCATGTCTTTGTTTTAGCCGGTTCGCGGGGCAGGACAGGCGCAGCGCTGATGACTGCAAGGGCGTGTCTGAGGACCGGATCGGGTCTTGTGACTCTCGGCGTGCCCGAAACCCTGGTGGATATCTTTCAGGGCAGGGTGACCGAAGAAATGACCCTCCCGCTGCCCGATAAGGGCGATGGAACTCTCGATGAAAAAGCGCTTGAGATCATCCTCAACTTCTGTGCTGAGAAGGCAGATGTCATTGCTGCAGGTCCGGGTATCGGGGTTTCGTCGGATACTGAAAAGATCATTTCCGGGCTTGTTAAGTCTTCTGCGGTCACTCTTGTCATCGACGCCGACGGCCTGAATTCACTCAAGCAAAGCGTTCGGACATTGGGCAGCGCAAAGGCGCCGGTTATCATTACTCCACATCCAGGCGAGATGGCGCGGCTGCTCGCCGGAGGGGCAACGGCTGTCGACGTAGAAAGGGAGAGGATAAACACCGCCCTCTCGTACTCGAAAGATGCCGGAGTTTATGTCGCACTGAAAGGGGTGCCGACGGTTATCGCATCTCCTGAGGGCGACCTGTTCATCAATACGAGCGGTAATCCGGGCATGGCTACCGCCGGTTCGGGTGACGTGCTCACCGGCATCATCTCGTCTTTTGCTGGACAGGGCATCACTCCGCTGGACTCAGCTGTGCTGGGTGCATACCTGCACGGGCTTGCCGGTGACGCGGCTGCAAAGGTTATGGGAGAGAATTCTCTCATGGCTTCAGACATCATTGAAGCGCTGCCGGATGCGTTTCATTACCTGAAATCCCTGTAGGTTAATGACGAGACATGGACCGCGGATTCATAGAGCCTCCTGTCTTCAAGGGGCTTCCCGTCGGAGCGGCCTTCACCATGAAAACTTTTTATGTCGATGATGGCGTTTTAAAGACACAACTTAAGGGAGAAACGGTATACCTGCCGGTCCAGAAACATACGGACAAAGTTATCGTAGTCGGCCACGATACTGAGCGGAAGATAGCCGACGCAGTTGTCACAAATGCAAAAGGCCTGATCATCGGAATCAGGACGGCAGATTGTGTGCCGATCCTTTTGTATGACAGGAAGAGGCATGTGGCCGGTGCCGTCCACGCCGGGTGGCGGGGAACCGCAGAAGGTATAGTAAAAAAAACCATCGCGGCCATGAGGGACCGTTTCTATTCATCTCCGGAGGATGTGATCGTCGCTATCGGTCCGAGCATAAAAGGGCGTTGCTATGAGGTCGGGCCAGAAGTGGCTCAAGCTGTGGCTGTTGCCACGGGTGGCGGACAACATGTACTATCTTGCGGTGAACGCCTCTTTGTCGATCTTCCATCTGCAAATAAGATTCAGGCCATGTCGGAGGGGATTCATCCCGATGATGTCTGGATCTCAGAAGACTGCACCCATTGCCATCCTGAAAAATATTATTCCTACAGGTATGCCAGAGGAACCACCGGCAGGCAGTATGGTTTTATAGTGATTAGATAGCGTCCTGATATTCGCCTATGAACGGAAAGAAAAAGATAAGTCTTGTAATAGCCGGCATCGTGCTTTTGATACTGGTTGCGGTGATCGGTGTAATTGCTTCGATTGATATCAACTCGCACAAGGACCGGATTGAACGGACGGTGTCGGAGGCGATCGGGTTACGGGTCAGGATCGGCGGTGCAATGGGGATTTCTTATTTTCCCATTGGGGTAACAGCTGCGGATGTCCACATAGGCAATAAATCGGGAGAGATAATCTCAGTTGCAACACTTAAAATAGGCATTCAGCTGTTTCCCCTTCTGAAAAAGGAGATCAAAGTTACGAGGTGCGATCTGCTCGGCCCTTCTTTCAACATAATCAGGGACGCCCGCGGAAAATATAATTTCGAAGGTGCGGAGAAATCCGCTTCGGGACCGGCTGAAGCCCTTGGCATCGATGAAATCAGGCTGTCCAAGGGTAGCCTGACTTATCAGGACCGCAAAACGGGAGAGAGGACCGAACTCGCGGGCCTGGAGTTTGCCATCAGAAATGTAAGGATAGAGGACATTTCAGGGGATATCATAAAGGGTTCTTCGTTTGAGGGAAGTTTGCATGTGGGGGAGTTGCAGCAGAAGGACCTCAGGATCGGGAACATCTCAGCCGTAGTCAGGGCCAGGAAAGGCGAATTTACTTTAAAACCGCTTACGATCGGGATGGTTACAACTGAAAAGAGTAAAGCTGGAAGCGGGATTGAGATGCATGACCTCAGTTTCGATCTGGACAGCCTTTCGATTGCGGATTTCTCAGGGGACATCGTAAAAGGAGCGTCGCTTGCAGGCACTGTGGAATGCAGGGAGGTGCTGCAAAAAGACCTCCGGATTGAAAAAATCAGGGTGGCAATGAAGGCGCAAAAAGGTATATATAATTTCAACCCGCTGACTGTCGGCATACTGGTCATAACCGGCAGGAAGCAGGAAGAAAAAGTTGAGTTGAAGGACATAAAACTCGAAGCCCGCGGTCTTGAAGTTAAAGGAGATTCGGGTGAAATGATCAGAGATATTGCATTTACCGGCAATGTCGAGTGCGGGGAGATATGGAAGGGAGAATTCAGGATCGAAAATGTCAGCGGGCCAGTAAAAGCAGCCGAAGGGGTTTATCATCTTGAACCATTTGCTGCCGCTATTTTCGGCGGCAGGGCTGAGGGCGATGCGGGATGCGATCTGTCGGGGGCTGTCGATACTTATAAAATCAAAGTGAAGATATCCGGGCTGGATTTCGAGAAACTTACCGAGGCTTTCGGCAAAAAAAAGGTCATCGGCGGAAAGGGCGATATAATTGCATCCGTATTCATGAAACATAAGGAAGGCAGGGATATAATGAGCAGTCTGGACGGGGAATTTGCGCTGCATGGCGACAATCTCCTTCTTTATTCTATGGACCTCGATAAGGTCCTTGCAAGATTTGAAGAGACGCAGAATTTCAACCTGATTGACCTGGGGGCCTTTTTTATCGCCGGCCCCCTCGGCACCGCGGCAACCAAAGGAATCGGCTACGGGAGCCTGTATGCCGGTGCCCAGGGCGGGCACAGTACGATAAGGGAGCTTGTATCGAACTGGAAAATAAAGAAAGGGATCGCGGATTCTACGGATTGCGCCCTTGCGACACAGAACTATCGTGTCGCGTTGAAGGGCAAGCTCGACCTTGTCCGAGAACGCTACGAAAATGTCATTGTTGCGATCCTTAATTCAAGGGGTTGTGCAAGGTTCAGCCAAAAGATAAGCGGTCCCTTCGGAGACCCTCAAATCGGCGCTGTCAGCACGATCCAGTCGATAGCAGGCCCGATTATCAATCTGCTTTCCAAGGCAAAGGATTTACTTGAAGGCGGCAGGTGCGAATTGTTCTACAAGGGATCGGTCCGCCACCCTCGTTGAGCGTCGTGACGGTCTCTTGCAGGTAATATTGACTTTCGAATAATTGGTCCGGCCTTCCGGGATTTTATTTGACGAACTTTTACGAATATGTTAATATAATTCAGGAGCTTTGGAGGTATTGCGTTCACGCAAGGGCACAAGGGTACTGAACTTTGTGGCCTTTTTTTATTTAAGTGTTTTGAAGCTTTGTTTTGCAGACAGGAGGAACAATAAATGAACCGTAAGATGAAGATATCGATGGCAAAAGCCGACAAGAAACAGCAGAATATAGATGCAGGTGTGATGTCTGCACGTTTCCCGGATGTTGCAAGTATCGTAATAAGCATGAGATACAAGCAGGTTGGGGTTTTGGAACCCTTCCACAGGGTGGTCAATTTTTTCCCCGGCAGTTATGCTGTTTTCAAGATAAACTGTCTGAATGAAGGGTGTGTTGGAGGCGGATTCGATTTCAGTAAGATAATCAATACAATGGTGCGGGACCTGAAGAATGTTTCGCGCGGGGAGCTCAGCTGCAAAGGCTGCGGACCTGATGCCGATTTTTCGCACCTGGGGTATGAGGTTACCGTACGGTACGCTTAGCTTCTGTAAAACACAAGTGTGAAGAACGGTGAAAGGAGAAGACAGAGGCAATGATAGAGCCTAAAAAAGAAGAGGCCGCAGAAATCGCGTTCAAGGACACCTCCGTTGGAGGCAGTCTGCTCAGGGAAGCTTTTGAAAAGGCAAAGGACGCGACCGAGAAAAAGACCAAGGAGCCGACCATCCTCATAGAATGCAACTTCATCGTCGAGGTCGCCCAATCAGTGGCGACAAAAGGTGAACATGCAAACTATGTAGAGCGCTTTGTCAGGGGCATGCTCGCGGAGAACAAGAAGATAAAGGAAATTATAGATGTGGACGCCTTTGAGCCCGAGGAGGGCCGATAACGGACCCGCTTTTTTGACTCCGTGTCAGTCCGTGCGTTCGAGCAGGCCCAACTCGCAGTTTTTAGACGCAAGGTCATCCTTGGAATAGACCTGGGCCTCGCCGGGGCGGTCCAGGAGCCAGAGACAGACCGCCTTATCTCCCGGTTCCATGCGAATGGTTATGCGGTTAAAGACGATATCTACACCGATTATCTCGCTCATGAGACGAGCGGTGCTTTCATGGCCTACCGCCGAAGTAAATCCGTTGGAAAGAATTTGTTTTGCTTCACCTGGTGTAATCCTGTCAAACCTGTAATGACCATAATTAGTGATCACTGGCGCGTTCAATACGTAGATCATCTTATTTCTCCCTGATTCAGCCCGGCTGCATCCTCTGTTTGTAAGGCCGGTGCGCTGTGTGAAGGGACGCAAAGTTCGTCCGCTTCCTTCTTTATGGACATTGCGGCTGTCCTGTCAAGTCCGCTTCTCTCGACAAATGTCTGCGCGCTCATACCGGCAACCTCGTCCGCAAGAATGATGTCGCGGCTGGTCAGCGTCTGAACGGCACTCCTTGTAGCTGCAGGCAAGATGGTTACGGGATAGAGGCGCTTTTCCTCGATCAGCGATTCAAGGCTTCCTTTTTCCGGATATCTCCAGCTTACTATTTTGAGTCCCACGCACTCGGCGTATTTTATGGCATCGGCACTGCAACGTGTATTGGTCACGAGCCAACCCTCATGTACATGCGAATTCTGATGCTCGGAAACCTCGAAAGCCTTCCTTATGTCTTCGAACCGTGAATGAACGTAGAGCGCTATCTTAACGTCTGCCGGCTTTTCTCCGTTTGCATGGTGCTTGCATTCGATTACGCATCGCCGGTCGTCCCTGTTTGCAAGCACATCCACTTCATGCGTGACACAATACCCCTTGATCATCCTGTTCACCTCGACGTTGTAGCCGTATGATTTCAGGATGCGGGCTACGTACTTTTCGAAAGGATATCCGGTAGGCCCGAGCGCGTAAATCGCCCGTTTGATGGAATAGCGCATTCCGGAAACGCGGTTGTATTGCCTGAGCATTTTTTTTGCCATTCTGAAGATATGCTTTGTATGGAATGAGGGCACGACCTGCAAAGACACCTTTTCTGCTATATCTCTGGCAACGGACTCCGGCGCTCCGGAACGGACAAGAGAATTTGCGAGTTTGCGTGCATCGAAATCTTCAGGCTCGCCGGAAGCCTTTATGACGGAAATGGCCATCAATAATTTTACACTATTTCGCAGCCATTATGGATGGATGAGGGTTGAAAATAGGAGTCTGATTCTGATAGAGTCTCTTATTCATAAGTAAGGACAGCACAGCCTGAAGTATTTGCCTCTCGCGCACTGAATTAGTCGTTGTTACGGACAAATCAGGCCAATCATGAAATGACCTATATGCAAATAGAGAGGATTGCATTTTTAGGTTGGCAGCCCTGAAAACTCAGACAGTGCGCTTCGATTCAAACACTTCAGGCTGTGCCGGGGAAAATTTGTGAATGGAAGTCGATTTGCAAAATTTGCGGGAGGTCATTTCATGACGGAATTTAAGGGTGTCACCGTAGTTAAAAAGGCGAATGTTTTTTTCGGGGGAGGGGTTACGAGCCGGACGGTACTATTTGAGGACGGCTCGAAGAAGACGCTGGGTATCATGCAACCTGGAGAATATGAATTCAATACCGGGGTTGCTGAAGTGATGGAGATCCTGGCCGGAGATTTGGATGTACTTCTTCCAGGGCAAACGGACTGGAAGCCGGTCACAGGCGGCGAGTCTTTCAATGTCCCGGCCAATTCTGCCTTCAGGATGAGGGTGAAGACGCTCACGGACTACTGCTGTTCGTTTGCAAAGTAGGCTGCCCGGACAGATTTCGCCAGGCACAGTCCGACCCGGTATCTACAGCCGCTTTTCCGCCGGGAGATAGACATGATAGGTAGTGCCGGACCCGATCTCGGATTCAACCGTTATAAAGCCGTCATGATCAGCGATGATCGAATAGGCCATCGCAATTCCGAGGCCGGTCTTTTTCTGTGGGCCGGCATCTTTCATGGCAAGTTCCGGATCGAATATCCTGGTGGTGTTCTCCGTCGGTATGTCAACAGCACTATCTTTTATTGATATCCTGACATAGTCTCCTGATTCGACTGCGAGCCTGTCTCTGTCCCTGATCGTTACATTGCGTGCGCTTACAGTCAAACGGCCGGTATCGCCCATTGCCTCCCTGGCATTAAACGCCAGGCTTCTTAACGCCTGTGTAAACTGGACCTCGTCAGCCTGGACCGGCCAAAGCTCCTCGGGCATCGAGATGTCGCAAATTATGGAGCTGTCTTCTACAACCGCGGGAACAACTTTGATGATAATATTACCCGCTAAAATAGTGGTCTTTACCGGCGTGCCCCGCCGAGAAAAGGCTATCATCTGCTTGGTCAGGTCCTGAACCCGCAATGAGACCTCTTCAGCATTTGTCAGGAGGTGATGGACCTTGCTTTCGGGGTCGATATGTGTTTTCGCGACAGCAATATTTCCGAGTATCGCGGTTATCAATTCGTCGAAGTCGTGTGCTATTCCGGCTGTAACTATTCCGACGGCTTCCATTTCCCTGACCTTCATCAGCTCTTCAGCAAGTTTGTGCCGCGTGCTTATGTCATTATTGCTTGCACGTCTTCCCAGCCATTTGCCGTCATTGCTGTATACCGCCTGGCAGCTGTGGCTGATCCATCTTTCCTCTCCGTTTCTGGTGATGATGCGGAAATCTATGTGCTCAGCCTCGTTGCCGCTTTCGGCAGAATCGTTGTAATGGGCCGCAACTCTGGCCTGATCCGCCGGATGCGTAATCATGGTGACAAGATCGGGGTTGGCAAGGAATTCCTGCGGTTTGTAGCCGGTGATCCTCTCGCAGGAAGGTGAAACATAAATATAGTGACCGTCCGGACCGATCCACTCCTCCCAGTCATAAGTGAAGTCGGCAATGATGCGGTATTTTTCCTCGCTTTTTTTGAGGGCCTCTTCAACCTGCTTTCGCTCGGTCACATCCCGGATGAGTCCGTCATAAGCCAGGAGCTTTCCTTCCGCGTCATACTGGCAGACAGGGGTATTGCGCACCCATCTGATGGCGCCGTCTTTCCTTACGATCCGGTGCTCGTAAGGGGCCGTGTCTTTTCCGGACAGTATTCCCGCCACATGCTTCAGCACGGCAGGCCTGTCTTCTTCATACACCATGTTGATCCACAGGAAATTATTTAAGGAAAATTCCTCCGGAGAATATCCGGTTATGGGCAGGCAGCCGCGGCCGTGAACAGTTTCGACCGGATTGCCGTCGACAATATGGACACTGAAAATGTAGTCCGAAACCACCTCGGTGATGCGACGGTATTGCTGCGTAACAACGTTCAGTAGTGCTTCGGTCTGCCGGTTTTTCTGCTCTATATCGGAAAGGAGTACCCGCAGGTACGCCATTTCGTATGATACTTCATCAGGCGTTCTTTCTTCGTCGCTCATCGGTCCCCATCTCAGAAAGCATAATCGTTCAGTTCGTTCATTAAGATGCATATTAATTATAACAAAATTATCGCACTGCGAGACCAGGTCAGGTGCCCGTGCTTTCCGTCCGATTGATTTTGACCGGCCTGTGCCGTATTATAATTGTAATATTGAAGAAGCGACCGCGCATAAGGAGATGCCATGCTAAAGGCCAAGGAAATAATGACGAAGGACGTGATAACGGTACTTTCCTCTACCACCGTCGAAGACCTCGCCCGCGTCCTGGTGGAGCATAAGATCAGCGGCACACCTGTCGTCGACGACAAGGGTGATCTTGTCGGTATTGTTACGGAAAACGATCTGATAAGGAAAAACAAGAAGTTCCACATTCCTACCATTGTGAGGCTTTTCGATGCCTACATAATGCTTGAGAGCAGGAGCAAGATCGAGCAGGAGATCAAAGAGATGGCGGCAGTGACTGTTGCCGACATAGTCAGAAAAGATGTTGTGACTGTCGGCGAGGACACCCCGGTCGACGAAATCGCCACTATCATGTCCGAAAAGGGTGTCCATCTCGTCCCAGTCGTGAAAGGAACCAGGATCAGGGGAATCATCGGCAAGATAGATATAATAAAAGGATTGAGCCTGGGGAACCTGTAGAGCTTTTCCCCCCGTATCCTGGAGGATTGCTTGGACAATGACCGGAGAGTGACTGTCACTAATTCGGCGGAAGAGACAGAAGAATTCGGTTTTAAGCTCGGCACTTTTCTTAAAAAAGGCAAGGCTGTTACCGTTTGTCTCTACGGGGAACTTGGCGCCGGGAAAACGACCTTCGTAAAGGGGTTCGCCGCTGCATTCGGGATTCCGGGCCGCGAGATAGGAAGCGCCAGCTTTGTTATCGTCGCCGAATATGAGACCGTCCCACCTTTTTATCATATCGATCTCTACAGGCTCGGCGATGAGCCTTGCCTGGAGGATATCGGCCTGTGGGAGTATATAGGGTCGGGTGGTATCGCAGTCGTCGAGTGGGCAGAGAAACTTGGCGAAATGCCTGAAGGTGCTGTGTCCGTGAACTTCGAATACCTGGGAGAAGACAGGCGGCAGGTATTATTTACGGGTATCGACGGAACAGATTGGGACAGATTCTTGCAAGAAACGAGGAAAAAATGAAGAGGATAGGCATCATCTGCAAATCGGGCAGGGCCGAGCCGGTCGAGCTTGTAAAGATACTGCTGCCCTGGTTTGAGGAGAAGAAATGCGAGGTCTTCCTTGAGTCTGAAGCGGCGGCTGTCCTCGGTAAAAAAGGCTATGAGCGAGAAGTAATTCCGGAACATGTCGAGATGATGATTGTCCTTGGCGGCGACGGCACGATGCTTAGCGTCTCACGGCTGATTGCGGGCCGGGATGTTCCGATACTTGGAGTCAATATGGGCGGGCTCGGGTTTATCACCGCAATAAACAAGCATGAGATTTTCAATGTCCTTGAACAGGCACTGCAGGGTACATGTCCAGTGGAAGAAAGAATTATGCTTGATGCCGGGGTCTTCAGGGAGTCGGTTGAAACCGGCTGTTTCACGGCCATGAACGACGTCGTGATCAACAAGGGCGCGCTGGCGAGGATCATTGAAATGGAGACCTTCGTGAATGAGTCTTATCTAACAACATACAGGGCGGACGGCCTGATCATTGCAACCCCCACCGGCTCGACGGCCTACTCCCTTGCGGCTGGCGGCCCGATCCTCTACCCTACTATGAGTAGTATAGCAATTACGCCCATATGTCCTCACATGCTCACCAACAGACCTATAGTCCTGCCGGACGGCAGTGTCGTCAGGGTCGCACTCAAATCGGCGAGCGAAAACGTCTATTTAACTGTTGACGGACAGGTCGGGCTCAAGCTCCAACAGGGAGATGTTATAGAAGTGCAGAAGTCGGCATTCACCGTAAAGCTGTTT
>Ga0335071_10004209_pt1 | contig 15036 bp, 17 predicted proteins | sample Lox_Sample_15_FD_206724 | JGI IMG/M metagenome (GOLD analysis project Ga0335071, IMG submission 206724) | Soil microbial communities from Loxahatchee National Wildlife Refuge, Florida, United States - Lox_Sample_1.5 | ecosystem: Environmental > Terrestrial > Soil > Wetlands | place: USA... | reverse complement strand
GCGTTAACCGGCCCCCCGCCATTGGTCATGATCCAAACCAGGTTGAATTGTGTCAGTGAGCCCAGGACGGATAAATAAACGGTTGTACGAATGGTACCGCCCAACAGGGGGACGGTGATATCCCGGATCAACTGCCATCTATTGGCGCCGTCAATCCGGGCGGCCTCTTCGATATCCTTTGGGATGTTTTGCAAGCCGGCCATATACAGCAACATGTGCAACCCAAAATATTTCCAGGTCAGGACAACAAAGACGCACATCAAGACTTGATGAATATCGCTCAAGAAGCCCTGGGGTTGAACACCGGGGATAAGGATCAAAAGAGCATTAATAAGACCACGGGATGGGTCTGCGCTAAATAGGCCCACCCAAATGATGGCAGTGATGACCTCGGAAATCACATAAGGCATGAAAAAGATCGCCCGAAAAAAAGCACGGCCTGGCAGGTCACGTCCCACCATGATCGCCAGTGCCAGGGCTAATGGCAATTGTGTCAGCAACGATAGCACAACGATCAAGAAACAATCCCCCACTGCTTTCATGAAAATTTTATCGTTCAGGATTTGTTTGAAATTACCCAACCCAACAAAATTTACTGCAGGCCCCAGGCCATTCCAATCGAATGTGCTGTAATAAATAGATCGAAAAATGGGATACACCATAAAGACGAGAAAAAGTATGAAAGCCGGTGCCAGAAATAGCGTAATGGTAACGTAATCTTGAACACGGCGAGAAGAGAGAGGTTTTTGTTGCAAAATCGATTCTTCCTTTCCGGCTTGAATTGCTCTCATCAATGTGGTTCCTGCATTCCCTATTGAAGTAGGGGTCGGGTAATAAATACCCGACCCCTAAATTATCGGAAACGACCTGACTTATTTCATATTCTGCTTGGCAGCATCTTCGATGGCTTGGGCAGCCTGTTGAGGCGTTGCCGTGCCGGCAAAAATGGTCTGCACTGCATCGTTCAGAGCAGAGCCCATCGCGGGAGGCAGATATTGATCATAGTAAAGTTGGAAATATTTCGCTGCCGCGAAGGTCTTCTGGACAGTAATCATATTGGCATCGGACAGACCGGCTTCGCCGCCCTTGACCACGGGGATATTCATGTTCAGTTTGGCTTCCGCGGCCTGATTGTCGGGGCTGACCAGGAATTTTACGAAGTCAATGGCTTCCGGCGAGGCATTCTTGCCAATCGCAAAGCCGTTACCGCCGCCGATCACATCCGAAACATCTCCAGCGCCGCCTTCGACGGCCGGGAAGTTGAAGAGGCCCAGATTCGCGACGCCCTTCTTATCAACGGCGTTCGCCGATTCGACGGAAGGTGCCCACTGGCCTGAGAGTTCCATGGCAGCTTTCCCGTTGCCAAAGGTTGCCTGCATCATATCGTGGGTGGCGCTCAGATAACCGGCTTGGAAGGGCTGGAGGGCCATCAAATCCTGAAGTTTCTGGCCAGCCTGTACAAAGCAGGGATCAGCAAAGGAACCCTTGCGAGATGCGGCAGCCATGAAGCCAGCCTGTCCGCAAATGCGGGTGGCGAGATATGACCAAATATGCATTCCAGGCCACTTATCGCCTTCGCCCACGGAGATGGGGGTGATGCCGGCGGCTTTAAGTTTCTTTACATCCGCCAGGAAATCGGTCCAGGTGGCAGGCGGGTCGCTAATGCCGGCTTTGGTGAAGAGGTCCTTGTTATACCACCAGCCGACCATGCCCATATCCCACGGCACGCCGTAGTTCTTGCCCTGATAGGCATACACAGCCAACGCACCGGGTGCGAACGTATTCCGCCAGGCGCCGCCATTGGCATCGAGGTCGGGAGTGATGTCCTTCAACAACCCGGCCGTGATCTGCGCATTCATGTCGCCGCCGCCCCAACTCTGGAAGATGTCGGGGGGATTCCCGGATTGCAGGACGGTGGTCAACTTGGTTTTGAAGGCTTCGTTTTCCAGCACCGTGATCTTGATGGTCACGTTGGGGTGTGCAGCCATGTAATCATTGGCTGCCTTTTGCCAGAAGGATAGACCGGGATCCTTGGTCGAGATATGCCACCAATTAATGGTGACCTGTGGCGCGGTGGTATTCGCCGGGGCAGGCGCCGTCGTCGGAGCGGGAGGCTGGGTGGCGGCCGGTTGAGCCGGGGCACTTGTCGCCGGTGTACCGCAGGCGGCCAGTGCAAAAGCGCCGATCAGCACCACGCTCAAGATCGTGTAAATCTTTCGAGACATTTTCTTCTCCTTTTTATTTTCAATGCGTTATACTATCGTCGTGTGGAGCAATGCTCCTCACAATAGTGCAGGTCTTCTTCTATCGGTCCAAGGCTGAAGAGAAGGCCTGCTTTTTATATTGAAGTGAGTACAGCTTCACCTCCTTTCTCGCTAAGGGTTATCTTCTCCGATAAGATGCCGGACTGGAAAAAGCATGGCGGGTGCATCTCAGCCTACACCGCCACCGCCAATTCCTGACAGGAATTGCGGGCCACAAGCTGAGTCTTCATCTTATATGTTTGCGTATCAAGGGGCTCGTGTTTGATAAGCTTTATGAGCATTTGCGTCGCTACAAATCCCATCTCGGAAATAAACTGGTCCATGGTCGTCAAACCCATGTATTTGGATTCCGATATATTGTCGAAGCCCACGACCGAAAAATCTTCCGGAATATGCAATCCCATTTCCTGGGCGGTTTGATAAACCCCCATTGCCGTCTGGTCGTTGGACGCAAAGATGGCCGTGGGAGGGCTGTCCAATGACAACAACTTCCTTGCACAGACCGCGCCCATCTCGGTGGTGTAGTCGCCGGAGGCAATTAACTCCTCCTCCACCGGTATCCCAGCATTTTCGAGGGCATCACGATACCCATTCAGGCGTCGATTCGAACTTTCCAATCCAGCGCGCCCGCTGATAAAGCCAATTCGTTTATGGCCCAAGCCAAGAAGATATTCCATGGCATCCATTGCGCCCTGATAATTGGTCGCATGCACAGTGGGGTAGGCCGGGTTGCTGACAAGGGGGTCGATGGACACGATCGGGGCATTGCTCGAAAACTCGTTCGCGATGGGGGCGACAATAATGACCCCATCCGTCAGGGAATTATTGAGGAGGGAAACATATTTTTGTTCGTGGGAGGCACTTTCACTCTTCCGCACATCGCCCGTCGTATACACCAGCAAATCGAACTCGGATTCAGCAATGGCCCGATTCACCCCCTTCATCACCTCGATGGCAAACGGGTAGGCAATATCGGGCATGATCAGCCCAACCAGGTTCTTCTTGAAACTCCGCATGCTTCTCGCGGCGAGGTTGGTTGTATACCCAAGGTCTTCGATTATAGAAAGAATATGGTCCTGTGTCTCGCTCGCAACGTCCACCTTGCCATTTAAAACACGCGAAACCGTGGATACGGAAACACCCGCCTTTTTTGCAACATCCTGAATTGTCACGGTCGCTTTTTTCTTGCTCATGCCAAATCCTGGGAAAAGTGTTATTATAACGGTAACGTTGCCGGCAACGTTACCGTTATTATTGCATATCCTTACCGAAAAGTCAATATTTCCATAAGCGAATATCCCTTCCTGACAAGGTCATCCTTCACTCCTCCCTTATGTTCAGCTATACGCAGCCCTCAAGCCAATGCCGGATGAAAAGGGATGGCCGCACCCAAATATATGAGATCCGAATCACATTGCGTTCACCCACCCCTAAATTGTCACATGGCGCTGGAAAACCCTCCGCCTTCCAATAGGCCATTACAAATCCACCCTAAGGCCCTGCCAACAAATCTTTTTCAAGAAGGAAGCAGCATGGACAGTGAAATCAAAAAGAATCGAATGACCGATGTCACGATCACAATATCGAAAGCCGATAAGACCATTCTGGCAAATCAGCCAGTCGGGATCGCCCAGACCAACCACAAATTTCTCTTCGGTACTGCCGCATTTGACCTCGTCCCGTTCACCAACGGCGAGTACAAGGGCGAACAGCAAGAACAGGCGGGACAGCGGGCCGGAAAGCTGACGGCCCTTTTCAATGCAGCGACACTTCCGTTTTACTGGGCAAGGTTCGAACCTCAACGCGGCAAACCAATGACGGATGAAATTACGAATGCCGCCAAATGGTGCCTGGATCACCGCATGGCCGTCAAAGGCCACCCGCTTTGCTGGCATACGCTGACTGCCGACTGGCTTCTTTCAATGACCCATTCCGAAATCCTGCAGGCACAAACCGCACGCATCAAACGCGATGTGTCGAACTTCCGCGGCTTGATCGACATGTGGGACGTGGTCAACGAAGCGGTCATCATGCCCATCTTCGATAAATACGACAACGGCATTACGCGTTTGTGCAGGGAGCTGGGACGCATCGACCTGATCAAAGCCATGTTCGAGGCGGCCCGCGCAGAAAACCCGTCGGCGATATTATTGCTCAACGATTTTGATGTCTCTCCCGCCTACGACATATTGGTCGAGGGCTGCCTCGCAGCAGGCATCAAGATTGACGTCATCGGCATTCAATCCCACATGCATCAAGGCTATTGGGGGGTGGAGAAAACACTGAAGGTCCTGGACCAATTCGCCAGATTCAAGCTCCCAATTCATTTCACAGAGACCACGCTTGTCTCGGGCCGCCTGATGCCTCCCGAGATCGTGGACCTGAACGACTATCAGGTTGCAGAATGGCCCACCACGCCCGAGGGGGAGGAACGCCAGGCCCGGGAAGTGCTCAGGCATTACCAGACACTCTTCGCCCATCCCCTGGTGGAGGGCATTACCTGGTGGGACCTTTCGGATGGCGGCTGGCTCAATGCCCCGGCCGGTTTAATCCGGAAGGATGGTTCCAGCAAGCCTGCCTATGAGGAACTTCTCAAACTCGTGAAAGGGGAATGGTGGATGCCGCCCAGCGGGTTCACCACAGACGGCAACGGCAAAGTACGATTTTCCGGATTTCTGGGCGACTACGAACTCACGTATGACGGAAGGAAAACATCATTCTCCATCACCCAGGAGAACGCGGCCTCAATTACCGTTGAGATTTGATGCAAGGGAAACAGGCGCTTTAATAAAACAAGTGCCCAATACCCAGACACCATGCTTTTAATGAAGCCGGGTTGATTCATTGCAACTTGAACACCGACCTCGATTCACCGACTGCAATCCCGCGATAATTCTTGATGGGCAAGGTCGGGCCGAACCCGGCCAGATCTTTCATTTGCGAATCATCAAGCGCGCCGAGTTGACGCAGGATTTCCAACGTCACAGCCGGGCGGACGCGACTACGCCTGGATAAATCCTCGCCCAGGCGCGAAGCATCCCCGTCCGAAACCTTGAAGGCGATACCGATGCCGCCCGACCCTGTACCGGGGGCATCCGGTAAAATCCCAACAGCCTGAAATCCCTCCGCGCCTCGCTTTGTTAATATCCTCCCACCCCCGACCTTCATCAACTCGCAATCGAACTCGCCGAATCCGCTGACCATTTCAGGGTACGATGTCATCGCGGAGGTGATCCTGCGGCAGGCCTCCGCACGTGCTGACGGTAAAGAGGAAGGTTCACATAGACGGGCAAAGCCCAGGGCGGCATTCCAAAGCGGAACCGCAAAATTCGGAGCGGAACAGCCGTCTGTGCCAAGTTCCACCTCGTCGCGCTCGATGCCGCACATCTCTGCCAGGGCGGTTAAAATGTCCTGCTGGATTGGATGGTCGCGCTCCAGGTACGTGCCCAGGGGCAATCCTCGCATTTTTGCGTGGGCCAGCATGGCAGTATGTTTTCCAGAGCAATTGTTGAAGTTTGCTGTCGGCGTGATGTGGTTGACCATCACATGCCTCAGCATCCCGGGGTCGCCCGGCAGATGCGGGCCGCATTGCAGGTCACTTTCATGAATCCCGATTTTCTCCTGCAGGGCCTTTACGGCATCCAGATGCATCTGCGCCGTCTCATGCGAGGCGCAAGACAAGGCAAGCTCCCTTGGCGTAAAGCCGAAATGCTCCATACCGCCCCGCTCTACAAACGGCAACACCTGGAACGGTTTCGCCGATGAGCGTAAAAAAGCGACCGTCTGCGGGTCGCCGTATGAGTATAAAAGGTTGCCATGCGAGTCTACCACTGCTATTGCACCGTAATGGACCGACTCGACAATCCGTCCGCGCCTGAGTTCGAGCAGCGGAAGGAACCCCCCGGTCATTTACTCCTCCGCAGCACTGCCCATGTGGTAGTGACGCGCATAATAATGGCGCAGTCCGTAGCGCAGTCTTTGAACGAATTGCTTGTGGCGCGCGGAGGACGCTTTAAATTTATTGGCAAATGTTTCCACCAGTTTTTCAGTCGACTCCGGCGATTGGCTCTTGGAAGCCATCCTCTCCAGTTTTTCGTGAATCTCCGACATCAATTCGAGTTGGGATTTTATGGCAGTTGTGGAAGCCGTGCCGCCGCGGCCGCTGACAAAGGTGTAGCCGCGATATTCAGGGCTCAACAGGAGTTCGAGCGTTTCGATCCAGGCGGGGAGGTCGGCATGCGCGACAAATGGTGGCTGGTTCTTCAAGACGGCATCACCGACGAACACCACCTTATCATCCGGTATGACCACCCAGATGGCTCCCGAGGAGGGTCCCGGATGTTGCTCCAGGACAATGCGTTTCTCGCCCCAATGCAAAATCATCTGGTTGGTAAAGGAAATTTCCGGCGGCGCCCATCGGACCGTACCAAGGCCTGGAATGGTCTCCCAATCTGAACCGGTTTCATTTCCCTGCGCCTTGAATGTGGTCGGCCGCACACGGAAGACCGCTGCGGTCTTCTCATGGGCGATCACGGAGCAGTCCATGGTGCGCGCGCCCAGCGTCCGGTCCGGGTGGGCATCCAGGTTGACCAGCACCCGTTCCGGCCCGGAGCCGATTCCCATCAATGCCGCCCGCCAGGCACGTCCGTCTTCCGGAGCGGGCGGTGCATCCACTTGAATCAGGCCGCGCGGCTGTTGGATGACGCCCAACGTCGCACCGAGGTAATGATCTTCGATATAAACACTATCAGAGATGGATTGCATGAATGCTCCTTTGCCCCCACCCGGCCCTTTCCATGATTCTTTCCAATAAATGAAGGGGGTCCCGAAGACAGCAGGGGGTTGAGGCTATTATTTTACCCTCAATTCATGATGGCTTTTTCGTCCATCACCGGCAGGACAAAAATAAACCTCGACCCCTTGCCCTCTTCGCTTTCCACCCAGATCTTTCCGCCATGTGCCTTCACGGCGAGGCGGCAAAACGCCAGGCCAATCCCCAAACCGCTCGGCCGTTCCTTGCCTTTGAGACGCGCAAATTTTTCGAAGATGCGCTCACGTGCACCGGCCGGAATGCCCGGCCCGCTATCCTTCACCCAGAATTGCACATTGGGACCATCCACCCTGGCCCCGATCTCTATCGCCGTGTCGACCACTGAAAACTTGACGGCGTTCTCAAGCAAATTGATGATCACCCGCCGGATCATTTCCGCATCCACAAATACATTCGGCAGGTCCGGGGCAATCTCAATTTGGATCTTCTGGCGGCGTCCGGCGGCTGAAGGCAAAACATCCTTGACCGCGCTTTCTATCAGCTTCCCCGGCTTCCAGGTCTGCAGAGTGGCGACGGTTTGTCCCGATTCGAGACGGTTGATATCCAGCAGGGAGTTGACCAGCCGCTGGATGCGCTCGGTGGAATTCACGGCAATGTTCAAAACGGATTGAACCGATTCCTCCGGCCCGATCATGCCGCTCAACATTTCGAGGCTGGAAACGATATTTCCCAATGGCGAACGCAGATCATGATAGATCATGGCCGTCAGGTCATCCCGCAGGGAATCCAGCTCTTTTCGTTCGGTGATATCGCGCAGGGCCCATTGGATGGCATCGGTGTCCCCAAACTGGACGCGCCGGGCGTGGACCTCCACCGGCACTGCGCTCAAATCGGCCTTGCGCAGCACGGATTCATAAATACCCTCCTCGCCATCGCGCAGCCTTTCGAAGTCGGTCCCGGTCGCATCCCGTTTGATTTCATGCAATTGATCCATGCTGACCAGGCGCAAATCCTCCGCCTGAATCCCGCTGAGCCGCACAGCTTCCCGGTTGGCTTCGAGGATCTTTCCATCCCAACCGGTAATGAAGAGCGGGTCGATGCTTTCTTCGAAAAGTTCGAGGTAACGCTGGTGGGTACTTTGCAGTTCGTTGTACAGGCGTGCATTGAAAACCGCGATGCTGGCCTGGTCGGCAAGCGCCTGCATGAGGTCCAGGTGCTCGGGCGTGAACCCCTTGGGCCTGGGATGCACCAGGGTCAGCACGCCGACCAGATGCTCGCGCGCAATCAGCGGCACGCAGATCGCCGATTTGGGCGTCCGGTTGGTCTCGTCATCGGCACGCCGGATCCAACGCTCATCCTTGCTGGTATCGAGGACCAGCACGGCTTTGCGGTGCTGGACGACCCAGCCCGCCAAACCTCGATCCACTGTTTCTTTTAATTGTTGGGTGGTGTGTTCGCGCAGGTTCGACCCGTAAATGATGGTTGCGTCGATCGGCTTTCCATTATCGTCGAGAACCACGATGCTGCCCCGCTCGCCGCCCACGTTTTGTGTCGCCGCAAACAACAGACGCTGCAGGACTATCCGCAAATCGAGTGCCGCAGCGACCTCGCGGTTGACTTGTATCAGGAGTTCGAGCAAAGTTCGGGTGCGGTCTTCGGTCATGATGAATGCGCGCGAAACGTTTGCAATGATTCTAATCCACTTCCCTCGAATTTATGGACGGATTTTACGAAGGTTTCAATGGCAAGTATAGCATGCCGCGATTTATCAAAGCTTGCGAAATCGTATACAATTGTCACATGCTGGATATTCAAAAAATTCGCCTCTTATGTTTCGATGTGGACGGCACCCTGAGCGACACGGATGACTATTATGTCGATAAGCTTTCCGGTCGCTTTCAGCGGCTGCCGCGTTTCCTTGTGCGGGAGCCGGAACGGGCCGCCCGCCGGCTCGTGATGTGGAGCGAATCACCCGGCAATGCGATGCTGGGCCTGAGCGACACGATTGGCTTGGACGGGCCCATCGTGTCGTTGGTTGACTTCATCTATCGTCATCGCAGGAAGAAGTGGCGCCAGTTTCTGATCGTGCCCGGCGTGGTCGACATGCTGACCCGCCTCAAGGGCCGTTACCCCATGGTCATCGTCAGCGCCCGGGACGAGGACAGCACGACCGACTTCTTGAAGGAATTCGATCTCCTGAAATATTTCGACGTGGTCATCAGCGCCTTGAGCGCCAGGCATACCAAACCCTACCCGGACCCGATCCTGCTTGCCGCAAAAAAGATGAACGTCGCCCCCGAATCATGTCTGATGATCGGCGACACGACCGTGGACGTGCGCGCCGGCAAGGCCGCCGGCGCCCAGACCGTCAGCGTGTTGTGCGGCTTCGGCGAGGAGGCTGAACTGCGCCGCAGAAACCCGGACTTGATGCTGCCCAGCACTGCCGACCTGGCGGATGCTCTGCTCGGGAAATAATCCGGCCCGTCGAAATCTATTCGTCGGTCAATAAGTTTATGGAGACCAGCGGGGGTAACCCGAGCTTGATGTCGATCTCCACGCCCTGGATGCCCATTTCGGTCAACTGCTCCTTGAATTTGGATGCCATTTGTAATGCTTCCAAAACTGCTTTCAGAGACTTGTTATCCGAATGTTCGGCGATTAACTTTTGAATCTCCTGGGGGTCCAATGCCTTGACGGAGCCGGTCAGCGTCGCATCGATCTCGGGGATCAACCCCACCCCGATGGTAAAACTGCTGACCGAGAATCCCAGCGCCTTCATGGTGGGAATGGCGGCGTTGAAATCCCGCACCAGTTCCTGCACCTTGCCGGTGACCGCCATGGTCGCATCGCTGGAAACCTGCTTGATTTTCTCCGTGGTCGCCGAGGCCTGCGCTTCGATGTTGTGGATGAAATTATCACCAACGTTCCTGTCGTCTTTTGATTTGTCGACCATTTCTCCTCCTTGGATTAACCCGATCAAAGAACACAATCGCAATTTGCCTTAATCATATCCCATTCCGACGGGATAATCCCTGTCCCCAGAAGTCCGTTCCCTACATCATTGACCAGAACCCCTCGTGCACCGCACGTGCCTCCTTCTCCAACCCGGCTGCGGGTCCCAAAACCTCAACCGGCTGCCGGCTGTGCGCAAACACCTCGCGGCACGGCAGCAGCAAATGTTCCGGTGATTCCCCGACGATGGCATACAGCTCGGCTTCGCCGAGGGCATAGACGACCCGCCCGATATGGCTCCAATGGATCGCGCCCGAGCACATCGCACAGGGCTCGGTGCTGGTATACAGGCTGAACCGGGAAAGCTGTTCGGGGGAATATTGCCGGGTCGCAAGCCGTACGAGGTTGGTCTCGGCATGACCGGTGGGATCTTTTTCGGTGAGCACGGTGTTCTCCGCTTCGAGACAAATCCGGTTTCGGTCATCGACCAGCACGGCGCCGAACGGATGATTGCCGTGCTTGCGCGCCCTCCAGGCCACCTCGATGGCGGCGTTCAGATGGGAAAGATCAAGATCGTTCATCGCTGGTTCATCCTTTGACATACGATAACTTCTCACTGATGAGTCCGTCCTTCAATTTATATATATCCACGCCCCGGACGTGCCCCTTTTTCCCATCCCCATCCACCCAGTCATATTTCCACCTCATCACACACCGCAGACCCAATCCGGAAATCTCCTCGATTTCGATGTGGGCCTGCGGAGACTCGCGGAAGAAGGCTTCCCAATACCGTGTAACGGCCTCCTTTCCTTGATAGGCCGTCCCGTCCGGCGCGGGGTTCGTATCTTCGAAAACGCAGTCGTCGCTCATGCACTTCATCATCCCCGTCACGTCATGGCGGTTGAAGGCCTCGTTGAATTCCAGCACCACGCGCACCCCCGACTCGATCTTCGACATACGGATTGGACTCATATCAACCTGATCCTTTTTATGAATACGTGTCTATCGGGCCTCTTGGAATTGTTTGCCGGCCCGGATCAACAATCGTTGCGGGCTCTTCATGATCCGTTCGTAGGAATTGAACTGCACACCCTCCGGCGGCTTGACCGGCCGCGGCTCGTCGATCTCTTCGATCACAAAGCCCGCCTCGAATAAATCGTGGGATATTTTGGATATGGGCCTCCGGTAGAACCGGACCTTGCCCACATCCCATTCGTCCTCGAGCAGTTCCACCGCGAAGTAATCCTTTGTGGTGGAGAGTTCGATGTCCATGGAAGGGTGGTGGGTCGAAAAGATCAATTGGCCTTTGGGCGTCAACACCCGGTGGAATTCCCTGAGCGCGGGCAGCCAATCCTGCAGATAGTGCAGCACCAATATGCAGACTACCAGGTCAAAGGAGGCGTCAGAGGCGAAGGCCAGGGGCTCGGCCAAATCTGCTTGAAGCACCCGGACACGCTGGCCCGTCCGTTCCTCGGTGAGACGGACGAACTCCTCGTTGAAATCAAATGCCGTGACTTGCGCCTCCTGCTCAACCATGTAGGCGGAATAAAATCCCGGCCCGCAGCCGGCATCCAATACCCGCTTGCCCTTCAAGTCCGGGAGAAATGATAGGACGGCAGGCCGCTCAAAGTAGAGGTTCCACGGCTTGAGGTCCTGCTGCCTGGCATAGTCGGATGCGATCTCATTATAGGAAGCGCCGGTATGTTTGTCCATGTTTACCTATTACAAGCATGTCATTGCGAGGAGTGGCGCGTTGGTTGAGTAGTGGCGCCTTTGGCGCCACGTATCGAAACCCGACCGCGCTGGATTCCAAAATTCAAATAACGTATAATTAAAACAAATGGAGGTACCTATGATCAGTAAGGCAATGCAAGATGGGATCAACGAACAAATCAACAAGGAACTTTATTCCTCATATCTGTATCTTTCGATGGCGGCTTACTTCGAGAACAAGAACCTGCCCGGCTTCGCCCACTGGATGCGTGTTCAGGAAGGCGAGGAGCGCGAACACGCCATGAAGTTCTATGACTTCCTGCTGGAGCGCGGCGGCACGATTTCCCTGAAGGCCATTGATGCCCCGCCCGCCGCCTGGAAATCCGACCTGGAACTGTTCAAGGAAGTCGCCACCCATGAAGCCAAGGTGACCGGCCTCATCAATGCCTTGTATGAACTGGCGTTGAAAGAGAAGGATTATCCTTCCCAGGTCCTGCTTCAATGGTATATCACCGAGCAGGTCGAAGAGGAAAAGAACGCCGCGGAAATCGTGGCAAGCCTCGAGATGATCGACCGGCATGAGACCGCGGTCCTGCAACTCGATCACCGTCTTGGCAAACGCGGTTCGGATTAATTAATGTAGGGGCGAGGTCCTCTCGCCCCGATTGGCTTTCAAAATTCACATACCCGCAGGGGCGACACACGCGTGTCGCCCTTGTTGTTGCGATGCGCCGCATCGTTTTTGTAGTGGCGCACGGCGTGTACCTGCAGTTCTGGGCAGGTGCGTGCGCCCGGCTGCCGATGTGGCAATCTCAGGTGACTATCCACTGGCTCGCCTGCGAGATTACTTCGTGTCCTTTGTGTCCTTCGTGTTTAAATTTTTACATACAACATGATAATGGCCGCCCTCATTCCCGTTGGGGCGAGGTCCTCTCGCCCCCATCGCCCCTGGTTTGAAACGATTCTTTCCCGTCTCACCCTTTTGACGCGTTCACCCTCACGGCCTCGAGAATGAGCGCCCTCAGCGCCGCATCATCTACGATCTCGTCTTCGTGGAAATCGATCGCCCGTACTGTGTTGCTGTCCAGCCGCGTATTGAAGAGCTTCTTCGGATCCTTGATTCGGGCACCTTTGGGGAACGTCAGCCTCACCGCGTTCTTGAGTGTATCTGCCACACACAGTATTCCATTATGCGACCAAACCGGCACTCCACTTGGCCTGGAGGGTTTCTTCCACTTCACCTCCTCCACCAGGGCAGGGTCGGCTTTCCTGATCACCGCCCGCAGCTGGGCTAACTTCCTGCCCCGCCAGTCGCCCGGCTCCTTGATGATGGCATCGATCTGTTGGGATGCCGACTTCTCTTTGCGAAGCCCTTCGGGGCGGGAAGGATTCTTACCTGCTTTCATGTGGGCCTCACCGCTTGCTTATCTGCCTTGAAAATCCACTGGATGCCATATCGATCATAAAACTGTCCGTATATCCCAAACGGCATTTCATGCAACTCTTGTAGTCTCTTGTTATGGTCGCCGTCCCTGAGCTTGTCGAACACGGTCTTTAACTCATCGTATGTGTTGCCGATTACAAATATGGCATGGGTATTGCCTTGAATGGGATCAAATTCGGGAGAGGCCATCCAGTCGGTGGCGGATATTTCGATCTCGCCGCTTTTTAGATATGCGTTGATGATCCTTCCGTGTTTTTCCGGCGGAAGCATGTCTTTCATTGGAGAATCGCCAAGCTTGGTGAGCGTTAATTCGCCGCCGAGACATTTGTGATAAAAGGTCATGGCCTCAGCGCAATTTCCATCGAATAATAGGAATGGGGTGCAGCGTAACATGATATTAATCTCTTTCCGGATTCGTTTAACTCGCCGCTTTCTTTACGAGCGTGCGGATCTTTTTCTCTTCGGCCGGGGTCAACTTTAACAGCGCAAAGGACGTCGCCCACATGTTCCCATGGTCGAGGTTCGCGTCAGGCTGGAAGCCGAACGTTGCATATCTCACCTTGAACTTGCTTGCAGCCTGGAAGAAACAGACCACCTTGCCGTCTGCGTGGGCGTACGCCGGCATCCCGTACCAGGTTTTCGGCATGAGCGCCGGCGCGCTTTCTTTGACGATCGCATGGATCCGCTTTGCCATGGCACGGTCCGGTCCCTTCATCTCGGCGATTTTTTCAAGCACAGCCTTCTCCGCCTCTTCCTGGCTCATAACGGCCCTCCTCTCCTTGAGGGTCTCCTTCATGGCCTCCATTTCTTCAGCCGATAATACTCCCCTGGACTTTTGCGTTTCTTTCCTGGGACTCATGGAAACCTCCTGCGGGTGGTGACTCCGGCAAATTCCCTGTGCGACCGCATCATGCGCCTGGGGATGTCGCCATCCGGGTCCGTGCCGGGGCAATCCGTTCTCAGCTCACGGCTTGCTTCACGAACGCCGCGATCCTGGCCTCGTCCTTGGAGGTCAACTCGGGCAGGGCGTAGGCGATCGGCCACATGGAACCTTCGTCCAGGTTCGCCGAGTCGTTGAAGCCGAGCATCGCGTACCTCTCTTTGAACTTCATCCGGTCGCGGAAGTAGCAGATGATCTTGCCTTCCTGGTTGGCATATGCCGGCATCCCGTACCAGGTTTTCGCCAGCAGTCCGTTGGCTTTGATGATCGTATGAAGCCGCTTGGCCATGCTGCGGTCCGGTTCCTGCATCTTGGCGATTGCCTCCAGCGCCAGGCGTTCGCCTTCCTCCTTGTTTGCCTCCGCCTTTAACTCCTGGGCGTGGGCCTTCATCGCGGCTTTTTCCTCCGCTGTGAATCCTGTGGGCTTCTTGGGGGTGCTTTTAGTGGGGCTCATGGTTGTCTCCTTATGGCAAATGTCACGGACGCGCTTGCGTATCCTGAATCAAACCGATCAGGTTGCCCTCGGGGTCTCTTACACTCGCGACCAGCCTTCCCCCGCCGACATCGCTGACCTTCCGCAATGGTTGTGAACCGGCCTCCAGCAGGGCTTGCAGACTCTGCTGGATGTCGTCGACGTGGTAAAAGGCCGTCATTCCCGTTTCGGGGCTGTTCGGGACCAGGCCGATGTCCTGGTCGCCAACCTTGAATCCTATGTAATACGGCTGGTCCCCATATGGCTCGACCCCCAGGAGCGTACGGAATTGCATCTTCGCCCGCCTCATGTCTTTGACGGGGTAAATGATTGTTTTAACACCCTGATTCATGCCAAACTCCTTGTCACCTTTTAAAGTTTTTCTACTTGCACGTACCGCTATTTAGTTATATAATAAAGATACTTTATAATAAAGATAATGTCAAGGGTATCTCTATGACCAAATCCACAAAGACAGAC
>Ga0335071_10004208_pt1 | contig 15036 bp, 12 predicted proteins | sample Lox_Sample_15_FD_206724 | JGI IMG/M metagenome (GOLD analysis project Ga0335071, IMG submission 206724) | Soil microbial communities from Loxahatchee National Wildlife Refuge, Florida, United States - Lox_Sample_1.5 | ecosystem: Environmental > Terrestrial > Soil > Wetlands | place: USA... | reverse complement strand
AGGATGTAAAGGCGCAAATGCTGCAGACGGCGTGATCATCGTCCGAGCGGGTGGGGCCCGTTTGCCCATCCGTCCCGTCTTCTGCGGCGATGGAATGGCAGTTGGCCTGAGCCTCGCCCGGCGCGAACGCCATTTGCGCCGCGAGCGCGCCGGCCAGAACGAGCTGAAACGCAAGCAGATAGGCGGTCGCAATACAGACCGCCTTCTTCAGCCGCGATTTCTTGCCGATGCCGAGCACCGATATCTCCTCCGCCGCCCCCATAGCACGCTGTCGCTGACCCGCGCCAGCCCGAGTTCCACATGTTGTAGTCTCTCCAAACAACGAATCTTGACCTCCGCAGGACCTGCAGAGGTTGCCAAGCCTAAAACCTGCGCGATGACGGTGTGTCGTCGCCTGGTGGCGGGTCTTTCCGCATGAGCACTCGCGCCGATCCCTTCCACGGGGTGCCTGTGGGCTTGCCCGGGAACGCATGCGCAACAGCATCATTGCGGCCTTGCGCGCTCACCCGTCACGCGGATCAGTCGCTCGGCCGATCTCGACAAGCTGGGGCTGCGATGTCAAAGGGCAGGGCCGCTCGGTCGACGCGCGACCGGGCGAGAGCTTCCGACTGTCAAGGGTCATACAGTCGCGGCTCGGAAAGCCGGACCGCCGAACTGGTCTCGCCGGTAATTCGCGCGCTGATGTGAGGAGTGCAACATGGATCGACGGCAATTCAACACGACGCTGCTTGCAGGTTCACTGGGCGGCATGTTTGCCTCGTCAGCGAACGCCCAGCAGACGGGGGCCGGGCCGGCCGGGCCCGTGATCGGCATGCTGGTCTATCCCGGCATGATTCTGCTCGATCTGGCCGGCCCGCTGACGGTCTTCAACATCATGCAGGCTGACATCCGCTTGCTGGCGAGGACGCTGGAGCCGGTATCGACCGATGTCGGGATTTCAATCGCGCCGACGCACCATCTCGAGGTGACGTCGCCGAAGTTCGACGTCTTGTTTGTGCCGGGTGGCCTCAAAGGAACGATCGACGCGATGAAAGATCCGGCAATGGTCGAGTTCGTGAAGTCGGCGGGGGAATCGGCGCACTTCGTCACCAGCGTCTGCACGGGTTCGTTGCTGCTCGGCGCTGCCGGCCTCTTGAAGGGTTACCAGGCCACGTCGCACTGGTACGTGAGAGATCTGCTACCGCTGATGGGTGCAACGACGAGGCAAGACCGCGTCGTCGAGGATCGCAATCGTATCACGGCAGGCGGCGTCACCGCCGGGATCGATTTCGGCCTGACCCTTGCGGCGAGGCTCAAGGGAGAGGACGTCGCCAAGCGCATCGAGCTGCTGATCGAATATGACCCAAGGCCGCCCTTTGCCGCGGGCACGCCGGAGCAAACGGGCTCTGGCCTCACCGAGGACGTGTTGCGTCGTCGGGGTGCGCTGATTCGCGAGGCTGAAATCGTCTCGCGGGCCGCCGGAGCCAAGCTCGGAATCTGATGATGACGGCGGTGCCGGCACGCAGGGCGAGAGCACACCGCGATCCTCGACGCTGGTCCGTTCGAGATCAGCCACGAAGCCCTGTTCCCTGGCGCCAAGATAGTATCTGGGTAGTCTCACGGGCCGATCGGCAGACGAATTCAAGGCCTGCTGCTGACTCTGCAAGCGGTCCGCGAAAGCCTCTCGGCCCGCCTCACGTAGGTAATGCTCACGTCGGTCGATTCGAGTTCACGTGGCGCCAACGCCGCCTCCCCGGGCGGAAAGCCGAAGCGCTGCGTTGTCATCTCGCACTGGCCGAAGCATGAATTGTCTCCATGATCGTAGATCTGCGGTGGCTGCTCGCACGCCAAAGTTGCAGGCGCTCGTCAGTCCGTGATGCGGAAACCCTCTCGCCGAGAAATTTTGCGCGACCGTTGTCGATGGTTGCGAGCGGAGGGATAGGAAAACTCGGCATCGCGATGAGCGATGATCTCGACTTGCGACTCAGGCCGTGATTAGCTCGGTTCGCTCTGGGGGCGATTCTAAATGCGGCGGCTGCTGCCGTTTTTTCTGCCGATCTTCTTGATTGCGTTGATGGTGCAGCTTTTTGTGCCGGTCGGCGCGTGCATGTCGGCCGCCATTGCGGCTACCGATCCGTTCCGCACGGTTGAAATCTGTCACGAGGCTCCTCGCATTGCCTCTGACGCTGGCCAGCAAGACGATCAGACCGGCCGGCATGGCGGGTACGGCAGCGCCTGCATCATCTGCTGCCTTGCCAGCGCGAATGCCGCGATTGACACGCCGCAGGTCGACGCGATTGCTGTTTTTCATCGGCAAACCGCCCGCGTTGTCTGGCTCGACCAGGTGGCGGGCCTTTCGGGGGCTTTCGCCGATTCCAATCCGCGGGCGCGCGCGCCACCGTCGATTTCCTGACTGAACAGAACTGAAGCCGGCGTGGCTGGTCTGCGCCGTTGTGTTGATCTTTGCCGCGGATTCGCGCGGGCTCAGGAATTTGCGATGTATTGTAAGTCTATCTTTTGGGGTGCAAGCTCGATCGCAATCGGAATCGCAACGTTTGCCTCACCCGATCTTGTTCTGGCCCAGACGGCTACGCAGACGCTGCCTTCAGTCGTCATCGAAGCTCCCAAGCAGGCGGCCAATCGCGCCGCGAAAAGGCAGGGCCAGCGTAATGCCGCGATGAAGAGAGTGGCGCCAAACCGCGGCACTCCGCCACCGGCAGAGCAGCCCGCTCCGGCCGCTTCCGCCAGTATCGATGGCGGCGGTGTGAATGCGTCCTACGGCACGCCACCTGTCGTGGCGCGTTACCAGTTGCCGCAGGAGTCCTACAGCATCACGGCCAAGCAGATTGACGAGACCATCAACCTCAAGGATCCGGAAGACGCCGTAAAGTATATGCCGAGCTTGTTTGTGCGAAAGCGCAACGACGGCGACAACCAGGCTGTGCTGGCGACGCGGAATTGGGGCGTCAATTCCAGCGCGCGCACGCTCATCTACTACGATGATCTCCTGATCTCGGCGTTGATCGGCAACAACAACTCCGGGGCGTCGCCGCACTGGAACCTGGTCTCGCCGGAAGCCATCAAGCGGATCGATTTCCTCGACGGTCCGTTCGCCGCCGCCTATCCCGGCAACTCCATCGGCGGCGTACTGCTGATCACCTCCAAGATGCCCGACAAACCGTTTGCGGTTGCCAAGGAGACCGTGTCGGTGATGCCGTGGAATCAGTACGGTACCAAAGACACTTATGTGACCAGCCAGACCAGCGCAGCAGCTGGCAACCGCAATGGCGCACTCTCCTGGCTCGTCACCGCCAACTATCTCGACAGCTACCAGCAGCCATTGACTTACACGACCAATGGCTCGATCCCGGCGCGAACGACCGGCACGTTCCCGGCGCTCAACAAGCAGGGGCTGGTGGCCGACGTGGTCGGCACCGGCGCCCTGGCGCATTCGCAGCAGACATCCGGCAACGTGCGGCTCGTCTACGACCTTACGCCGACCGTGGAGGGAACGTACTCCCTCGGAGTCTGGAATAATGTTCAGACCTCAAATCCGCAGACCTATCTGACATCAACCGCCACCGGTCAGCCGACCTTTGCGGGAATTTCTGGTTTCGCCAGCAGCAAATACACCTGGGACCAGACACATCTGAGCAACGCGATCTCGCTCAAGAGCGATACCGGGGGCGTGTTCGATTTCGACCTGTCGGCCTCGAGCTACAACTACCTTCAGGACATCCTGCTCAACCCGTTTACGGTGGCCGCTACGGGTGTCGGCTATTCATTGAACGGCAAGATCACGCGCAACGACGGTACCAACTGGCAGAACGCCGATGCCAAGGGCATCTGGAGGCCCAGCGAGTCCCAGGAAATCAGTTTCGGCATTCATGGCGACCGCTACCGCTTCGAGAATCCGGTCTACGCCTCGGCGGTCTGGACCTCGACGTCGTCGACCGGCACTGGTGCGCTTTATTCGAACGGCGAGGGCGAAACGCGCACCGGCGCGCTCTGGCTGCAGGACGCCTGGAAGATCGAGCCGAACCTGAAGCTGACGCTTGGCGGGCGGCTGGAGACCTGGCGCGCGCTCGATGGGTTCAATCTCAACACGACGACAAGTACGACCGGAGCGATCACCTCGACCGCAGCCATCAACCAGCCGGAGCTCCAATCGACGAATTTTTCGCCCAAGGCGTCGCTGTCCTACGACCCGAACAAGGATTGGAACATCACTGCAAACTTCGGCGAGGCTTATCGCTACCCCACGGTGACCGAACTTTACCAGAACGTCTCGGTCGGTGGGGTTGCCACCTTCGCCAATCCCAATCTGACTCCCGAACAGGATATCAATGGAGAACTCAACGTTGAACGTCACTGGAGCGACGGCCGCATCCGGCTGACCCTTTTTGACGAGCGAACCAACAATGCCATCATCTCGCAGACCAACCTGGTGACAAATCCTGTAACCGGGGCGCAGGTGCCTACCACGACGATCGGCAACGTTGCGGCAATCCGCATGCAGGGTGTCGAACTGGCGGCCGACAAGAACAACGTGCTCATCAACGGCTTGCAGGTCTTCGGCAGCGTCACTTACGTCGATTCGCGAATTCTGTCGGATCCGACCTGGGCGGGAACAAATCCGCTGACGAGCCTTCCCGATACGGTGGTCGGCAAGCGCGTGCCTTACGTGCCGGATTGGCGGGCACGGGTTGGCGTGACCTACCGTCCCAACGACAGTTGGGCCTACACGGTCGCCGCGCGCTATAGCGGCAAGCAGTATTCAACGCTCGACAACACGGATATCATTTCCCACGTCTATGGCGCGTTCGACAATTATGTCGTCGTCGACATGAAGGTTCACTACAATGCGACGCGGAATTTCTCGTTCGATTTCGGGATCGATAACCTGTTCAACGAGCAGTATTTCCTGTTCCACCCGTTCCCGGGACGAACCTATGTTCTTGCCGCCAAGTACACCTTCTGAACAGAAGCCAACCTAGCGACGAAGGGATAGACCATGAAGACCTCGCTACATGGAATTGCCTGTGCCGTGCTTATCGCCTGCCTGTTCGCGGCCCCCACCCGTGCCGATGACGTAAAGGCAGGTGACCTCACCATCAGCCAAGGTTGGGCGCGGGCCACGCCGCGCGGTGCCAAGGTCGGCGGCGGCTATATGACCATCAAGAACGAGGGCAGCGCGCCGGACAGCCTCGTCAGTGCGTCGACCGACGTGGCCGGCAAGGTCGAGATTCATGAGATGAGCATGAGCAACGGCGTGATGAAGATGCGCCCGCTCGAGAAGGGGCTCACCGTCGAGCCCGGCAAGACCGTCAAGCTGGCGCCCAGCGGTTACCATCTGATGCTGATGGATCTGAAAAGTCCGCTGAAGCAAGGTGAGAAGGTGCCGGTGACGCTGGATTTCGAAAAGGCTGGCAAGGTGAGCGTCTCGCTCGATGTCGAAGGCGTGGGCGCGCAAGGCCCGGCCGGCAGCGGTGAAGGCATGAAGCAGATGGACATGAAGGGCATGCCCGGAATGAAGAAGATGTGAGTAGCGATGATCCGACTCTCGTCATACCTGCTTGTGGTTGCCGCGCTCGCCGTCGCACCGGCGAGCGCGCATATCATGCTCGAGAGCCGCGAGGCATCGATCGGCACTGCCTACAAGGCGGTGTTCGTGGTGCCGCACGGCTGTGCCGGCTCGCCGACGATCAGACTTCACGTGCAGATTCCTGACGGCGTGATCGCCCTGGAAGCGAAGTCGCCCGCCGGCTGGAATGTCGCAACCACCAAAGGCAAATATGCCGATGCCTACGACTACCAGGGAGGCAGGGTATCCGAGGGCATCAAGGAGGTTGATTGGAGCGGCGGCAAGCTACCAGACAAGACTCGAGAGACTTTCGTGATCGACACCTTCCTCACCGATACTCTGAAGCCGAACACAACGTTGTATTTTCCTGTGGTTCAGGAGTGCGAGCAGGGCGTGAGCCGCTGGATCGAAATCCCGACCGATGACGCGCACCCGCATGACAGCAAAAGACCGGCGCCAGGTGTCAAACTGCTTCCGAAGCAGTGAGCGACGGCAGTCTCATTCGGGCAAATCACGAGTGATTGCGCGCAGCGAACATGCGGGCTAAGACTCCGCAATGACAGAGTGCTGCGCTCCACCGCCCTTGATCCTGCCGCCGCGCGTTGATCGGCTGCCGCTGATCCGTCAGGCTTTCCGGCTGGAATGGGCTACGATCGCGTGGATGACCGTCGAGGCCGTTGTCTCGATTGCTGCAGGTATCGCCGCCGGAAGCCTTGTCGTGCTAGCCTTTGGGCTCGACAGCCTAATTGAGTTGGCCTCGGCCGGTGTGCTCATGTGGCGGCTCTCCGTCGAGTTGCGCCACGGACAGAAATTCTCTGAGCAAGCGGAGCGCATCGCCAGCCGTGTCGGCGGCGGCCTGCTGTTCCTCCTGGCTGTCTATGTCACTGCAGCCGCCGCATGGCGCCTGTGGGAAGGCGGCGGTGAGGCATTCTCATGGCCGGGGTTCATCGTCGCGCTAATAGCCATCCCCGCCATGCGATACTTGGCCCTTCGCAAGATCGATATCGCTGAGAAGATTGGAAGCCGGGCGCTGCGTGCGGACGCGATGGAGGCCGTGACATGCGGATGGTTGTCGTTCGTGGTTGTCGCGAGCCTGGCCGTGCAGTGGCTCGTCGGCGCGTGGTGGATCGACAGCATCGGCTCATTGGCAATCGTCTGGTTCCTGGTCAAGGAAGGCCGTGAAGCCTGGTCGGGCGATGAATGCGACGCCTGTTGTTCTTGACAGTTGCGCAGAGGGCTATCTGGCGTGTGACTTGAGAAACAGGGCAAACGCTTTCAGCGTGACGTCCGAGACATGATGCTCCATGCCCTCGGCATCGGCCTCGGCGGCTTCTGCGGGAACGCCAACGGCGCGAAGCAGGTCGACCACGAGGCGATGGCGAACATGCACGCGTTCCGCTAGCGCGTCTCCCTTCTCCGTGAGGAACACGCCCCGATACGGGCGCGAGGTCGCCAATCCCGCCCGCTTCAGGCGCGCGATGGCCTTGATTGCTGTGGCATGAGATACGCCGAGCCGGCGCGCGATGTCTGTCGGACGCGCCTCGCCTGAGCTGGTCAACAAGTCCGCGATCAGCTCGACATAGTCCTCGAACAATGCCGTCGATTGTGCCGACCGCGTCTTGCCGAAGCGGCGCGCCTGGATCAGCTCGGTCGGCAGCTCTTTCGTTTCGTCACCGTTCCGCCGTGCCTTTCTTGGTGTCGTCGGCTGCATGGCCGGTGATCCTAACGCGTTGGAATCCGGTAGTGGAGAGATCATATTTACACTTCCGTGTCAAAACGTAGCCTAGGCTACATTAGGTAGCCATTGACATTATTAGATTTGCCCTTACTTTGTAGCCGGTGCTACATTTTCACGTCAGGACCGGATCGTCGAAATGACCGAGATTGCCGCTCGGCGAGATTCACTTTCTGAACGGACGGTCTCCGCGGCCCGCCAGGTGCTGGCGGGCCAGCGCGGGGGGATGCGCGCCTATCTGGCGTTTGCCGGCCCTGCCGTGATCGCCTCGATCGCCTACATGGACCCCGGCAATTTCGCGACCAACATCCAGGCGGGAGCGAAATATGGCTATTCGCTCTTGTGGGTGGTCCTTGCCGCCAACCTGATCGCGATGCTGTTTCAGGCGCTCTCGGCCAAACTCGGGATCGTGACCGGCCGCAATCTCGCGGAGATGTGCCGGGAACATTTCCCGCGGCACGTGGTGTGGGCGATGTGGGTGGTCAGCGAGATTGCTGCCATGGCGACGGATCTCGCCGAGTTCCTTGGCGGCGCCATCGGCCTGTCATTGCTGTTTCAGATGCCGCTGTTCGCGGGAATGGCCGTCACTGCAGCGGTGACCTATGGCGTGCTGATGTTCGAAGGGTTCGGCTTCCGGCCGATCGAATTGATCATTGGCGCAATGGTGAGCATTATCGCGCTTTGTTACGTCGTCGAGCTGTTCATCGCTCCCGTCGATTGGGCTGCGGCTGCGGTCCACACGCTCTTACCTCAGATCCCCGATGCTGCGGCGCTGTTGCTGTCGGTCGGCATCATCGGCGCCACCGTCATGCCGCACGCGGTCTATCTGCATTCCGGGCTGACACAGGCGCGGATGCCGGTTCACAATGACGGCGAGCGGCGCAAGGTGCTGCGCTTCTCCAACCAGGAAGTTATCGTCGCGCTTACGGTCGCGGGCCTCGTCAACATTGCGATGGTCATGATGGCGTCCGGCGCGTTTCACGCAGGCCACACCGACGTGGCCGAAATCGAGACTGCCTACCACACGCTGACGCCGTTGCTCGGGGCGGGGGCGGCAGCCGTGTTCCTGGTCTCGCTGATTGCCTCGGGAATCTCGAGTTCGACCGTCGGGACGATGGCCGGTCAGATGATCATGCAGGGCTTCATCCGCTTCAAAGTCCCGATCCTCGTCCGCCGGCTCGTGACCATGCTGCCGGCTTTCGTCGTGGTCGCGCTGGGTGCCAATGCGACCAACTCGCTCGTTATCAGCCAGGTCGTGCTCTCAATCGCGCTGCCGCTGCCGATGATCTCGCTTCTGATCTTCACCAGCCGCCGCGATATCATGGGCCAGTTCGTGAACAGCCGCCTGACCTCCGTCGCGGCGCTGGCGGGAACGATGGTGGTGTTGCTGCTCAACATCTTCCTCATCCTGCAGACCTTCGGCGTGTCAATTCCGGGGCTGGGCGGCGTCTGACGCGGTGGCACGATGGGGATGCCGTGATACTGTTCCTAGCCGTAAGCTGCTGGTCCGCGCGCTGCGAGCGAGACGTTCGAGACGGCTCCTCTCGCGCATCACAGACCTGCTGTTTAGGGGGTAAGTTTGGGGGGCGAGTGGATGAAATTTCCGGCAAAAGTGTCGCAATTTGTTGCGAATAAGACGCATTTGCAGTCATCCGGCCAACAACCTCGCGCCACCATTTCCCGAAACCGAGTTGGAGCAGCGCGAGCGGCAACGCTTCGGCTGGGACTGGCAATTCTGCCTGCAATCGTCGGCACTTCAGCCAACGCTGATGGTCAGGCCGGTCGATTGGAGCTGAAGGCGTCGCCCACTGGTGCGAACCGCTTCGACTGGAGCGGATTCTATGTCGGCGGCTACGTCGGCTATGGCGGGGGCCCTTCGTCTTGGACCGCGGCCGATACTCCCGGAGACCGAACAAGCGGCACGCTCGACCTGTTTAACGGCTTAGACCTCTTCAAAGGCACTGGCAGCTTCTTCGCCGGGCTCCAGGGCGGCTACAATTTCATGTTGCCGTCTGGACTGCTGCTGGGCGTTGAGGCCGACGCCTCGTTCCCAAACACGCTTGCTGGTTCTGCGACCGCAACATCGATGTTCGCCGGAACGGCGAACTTCACCGACATGATCCTGCATTCGGGAACGGTGCGCGGGCGCGTCGGGTATGCCTTCGATCATTGGCTCCTCTACGCGACCGGCGGCTTCGCCTGGAGTTACGACAAACTCACACGCACACAGCTTGCCGGCGGGACGCTCGATCCTGGCACCGGGGAAACGGCGCTGCTGTGGCGACTCGGCTGGACGGCGGGCGCTGGCGTTGAATTGCCGGTCGCGCCCCACTGGACCGCCAGGGTGGAATATCTGGTCAGCGATTTCGGGAGCAGCAGGGTCTTTCAGACAACGCCGCAATCATTCGCCTCCGACCTCACCCTGCAGCAGCTCCGGTTCGGACTGAACTATCAGTTCTCCGACGCTGGCACGGCGCCCGACAACACGACAGTGCCAATTGGTCCGCAGGAAGACATCTGGAATATTCACGGCCAGACCACATTCACATCGCAATATGCGCCGTCCTTCCGTGCGCCCTACGCCGGCCGCAACAGCCTCGCTCCTGATCAGGCACGCGAGACGTGGGACGCGACAGCATTTATCGGTCTCCGGCTGTGGGACGGCGCGGAGATGTGGATCAATCCGGAAATCGACCAGGGCTTCGGCCTGAGCAGCACCGTTGGCGTGGCCGGGTTTCCCAGCGCAGAGGCCTATAAGCTGGGCGCCGACTATCCCTACACCCGCCTCCATCGCGCCTTCCTCAGACAAACCATCGATCTCGGCGGCGAGACGCAAAAGGTAGCCGCAGGCCTCAATCAGTTTGCCGGTAGCCAGACCGCCGATCGCCTGGTGATAACGGCCGGGAAGTTCAGCGTCGCTGACGTCTTCGACACCAACAAATACGCACACGATCCGCGCAGCGATTTCCTGAACTGGGCGGTGATCGATACCGGCACGTTCGACTACGCTGCCGAAGCCTGGGGCTACACGCTTGGGGCCGCAGCCGAGTGGTACAAGGGAAACTGGACGTTGCGCGGCGGGGTGTTCGACCTCTCGATCGTGCCCAACAGCACCGAGCTCGATCCCGGCTTTCAGCAATTTCAGTGGGTCGGCGAGCTCGAGCGCCGGTATGAACTGTGGGGCCATCCCGGCAAGATCGCTGTCACGGGATTTCTCAGCCGCGGACGCATGGGCAGCTACCAGGACGCGATTGCGTTGGCGCAGATCGCCGGAGGCCCCGCCGATATCGCCTCGGTCCGGCAATATCGCAGCCGTGGCGGCCTCAGCATGAATGTCGAGCAGGAGATCACACCAGATCTGGGGGCGTTCCTTCGCGCCGGAGTAGCGAACGGAGACATCGAACCCTACGAGTTCACCGACATCGACCGCACCGCGGCAGCAGGACTGGCGCTCAAGGGAACGCATTGGGGCAGGCCGGACGACACCTTCGGATTTGCCGGGGTCATCAATGGGATTTCGGCCCAGCACGAGGCTTTTCTCAACGCCGGCGGGCTCGGCATCCTCGTCGGCGATGGAAAGCTGCCGCATCCGGGTCCTGAGCAGATCATCGAAACCTATTACGCGTTTCCAGTATCGTTCTCGCGTGTCACGCTGGACTACCAGCTCATTGTCAATCCTGCATACAACCGCGATCGCGGACCGGTATCCGTTCTAGGGGCACGGCTGCATACGCAGTTCTGAGGCAATGAGCCTCGGCTTTGACCGCAGGACCCCGCCAGTACGCGCGATGCAGCCTTGGCCTTTATGACATTCCTATGTCACCAGCCGCCGTGCCCTGTATATTGGCGGACCAATGTGTTCCGAGTGGCCGAAGATCGCGGAATGGCGGGATTGAGTCATGTGCGCGCAAATCGTTGCTCTCGAACGGCGCTCCGTGTCGGCGCAGCGGATGTCGAGAACCTTGCCGTGCTACCAACGTCCTTTTGACTGTCCGTCGTCGCGGTCAATGCGATGACAGTGTCCGCCGCCGGCGGCGGGCCGCAACTCGGACGTTCCAAGTCGTCCCGAACGCATCGCAAAGTCGGGTGCCTGGGGAGTCGAAACAGTGATTGATTTTGAATCGAAGCGGCAGCCGGACATCATTCAGGCGACCGATGCCGACCCGCTGGCGTCGGAGTGGGTGCGCTACTTTGCATCCATTGCGATGACCGCTGCTGCGACGGTTGTGGCAATCGGCGTCGACAGCAAGGTGGCCATCCCGAACCTGTCGTTGGTTTTTGTCATCCCGGTGATCATCGCGGGCGTTGGCCTCGGCCTCGGTCCTTCGCTCTGCTCGGCCGTACTTGGTGCTCTGGCCTTCAATTTTTTCCTTACTGAACCTCGCTACTCGCTGACCGTCGACGACCCCGCGAACATCCGGGCAATTGGGCTGCTGTTCGTCGTCGGTCTCATAGCAAGTGGTGTTGCGTTTACGTCGCGCCGGAGAGCGACCGAAGCGGCTCTCCTAAGGCAGCAGGCAACTGTCCTGCAAGGCTACAGCCGGGACGTCGTGGCGGCCGATGATGTCGACGCGATCCTCTCGATCACGTGCCAGGCTCTTGCAACGCTGTTCCGGGTTCCCGCGGTCGTGATGCTTGTCGGGCAGGACAGGGTGGTTTCCATCAAGCGAGTTGGCGACATGGAACCTAAGGAGGCCGAATTGGAAGCCGCACGGTCGTCTCTGGCGATTGGATCTGTCGTGCGTAGCGGCGTGTATCCGAATCTGGCCTCGCGGTTTGATTTCTGGCCCGTGCCGACCGCCGAAGTCCAGGGTGCCGTCATTGGACTCGCGTTCGATCCGGGCGAACGTCCTTCGGCACCGGATACGCCCGTCAAGCTCGTAGCGAGTATTTTAGGCTTGGTGCTTGATCGTCAACATGGACCGGATAGAGCCACCCTGCATTAGAGGGCAGAGGGCGCTTCATATGAGAACCCTCTCGTGAACCCGACTTCACAAATTGCGAAGCTGCGTGACCCGGCCCACTTTATCGAGATGGGTTTGCTGGTGCGACTTCTTTGCCCTAGCCGTGGTGTCCGATGGATGAAGGCCTCATTGGTTTGGCAACTTTCCAGTGCTCTCGCCGATGATGTCCCGCGACCATAAACCTGCTCTTTCTGCCGCCGACGCGACCAACGTCCGCCCTCCTTCCGGCTTCAACTTTGGACGTTCTGTCCGAAGGCCTTTCTCCTGGCCCGGCGCTGGCACCGGGAGCGGCCGGCACCTCACTCTGACCGATCCGCGGTGAATGCGCCTCATGAAGCTGCCACTGTTCGGGCGTCGTCTCGGTCTTCGCAAGCGTGGCCGTCGCAGGGACGATCTGCACGATCTTGAACCCTCGCAGCTTGAGTTCCGTCAGAATAGTCGGAAGCGCTTCGACGGTCCGCTCATGGATGTCGTGAAGATCGAGGATGCCCCGACCTTTGGCCTCTATCGCGGCGATCGTGCGCTTTGCGAGCTCTGCGCCGCTGATCCGTTTCCAGTCATCCGCGGCAATGTCAGCGCTCCAGGTCATGAGACCGCGAGACGCCAGCGCGGCTTCGGTCGTCGTCGACGTCAGGAAGCCGGGAACCCGAAAAAGCGGAGCGACCTCATCTCGACCGCCAAGAGCGGCGGCAACGGCATCGATGCCCTTGTCGACCTCTGTTCCGGCTTCGTCTTCGCTCATCCTGTTAAAGGTGAGAGGATGACTAAAGCTGTGCGTGCCCACGGTATGGCCCGCGGCTCTGACCTTCCTCGCTTCAGCGGGGAACGTTTGCGCCATTTTGCCAACCATGAAGAACGTCGCTTTCACGCACTCCGCCGAAAGAATTGCGAGGATGCGATCCGTATAGCGGGGTGAGGGCCCGTCATCAAAGGTCAGAACGATTTCATGATCCGCCAGCGGCAGCGTTTCGGCGTATTGCATCGTGCCGACCCGGGTATGCTCCTTTGGATCTACGACGATTGTTCTGCTCGTGCCGAGCGCGTCGGGCCTTGTCGGACACTCCGTGGCGTAGGCCAAAGGCGCGATCATGGCGCTTATAAGGATTGCGCCTGCAAGTACACCACTTCTGACGAAGCCCATTGACTCTTGACCCTGGCTTGATGGAGAGGCCTCGCTGACGCCACGCTCCCGAGCTCCTGTCGTCAGCATGTTCAATTCTTTGCGCAGCGCGTCGTCGTCAATCCAACAGGTGCCTCGGCGAGGCCATTGACGAGCCGACGATAAATCGGGACGCTTGCAAATGTGCCCTCCTCAGCCATGGCCGCATAGAAAGCCGCCGCAATCTTGTCTTGGCCGGACTGCACAGGATGCAATCCATCCAGACTTAGGTCAGTCGTGTTGTTCAGCGCCGAGTGGACGTCGATCAGGCTGACGGCGAGACCATCGCTTCGAAACTCCGACACGAGCCGCGCGATGTCGGCGTTATAGCTCGCGACATTAGCATCGTTACCACCCCACTTAGAATATCCGAAATCGGACGCATCGGCTTGCCGGATGACGTTACCGACGAACACATGCGGGAAAACGGTCTGCGTGTTCCCGGCCGCCCACTCGATGGAGAGATTACCTGTGCCTGTTTGCGTCAGCGTGATCGTATGGTTGCCAGCGGCGAGGCCAGCAAAGCGATGCAGACGATCGGTGTACGCGTACGGTGCAGGCGCGCCAATTGAGGTCACACCAGGTGCCGATGACGAGTAGTCTCCCTGGGTTACCCCATCGATGCCTATCGAATACGGTGCACTATTGCCGGCGCTGTCAGCAAGGATAACGGCTACGTAGACCGTAGTGCCGGATACTGTGAAGGTCTTCGATGCTCCGACAGTGGAAGTCGTGCGACCGATGCCCTGTATCTGCGTATTCCTCCATGGGCCAGTTTCGCCGCCGGCCGAGCGCGCCGTTTGCTTCTTGGCGAGGGCAAGCCATCCGATCAGATTGCGAAGGCCGTCGCGATAGTAGCTCTGCTTCGTCGAATCGACGCCATAGTGGCGTTCATCGTTGGCTCCAAGCATGATGGTCGACCGGTCGCCGGCCGCGACATTGATTCCGAGCACCACTGGAGTCTGGTCACCGACCATCGAGCCCGGGACCGCAAAATTGTTGAATGTCGTCGAAAGCTCGCTGTTCAGCTCGGAGAGGTAGCAGGTGACACGCTGCCCATCGGTGTTTGTCAGCGAATCGCCGAAGGAGCGGTCAGTGGCCAATGCGGGCGCAATCAGACCCTTCCACAAAGCTACGAAGCAAAGAAACCTCATCATTGTCTTCTTGCCCATGACTTCCGTCGCTTCGACATGGGCGCCCTGATGGGCGCGCGGTTAACCGATATCGCCGAGCCATGAAGCCGTATCGGCATCGACCCTTCCAGGGATATTGACAGCCGGTCGACGATGTCGCGTTGGTAAATCAAGCACCTTGAAGCTTACAGGAACGCGCGTAAGGTCGCCATGCTGCTTATGGCGAGCCAACGTGTGCGTTAAAGATCTACATCGCGCCGGATCGTTCCAATTGGCGAGGCTAAGCGGGATGTGGATGAACGACAACGAGAGATTTGGGCGGCGACACCGTTCACCGTCCCTTGCAGATAAGTGTTGACTGCTGCGCCGGTGCCGGATGGGCCTTGTTATATTGAGCGAGGATCGGCTCAAGGGTTTCCTTTGGCCAAAATTTCGGAGCGCGGATTTCTTTCAAACAGGAGGCGTTCCAATACAATCCCGCG
>Ga0335071_10004207_pt1 | contig 15037 bp, 13 predicted proteins | sample Lox_Sample_15_FD_206724 | JGI IMG/M metagenome (GOLD analysis project Ga0335071, IMG submission 206724) | Soil microbial communities from Loxahatchee National Wildlife Refuge, Florida, United States - Lox_Sample_1.5 | ecosystem: Environmental > Terrestrial > Soil > Wetlands | place: USA... | reverse complement strand
AACGGGAGGCCCGGTGCGAATCTTCGCGGAGAATTCCTCGATGGGCAGCCGCAAGACCGAGGTCGCTTTCAGTTCCTTCTCGTTCGGTTGCCGCGAGTCATCCCAGCGGCCGCGCAGAATGTGTTGAGACAGAACCCGCAGCGCGGCGAGCTTTTCCTCCGGATCATCCACCAGTGTAGCCTTGCCCAGAATCACTACGGATCTGTAATTCATGGAGTGATTGAATACAGACCGGGCCAGCACAAGCCCATCCAGCAGTGTGACCGTGATGCAGACCGGCAGGCCCTCCTTCATGTTCCGCAGCATGCGGCTCGCCGCCGACCCGTGGACATAAAGGTTCCCATCCTTTCGTCCATAAGCAGTCGGAATCACGAATGGCTGGCCATCCACCACGAACCCGATGTGGCAGATGAAGCCTTCATCCAGGATGGAGTACACAGTTTCGCGATCGTACATCGCGCGTTGCGGCTCACGAACGACACGCGTCCGATCCGATGGCATTTGAGTTTCAGACATGGAACAGAGAACTCCGGCAAGCGCCAAGGATGGAATGACTCAAAAGTCTACCATCCGAGCGATCAGTGCTGAGTACTGGGTACCGAGTATTGAGTACTGAGAACTGACTATTGCACCTCATACAGATTCTGCCGGTAAGCAAGCGAAAACAAAATGGCCACAACCGCGAGCACAATCGGGGTAAATACGCTCGCCTCGGGACCAACACTCCCGCCCGTCAACCACGCAGGTCCATGAAAAGCAGAGTTGAACAAGTTGTGATACGGAGGGATTCCGCTGTCAGATACGCCATAGAAATATGTCTGGCCCCAATCCCATCCCGCATGGAATCCAACCGCCCACCACAGCGTCCCGCGCCGGCGTAGAAAAAGGCAGAACAGCAATCCGAACAGCACCACGGAGCCCAGGCCGAACTTTGTTTCTCCCGGATTCCCTGCGTGAGCCAAACCGAAGGCCAACGAGAGCAGCAGCGCCGCGGGCCAGAATCGCATGCCGGTAGCCAGCGTGTACTGAAGATATCCCCGGAAAGAGAATTCCTCCGCCAAACCGACCAGCACGAATGTCATGCACCATGCCGCAGTGGCGGAGAGGATCACCGGGCCATGGATTCCCATTCCGGTGACATGGAATCCATGCAAGCCGGCGATCCCCGCTAGACAAGCGCTGATCGCGGCGAAGCCCACGATCGCTCCAATCCAGAAGTCCCTCTTGAACGCGGACCGCGCGGGCAAACCGTATTGACCGTAGGTGCGGTGTTCGATACGCGCCATGATCAAGGCAGCGATCGAGGTGAAGAGAAAAATCGTGCCCTCGCTCAGGCTGAGCCCCACCGGGGTCTGCATCGACATGCTCGTCGGCGGTTTCCTGCCATGGGAGATCAATCCCATAATCAGGAACAGTGCCACCGAAAGCCCCACCAGGATTGCAATGAAAATCAGGGCACGCCATCCGGCGCGAATCCCGTTCGGACCTCGGAAAACGGTGTGATGCGGCGGTCCGGCCGGTGCAGGTGGGCCAACTGGCTCGTTCTGAGATATGTTGCCGGGAGGAATCTGAGGGGTAAGTTCGCCGTCGGACATGCGCTCGCCTTTCGATCGCAAAGCGTTCTCCTCCAGATTACGCCTTGCAATCGCGGCATGTTCCTTGCCTTAGCGGATTTTCTGAATCAAGTCTCGTCCCCTTCGGTTACCAGTTCAACTTCATCGCAAACTGGAACTGCCGCGGATCGTACGCTGCCGTAGCCTGTCCCGCATTGCTGAACAGCGGACTCACCGCAGCTACGTTGTACTTGTTGGCGATGTTGAACATGTCAACGATGAAGTCGGCGCTGAAGCGTTCATTGAAGTACACGCGCTTCGAAATCCGCATATCACCAAAAGCCGTCCAAGGGGTGATCCCGGCGTTGCGGCCAAGATTCCCGTCAAGTTGCAGCAGAGTTGGAACAACCCCCGCCGCCACAAATCCGTTGATGCAGGGCTCCTGGAAAACGCCCGTCGGAGAGAACTTCGATTTGTATGCGGTCCCGCACGCCGGATCCACGGTCACGTTGGGACGGCTGGTCAGGGACGAAAGCTGCAGATTATCGCCACTCCCGGTCACGATATTGAATGGCCGCCCGGAAGCAATCTCGAGCAAGGGAGCAAATGTCCAGTCACTGAAAACCTTCCCGGCGAATCCGTTGCCGCCTAGTTTTCCGGTCTGATACACACCACTGAATACGAACCTGTGCCGCTGGTCAAAAAGCGAGGTGGAGCGATCGTAAGCCGGGTAGTAGCTGTCCTGCGGTGTAAGCGTGGATTGCAGATCGGTCGAATCGTCAATCGTATGCGAATACGTATAAGACGCGAGAAATTCGTAGTGCGTGTTGAAGCGCTTGCGCAGGTTCGCGCTGAAGCCGTGGTATACGGACGTGCCGTTGGAGTAGTTCGCATCCATATCGCCGAACGGAACGCATCCGTTGAAAGTGGCTGGATCACAGGCGTGGAATCCCAAGGTTTGGGCCGTCGTTGCGGCCTGGCTGATGCAACCGAGCGGGTCTCCCACGGAAGCATACGCGCCAATGATCGACGGATTCAGGCCCCCGGGCCGGAAGAAGTTCATCAGCGACGCATCCACGAACGGGTAGGGACCAAAAAGTCCACCCGGCTGATTGCATCCACTCACCGTGAACGGACTGGCCGGAGGAGTTCCCCCGGCGAGCAGCGCGTCGTAATACGCTCCCTCGAAGTTGGCCACCATCAGGTCACCGCGGATCGTATTGGCGTTGATCGGACGGTTCAGATGGCGCCCGCCATTGAAGTTGTAAGCCAGGTTCAGCGCGAAGCCGTGGCCAAGGTCGCGCTCCACGCTCAAGTTCGCCTGCTGCGCATAGGCATATACGAAATTCTTACCTTGCGGATAACCAAACGGCTGGAAGCCCAGCGGCATGAACGTCGAGGGGTTCAGGTAATTTTGGCCGAGGAAAATCGACTGTGTCGTGGATGCAACCCCGCAACTCGGTCCAGCGGTGTTGCAGGAGAATACCTGGTTGTTCGGAGAATAGTTGAGCAGCGCAAGTACCCCAGCCGCCGCCGGACCCGCTGTGGGCGAACACGGGGAAGCGCTCGGCCCCGATGCACCCGGAATCAGTCCCTGAAACGCCTCCACAGCATTCAGGTTGCCCGGATTCCCCGACCCCTGACAAGGTGACCCAGGTCCGAAAGCAAGCTGTCCGCTCGAAGAACCATCGGAGGCATCGCCCAGGAAATACAAGCCGAGCAGCGGATGATCGTAGAACAAACCATACGACGCGCGCACCACCGTCTTGCCGTCCCCATTCGGATCCCACGCCAGGCCAATGCGTGGCTGGATGTTGTTCTTGTCGGTCTGGATTCCCTTCTGCACCCCCAGCGTGTTATAGGCAGCGGCCGCCAGACCTTGCGGTTTCTTGAAAGTCGGAGGAATCTCCACGTCATACCGCACGCCATAGTTCAGCGTTACGTGCGGGTTGACGCGCCACGAATCCTGCCAGAACACGCCGATCGGAATATTCCGGAATGTATCCTTCGGGCTTCCCAGACCTTGCACGAGATCGCCGGGCACGCCGAATCCATAGGCCTGTACGGCATTCAAAGGCGCAATGCTGTTCTGCAAAGCCGCGGGCAGCGCCGCATAGTCCGCGCTGGGTAACGCCTGGCTTGCGGGCACGCTGCCGAAATCATAAACACCGCCATAGTTCACGGTGAAGATCGCGTTCAGCGGCAGATCATTCACGTCCACCCCGAACTTCGTATTGTGCCGCCCAATCGTCCACGAAAAATTATCCGTGAACTGGTAACGCTGCTCCGTGCGCTGGATGTACGAATAAGGCTCACGCCCGAAATATGCGAACCCGGTGATGTTCACCGCGGGAGTCAACCCGTCGGGATTTTGCGTGTTGTAGAAATACGAGAGTCCCCGCCGCGCGTACTGGAACCGGAATTCATTCACCTTGTTGCTGCCGATCGTCCAGGTGTCCTGAAACATTCCCGTGACATCGCGGAAGGTCTGATCCGACGTGCGGGAATATGCGTTCTGCCCGAAGGGCTGGTCCTGTCCGCTCACCTCAAGTCCCGTCATCGTGCTCGGGCTGACGTTGACACGGAATGTCAACCGATGACTCGCCCCGAGATTATGGTCCAGCCGAAAAGAATATTTGCTGGTACCTTCGAATACCGGAAAATTGCCTCGTTGCGAGTTCAGAGTTCGATACGACCCGGGGATGAAGCACGGACCCGGCGGAGGACACGTACTGGGAAATCCCGCAAAGTTCGAAAGTCCCCCCAGAGTCAGCGCCTGCACCAACCCCGTGGGCCAGGCCCCATTCACTGCCATCCCCGCAGAAGCCCCGGCGGCCGCAGCATACTCGCCCACAACCGCTGCCACGGTCCCCGACGGATCCGACAGTTCCGCGCCGATGGTGGTCGGGTCTGTCAGGAATCCTACCTGGGCCGGCGTCAACTGCATCGTGCCGAAAGGCAGTCCGATTTGCGTGGTATCAAAAGGGACCAGTCCGTAACCGTCCTGCCCAATCGACGAGAATCCCGTTTCGTGCCGGCGCGTGATCTCGTACGAGAAGTAGTAGTACGTCTTGTCTTTCTTGATCGGGCCGCCGAATGCAGCCCCCGCTTCTACCCGCGTGTACGCCGGATTCGCAACCGTGCTGAAAGGATTTACCGCCTGGAAATTCCGGTTGCGCAAATAGCCGAAAACGTCACCATGAAATACATTCGAGCCCGACCGCGTAATGATATTGACGACACCGCCCGACGCGCGCCCGTACTCCGCCGCATAATTATTCGTAATGATCTGGAATTCCTGCACCGCTTCCTGCGAAACTGTCGAGCGCACTCCGTTGACCGAATTATCGGTTGCGTCGGCGCCGTCGACATTGACTAGGTTCGATCTCGCTCTCTGCCCGCTCATGTTCAGTCCGGAGGTCGGGGCAGCTCCGGTATTGGGCGCGTTGTCCCGCACCACTTGGGAATCCGTCAAAGTGAAATTGATGTAGTTGCGCCCGTTAATGGGAAGATTATCGATCCGCCGCTGACCGATCGTATCCGTCGTCGAACTGCGGGAAGTCTCGACCAACTCCGCCTGAGAGGTAACCTCCACGACTTCTTTCCCGCCCGAAACCGACAGGGTGACCGGTAATTCCACAAGCCCGCCTACCGGAATCGCCACCCCGGTGTTCTCGACCTTGGTAAACGTGGGCGCCTCCACCGTCACCGAGTACGTCCCGGGAGGCAGCAGGTGCGCGCTATATCCGCCTTGTCCATCGCCGGTCGCCGTCCGTTCCAGCCCTTTGGCGACATCGCGTACGGTGACGGTCGCTGTCGTAACCACGCTGCCCCGAGGATCCTTCACTGTCACGTGCAGGTCTCCGGTAGCAGCGCCCCCCTGGCCCAGTGCGGACAGGGGAAGCAGGAGAACACACAAACACAGCAACTCGACGGATAGCTTGCGATACATAGGGGTCTCCCTCGAACTCGCGAAGGCGAGCGGACAACAAAAATGGCAAACACGGCGGATTGCCGAGACTTTCACGAAGTAGTCGGAACAGTATGGCTTCGCAGGGTTTTACATCAATCGAGGGCCGGAAAACAAGTATGGAATGTAGCTGGGGTTCTCCCAAGGTAACGTGTCCCGAGCCGAGCTCGAACCTCATCAACGCTTAGCGCGGGATTGCAATCCGAACCGCCGTTGCCGGGGTTTGCAGGCGTCCCAATAACATCGCAGAAGTGCTCAACCGATTGTAGCTGTCCGCAATCGGGGTGGCGGCAAGCCCACTGGTCGGCCATACCCACGCAATCCTGATCCGGAGAGTCGCCCATAGAACATTGGTCCGCAGCTGCAGCGCCTCGTCAACCATCTGCTGCGCGGCTGCATTGGCGGCCGGATCAGCCGTGTTCATCGCGCTCTGGCCCATGCGCACCAGCAAGTTTGCATTCTGCCCAACGGTTTGCACGTAGGCGGCGGCGGCCTGAAGGCGCTTCCGCTGCACGCGCCGAAACTCCCTCGCTGGCAAGCGCTGCCGCAAATACTCGGACTCGGCGGGATCGATCAAATTTCGAAATGCCTCAAGATCAACCGGGAAAATCGTCGACCCGCTTTCTCTGCCGGCTGCACCACGGTAAACGCCAATACCGATTCCTGCCGAACAGAGGATTGCCGTGACAACCAGTATGATTGCGAGGGTCATTGTTTTATCAATCTTTCCAATTCACGGTTCCAGCCGCTGACATTGCCGTCAGGCGGGCGAAGCGGTTCCCCGCCCTGCTCAATTGTGGGTGGTACGAGCAAGTAGTACATCCACACCAGCACCGCGACGTGATAGGCGCCCATATTCAAAAACTCGAGTCGTTCGCGTACAGGATTCGAGAGTCCCCCGTTCGCGATCAGCGCCCAGACCGCAAGATGGACGCAAGAAGAAATCGACAATCCCAACGCAATCCCAAAAAAGCAGCGTTTCAGGCGGATGTGGAAGTACGCGGCAAAGGCAAACACAAAAAGCAACATCCCGGTCTCGACCACGTAGGTCGTCTGCTGCAGAAGATGGGCACGCGCAATAATCCCGAATCTGCCGTCAGGCGGAGCATACGCCGCAGCTATGGCCGCGGCGAACAACAATAGCGCACCCAGGATACGCACCGCTATTTTCGCCACTCTGACCAGCGACTCATATACGTGGAATGTCCGGTTGAATATCTCTCCCAACACAGCAAATTTCAGGAGAGCCTCAATCAGCAGTGCCATGATGAGAAGGCGCCACCATGCCTCGGCGGTTACTCCCGGAGCCAGATCCGCGGAATAGGCAACCAGTTCCGCGCTGCCACCAACGATGGTAAAGACAAGAAAGGCGGGGTACTGCCCGTAGCTGCCTCGCCGCAGCAACATGCCGGCTAGGAGCAGCAGCAGTACATTCGGGGCTACCCACAGGTAGTGCCAGAGAGGCGAGTGCGCCTGCAGCAAAGCCATTCGGTCAAACTATACTGCGACTTGCTGCAGGCGACAATGAGGTAAGGTCTTTGTCCGGATTTCGTAAGATTCGCACGCGCCCTGTTGAACTCGCGTCATCTTTGTGCAGAATAACTTCAAGATTACGGCTTGCACATGGTCTTCCCGCAATTCGTCCCGCTGGATCCGCCATCGGCCAGGGCTACGTTCGGGACCGCCAGAGTGCTGAGGAAAAGAACGGCTGCGCTAAGGACCAGTAACATACGTTTCACGGTGTTGTCTCCTTTGGTGTGCTGAAGTGAACTGCGCTGCTTCGAATCGGAAGGGCGATGTTTACACGGCAGGCAGAGGATAGAAGTGTGTTCCGGAATTTTTCGAACGTTCGGAATTTGTAACGGAATCTGGAATGACGTTGAAATCAGCCCTTGAGGATTTAAGGCAAACTACCTTGCCGGCTATCTCTGGCTTGCTGGGGAAGCTTGCGTATATTGCTTCCTTGCGCCGGGCGCCGAAGGGCTATTCGCATTGGGGAATGGAAGCCGTGTACGGCAAGGATTCAGCGGAGCGCGCGCTTCGCACCGCGCACGCCGAAATCACTACCAGAATTTTGCGGATGCCCTTGGGGCTTTTGGCCGAGGACTTGGAACAGTCAAGTGCGGCCCGCGGCATGGCGGCTCAGAATTTCATTCAGCAGATGAATACACAGTGCGAGAATCTGCTTCCGGGAGAACGCACCGACGTGCCCTCCCGGGCCCACCTCAATTCGGTGCTGGCAGCCCTTTCGAGTTTGCAGAAGCATCGAGCGCGTGCCACTCGCTCAGTTTCATAGCGACCCCCACCACCTGGCCTAAAACTTCTGCATCCTGCGGATGTCGCAGGATGCGCACCGGCACTGGAGAGAGCGGATGCGGCTGCAGAATGATGTCTTCCCGGCGCATGCTGCACCAGCAGCAGGTGTGACCTTCCCGCGTCTCCACAAAATAGATGGGTCGCTCGTACTCCGACCTCCAGGAGCCTTCTACCACGCGGTTCCTGGATTCATCGACCTGGACAAAGCTGCCCGGCGGCAGAATCGGATACATCGTGAAATCCTGCGTGCCCACGTATCCGTAAGTGAATTCACTGGTCGCAAATTGCGCCAGATAGGCCAAGGGAACCAGTCCCCACTGTTCCACCATCCGGCCCAGGTTGGTAGTGCGTCGCTCGTCGAATGCGGGATCCATTCGCACCGGAACCTGGACTGCGGCAAGCCCCGTGAGCGCGTTGGAAACATGCGAGTTCGGCGCCGAAAACATGCCCAGATCCGCCGCGATATTATTCATGTCGACCCCGTACCAGGACATCAGTTCGCGCAGGTCGTGGCGGTAAATGACCGAGAGTGCGTACAAGCGGAAAATGCTGGGCAGAATCCCTTTGGTCTCAATATCTGAGAGCCGGCTGGGAGGTATGGAGTACTCTTCGTTCCGATATTTCGTCGCAAGTCTGGCGCTATAGTTTTCCACATCCCGCATCGTGAGCCCGAGTTTCTCACGGAGCGTGCGAAGACTCTTCCCGGCTGGCAACATTCCCGCGCCCTCCAAGTTGGGCGGGATAATACCAGAGTTACCCCCTCTTTGTCGGTGATTTGTTCGCAAAATCGATGGTTTTTGGATTCTGTTACGAAATCGGAACAAGCTTGACTGGCTTCTGGACTGGATCTACGCCCGGCTTTCGCCTCCGACCCTCACCAGCGTACGTTGGGACAGCATGTTCCATTTTTTGGTATTTGTTCGGAATTCGTAACACGGATGGGGTTCCATCCCGGTTACCTCCTGCCTCCCCTTCCTGATGGGCACCCGTCCCCTTGCTTCTGAATGACATTTGTCACGACTGCCTGGTGATGGATGGCACTGGTGCCAGTACCAACACTCGCTCAACATGCAATCAGCGCAGAAACCGGAGGCCATGATGACCGTGGTGATGGTGGAACAACAGGCGACTTATTCACAGCACGATGAATCCGCATTCGCCTGCCTGGAAAACGTCAGCAAATACTATGGTGCAATCAAGGCGCTGCGCACGGTTGATTTTCGCGTGCGTGCCGGCGAGATTGTCGCTCTGCTTGGTCCCAATGGTGCGGGCAAAACGACTGCGGTCAAATTGCTCCTGGGACTTATGCCTCCCGATTCCGGTCGCGTCCGCGTTTTCGGCTCGGATCCCACCAGTCCACAAAACCGAATAAGGACCGGGGCGATGCTGCAGGTCGGCCGCGTTCCCGAAACCTTGCGCGTCCGCGAGCATATTGATTTGTTCTCCAGTTACTATCCCCAACCCCTGTCGCCTGCCGCGGTACTGGCGGCCGCGGGACTCGACAAACTGGCCGATCGGAAGTTTGGTGACTTGTCCGGTGGCCAGAAGCAGCGCGTGCTCTTCGCGCTTGCGATCTGCGGCGATCCGGATCTGCTGCTGCTCGATGAACCAACAGTTGGCCTCGACGTCGAGGCACGTCGCATGTTGTGGGAGGAGATTCGCGCACTGGTGCGTCGCGGAAAAACCGTCCTGCTCACCACGCATTATTTGCAGGAAGCCGACGCACTGGCGGACCGCATCGCCGTCATCAATGAAGGCCAGATTATCGCCGAGGGAACGCCTGCGGAGATCAAGGCGCAAACCGGTGGTAAGCGGATCCGCTGCATAACCAGTCTGAACTTCCCTGCTTTGCGCGAGATTCGCGGAGTCACCGAAGTCCGCCAGGACCGCGAAGCGGTGGAACTCCACGTCACCGAGGCGGAACCCGTCATTCGCGAGTTACTGGCACGTGACTTGAATCTTGCCGGGCTGGAGATCACGACTGCCGGCCTCGAGGAAGCCTTCCTGGCCTTGACCCGCGACAGCGCGCAAACCGGAACTCCGTCATGAACTGGAACCATGCGCAGAACCTTCAGGAGAACAAAAGATGAGCACTGCCACAGTCGTACTGAGTCGCTCGCGGACTGAGCATTCGCCGCGCCGCATCGCCCGGATTTACCTGAAGGAAACGAAATATGAGTTTCTCAAGAATCTCCGCCTGCGCGTTTACAGCGCATCGGTGCTCAGCTTCCCAATCATGTTTTATGTCCTGTTTGGCCTGGTGCTGAATTCAAACGCTGTGATCGGAGCCACGCGTGTACCCACCTATCTCATCGCGACCTACGGCACCTTCGGTGTCATGGGTGCGTCGCTGTTCGGGACCGCTGCCGGATTAGCGTCCGACCGCGGGCTGGGATGGCTTCAGGTGAAACGCGCCAGTCCCATGCCGCCATTCGCCTACTTCTTGGCCAAGGTGATCACCAGCTTGATCTTCAGTACAGTCATTGTTCTCGGACTATTCACGCTGGGTATCGCGTTCGGCGGAGTGCGTATGCCGCTCGCGGAGTTCGCGAAATTGCTGGCGACGCTGGTGGTCGGATCTCTTCCCTTCTCGGCCATGGGATTGGCCCTCGGCTATTTCACCGGACCAAACTCCGCTCCTCCCACAATCAACCTGATCTACCTTCCCATGTCTTTCTGCAGCGGCCTGTGGGTGCCGTTCATGTTTCTCCCGGGCGTCGTGAGGAAAATTGCCCTCGTGCTGCCGCCGTACCATCAGTCGCAACTCGCGCTCGGGATCGTGAATGCCGGAGCACACGAGTCCAGCCTGGTTCACTGGGGAGTGCTGATCGGTTTCACCATGGTTTGCCTGGGAGTCGCTCGCATCGGCTTCCAGCGCGATCAGGAGAAGATGTATGGCTGATGCACGAACTCAGAGATTTACGGACAAGCGAGGAATGAGCCGGGAAGCAAAAGAAGGATATGGGTCGGCTCTCGCCTTCGTGGCTCTCGGTTTACTGGCGCTCTGTCTCGGCGCACGCTGGCTGCTCGTGCTGATCCCGATGGCGATCGTCGTTTGGCTCGGGATCGAGCCGATGCTGAGGAGAAGACGAAATTGACGCCAGGGGCGACAATAGACCTATGCCGCTGTTGACGTTCGAGCGAGACGACGGATGCGTTGACGCTGGTCCTTTCAAGCTGAAGCCGTGGAACACCATCTTCCGCGATAGGGACCACGGCTGGAGTCCGCTGCTCTGGTGTCTTTACCTCGGTTTCTTCTTTATCGATCCGGTACTGAGTCACGCCAGCGCGAAGGTCTGGTTGCTCGATTGTTTGGGCGCAATCATTTTTCTTGTTCTCTACTTCGGGCTTTTCGCCCTGGAGAATCCCCGAACCCTGGTTCATATCGGCGGCATGTTGCTGCTCGGCATGATTTTCCAGCCGTTCAATGGTGGGGCCTCTACGTTTTTCATCTACGCGGCCGCCATGCTTCCCTTTTGCGTTCGCACGCAAAGCGCCGCGCTGATCGGGTTGCTCATCGTCGGACTCACGGGTCTGCTCGAAGGCTTGCTCCTGCATCTCGGGTTTTGGCCCTTGTTTTACTCAGCTCTCTTCCCCTTGATCATCGGAGGGGGCAACACTTTTTTTGCCGAGCGCAATCGCATGAACCGCAAGCTGCGCAAGGCAAATGAAGAAATAGAACATCTCGCAAAAATCGCCGAACGGGAGCGCATAGCCCGCGACCTGCACGACGTTCTCGGGCACACGCTTTCCGTCATTACCCTGAAATCGGAGCTTGCTGGAAAACTGATCGACCGCGATCCACAGCGCGCAGCCAGGGAAATCCGCGAGGTTGAGGATATTTCGCGCCAGGCACTCTCGGACGTTCGCGACACGATTCGTGGATATCGCGCGAACGGACTGGCCGCGGAACTTGCCCAGGCCAAAGCCACGCTAGAGATTGCCGGCGTCAGCGTGCAATGCGATGCGGCCACTACGCTGCAACTTCCGGCCGTGCAGGAAAGTGTTCTCTCGCTGGCGGTGCGGGAAGGCGTCACCAATGTCGTGCGCCACGCCTGCGCCACGCGATGCAGCTTACGAATTGCGCAAGAGAACGGAAACTGCCGCCTCGAAATCGCTGACGATGGCCGAGGGTTCTCTTCCATGGAAGGAAACGGGCTGCGCGGCATGCGCGAACGCGTGGAGATGCTGGGCGGCACGCTCGAACGCCGCAACAAATCGGGCACCACGCTCACCATCACGCTGCCTCTGCGCGAACCGGCGCTGAAACGCGTAGAAGAATCCCAGGGCCATTGACATTGAATCCCGTCAAAGACGCGACCCATCGCAAGACCATTCGCGTGGTCCTCGCTGAAGACCAGGGCATGGTGCTCGGCGCGCTCGCCGCATTGCTCGAGATTGAAGGCGACATCTCCGTCGTCGCGCAGGCTCGAAACGGCAAGGAAGCGCTCGACGCGGTGCTCGCGCAGAAGCCTGACGTCTTCATCACCGATATCGAAATGCCGCACATGAGCGGGCTTGATGTTGCCGCGGAGTTGAAGCGGCGGCGTGCTGGAACGCGCGTGGTGATCGTGACGACGTTCGCGCGAACTGGATATCTGCGCCGCGCGCTCGAAGCCGGAGCTTCGGGGTACCTGCTGAAAGACATGCGGGCGGAGGAACTGGTAGACGCGGTGCGGCGCGTGCACCAGGGACTGCGCGTGATTCATCCGGAACTCGCGACGGAAGCGTGGGGGGAGATGGACCCGCTTACTGATCGCGAGCGTCAGGTCCTGCGCCTCGCGGGAGAAGGTATGGCAAGCCTCGACATCGCGTCTGAACTGGGACTTTCCGACGGCACGGTCCGGAATTACCTCTCAGAAGCCATCAGCAAGCTAGGCGCGAACAATCGCGTAGAAGCAGCCAGGATCGCACGCAATAAAGGCTGGCTGTAACCGCCGCGTTCCTACAATGCGGTTGCATTCGGAACGACGCACGCCTTCCGGGCACGCGCCAGCAGGAAAATCAATAATCCAGACAACGCAACTCCCAGCAGTCCGTAATTCGCGGCTTGCACCGCAGCGCGGTGGCTCGCTTCCGCCGGCGGCACCTCGCCGTAGACCTGCACGCGGGCGCGTCCTTTGAGACCGGGGAAATAGTAGACGGGTATCGACATGCCAGGCGCGACCAGGGCGTCCAGGTCTTCTTCGCGGCGCGGAGTGAAATGCAGATAAGGCTCGAGGCTCATCCACTCCTTCTGGCCTTCGACGGTTCCGCTGGCGTACGAATCGGTGCTCTTGGAGTGTTTCTGAAAGTAGACGCGCTGGACCTGAAACTCGGATTGGTGGAAAGCCTGGCCTTCGTACTGGTGCCAGCGGTTCCACGAGTTCATGAAGGCCACAAAACCAAAAAGCAACGAACAAATAAAGACGAACCCGCAAATCGCGATCGCGAGGCTCAAGATCCGGAACAGTGCTGGATGCGCTAGTTGCGCCGCAGGCTGCGGGCGTGCCGCAACCGGGGCGGGTTTGATCCGCGCTGCCAAGAGCGTGCCGATCAGAATCATCCCTCCGAAGACTGCGATGATGAATTTCGGAAATCGGAACAGGAGCATGAACGTCGTGCCCAAGGCGAACTGAAACAGGGCCATGATCCAGACTTTCGAGGTTTGCGGCGGCGCGATCCTGGTGGCGCACATGGGACACGACTGCGCCTGCGTGTCGGTCAGATCGAGGCCGCACTTTGGACATTTGCGCGCGGATTCCATGCGGGGCGATTAGAGCACGCCGCAAGACCGGGAACAATTGACCTAGGTAATGGATACAGCTTTCAACTCGCTGGCTAGCTCTCGCGGAGAATTCCTGATTCCTGTTTTTGGATCGTCTTACAGGCCCAGGCCATTCTTGGAGTGTTGTGAGCGATGCCGATGTGGCCTTCGCGATTGAGAACGATTATCCCTCCGTGGCCGTTGACCCGCTGCTTCAGGTAATTCATGGCTTCCTTCGCGGACCACTCAGGCAGGTTCCCGGCGGCGATGCGGTCGGCGGTCCACTTGGCGAGGACGAGCTTCATGATGGGCTCGCCCCATCCGGTGGTGGAAGCTGCGGCGCTTTCGTTGTCGGCGTAGCAGCCGCAGCCGATCAGCGACGAGTCGCCGAGACGTCCGGGAGCCTTGTTGAGCGTGCCTCCGGTGGAAGTCGCGGCGGCGATGTTGCCGTCGCGGTCGAGAGCGACGGCACCGACCGTGTCGTGGGAGATGGTGACGTCGTCGGACTCGGGCGAGAACAACTCGTTGCCGTCGGCCTTCGAGTCGTCTTGCGCTTTCTGATAGGCGCGCAGGCGCTCGATTTCTCGTGGGATGACCAGGTCTTCGTTCTTGCAGAGCGGAATGCCGTGCTGGGCGGCGAATCTTTCTGCGCCTTCGCCGACGAAATAAACGTGCGGGCTCTCGCTGAGAATCTTGCGCGCGGCCCGGACGGGATTGCGCAGGTGCTCGACGCAGCCGACGCCTCCGGCGCGGAGCGTGTTGCCGTCCATGATGAGAGCGTCGAGTTGCACGCGGCCGTCGCGGTTGAGGAAGCTGCCGCGTCCGGCGTCGAAGGTCTCGTCGTCTTCCATGATGACGACGGCTTCCTCGACGGCATCGAGGGCCGAACCGCCGCGCTCGAGCACGCGCCATCCGGCAGCGATCGCGTGGTTGACGCCGCGGAGGTGGGCATCCACCATGTCGTCGGGCATAGCCCACGCGCCACCATGGACGACTAAAACTGGATCAGTGGGCAACGTTCTCCCCAGAAGTAGACGATTCGATGAGACAGGATAGCATTCCCATCTTGGGATTCGCGCTGGATCAGGGATATACCCCCCTCCCCCCGGTCTATTGGAATCAGCGACTTAGGTCCGATTTGCTATTTGATCTATGGGGCTCAGTAATTTGCGGGCAAAATCTTGAAAAGTAAGGCGATTCGGAGGGGAATGAGGTGAGAATTTTTTTCGTGGTCCCGAGTGTAAGTGATTGCAACGGAAAGAGTTGCGAAAATGGATCCGGTCGAGCGCGCCTAAAATATTGAGCGCCAGAGGCTTACGCATAAGGTATTGAGAAAGAGCAACTTACATTGCCGCCCCGGCTGACCGGTGGCACGCCTTTTGGCTGAGGCAATGATCGGATATAGCGGCTGTGGAAGTCTAGGACATGCGTCACATGGGGCTGTGGAAAAAT